>WNGM01008538.1_pt1 | contig 15831 bp, 17 predicted proteins | sample 5400571 | NCBI WGS metagenome assembly WNGM01 (sample SAMN13153378, study PRJNA577476) | soil metagenome | isolation source: 100 cm soil or saprolite under Garry oak tree replicate 2 | place: USA:California | collected 2016-06-15 | reverse complement strand
TCCACCTGTCGGTGGACGCACCGCCTGCGATCGAGGCCGGTATGGCCGGGTACCCCCAGATGAGACCTTCTCTTCCCCATGGCTGCCGTTGCCCGTGCGGCAGACGGCCTTGCCGTCGCCATGGCCGGGCACACCGCCGGTCCGGACCGCCGAAGCGCACCGCTTCGCGGGGCTGGTCTCGGGGCGGCGACACGGCCGCGCCGGTCACGCCCAACGATTGATCGACAATGAGCTTTTTAGACGATGAGAGGCGGCGGTTGTGATGACCGCGACGCAGAACCGTCCGGACCCGCCGGGCCCGGATGCTGCGGCAACCAGGCCCGGCCGTCCGGGCGAGCCGGGTGACCGTGGGCCGGGTGCCCGGGGAAGGGTGCCACGCAGCCGGATGGGCGGGGTGTGGGTGGCCTTGGTCGTGGCCGCCTTCGTGTTCCTACTCCTGTTGATCTTCATCCTGCAGAACGGTCAGCGGGCCCAGGTGTCCTTCCTCGGCCCGCACGGGCACCTGCCGATGGGGGTAGCGCTGCTGCTCGCGGCGGTCTTCGGGGTGCTGCTGGTGGCGCTGCCGGGCACGGCCCGCATCGTCCAGTTGCGGATGTTGGGCCGCCGCCGGGGCGTCGGCGTCGGACCGCAGCCGCCCCCGCCCGCCGCGGGGCCGGACGACCCGGCCGGCTTGTAGCCCGATCACCGCGCCGCGGTGCGCTGCCCCGGACGGCCCGACTCCGCGGCCCCCGGTCCGCCAGCCGCCCTTGCCCGGTCACCCCGCTTCCCCTGCTCATCGGACCGACGACGAGGACGGCTGTCATGACCACCAACGACATTCAACGCGCGACGATCGTGGCGTCCTCGCCATCCTCGCCGGCTCGACTGCACCTGGCCCCGGTCCGGGCCGGCCAGGCGGTCCTGGACGGCGGCTGGTGGCCGCGGTCCTGGGATCCGGTCGCGGAACTACCCGGCCTGATCCTGGCCCTCGACGCCCGCTTCGGCCCGATCCGCCAGGTGCTGCTCAACATCGACGCCTGGGACTGCCGGTTCCGGCGGCTGGCGGTGGGCGCGCGGGTGGTCCGGATGGGCTGGTTCACCAGCGTCGACCCGGCGCTGCTGATCGCCACCACCGAGCGGGGCGACCAACTCGACCTGCTCGTCGTCCCACCCGGCACCGCCCAAGCGGCGGCGCGCGCCGCGATGGCGCGGGCGGCCGACCCGGCCGACACGACCCGCGCACCCGCCATCCTCGCCACCATGCCGGCCGCCCTGATCGTCCCGCCGGACGACGTCACCTCGGCGTCGGTGTGGGACAACGAGGGCGGCCATCTGGCCGAGGCTCGCCCACCCCGACCCACCGGCGCACTGTCCACCGCCGTTCGCGCTGAGGAGCCCTTTGTCATGAGCCTCCTGCAGACAACCATCGCCATCGTGATCATCGCGTTCGGCGTCGCCCGTCTGATCACCACGCCGCGTCTCGAACCTGTTCTGGCCAGATGACCACCACACCGGTCGCGGCCCGTCCCGACGCACCCGCAGGCGGGTCCGGGTCCAACGGGTCCGGGTCCAACCCCCGGGCCCGCACCCGGCTCTACCGCGACGGAACATGCCTGCTGCACGACTTCCCGGTCGCCGACATCTCCGAGCACCTGACCGATGCGGCGTCGGTGGTGTGGCTGGACCTGTGCCGGCCCACCGCCGGGGATTTCGACATGATCGACGAGGAGTTCGGGCTGCACGAACTGGCCGTCGAGGACGCCGTGGGTGAGTCGCAGCGGCCCAAGCTGGACCGTTACGCCACGCACCTGTTCCTCAGCGCCTACGCGGTCGCCCTCGACCGCGAGGGCACGAGGCTGGAGGTCAGCGAGATCGCGGCGTTCATCACCGGCCAGGCGCTGATCACGGTACGCAAAGACGACCGGTTCGACATCACCCCGGTACTCGCCCGCTGGGACGCCTCACCCGACCTCGCCGGCCACGGCGTCGGCTTCCTGCTCTACGGCCTGCTCGACCACCTCGTCGACGGGCACTTCACCGCCGTGCAGCAGCTCGACGAGGGCATCGAGGAACTCGAAGACCTGCTGTTCGACGAACGCCGCGCGCAGATCCAGGCCGTCCAGCGGCGCTCGTTCCAACTGCGCAAGAACCTCGTCGTGCTGCGCCGCGTGGTGCTGCCCATGCGGGAGGTCCTCAACACCCTGCTACGCCGTGACCTGCCCACCGTCGACGCCGCGATGGCCCCCTACTACCAGGACGTCTACGACCACGTGCTGCGCGCCACCGAATGGACCGAATCCCTGCGCGACCTGGTCGCCACGACCGTCGAGACCAACCTGACCATCCAGGCCAACCGGATGAACCTCATCATGAAGAAGGTGACCAGCTGGGCGGCGATCATCGCCGTGCCCACCGCGATCACCGGCTTCTACGGCCAGAACCTGCCCTACCCCGGCTACGCCACCCACTGGGGTGTGCTGTTCTCCACCGCCCTCATCGCCGCCCTGTCCGCCCTGCTCTATCTCGCCTTCAAACGAAAAGACTGGCTCTGAACGGCCGGCAGCCGCCTCGATCCACCCGCGGGCAGGGTCGAGAGGCGAGCATCGACACGGCCACAAACGTCGCCATCGAGATGGGCGGCACCGAGAAAGGTACGTGGTGCCGCCGGACCGGCCGGATTGACTGGACGGCATCCTGATCGCCGCGGTCCAGTGGTACCCCGGTTCGACTACGTACATGTCGACCGACATTCGCGGCGCGCTGCCGTGCCGGGGCTGCGCTGGGCTGGGAACCTGCCGGACCGACGTTTTCGCCGGACGGCCGGGCGAGGGGTCGCACCCGGTGTCGGCCCTCGGCCAGCGGGACTGTGAGTCGTCTGTCTCTTGCGCTCTGGGGGAACAAGTGCTGCACTGTGGTTAGCACTCGCCGCTTGTGAGTGCTAACCGAATGGGATGAAACCCCGGGACGGAAGTCCTGTGCCGCGGTCATCGTAGGTCGGTCCGAGCAGTGCTGTACGTCGGCACGATGATGTAGAGGACGACGCAGATGGCCAAGTTGATCGTTTTCGGGGAAGAGGCCCGTCGCGGCCTGGAACGTGGCATGAACATTCTCGCCGACACGGTACGGGTGACGCTGGGTCCGAAAGGCCGCAACGTGGTCCTGGGCACGCAATGGGGCGCGCCCACGATCACCAACGACGGTGTGAGCATCGCCAAGGAGATTGTGCTCGACGACCCGTACGAGAAGCTCGGCGCCGAGCTGGTCAAGGAGGTCGCCAAGAAGACCGACGAGGTGGCCGGTGACGGCACGACGACGGCGACCGTGCTGGCCCAGGCGCTCGTCCGGGAAGGGCTGCGCAACGTCGCCGCCGGCGCGAACCCGATCGCGCTCAAACGCGGCATCGAGGCCGCCGTGGCCGCGGTGACCGAGGCGCTGGGTAACCAGGCCCAGGACGTCGAGACGAGGGAGCAGATCGCGGCCACCGCGTCGATCTCCGCCGCCGACCCGACCGTCGGTGAGGTCATCGCCGAGGCGATGGACAAGGTCGGCAAGGACGGCGTCATCACTGTCGAGGAGAGCAACACCTTCGGTCTCGAACTCGAACTCACCGAGGGCATGCGCTTCGACAAGGGCTACATCTCGCCGTACTTCGTCACCGACACCGAGCGGATGGAAGCCGTCCTGGACGACCCGCGCGTCCTCGTCGTCGAACACAGGGTTTCCAGCCTGGACGACCTGCTGCCGATCCTGGAGAAGGTCATGCAGGGCGGCAAGCCGCTGCTGATCATCGCGGAGGACGTCGAGGGCGAGGCCCTGGCGACACTGATCGTCAACAAGGTCCGCGGCACGTTCACGTCGGTCGCGGTCAAGGCCCCCGGCTACGGTGAGCGCCGCAAGGCCATGCTGGCCGATATCGCCATCCTCACCGGTGGGCAGGTCGTCAGCGCGACGGCCGGTCTCCGGCTGGACAGCGTCGGGCTGGACGTCCTCGGCCGCGCCCGCAAGGTGGTCGTCACCAAGGACGAGACCACGATCGTGGACGGTGCCGGCGACGCGGACGAGATCCAGGGCCGGGTCAACCAGATCCGGGCCGAGATCGAGAAGAGCGACTCCGACTACGACCGGGAGAAGTTGCAGGAGCGGCTGGCCAAGCTGGCCGGCGGCGTCGCGGTCATCAAGGTCGGCGCGGCCACCGAGGTCGAGCTGAAGGAGCGCAAGCACCGCATCGAGGACGCCGTCCGCAACGCCAAGGCCGCCATCGAGGAAGGCCTGCTGCCCGGTGGCGGGGTGGCCCTGGCCAACGCCGCAGCCACCGTGTTCGACAAGCTCGACCTGACCGGTGACGAGGCCACCGGGGCGAACATCGTGCTGGTCGCGCTCACCGCACCGCTCAAGCAGATCGCCGTCAACGCCGGCCTGGAAGGCAGCGTCGTGGCCGAAAAGGTCAGCTCACTTCCCCCGGGCCACGGTCTCGACGCCACCACCGGCGAGTACGTCGACATGATCAAGGCGGGCATCGTCGAACCAGCCAAGGTCACCCGCTCCGCGCTGCAGAACGCCGCATCGATCGCCGCGCTGTTCCTTACCACCGAGGTACTCGTCGCCGACAAGCCCTGACGTCAAGCGCCGAATCGCCGGACGGCGACAGCGGCGTGCTGAGCCTGCCCGACATCGGCGGCCCGTCCCACCCCACCGGACACCAGGACCGGCAAACCCGGTGCCGACGGGCAACGCCGCCCAGGTTGGCCACCCGGTCGAGCGCTCCGCCAGGCCGAACCCGTACCGCACCTCAGTCCCACGAGCGACCGACGCAAACCGGAGGAGGAGAACGCCATGACAATCGCCGCGCTCTCTCCAACCTACCCAACCACGCCCCGTCAAGACGCCACCGCACACATCACACGCCGACAGCAAGCCAAACGGACCATCCGTCTACGCATACGCCGCATCCCCGGATTCCTGCTGGTCGTCGCTCTACTGCTACCCCTCTTGATCACCGCGGTGTTCGGTAACCGCTGATCTGTTGCCAGCTGCTGCGCGACCAGGTCACCGCCGACCAGGCAAGACGTGGGTGCAACCAACCACTGCAAGATCAATTACTTGCCCGGCCCGGTCCATTGTGGACGTCGGGTTCTCGCCGCGTCAGTCACGGCTGGCCCTTCTGGCGTATCCGGCGAAGCGCTCGGCGTCGGCGGCGATCCCCCTTTCGATCTGCCGCAGTTCCTCAGTGAACTGGATGGATGCGTCGTAACTGTCCGACTGGTGGCGGCTGCGGCTGCGGCGGAACCTCGCGTATTTGGGTACCACCGGGGCGTGGGTGGCGGTAGTGGTCGTCATCTGGCTGATCGTCGGAGTGGTCGCCGCGGTCCAGCGCGGCTACTTCAGAGGTTCCAATAGCAACTGCGCCAGGGCCAGCAACACCGTGGTAGCGATCGCGGCCGGCGGGCCGCGCCTCGGGAGCGGTCACTGCCCGCGCCGCCTTCCCGGTCGAACGGTGGTGTTTCCGCGATGTCGGGCAGCCCCGTGGCGGCGGCCTCTCCGGGAGGGTGCGCCGCAGCGTGCCGCAGCCCGGTAGCGACGCGGGCGGGTAGCCGCAGACGCTGCGCAGCTGCCGGGCCGCCGGGCCGGCGGCCCGGCGAGCCGCGGCACGGGTCGCCGGGGGGCGTCACCGTGCGACTGGCAGATCGCGGCCAATTCCCGTGCGCTGGGCCGCTCCCGCGGGTCGCGCGCCAGACTCTGGCGGATCACTTCGGCCAGGCTGGACGGTACCCCGACGAGGTCCGGTTCCGCCGACTGGACCCGCAGGATCCGCCCTTCTTCGCCTGGCCTGGCAAATGGGTGTGCGCCGCCGGCCAGGTATGCCAGGACACAACCCCAGGTGAAGACGTCCACCGCCGGGCGTGGCCGGCTCGGTGCGCAGCTGTTCGGGTGCGGCCCAGCCACGGCTGCACTCTACCGTTCCGTCACCGCCGCACCGCTGGCCTACATACCGGGCGATCCCGAAATCGATCACGCGGACGTCCTCGCCCCGGATCAGCAGGTTCGACGGTTTCACATCACAATGCACGACGCCTCGTCAACCCACGCCGGGTCGGCCACGCGAAGCGGCCACCTCTCGACGCCGCGTTGCGGCCTGTCCACCCCGAGGCAACGGGAATGCGAAGCCCGGCGCCGGCGGGTTGTCGCGGCGGCGCGCCAAGGGCCCGGTGCTCGATGGCGGGTCGATGCGAGCACGGTTGGCCGGTTGGCTGCGGCGGGACGAGACAACGCGGTGAACGGTTTGGATCGGTGCCGAGGATGGCCAGCGGCGGTCCGGCGGGGCACGGGGCCGTCGCGATGACCGTCGGTGGCTCGGCGGGGATGGTCATGGTGGTCGACGCCCCTCGCGGGACACGCGGCAGCTGTGCCGGCACGGACGGCGCCATCTGTTGAAAGCGCCGGGAGTCGCTGGTCGTGACCGCGGGGTCCGGGCGGCGCGGAGCTGCCAGCGCGGACGCTGGCTGCCGGGCCGGCGGTTCAACGCCGACCGCACGATCAACACTACGCCGTTCCGGGCAGGCGCCAGCCAAGCCTGGCTCGCCTGTGTCGGCGGCCGGTGTTAGCGTTTGATGTTGGACGCGGCCAGCGATCCAGCCCGCCCCTTCGTCGGGTTGACGGCGGAAACAGCTACGGCGGAGCAGAAACGGTCGGCCCCCGGACCTTGGGCTACGCATCACCACCATGATCACGATGCGCATCCAGGAGGTCAATCGTGGCGGCATCGACAGCACCCACTATCCACTCCGGACCCGGCGCCGCGAGCGAGACCACGGCCGGCGGCGTAACGGCCCGCGGCAGCGACTTCGCCGACCTGATGCGCCGGGTCAAGGCCGCCGGCCTGCTGCAGCGGCGGCCCGGCTACTACGCGGCGAAGATCGCCGTAACCGGCGGGCTGCTCGCCGCGGGGTGGACCGGCTTCGTTCTGATCGGCGACTCGTGGTGGCAACTCGCGGTGGCCGCGTTCCTGGCCGTCGTGTTCACCCAGATCGGGTTCCTCGGCCACGACGCCGGGCACCGGCAGATCTTCCGATCCAAGCGGGCCAACTACCTCGTCGGCCTGCTGCACGGCAACCTGGCCATCGGGTTGAGCTACGGCTGGTGGGTCGACAAGCACAACCGCCACCACGCCCACCCCAACACCGAAGACAAGGACCCGGACATCGACATCGGCGCGCTGGCGTTCACCGCCGGGCAGGCCCGCGCCAAACGCAGCCCGGTTACCCGGTTCATCGCCCGCCACCAGTGGTACCTGTTCTTCCCGCTGCTGCTGCTGGAGGCGGTGCAACTGCACGTGTCCAGCATCCGGGCGATCGCCGGTCGCGGGCTGCGCCACCGGACCTGGGAGACACTGATGCTCGGCGGGCACGCCGCCGGCTACCTGACCGTGGTGCTGCTGGTGCTGTCCCCGGTCAAGGCGGCCGTGTTCATCGTCGTCCAGCAGGCCTTGTTCGGCCTGTACCTGGGGTGCTCGTTCGCCCCCAACCACAAGGGCATGCCGATGCTGTCCGCCGACGACGAAAGCGACTTCCTGCGCCGGCAGGTGCTCACCGCCCGCAACGTGCGCGGCAACTGGCTGGTCGACTTCGCGCTCGGCGGGCTGAACTACCAGATCGAGCACCACTTGTTCCCCAGCATGCCCCGCCCCAACCTGCGCCGCGCCCAGCCGATCATCGCCCAGTTCTGCCGCCAGCACGGGCTGTCGTATAGCCAGACCACCCTGTGGCGCTCCTACGCCCAGGCCCTGCACTCGCACGACGCCGACGCCGATCCCGGAAGAACAAGCGCCCCGCGTCGCCGCAGCCCTTGGGCGAGCATCGCGAGATCCCGGCCAGAAAGGTCGCGGGAGCGTCATTGCGGCCGGCGCCGTCCGTTCGCGGGCACAACGGGGCCCAGCGGGGACCACCATCGCACGCGCACTGCGACCAGGGAGCCGCGCCAAGGCGCGCCGGGTGCGTCGGTCGACATGCCACGTCACCGCCCGTGTACGCGACATGACACCCCACGCGTCACCGGAACAGGAACGCCCGCGGCTCGCATCCGGGATGCTCGGCGGGCGTGTATGCCAGCGTGGCCCGACAGGCGCGGTCGCAACGATCGGCGTGACAGTTCGCCCGTCCACCTGCTCCCCGTTCGCGGCCCGGCCTCAGCCACGGCGTTGATAAAGGTCGGCTCGGTCAGCGGGCCTGGCTGGTGGCAGAGGGCGGGATCTGTTCGGATCCGTCGACGATGGCCTGGGCGAGGTCGGACAGGCGCCGGTTGTGGTTGCGGGCGTCGGCGCGAAGCAGCGTGAAGGCGTCGGCCACATCCAGGTGGAGGCGTTCGGCCAGGATGCCCTTGGCCTGTTCGATCAGGACGCGGCTGTTCAGCGCGGTTTGCAGTTGTTGGGTCACGACGTCGCGGCGGTGGATGGCGCGTTGCTGCAGCAGTCCGATGGTGGCAACGTCGGCCAGGGCCTGTCCGATGCGTAGCTTGCCTTCGTCCAGTGCGCCGGGGTTGGTGTCGAAGAAATTCAGCGCACCGATGACCTCGGTGCGCAGACGCATCGGCAGCGCGTGTACCGCGGCGAAGCCGACCTCGGCCGCCGCGGCGGTGAAACGCGGCCAACGCCCGGCGGCCGGCAGGTCGGCGACCGACACCGGTTGGCCGGTGCGAAAGCAGTCCACGCAGGGGCCCTGGTCGGTTTGCAGTTGAAACAGCTCCAGCAGCCGTGTGCGTTCCGACGAGGCAGCGACCAGTTGCAGGGTGTCCTGTCCATCGGTGAGCAACAGACCGGCGGCCGAGATACCCAGCAGTTGCACACACCGTTCGGTCAACACGTGCAGGAACTCGGTCACATCGAAATCGTCGACGAGCGTATCGGCCATCTCGACGAACACGTCGACCAGCTGGGTCTCGGCCATCTCACTCACCCTTGTCACACAGTAGCCCGCCTGTGCGGCGGCCGGCAGCAGCGATCGCCCACCTCGACACGGACCGGCCCGGACCCGGATCTCAGCTACCGCGGTCCTGGCCGGTCTCGGCGTCGGGATCAAACCGCAGGCGTCGGGCGACCACGTCGGCGGCGACGTCACGCAACCGCCGGTCATGGGCGTAGGCGTAGGCGCGTAGCCGGACCAGCGCCACCGCCACGCTGACCCCGAGCTGCACGGTGATCATTCCGGTGGCCTGGTGCACCTCGGGGTGCGGCGAGCCGGCCGGCTCGGGCCCGCCTCCGTTCAGGCGCCGCCGGTCGCCCTGGCGTGGCGCGTCGAGCAGCAGCGCGCAGGCCGTGTCCGCCAAGACCAGCGCGTCGGCCAACTGCTCACGGTCCAGCTTGCCGGGCTCGGCACGGTACAGATCCAAGACTCCCAGCCGGATCCCGCCGACCTGCAGCGGCAGCGCGAACACCGCACGGACCCCGGCGTACAACGCCGCCGGGGCGAATACCGGCCAGCGGGCCAGGCAGTCCGCAGCGATCAGGTCAGCGATAAGGGCCGGACCGCCGGTAAGGGCATCCACGCCCGGGCCCTCGCCGAGGGTCAGGGTCAGCTCTTCCACCTCGGCGGCGACCGGGTCGCTGGCGTACAGCGTTTCGCGTGGGCTGGCCGACAGCGCCACCGCTACGGCGGCGCGGTCCACGCCGGCAGCCGACATCGCCGCAGCGCACACATGCTCGACGGTGACCGGGCCGCCCTCGGCGCGTTCCACGACCAGGCTCCACAGCCGCACCCTGCGATCGGCGTTCATCGCGCCGACCCATCCGAGCACTGTGCTGCTGACGATAAGACCACGGGGCCGCCTCCGATACCTCAACGGTTCGTGCGGCCGCGACGGGCGGGTGACGTAGGACAAGGACCGGGTCGAACGCAACTGGCTCCTCAACGGCTTGCCACCCGCCAGCCTACGCCCAGTTGTGCGGATCTCACCCCGGGCGACCCAGGGCGTCCACAACTCCAGGTTCAGGGCCGGCGTGGGCTGGCACGCCACCCGGGACCCGGTGTGCTGACAGCCGCCGGCATGCGGCCGCGCCGACTAAAGATCTTTCGATATTTGGGTGAGATGTCAGAGGCGAAGGCCGGTATGGTCGAGGAAGTTGAAACACAGCTGGTAGTTGCTGCCGATTCGGTGCAGGCCGGTGTGTGCTGCGGTGTCGGCTTCGTCGAGGGTGTCGGGGCACAGGTTGGCCAGTTCGGTGGCTTTCAGGTTTCCCCAGACCAGTTCCATCGGGTTGAGGTCGTGGGCGTAGCCGGGCAGTGCCTCGACGCGCAGCCAGTGGCGTTGGGTGGCCAGCCAGGCTTTCATGTCCTTGGAGCGGTGTGCGGACAGGCCGTCCCAGATCAGGATCACCGGCTTGCCGCGCAGGTGTCGGCGCAGCTGGGTGAGGTACGCGATCAGGCTTTCGGTGTTGTAGCTACCCGGCTTGATCTGAAAGATCAGCTTCGCCCGGCTGCGGTCGGGCCGGTAGGCCAGCACGCCGGCCATGGACATCCGCGACCAGGAGAAGCGGTGGGTCAATACCGGTGGTTGCCCGCGCGGCGCCCAGGTACCCCTTACGACGGGCAGCAGCGAGAATCCGCTTTCGTCCTGGAAACAGATCCACGCGCCTTGGCGTCGAGCCCCCTTTTGATCCGCGGCCAGTCCCGCTTCACCCACGCCTCGATCGCCTGCTGGTCGCGTTCGACGGCGCGGCGGGCCGGGCGCTGGCGGGTCCAGCCCAACCGTTGCCGCAGGATCAGCCAGGTCTGCGATGGCGAGTACCGCACCCCGGTCAGGCGTTCGATGACCTGCGCGACATGGGCCAGCGTCCACATGTCCGTGCCGAACCCGTTGGCTTTCGGCCCGGCCACCAGCGCCGTCTGCACCTGCGCCAACTGCCCGTCCGACAGTCGCGGCGTGCGCCCCAACCGGTCAGCGCCGACCAACGCTTCACGACCGCCAGCCGCCCACTGTCGATGCCACCGCGACGCGGTCTGCGCCGAGACCCCCAACTGCGTGACCACATCGACCTGCCGCATACCGGCCTCGAACAACTCCACCGCGCGCATTCGGCGCTCCCGCAACGCATCCACGTCACGAGGAACACTGCTGCGTGGGCTCGACGACCGCGGAGAGGTAGTCATGATCCCGATTGTCTTACCCACTAACCCGATCGACCGGCAACGACTCACCCCAATATCGAAAGATCTTTTAATTGGACGTGTCCGTCCGGGGGACGCTGTCGAGCCAACGTCGGCCGCGACGCGCAGACTCCGATCGGGGGGCGGTTTCACCCGGATCCACAGGACTGGAGGCAGCGCGGTCATCATCAGCAACACCGGGTCGGGCACAGCCCCTGGCGCATATCTTGCGCCGACGTAGGGTTGCGTCGGCTGCGCCCGCCACCGAACCGACCGCGGCCGACGACGTGGATCCCGACGCGGCCGAGGTGCCCGCCGCGTACCTGCCGGACGATGTACTGGTCTACCACGCTACCCAGCGGTACCGCCTGCCCGACGTCCTCGGCGACGAGGCGCGGCGGCTGTTCGGCGGCGAGAAGCCCGGCTACCGGCGGGTCCCGGGCGAGCTGCGACCACGTAAGCGGCCGGCTGCGTCTCGGCTACGGCAGCAGCGGCCCGTCGACCACCGCGGATGCGTACGCCGGCTGGGCGTCTGCCGCGACTTTCGCCCACGTCGCGATCAGCTTCTGCCGGGCGCTTTCGGTCCCTTCAGATCCGTAGCGATCAGCGTTGCGGTGGCCGGCCGCCGCGACGCCGGCGTGGGCGTCGCGGCACGTCCAGTCCGGCGACGAGGGTGTCGAGGCCGGCGGTGAACCGTTCGTCGCGGTTGTTGAGCCAGACATGTTCGCCGAGGGCGACCAGGGTGGGGAAGCTTTCGGCCGGCAGTGACCGCAGGAACGCGTGGAGCTTGTTTCTGGTCGCGGTGTCTTGGACGCGCTGCTCGTTGACGCAGGTGGGGCTACTGAGCGCGAACCCGAGTGTGTAGTCGTAGACCAGGGCGAAGGCCAGGCCGGTGTCCCGTTCGGGCAGGCCAGCCTGGTGCAGCGCGGCGAGGAACGCCTCGGCGAGGGCGAGGGAGTGCGGCCCGAGGGGGTCGCGGGTCTTGAGCAGTCCGGCGATCCAGCACCGTGCGTAGCCGGTCCGCGAGCACCTTGACCCGCTCGGTCCAGGCGAGGCGGTGATCGACCTGGCAGTCGACCTCGGCCAGCACCCCATCGAGGACGAGGTCGTGCAGCTGCTCCTTGTTGCGTACGTGACGGTACAGCGCCCCGGGAACCACTCCTAGCCGGGTGGCCAGGGGGCGCATGCTCAACGCCTCCACGCCGTCAGTACTGATGACGGTCAGGGCCTCGGTGACGACGTGTTCGCGGGTCAGGGAGCGGCGCCGGTTCTCGTCGCCGGCGGGGGGAATGAACCACAGCGCGCGCGAGCCGGCATCGTCGACGGCCGCCTGTTGTCGCCGCGCCATGTTCGCCTCCGGGAAACGTTTGACTGTGAACGGCGTTCACTCTACGATGCGCAGGACGAGCTGCTGCGATTCAACCGGCTGCGGGCACAAGGGCTCGGTCAGTTCGGCCAGTACTACGGCGGCGGCACCGCCAAGGCGGCGTGGGCACCGGCCTTGGACATCACCGAACGCAAGGACGCCTACCTGGTCACGGTCGAGCTGCCCGGCGTCGGGATCGACGATCTGGAGATCACCTTCCAGGACGGCCTACTGACGATCCAAGGCGAGCGGCACGACGCGCACCACTCCTCCGAGGAAATGGTCCATCGAGTCGAGCGCCGCTACGGCCGCTTCCTCCGCTCGATCACTCTGCCCACCCATGTCATGGCGGACGCGATCGAGGCCTCGACCCAGGACGGCGTGCTGCAGATCCTGGTGCCCAAGGCGCCGGAGGTACAGGCCAAACCAGGTACACGCCAGCCACAAACACGCCAACCCGGCACCAGCCATCGAGGGCGGAACCAGCAACTGACAACGCGCCCACCCAGGGAACTGACGTCTCCCGCCGCCACCGCTGGACTGAGCCGTGGCAGCGGGAGACGCACGCCCAAGCGCCCGCAGCAGGGGACAGCTCCCGGGTGCGCTGGGCAGCAGCAACCGCTATGCGCTGCGTCCCACATCGCGCAGCTGGGTATCGACGGTTGTGAACATCTACACCCGCGCGCAGTCGCTGCAGGCCGACACGTCGGGCCCGGGCGACCGAGGAGATACCTGCGTGGGGGTGTGGGCCGGTGTCCGCAGCCGGTATCCATAGGGCGCGCATGACTCGGGCGATCCGCGAGCGCCCGCGGCCATCGCGAGGATAGGCGGATTTGCGGGGTCGGTCTGCCCGCCGGAGCCGTCACTCACGTGGTGACCTCCCCCCGGCGCCAGGTCGGCGAACCATCGTAGTCGGGGGGATCCGTACGGCGATCTCGTCGCCGAGCCGGGACCCCTCAGACAGTTTCAGGTCGTCGCCGCTCCAGAACCGGCCGGCGTCGTACCAGTTCGGCCGGTGCCGGTCGGACAGCAGCCCCATGGCCTGGTAGGTGAGGGCGACGACTTCGGCGCAGTAGGCGGTCTCCGGGTCAACGTCGGGTGTGGCCCGCTTCAGGTTCGGTACCCGCCCGCGTAGCCACCGCCAGGCGAGCCGGGACGTCGCGGGAAACGGCGTGCCGTCCAGGCGGGCGATGGTACGCAGGACGGCGTCTTCCATCTCACGGGTGACCGGGTGCTCGAGTTGGCGCAGCCACGCCCGCTGGCCGTACCGGGTAGCCCAGACGAGGACGGCGGCACGCAGGTCGTGCGGTTGTACCCCGCGCTGGTGGGTGCCCGACCACAGGTCGGGCAGCGACCGGCCCAGTTCGGCATGCCACATCAGCGGCGGCAGGTCCTCGATGACAACCGACATGCCGACGTGGTTGACCGGGCTGTTCGTGCTCACCTGGATGGATGGCCCGGTCCGCCATCTTGCGCCCGCGAAAGACCCACACGTCGCCGGTGCGCGTCAGGTCGAGGGCCTCATCGAGATCGATAGAGACGCTGGACACGGTTGTAGCCTAGGCAGGTGCGCTGGTGGAAGGTACTGGGCGTGGCGGCCTTCGTCGGGGTCGCCGCCACCGGGGTGGCGATCGCCCGGGCGGAGCGCCGCCGCCGCGCCTACACGCCCGAGGAGATCCGGGCGCGGCTGCACGCCCGCCTTACCGAACCCTCCGGTACCAGCCCGTCCGACCCCGATTCCTGACCCGGGCTGGCGACGACTTCGGCGAGACCACTCCCAACGTATCCGCAGACGTGATCGCCTCGGCGGCATCCTGCACGAGTACGACCGTGCCGCCTGACGTGCCCGGATGACATTCTCGGCAAGAACAGGGTCGTCAGGGCAGGTTTGGCAGTGGCTGCGCCTGTCCGGTGGTGCTGTCGATCAGCGCGGCACGGACGACCCGTATGGGCAGCGGAAGGACGTCATACACCGCAGCGGCCACGAGAGGCATCCGCTCCAGCCACGCCCCGCGGGGCGATCGAGCAGTGCGGCAGCCGCCGGCCGGTCTGGTAGTGGTCGTGCATTTGCGCACCGGTGGCCCGAACCGCCGTCGAGTTAGTCAGCATGGCCGCCTTAAGCCGAAGTTACGTTGATGTTGGACGACAGATCGATGCCTTGAGCTGGAGAAACGGTGTCGCTGTCCGGGCGCCGTTCTGGCTACAGCACGGTTGCCGGCACAGCCGACGAGGCTGTGCAGTGGCTATCGCGGTCCCAATTTCACAGGTCCGATGTAGACAGACGCAACTTGTCCTGGCTACGCCCGTGGTGGTCGACGGCGGCGTCGTTGCAGCTCACCGGTCGTTTATGAGATCAACAACTTCGTAACTTCGGCTTAAGTCAGCATGGCCGCCGCGAACGCGTCCCCGGGGTGGTGATCACCGCAGGGCCGCCAGTCTGGTTGCCGGCGCGATGTCGATGGCGGTCGGCGAGTACGTGTCGGTCGGCTCGCAGCGTGACGCCGAACACGACGACCTGGCCAAGGAGACCGCGGGGGCGTTCGTCGCGGGTCGCGTCCCCGGGCAGCGTCCCCGGCGGCGTTGACGGTCACGAGCGGAGGTGTGTGGTGAGGTCGTCCTGCGTGAGGGCGGCGAGGCCTCCCTGCTCGATGCGTTCGATCATCGAACGCGCCCACCCGACGAGCCGGGCCGCGGCGATGCCGTACGGCGGGTCGTCGGCGTAGCCTTCGATGCGCTCGGCGGCGCGCCGCAGCAGCTGTACCGCTCCGACCGCGTTTCCCCGCTGGACATGGGTCAGACCGACGGCGAGTTGCGCTAGCCTGAGTTTCCGGCCTACGTGATCGACAGACGCCACGATCGTTGTGTAGCTTGGGTTTTAGGTGTTGTGAACGTATTACCCATAAATCGGGTAAATCAGGTCGAATGCGGCCAATCCGGAGACCTTCACGCGCAGCCGACGTCGGCCAACATCGTTGTGTGGGTAATACATTCGAGCTGCCCCAATAGGGTCATTGACCAGCGCTAACGGCGTACTTGATCAACGTAGGCCGGAAACTCCCGCTAGGAATGCGCTGAATATTGGTGTTCTTGGGGGTGGCCGGGGGCGGGCTGCCTGGCAAGGCTCACGCGGCCGGGTGCTGGTGGGGTCGACGGTCGTGATGTTGCCCGCGGTCTGGTCTGGGGATGACCGGTGGATGGGTCTGTGGTGGCGTCTTTCGGGGTGGCTGTGGCGGGTTCAGGTGGTGGCCAGCGCCCAACCGTTGGTGTATTGCAGGCCGCGGTTGATGAGGTTGCGTAGGTTGAGGGCGGCGGTGCGCCGTTTGAGCCAGGCGTTGTTGTTCGCGGTGCCCC
>WNGM01004998.1_pt1 | contig 15843 bp, 17 predicted proteins | sample 5400571 | NCBI WGS metagenome assembly WNGM01 (sample SAMN13153378, study PRJNA577476) | soil metagenome | isolation source: 100 cm soil or saprolite under Garry oak tree replicate 2 | place: USA:California | collected 2016-06-15 | reverse complement strand
GCGCGAATTGGGTCCCACTCAGGGTCAACATTCAACCAGGCCATTGGCTCGCGCTCAGCGAACGCTTTTTCGAGCGCTTGCACTGCCAAGTCCTTCTCTCCCAATGCTGCGTACGTCCGGGCAAAGCGCGAGAAAGAAACATACGAGCCTTCGGATCGCCGATGTTGGTCGTACGTCAGCCGTGCCTTCAATGCGCTCTTGTACCCGCCACGCACAGAAGCAATCTTTATTGCCTCGGCCTGATTAGGTGCTCCAGCAAGCATTGCCTCTTGCTCCCACTCGGAGATACTCTCTTTTTCCATGCCTTGGCCTTTATAGGCAACGGCTAATCCTCCGTGCGCGTCGATAAAATTGGGATCCATGTCGAGCACCATGCGATACTCCGCAATCGCCTTGTCGTATTGCCGCAAAACCAGGTAGTGATCCCCTGTGTCGTGGATAAGAATTAAGGCGAGGGGATCGAGTTCTCGGGCAATCCGGTGCTCTCGAATGGCTTCTTCAAAGCGCCCCATGGAATCGAGGTATCGTGCATAGATTCCGTGGCACATGGCATGGCTAGGGTTGAGCTGAATCGCGCGTCTAAACTCGTTTTCGGCGCCGGGCCAGTCCCAGTCATAGGCCCATCTTACCCAGCCGAGCGCGCCGTGAGCATCCGCGAGGCCATCATCGAGCTGCAAAGCCTTCTGAGAAGTTTCCTTCGATTTTCGCATGAGATCCTTATGAAATCCGACGAAACGGGCTGATTGACCATAGGCGTTCGCTAACCACGCATATCCGGATTTTTCAAAGTACTCCTGTGCCTGTCTCATGCCTGAGTCGGTGAATTTGTGCCAGAAGTACAAGCCCCGGAGATAGTCATCGTAGGCCTCGGGATCGACCTGCTGCTTTCGACTCAAGCGCAGGTTTTCCTGGGGCGTCAACTTGGCTTGGATTTCGTGGACAATGTTGTTCGCCACGTCGTGCTGAAGCGACATGATTTCGCGTATGTCTTGGTCGTAGGCCTTGGCCCACAAGTGGCGATCCGAATGGGCGTCCAGCAATTGCGCGGTGATTCGCACCCGGTTACCCGAGCGGGTCACGCTGCCTTCAACGACCGCGTCCACGTTCAATTCTTTTGCAATTTCAGGCAGTGGCTGGTGGGAACCCTTGTAATGCATGGCTGACGTCCGCGAGATAATGCGCAAGGAGCTGAATTGTGCCAGCTCCGTAATGAGCGCTTCAGTCATGCCATCGGCAAAGTATTCCTGCGAAGGGTCGCCAGAAAGATTTTCTAGCGGCAGCACGGCGAGCGAGTGGATCGCGGCTTGACTTCCTGCGGCTCGTGAACGCCACAGCGCCAGCCCCACTGCGAGAATAACGATGGCGACCGCAATTCCTGCTGAAATTACCAGTCGCCAGCGCTCCCATTTCGATGCAGTTGCTGAAACATCGGGCGCCTTGTCTTGGCGTAAGTCGGCTGAGCCGCCAGCGACTTCGAGCTGTCCGATGAACCGGTACCCTTTCCCAACCACCGTCTGTAATTGCGTAGGATCATCGGGTGAATCGTGCAGTGCGGTGCGAATCTTCCGGATGGCATTGTTGATCCCGCGTTCCGTATCCACAAAAACGCCATTGGTCCAGAGTTTCGCGGCGATCTCATCGCGCATAACCAGCTCGCCGCGCCGTTCTGCCAAGAAAATAAGCAATTCCATGGGCTGGCGCTCGAGCTTCACGGTCATACCGTCTGCCCGGCGCAGTTCATAGCGCTTCAAATCCAATTGATAAGCGTCGAATTCGGGCCTGGGCATGGGGTCCGCCTTGCCCTGCGGTGGCTTTTCTTCGCCCGCTCAGCTTACTCCTCCTGTCGGCTCCCGCAAAGTGTCAGTTCGTCCTCTGTCAGTTCGTCCTCACGAATGTCGCCCTCCGCATTACTCAACCCTTCTTTCCTAACAATTTGCCGGGATACACAAAAAATATACGCACTGGAGACTCTCGTGATTGACAGCCTCATGCAAATCCGTGATACAGGCAGCGTTTAAGAGCACGCTAGCATGGCAGGCGCTCAGCCAAAAACCCGATTCAGCAAATTGATGGAGATCCTTCTCTGGCTTGCCGGGCTGGGAGTGCTCGCCGAGAACATTTTCCTTTTCCGGCAGAACCGGCAGCTGAGCGAAGCCTTGGCTCCCCAGATCACTGCGGGAACGCAACTACAGATGCTTGCGGGAATAGCGTTCGATGGCCGTCTGGAGCCAGTGGCTCTTCCTGCGGGGGGTTCCAAGCTCCTCATCATAACTTTTTCTCCAGGCTGCCCGGCTTGCCAGGCAAATCAAGACGGCTGGATGAGGTTGGCAAGCACACTCGAACAAAAAGGCGTCCGCGTGCTCTGGGTGAGCCGTGACCCGATCGAAATCACCAGAGACTATTGCTTGAAGCACGGCATACGCCTCTCCGACATGCTAGCCGACCCGCCCTACAGAACCTTCGGCGAACTTGGGCTTGCGCGAGTCCCCAACACTGTCTTAGTGGGAGCCGAGGGCAGAGTGGAAAAGGTGTGGGCTGGACGTTTGGATCAGGCAGGCTGGAACACGATGTTTGCATATTTTGGCGAACGGCAAGAGACGGCTTCTCCTCTCCAAAGCCAGGTTGGCGCCAACCCAACCGGCTGCGGGTCGGAGCTGCCCCAAACGCCCGCCAAGAGCTGTAAGTAAGACTTAGATCACAAAAAGGAAGGAGAAAAAGAAATGTTAAGGCGAATATCGACAGTGCTTCTGCTCGTGACGCTCCTGGCGGCCTTCGTGGCCAGCAGCGGCACGGCTTTTGGGAGGTCACATACATGCAGCTGTTTTCGCTCGGGCGACAGACAACTTCTGCCTCAGGCAGGATGTCACTTCGACCAGCGCACTTTGCAGTGTGTCAATACTAGCTGCAGGGGGACTTGCGGTTAGTCTTCTCTAATCGCATGCGGCCAAGGCTCCGTCAACCTAGCGTCCACAATGGATGCTAACAATTTTCAAGGAGGTCTAAGATTATGGACACGCTGAAAAAACGATTTGTAATACTCCTCGCCCCAGCGGCACTGATCTTGTTCGCATCGTTCCTTGTGGCGCAGGGACCGCCCAATCCATGCGCGAACGTGTGCTGGCAGAACTATACGGGCGCGGTGAAGACCTGTCATGGTGATCCGAAGTGCCTGGCCGCCGCACGTGCAGAAGCTCGGGCTTGCGTCCAGGGTTGTACCTCACCACGGTGATTGCGGATGCGGTCGTTGCGAGCCCGGCTGAACCCAATGAGATCGCACTGTTCTAATAATACTGTCCGTGTGGCATGACTCCGGATGGGTCGTGCGGCGAATCGCGCCTACATAAGAATGATGTATCAGACGGAGTGGCCGGGGTAAAACCTGTCCCAACGTCCTGGATATTACTGGGAATTTGGGAAATTGAAATGGAGATCCTGGCCATGATTGCGCCCCAAGTTCTCTAGATGAACAGCTCTGCGCTGACATGGAAAAACTCAGCCAGCTTTTTTGCCTGCGTTTTGCTGATGGAGCGCTTCCCGTGAAATACCTCGGAAGTAATTCCTTTCGAGCCGAATATTTTCCAGAGGTCTTTTTGAGTCAGGCTGCGCGCCTCCATCAAATGCTGGAGTGTCCGCTGCGGACTTGCCTTCCGAATTGGATAGCGCCGCTCCTCGTACTCGTCAATGAGCATGGTCAGCAATTCGGCAAGTTCCTTTTCTTCTGGCGAAGGGTTCTCACGTTCGTCGAGACGCAGCAGCTCGTTCGTGAGACGTTCGGATTCCTCATCCGTGCGGTTGACATGGGGAAGCGTACGGCCCAGCAATTGCCCGTAAGTCTTCTCGTCGAGGTCTATAGTTGTCGTGCTCATTGTTTCCAGGCCCCTTCGTCGTATTCAACGAAACAACAATCAAAACAAAAAGGGGACACTTCTAATGAGATAAGGAAGGGGACATTTCTAAAGAGGTTTGACAGGTCGCCTTTGTAAAAACTGAAGAATGGCTCCCCGGGCTAGATTCGGACTAGCAACCCTTCGGTTAACAGCTCGCACTGTCTACGGTTCCTGATGGTCGTTTTGAGGGGATAGCTGAAGGAGAATTAAGGATTTAGCTCTTGCTGAGTACCCGGAGAGGCCGTCCAACGAGAGTGGAAAGTGTCAGTGAAGTGTCAGTAGAAACACGAAAGCTCTCATCCTTAAAATAAAGGGCGGTCTCAACCGCTAGAAAGACAATCGGGCTATCCTTCCACGGATCCCAGTCCGGTAATCCGACTGTGAAATGGTTGCGCGAGTCGCAATCCCCAGACCAGAAAGCGGCCATCTCATACGATTGATCGTAAAGAGTACCAACCCGCACGCGTTCATTTCGTTGCGTATCTGAACTACTGCACAACGAGCGTCAACTGTTGCGAGTGAGTGAGATTGCTTGGCGTTGCCACGGTTACCGTCAGAGTGTAAGTGCCCGTAGGAGTCCCGCTATTCACCGGTAGAGGCGTGGTCGTGGAACCACCGCCGCCGCATCCGCTCGCTGCCGCGCCCGCCATGGCGAGCAACAACACCGGCACCGCAAATGCCGGCTTCGCCGCCCAAGCGCGTGCTTCTGTCTGTTTGCACCGCCGCAGCCACAGCAAGATAAGCAGCATCGGCAGGACCCAGACGATAGGCAAGCGATTCCAGGGAGTCCTCAGCCGGGAAGAGGGCGCCGGAGGAATCAGCATCCCGTTGGTCATGGTGCTCACGCTAATCGCCACCAGGGTGGGCCCTGCTTGTGTCACAGGGACGGTCGAGCCTGGACCAGTACACGTCGCCTTGGCAGGCGCTCCCGTGCAGGTCACGGTCACCATGAGCTGGTCTGTGGCCGCACCGCCAACCAGCGAAAGTTGGAGAGAGTACATGGCCGTCTGCCCAGACTTTACCGTGGCGGAGGTCGAACCTCCCGTTGCCGCTCCGATCGTGAAGTCGAGTGGCGCATTTACCGTTTCCGTCAGCGCCGCCGACGTGCTGGCGGCAAATCCACTCGAAGCGGAGGGAAGATACGCACCGTTGATCGAATGCACCCCCGCCGCCAATGAACCGCTCGCAAATGCAGCCTGAGCCGTGTTGTCGAGGACGACGTTTCCAAGAAACGTGCTGCCATCGAAGAAGGACACGGAGCCCGCTGGGATCGTCGAGCTGGACGGATTCGCCGTCACGGAAGCAGTAAACGTCACCATCTTGGCGATGTTTACCGGATTCACGTTCGCAGCAACGATCGTGCTCGTCGAGATTCCCTGTTCGGCGAAGAGGTAGGCGGCAACTCCTCCAATGACCGGGCTACTTGCCCGCATGACCGAGGTTGCTTCTTCTCCATCCGTTGCAAAGGCATACAGAATATGGGTGCCGACCGCAAGCCCCGAAGCCGAGCCCGTGAAGCTGCCCGGCGCACTGGAAACCGTACCGTCGCTCCACGGCCCATCGAACGTGTCGAACTAAAAGTACAGATTCGTGACCGGCGGAGCATGCGTTGTGCTGTTGGTGGCGGTGAACTGAAACGCCTGCGTCGCACTGCTGGTCGTATTCCCAGAGAGAGCGGTAATCGCAGTGCTCAGCGGATTGGGCTGTACCCGGGCCTCGGTTATCACGGTCACGGTGCCCGGGATACCTCCGCTCGCCGCGTAAATCTCGTCGGTCACCGGATTTACTGCCACGGACGCGGCGAAAGCAGCGACGATGACCGTCGCGGTCACATTCGTGGCTCCATCGATCACCGTCACGCTGCCCCCGTTCGCCACATAAATCTTGTTGGTCACCGGATTCACCGCTAGGACACCAGGGACTGAGCCGACTGAGACGCTGGTGGTCGCATTGGTCGCCCCATCGATCACCGTCACGGTTGTGCCGCCGGTGTTCGCCACGTAAATCTTGTTGGTCACCGGATTCACCACCACGGCACCAGGAACAGAGCCGACTGAGATGCTGGCGGTCGCATTGGTGGCCCCGTCGATCACCGTCACGGTCGGGCTGCCGGTGTTCGCCACGTAAATCTTGTTGGTGACCGGATTCACCGCCACGGCACCAGGGACAGAACCCACTGAGATGCTGGTGGTCGCATTGGTGACCCCGTCGATCACTGTCACGGTCGGGCCGCCGGTGTTCGCCACGTAAATCTTGTTGGTCACCGGATTCGCATCCACGCCGATCGGGTTAGGGCCCACGCCGATCGTCGCGGTCGCGTTGGTGGCCCCGTCGATCACCGTAACGGTGCCGGAGACAAAGTCGTTCGTCACGTAAATTTTGTTGGTCACCGGATTGACCGCTAGACCGAACGGCACAAGGCCGGCCGTGACACTCGTGCTCGCATTGGTAGCCCCGTCGATCACCGTCACCGTGGTGCCTAAGAGCGACCCAGTACCACCGTTCGTCACGTAAATCTTGTTGGTCACCGGATTCACCGCCATACTGAGCGGATGAAAGACACTGAGGCTGGTGGTCGCATTCGTGGCCCCGTCAATCACCGTGACGGTGTGAACTACATTATCCGCCACGTAAATCTTATTGGTCATCGGATTCACCGCCGTGAGGGTCGGAGCAACGCCGCCGACAGGAACGCCGGTGGTCGCATACTTGGCCCCATCGATCACCGTCACGTTGCCACTGCCCAGATTCGCTACGTAGATCTTGTTCGTGACGGGATTTACGGCCACACCGTCCGGGGAACTGGCATTGGCATCCGCAACGGTTGAAGCTGCATTGGTGGTACCGTCGATTACGGTCACTGTGCCGCTGTTGGCATCCGCTACATAAACTGTATTCGTTGCGGGATTCACTGCAATCGCAGACGGGCCAATCCCGGCGTTCACGGTTGCCGTAGCATCGGTGACACCATCAATCACCGTAACGCTGCTGGCGTGGATGTTGTCGCCCTGGTTCGCCACGTAAATTTTGTTGGTCACTGGATTCACTGCCACAAAGCGCGCAAAGCTACCCGCTGCGACGGTCGTAGTCACATTCGTTGCGCCGTCGATCACACTGACGGTCCCTGGGTTGTTGAAGTTCGGCACATAAATCGTGTTCGTTACTGGATTCACCGCCACGTCTGTGCCGCCGGTAGCGACGTTTGTGGTGGCGTTAGTGGCACCATCGATCACGGTCACCGGACTGGCTTGATTCACCACGTAGATTTTGTTAGTGACCGGATTCACGCCTACAGCGAACGGAATACTGCCTGCCGTGATCGTGGTGGTTGCATTCGTCGCCCCGTCGATTACGGTCACATTGTTGCTCAAGCCGTTCGCCACATAGATCTTGTTGGTAACCGGATTGACGGCCAGCGCGACGGGCTCATTAGCGTTTGGATCCGTGACATTCGTGATCGCGTTTGTGGCTCCATCAATCACAATGACCCTGCCTGGGTTGCTCGCCTTATCCGCAAAGTAAATCTTATTGGTCACCGGATTTACCGCAACGGCCACTGCAAATCCACCGGCGTTGATCGACGTGAGTGCGTTTGTACCTCCGTCGATCACCGCAATGGGACCGCTCGCCACGTAAATCCTGTTGGTCACTGGATTCACCGCCAATGCCGCGGGAGTACTGCCGCCGGCGATGTTGACCGTCGCAGTGACGTTTTGCGCGCGCCCGCCCGATGGCCAGAGCGTCAGCAGGATGGCCGTAAGGAAGGTGATCCGTTCCACCCAAAACGCTAGCTCCGCGTGCATCCTTATGTGATTGAACAGAGGGATGGACCACCGTCTATTAGCGCTCATTGTTCGTCCTCTAACGGCCCGGAGGTACTATTAGTTCGGTGATATTAACTCGGAAATACTCATTTGAGGCCGGGAATGACCGCGACCCTCATTTGTGTGACACGTATGAAGAATGGGCGGATTGTAGTAACTCCTTGCCTTTCGAGCAAGCGACAAGAGACGCCAGTACGCCTCGTGACGCTCGTTGTCGCCCCTCCATGCAGTTACCGGACGAGGGCCAGATCAGAGATTCAGATGTGTGCAGTCGAAGTGTGCCAGGGTGGTTTTTATCTTACAGCCTTCGCTGAGCCGCGCCCACTCCCGCCAGCGATCCATTTTCTTCCAGCTGCACTTCGCAAAGCCGTCGGCATCTGCATCGATCTTGACTTCAAAGGCTCCCGCGGCTCGTGAGTTCTTGCCTAGCAGTCGCCCCACGCGCTGCCCCACAGCTGCCGGTAGTTGTTTTCGCTTTCGGCAGCCGGCCACGATCTTGTCGAGTCCCTCCTCAATCCGTTTCTCGAACCGTTCATGCATGGCCTGCTCTTTCTCTTTCCTCTGCGCACTCCGGCAGAGAAGAAATATTTCCTCCCCACCCGGAGCGGGACACAAGCGCACCTCCAGGCCTTCCCGCACTTGCTTCCAATCCTTGCTTCGTAATTCCGGTTCCAAGCGTTTCAGCAAGCCCTTCGGTGTCCCAACGATGTAACGCCGCTTCGCTTCCTTCAAAAATCTCAAGTTCTCTTCGCTCACCATCCCGCGATCCAGCACCCAGATACGGTTCGCTCTCCCGTACAACCGTTCTATCCGCTCCACGATCTCTTCCAGCGTGGTCACATCGTTGCGGTTCCCGGCAAATAGTTGGTAGCCCAGCGGCATTCCCTCGCGGCTCACCACCAGTGCGATGTTCACCTGCTTGCAAGGTCGAAAATCATGCCTGTCTTGGACTGGGCTGTTGGGGATTCGGTGGTTCTATTCGATAGCCGAGGTTCCGGAGTTGCCGGACCATCTTTGCGGTGCGCGATTGCTTCGACTTTTGGCTAACAGCGGGACCACGTTCCTCGTAATGGACTCGCTTATACAGGATCAGCCAGATGAGTCGACACTGTCGATGAGCAATGGCCCCGATGGCTTGATTGTGTCCCAGGCGCAGGACCGAACGGCGATAGATAATTTCGAAGATACTTCCTTTGACCTTTACCGCGGCGTTCGCAGCCTGATTGAGAACGCGCCGCATGTGACGGTTGCCCTTGGGTGACCGGTGACTGTAGTTCACGCCGGCGCTCTCGTCGTCGCCAGGGCATGCACCCACCCACGAAGCGAGCTGCTCCCCCGACGGAAATGTCGCTGCGGTAGGACCGACTTCGGCAATGATCTGTTGCGCTGAATTCACTCCTAGTCCCGGCACCTCCGCCAGTCGCTGGACGGCATCCTGGTGCTGGCTGAGCAGACTGGCCATCTCCTGGTCCAGTTGGCCGATCTGCTGCTCAAGGAATTGCAACTGCTCCAGCGCCATCTTCAGTAGACGTCGGTACACGGGCTTGAGGTCCGTGCACGCGCTGAGCGCATCACACAATTGTTCCGGCGTGGCGCGCAAGCGCTCATCAGCCAAAGCAGCCAGAGCCGCAGGGTTGGTTTCTCCGTCGGCCAGGGCCTTCAGCATGCGCCGGGCACTGGCGCCTAGTAGATCCGAGACCAGGCTGGACAACTTAATGTGGGCCTCTTCTAGAAGAGACTCCAATTGGTTTTGCAGCCGCACCCGATCTCGCGTCAACTGGTACTTTCTCCGCGTCACCGTTCGCCACAGACGCTGCTCGGCATCGGGCACAAAACTCAGAGTCAATTCCCGGGCTACCAGCCGCTTCACCAAACGTTCGGCATCGGGGAAATCCCTCTTGCGTCCCCGCCGCCCGCGATTGGACTGCGCCTGCGCCAGATGCAGCGTTCCCGACTTACGGCGTGCGCCTTCCCGTTTCTCGCGTATCGGCTTCCAATACCGCTCCAGTGCTTCCCAAACTGGTTTCCAATATTGGGCCGTCGATTCCATGACCACTTCCTCGGCCTCTTGCTCAAGCAGCCATGCAGCCAGCGATCGCAGTTGTTCGGGGTTGCTGCCAAACATCCGCCGCTCAAACTGGAACTCGCTTTCGACTTCAACGTTGGAGACAACTACGGCCAGCATCTTTTTATGAACATCGATTCCCGCTATCCTGTAGGACATCAGCTTCCTCCTGGCCGGGAGCGGAGAGCGTGCTGCGCTTACCTTAACCAGGGTCGCGGGCTATCGCCGCTCCCCCAGGGGAACAACGACGCCCAATTATTCGGCTCAAACACGCACGCTCCGGATCAGACAGTCCGACGGTCTCAATTTCTCCACTGCAAGCTCGACCTCGCCCCTCCGGGCCGTCGCGATCTTATCTCTAAATCATTTTCATGAGGTTTTGCGGGCCGTAGGCCCTAAATGACAGTCCGGACGATGATCGCGCGAGTAACCCCGCCGCATCATGGAGTTCTCTTCCGCGATCCCTTCCACATACGTGCTGGTCAGGTCATAGAGCAGCACATCGAACTCAGCCTGGAATAACTCGCCGAAGCGCTGCTTCAGATGCTGTTCGATCTTGGTCTTCAGGGGCAGTAGACGATCCAGACAACGATAGAGCCGCGTGTCGTTGATCTTACCTTTCGCGATGTGCAACAGATCGTCCAACGCTGTGGATGGATACCAGTGCTGTTCCACGGCCAGCTCGCTGCCTGGATCGCACAGCCGGTTGATCGCCAGCACCGCGGCAATACGGGACCAGGGTACATCGGCATGATCTACGTCCAGATGTCGAGCCAAGAACTCAGCAAGCCCCAACTGCTGCCACAACTCCAGGCCGAGATAACAGTCGCCAAATCGACGCGTGCGCTCTACGCGGACCTTCTTCACCAGCACCCGGGCGATGTTCGGATCATCGGGCGTTTCTACTGCCGAGGGAAATAGCTTCAGTTGTGTCGTTTCGCCCTGCTCGTTGAACACCTCGACGGTCTTCTGCCAACGGCCGAACCGTTCAGCTCCCCGAGATAACAGAGCGTGCGCTGTCGCGGGCCATCGGCGGTACGCATGGTCTCGACCAGCGACCAGTAGCCGTGCTCCTTGCCATCTTTAAGCCGCGAATGCTCCCGCAAAAACATCTCGTGCGCATCATGTCAGCAGAAACTCCGCGATTCAAGACAGTTGGTCTGCACTACATCAGGTTTTCCGCTAGGCCAGAATGAAAACAAAGCAGGTTGCAGTAGAAAATCGTGCTCGAAAAATACAAATTACACATTCAGTGACTTCGCTCGAAGATTGCACCTTTAGATCGGCTTGGCCGAGCTCAACACCGCTAGAAATGTCCGCCGCCCGGGGACCGGTAAATCTCTCGAATTCTGCCGGAGATCGATAGCTGAGCGCAGAATGGAGTCGCTGCTCGTTGTAGTAGCGGTCAATAAACCGTGAGATGTCGCCCGGATTGCCGGCCTAGCTCAGTTTTCTCTCCGCCAGCCAAGCCGCTTGTGTCATGAGGTAATTCTGTTCCGGGATACTTGTCGTCCGGCTGGCCGCAATTCGGTAGTGCTTGATGGCGCTTTCATAGTCGCCAACCATTTCGAGCAAATGGGCGCGAACCGCGTAGAGACGATAGTGACCAGCAAGCCGAGCGTCGGTATCGAGCGTCCTTAGCAGTTCGAGACCTTTCGAAGGGCCGTGTACCATGGCTGCCGCAATTGCATGATTGAGCGTGACCATGGGGCTGGGAGACACACGTTTCAGCAGTTTGTACAATGCCACGATCTGCGGCCAATCCGTGTCTTCCGCTCGCGCCGCTTCGTCATGAACTGCAGCGATAGCCGCCTGTAACTGATACAGGCCGACGGATCCTTTCGATAGTGCGGCGGTCAAGAGCTCGATGCCTTCGGAGATCTCGGCCCGGTCCCACAGAGTTCGATCTTGCTTGTCCAAGGGGATCAATTCCTCATCATGTCCGGTTCGTGCCGCACGGCGAGCGTTGGTTAGCAACATGAGCGCCAAAAGGCCTGCTACTTCTCCATCCTCGGGTAGCAGCGCTTTTGCACCGCGAGTTAACCGGATCGCCTCACGTGCCAAATCGAGCCGCTGCAAGTGAGCTCCGATGCTGCTGGCGTAGCCTTCATTGAAGATCAGGTAGAGCACATGGAGAGCTGCAGGCAGCCGTTCGGCACGCTCCTGCGGGGAAGGTAGGCGGAATGGCACGCCGGAAGCCTTGATGCTTTGCTTCGCACGGCTGATCCGCTGCGCCATGGTCGCCTCGGGAACCAGGAATGCGTTGGCAATTTCCGCCGTAGTCAACCCGCCGACGGCCCGCAGAGTCAGAGCAATTGCCGAGGACGAAGTGAGAGCGGGGTGGCAGCACATAAACAATAAGATGAGCGTGTCATCTGGATCCATATCAGACTCGATTTCGTCGACGGGCGCCATGGTCTCCACATCCTTCGCGACCGCGGTTTCCCTCTGACGACGGGCAATTTCGCTGCGCACCTGGTCGGTCATGCGGCGGGATGCGACCTGGATCAACCAGCCGCGTGGATTGTCGGGAATACCCTCCTGCGGCCATTGTGTAAAGGCCGCTATCATGGCCTCCTGCACGGCGTCCTCGGCGGAGGAGAAGTCTCGAAAACGGCGTGCCACCGAGCCGAGCACCTGTGGTGCAAGTTCGCGCAACAGATGCTCGGAAGTCGTGTCCCATGGCTTTGTCATCGCAGCTCTCGTTACAGCATTTCCGGTGGAGGCCCGCTCATAATTGGACGCACTTCAATCGGCATATTCAACGGCGTCCCATCGGGACCCGGCGCCGCCGACACTTTCGCCGCGATGGCATAGGCTCGCTCCGGAGAGTCGACATCAACAATCCAGTATCCCGCGAGAAATTCCTTGCTCTCAGGGAATACGCCGTCCGTGATCGGCACGCCATCCTTACCAGCGCGCACCAACTTAGCCTGATCGGGAAAAGACAGACCTTCGGCTGAGACCAACTCGCCGCATTGGCGAAGCTCTTTGTTGAGACCGATCATAAATGCGATGTGTGCCTGGAGGTCTTTCTGGTCCCACTGGGGGACTCCATGGCCGGCCCGCATCGTGTTCATCATCAAGATGTATTTCATTTCCGTTCTCCTATGATTTATCTGGCGCTGCTCTCCGCACCTTCGCAGGTTTGCCGGAATGTGCGCTGCATTCTCAGCATTCCGTCATTGGGACTTAGATTGCTCAAAGGATGCGAACCGCCGGACTTCAATCGGCACGTTCGTAGGTGCTCCTCTGGGCCCCGGCGCCGCCGAAATCCGTCCCGCGATGGCATAAGCGCGTTCGGGAGTCGCAACGTCAACGATCCAGTAGCCCAGCAGAAACTCTTTCGACTCGGGGAAAATACCGTCTGTGACCGGCATGCCATTTTTCTCGCCGCGCACAACCTTCGCTTCAGTGGGTTCGGCTAAGCCTTGTGTGGCTACAAACTCTCCGGATCCGCTCAGGTCGTTGGTGATACTCCGGAGGACAGCCATGTGCGTCTCAATATCCTTTTGCGACCAGGCGTGATAGCTGTCAACGCCTGCCTTCGTGCCGGACATCAGCAAAATGTATTTCATATCTGTCGCTCCTATGTCGTTTTGTTCGCCTTAATACGCTTCGCCTAAGACTTCTTGTCTGTTTGAAACATCCACCGGACACCGAATTTGTCGTTGAGTGCTCCGTAAGTGCCGAAAAACTGCTCTTTCAGAGGGTCGGTCACTTCTGCGCCTTCCGAAAGTTTTTCAAAAAGAGTTTTCAATTCCTCGAATGTTCCTCCACTCAGATAGAGGCAAACCGTGTTGCCGCGAATTGGAGTTCGGTCAGGCCGTAGCCAGTCCGAGGCTGAAATCTCCAGCTTGCCGTTTCTGAGCCGGGCATTGACGATTTTCTCCTGCTGAACTGCAGGCATGAAATCCTTGGCTGGAGAATCCTTAACCTTGGTCGCGGTCAGTTCTCCGCCAAAACAGGATTTGTAGAACTCCATGGCCTGCTGGCATTTGCCATCGAACAACAGGTATGGGGTCAAGGTGGTCATTTGATTCCCTACCATTTTCTGCATCTTAGAGTCTGCCATCGAACGAGCAGGTAAAGCCGCCAACGCCGCAGCGGAGAGCGCGGAAGCGACGAAACGGCGACGAGATACTTCGGTGACTTTGCCCACGGTCATTCTCCTTTTGTGAAGTACTTGCCAGACCCTAGTCTGCGTTTTCATGGGGTAGTCGGAGCCGTTGCGGCGTTCTCTACATCCCTCGAAAAGTTATTTTTAACCAAAAATCAGGCCCAGCCTGTCGATTTTTCTCACCCAGAACCGACATATGAGTGGAGGTTGGGAAATGACGACGGACGATGTGGTAGTTGACGTTAGCCAGGACTGGGTGCTGGCCTGCGATGTGCAGCAGCGCTTTATGCAGAGTCTGGGCCGGACCAGCGATTCGGTGGACTACAGCGCGCGCTGCCGCCAAGTTCGAGCCCTCGGCGGCGATTGCTATGATTTCATGTCTCTTACAAATGACCGCCTGGCATTGGTCGTTGGCGATGCCTCCGGCAAAGGCGTCGCCGCGGCACTCATGATCGCCAGTGTGCAGTCCTCACTTCGGACAGCGGCGTTATTCATGGGAAACGACCTCGCTACACTACTCAAGATAGTAAATCTCCAGGCATATGCTTCGTCGCTCGCGGACCGTTATGCGACCGTGTTCTATGGCGTCTTCGACGGAGCGACGCGCACGCTACGGTACGTGAATGCCGGACACACTCCGCCGATCGTTCTTCGGCGAAACGGTTCAATCGATACGCTCGAGACGGGCGGCGCACCTGTTGGTATGTTTCCTGATTCGAGCTATGAGGAGGGAGCGGTGCAGCTTGATCCCGGCGATGTGGTCATCACCTACACCGACGGAGTCATTGAAGCGGCAAACCAATCCGGCGAGGAGTGGGGAGTTCAGCGCCTGTTGAAAGCGACAGCCGCCTGGGCGCGACTAGGGACTGAGAATGCTGAACATCTCGTCCGGTCGATCTTCAACTCCATGGACGACTTCTCCAGAGGGTGCCAGACGGATGATGCGACATTAGCAGTTTTGCGAGTGCTCTAACCCCATCCATGTTAAGAGCTGCTCATGATAATTCAGAGAAAGAAGAAAGGTTCAAAAATGAAGTTAGACAAGAAGTTCTCAGCCAAATTACAAAAGAGTTCCCAAAAAGGTGGTTGGACCTATGTCGTCTGGCCTAGTTCAGTCGAGTTCTTTGGAACCCGCGGCTTGGTAAAGGTCAGGGGCAAAATCGATGGGCACCCCTTTCGGAGTTCGTTCATGGCTCTGGGTGATGGCACACATAAACTGCCTGTACGGGCAGACATTCGCCAAGCGATCGGGAAGACTGTGGGTGACACAGTGGCCATATCCTTGGAAGAACGGATCGAATAAATTCCTCAACCAAAGAAGAGGGGATTGCTCGGCTAGCGATTGGGCGTTGCCAGTGGCGCTCCGGAAACTTCCACAGCTCCCTTGTGGCATCTTCGATGAAGCGAGCCAAATGGGCACCAAGCGGATCAGTACTGACAAGTCGGCTTGTGTGGATCGATTTCAGAAACTCCTGAATCACGGGCGACTCGGAAGTTGGAAGCTCTTGCGTACTCCCAACCACTGAGGTTTCAGAGCCACGCGGACGACCAGAAGTCCTCTGGATAGCTCAAGCGAATCGTTCAAAATCAGCACCATGCGGAGCGTTCTCCTCGCCTGCCAAGGCAAGCTTCCCGTAGGCAAGCTCCAGAAGCGCAGTCAGTTCTCGATTCCTTCCCTCAAGCGTCTTGATACGAAGTCGCAGAGTTGCCACGATGTTTTGCTTGCACACTCGCTCGCGATCCAGCGCAGCTGGGGAAGTAGGAACCGCGCCGTGAGCCGATCTCCCTCGGGAACGCATGATACGAGCACGCAACTCAGGCTGGCCATACAACCATGCCGTCGAGACCTTTGCTTCGGCGGCAACCGTCCGAAAGTTACTGACATGATCGGAAGCATCCATCCGCTGCAATGCCGCTATGGCGCGATCCATTGCTTGCGACCAAGGA
>WNGM01004454.1_pt1 | contig 15864 bp, 15 predicted proteins | sample 5400571 | NCBI WGS metagenome assembly WNGM01 (sample SAMN13153378, study PRJNA577476) | soil metagenome | isolation source: 100 cm soil or saprolite under Garry oak tree replicate 2 | place: USA:California | collected 2016-06-15 | reverse complement strand
GCACTAAGACGAGACTCGCGGTCGACATGAGAGGAAACAAGCTCGACGTAACGAAGCTGGAACTTCCACCCTTGGGCGAGGAGCTGAAGGAACTCTTTGATGAAGTCGACAGGCGCTACGGGAGAAAGCGGAGACCAATGGAGCGGGAAATACTGGCATCAGTCCAATCGTACAGGGACGAGAATCGGAGAGACTAAGACCTAGCAGATTCAGCGGCCAGACCCAATGGATATCGTTTTTTCTGTTCAAGAATATTGGCGATCATAGATAGAATCTTCTCCTTGGTCTGTACAGGATCTAAAGTTGTGACCACCAGATCGACACCGATTTTGTCACCAGATCGACACCGATTTTGTCTGCCCATAATGTGCCTACAAGCGACCTCGCCTCAGACGTCAGATCAGCCCAGGCCTCCCTCGATGCCTTCACGACTTCGTTCTTGACATTGTAGGGGCCATGTCGAACCTTCTCTGACGCGATTAGTTGCCTGGCGTATTCCAGCGCTTGTGATATTTCGTCATCCCGCAAAAGATGAACCCGAAGACCCGTTACGCGGGCCACGATGGGAACCGCGTCAGTAACAGGGATTTCGTTCCCGGGATATTTCTGAAGTTCTCGCTTGGCATCAGATAATTCACCTTCCAATTAGCGACACCAGGATTCAAGAAACAGTTGCGAGTCTTAGGTCGGTGTGCTAGGGAAAAGTACGCAGGAATCACATTAGCTTAGAACCAGAAATAGGATCTTACAGATCTGCGCCGCGAGACGTGCACGCATACCCTAATCTTCTAGAGGCTTGTTAGCTGACCGGTTTTTTGACGCAGACCCATCAACCTGTACGTATCAAGGATCTCGGATCTCTCGCCGACCTTAACACCTTCATGGACCCTCAGCCGTTTTCAAGGCGATTCCTAGGGACAATCAGGTCGTTGCCCGTATCATCTGCCATCAAGGGACACAGATTGAAGGCTGCAACCCTCCCGCTCCGAGAACTTCCAGAACACGAGACTTGCGTCACGAGACTCCAGTGCAACTGAACATTTCACGATTGGTAACGGGTCTTGTAACCGTAAACGTTCGCAGAATCCCCGCTTAAAGTTGGAAACCCTTTGTGAGGTTCAAACCTTGAAGATTTGTCTGAGGCTGTTTTCCTCGCTTTCTATCCCATAAATTATCCAGCATGATCAAAGCCATTACAGAGATCAAGATTCCTATCACAACCAGAGATTGTGTTTGAACTACGGGTCCTGGAGGAGACGCTGTCGACTGGGGCCAAGCTGACACGTGATATACTAACTGATGAGACTTCGATCGACTTGCAGTCGCCGTTATGGTGACGTTGTAATCTCCCAGCTGGACCCCAGCAGTATCAACAGTCAGCAACACTTTAGCCCACTTTTGCGGAGTAATAGACACCTGCGTCGCGTTGAGAAATGCTCGTGGTCCTGGCTGAGAAACCGCTATTGCTAGGGTTATGTTGCCAGAGAAGCCCCATGTAGGAATCACTCTGAAGGTATCATTCCGCGAGGATCCTAGAGGCACCGGCATGTTCGTTGTTCCGCTCAGCTGAAAATCTGCTACAAAGACTAGAGTCATGACACTCATGGTCTGGGACCCTGTACCATCAGAACCAGTCAGTGTGACATTGTACCTTCCTTCTGGGGTAGAAGCGCCTGCGGTCAAGTTGAGCAGGGTGGTCCCGGGCGTTGACGGACTTACTGAGACGCTCGACTTGGAAAGGGTTCCCGTAATGCCTGCAGGGCCGTTCGGTGGAGAGAAGTTCACTGTGCCAGAAAAGCCGTTAACACTTGACACCGTGATTGTAGTAGAGCTCGTCTGGGAACCATGGACTATGACGGCCAACCACCAGTTCGGAGTGATGGCAAAGTTCGACCCAGGCGGTGGCAGCACGATGAATGTGCCGTGCATGGTCGCAGGGTAGTTTACGTCGTAGTAAGTGTACGTCCCAGGCGCAACATAGCCCAGCGTAGTCGTCGAGGTGGGCGGGGCCGAGTCTGCCATTAAGTCTAGGGGATAGTCTCGTATACCGTTGCCGTCCACATCCACGTAGAATTGATGCAGTTTGCCATCACCGCTGGAAGTTGTTATGTTCAAGAGTTCTCCATGCGGTATGGTTATTGTCGGATTTACTGTGCCGTCAGTGCCTACCCACCCAGTACTCGCGTATCCTACTAGTGAAATAGTTGCTACTGCTGCGTTTGCTTTCTGAATGATAGGAATTTTCAACAGGCCAATAGGGAATAGAATTACCAGAAGGAGAAGGATGATAGGTAGGCTCCATGACCTCAAGATGTCAGAAAGCTAACTCCCTCTCAACGAAAAGTAGTCTCATCCATAAAAAGTAGGCTCCTTCATTGGAGGCTCTATCATCTTCTTCGTATGTGCATGGAAGCCAGCTCGACGCGCACTCTAGTTACGGTACCTTCCCGTCTGTCCGGATGTTTCTCGAGACAAGTAGCAAGCCGATTCCCGAAGCAGTCATGGCCAATCCGGCATAAAACTCATCCCAGTACGGGGCGTAGTAGGATGAAGATATTGGGGGGCATCCGTTGATTGCACACGGGATGGCACTACTCTGAAGGCCATTTATTCCAAGTATGAGGAATAATATTCCCGTCGGTGCCAGTACGATGCCGGGGAACCGAAAGGATAGTCGTCTGTTCGCGGTGCGATTCGCGGCAACAGCTACTGCGGTTGTAGCAGTAAGCAATGGTGGAAGTATTGCGAATGGTCGATATGGATCTATACAATCTACCCTCTGCTGTCCCGTCGACGGGGTGTACTTGTAACATCCTACCTGGCTATTTTCCCCAGCTAAAGCGACCAGAACTGAGACCTCCAGTGCAAAGCCAACAATTGCTACGCCAAGGAACAGAAGGGCCAAGACTGCCGTTCCCCGCTTCATCAAAATCCTCTTACCCCGCATCGTAGTTTGAGCCTTTCCATGATCGATACCAGCATCTCTACGAATATTGTTTCAACTGCGGGGTTGGACGAATGAACGTCGTTTGAACTGAGGTAGCCCTCTCTCTGTGAGGCCATCCCTTCTGGCTCACGGGTTTCGTAACCGTGAATGGTGACAGAATCGGGCTAGAGAGTTAGAAGCCGGGGTCTCTTCAGCAATACTTTCTCTTCCTGTCTTACGTTTCTACTTCGAAAACCTCCACCTGGGACCATGCAGAGCCTAGACTACCAGGTCTTCTGTCAAACCTGCCGTGAACCCACATATCGCGAGATCCGATACCGATCAGACTACCAGTTCGTAGGCCGACTACTAGTCTGCCAAAACTGTGGCGAAGCAATACTCGAACCAGTCGGGTCCGGGACAGCGTGCCAAGACTGTTGACAAGCCTACAAGCAATGTGGCTACTAGACCTACGCGAACCACCAGACGAGACTCGGAATAAGCGCAAACGGAACGTTCGGATCAAGAAACCTTCCCCTAAATTGCGCAGTCAACGAGCGTAAGCGTGTCTAGGCTAATCCAGATAGAACCTTCGGCCAAGCGTTCAGCCAGATGCAGAGAAGGCAGTTCTGCGTCGCGAGACCAGCACGCATACCTTATTTTTCTCGACTGCCGCCGGCTAACCGGATCCTAACACGGACCCATCAACATTCCCCTATTACAGACCACACGTCTCCACTGACATTAGCATCGGAATGGACCCCAAGCCGTTTTCAAGGCGATTCCCTAGGGACAATCAGGTCGTTGAGCTACACTATCTGCGATCATGGGACATAGATTGAAAATTACAACTCTGCATCCAGAGGAGTTCCCAAAAACACGACGCTTCGTCGCGAGACTCAACTGCAATTCAGATTTCTTGGATGGTAACGGGTTTGGTAACCGTGAATGGTAACAATGAACTCCGCTGGGAGGGCGGGAACGGGGACAGCGTGCCAAGACTGTTGACAAGAATAGAAGACATGTGGCTACTTGACCTGCGAGAGCGTCAAGCAGAATAGCCGATGGACAGGAGTGACGTTTCCCCAAAGAATAGGTTGTGTCGAGAGAATTTTTCCTTTCAAGGTTCTAGGAAGGGTCCCATTGGCCTCAGTGAAGTCGATCGAAAATCAGGATTCTTCGGCCAAGTGTGAATGACTTTACTTCTATACATTCACTGTTCGCTTCTAGACCCCTAACATCTTGCCTGCGGGGTTATTCTTGCGGGAAACCCAAACGATTTTCACTTCTACATTTTTCTCTAATTTTGATTTGTATTCAATCGACCAAATCGTATCCGCCAACTTCCTCACGGAGTCTTCTTTGATTCCAGCTTTGTGATTCAGCTGACTCACCACGGTTTCTCTGTCGCAGCAGATCTCAATCTTGTCCCCCGAGCTGATTTTCGCTATGTTGTCTTTGATCGCTCTGACGACGGCGAGGTGTTCTGCCTCGTGCAAGGGCCTATCCGCACTCATTCTGTGCTTGCGAAATTCACCGGTAGTCTCGTTATACCATCTCATCTCGCCGTTTGTTGAGCTGTCGACGTAGATTCGATACTCCAAGCCTAGTCCTACCCGATACACTGGAGATCTAACCCGGTCATAATCCGTTTATGAAGCTTTTCCCGAATTGGATCCACGTGACTAAGGTCCATTTCGGGCTGGTTGTGCGGTGACTCTTCCTGGTGTGTCGTCAGCCTACTCCGGGACAAACATGTACTTGATAAGTTTGGATGGTGGTTGAGCCACGGGAAGGGCCTTGTCAACCGTACTTACTGCTCTCTCGCCTATAAACTAGGCAAAACCCAACGTTTAACGGTCTCAAACCGGAGTGTAGCGTTCTGTTCTAGCCCGTATGGCATGCGATATAAGTCATCTGCAATGCCCCAAGTGCGTTGCGGACCTGCTGTCATCGGGCTGGTTGTGCGGTGACTCTTCCTGGTGTGTCGTCAGCCTACTCCGGGACAAACACCATTGTCTTAGTGGAAACGTCCGATACTTACTATCGGGACGCCTGTACTACAGGACTCTGCTATTTCAGTAGTTTGACTATCTCAAACAAGGGTGCGAATTGCCATGAACCGACATAAGGGGGGCTTACACGGTTCTACGCAGGAAGATTAGGTGGTCAACGACCAAGTGTATATGGAATCCCATGGTCATCGGGCTGGTTGTGCGGTGACTCTTCCTGGTGTGTCGTCAGCCTACTCCGGGACAAGCATGTAATCAGACCAAATAGGACGCATACTAGGACATGGGGGCGACATTGACTGTTGGACTTTGGAGTACCGTCTGACAGAATAAAGGCAAAAACACCCCAAGGTTGACCTAGCAACGCTTAACTAGACCCTATACCGCTAACGTGTCCTAAATTGACTCAGGCAATGGAGAAACAGCAACGTCGCGGGATCCGGTTTCCTACATATCCTCTTTCGGAGGCACTTCGGTTGGTCCGTATGGTCCAAGATCAAGGCGCCGGTAGACTTTCAACGAATGCGACGGCGGTAGCTCTTGATTTATCGCCCAATAGTAGTTCATTCTTAAGCAGAGTTGCGGCTGCGAAGCATTTCGCCTTGGTCGAGGACAACGAAGGAATTCTCATAACGACGGCCCTAGCGAAAAGGATCCTAAGACCCACCACCGCAAACCAAGAGAAAGAGGGGCTCTCTGAAGCCTTTCTAAACTTCCAAGTATTCCGACAACTTTTCGAAAGATTCCAAAACAACCAATTACCCGACAGATCCAATCTAGAAAACATTCTAGTTACGGAGTACGGAATCTCAGACGTCTCGAAGGATATGGCCTACAACATATTCGTTGAATCGGGAAAATCTTCGGGAAAGATCATCGATACAGGTAAAGGGCTTCTTGTTGGGGTGCAAGAGATTCCTCAAGTCGAAACCGTGTCGGAAGCTAGGACAATACCACCTAGGCTTGATGGAAGACTTGTCCAACTGCTAATTGATATCGGTGCGCTTCGAACGGCGCTTGAAATTTCGTGTATATCCGTTGAAGAGACGCCCGGGAAAATTGAATCTATGTCTCGTGGTCTTCTGGAGAAAACTCTTGCGCTAGCCCGGGAGCTTGAGTTGCCTGCCACTAAGATATCTCTCAAAGTTGTAAGCGATCAGTTGAACTCTTCGGGATTGGACGACGCTTCCCAATTTGCACCCTATGTTGAAGAGGGATTACGTGACGATCTAAGCAGGAGAGAATACAAAACTTGAGTGAGGAGTCCTCTGATCCATCAGTCAAATCGAGAATCATCACGCAGCTGAAACACCCTCTACCCTACCCCGGTCTTTCATTTGACAAACATCTTGAGCTTGTGAAAGCTTACTCTGTTATCTCCAAAGAGGGGAAAGAACCAGTCACATACAAAGACGTCGGGAAGACGATCTCTCCGTTTAAGGTCAGTGGCAACACAAAATTCTTCGAGAATTTTGGGATACTGAACAAAGTCCAAGGTCAAGGCCGATACAAACCGACGGAGGAAGCGATTGACATCTACCGAGACCTCATTTGGAAAAAGGAACAGGATGCCAGGTCAAAAATCCGTGCACTTGTCGAAAGATCTTGGTTCTGGGAGACGACCAAGAATATTCTGACCATTAGAGGCAAGATTGCGGAGGACGATCTGATTCAACAATTGGGAAGAGAAGCGGGAGCCGACCCCAGAATTCACACTCCGTCATTGAGAGTCCTGGTCTCATACATCAAATTCGCGGACCTATTGGTCGAGCAAGATGGTGTGCTCGCGCTCAGCAATGGTCCCGCACTATTAACGCCTCAAGGGAGTGAGAAACCTAAAAGCGTCGTAGGAAGTTTTCCCGTTGCGCTAAACGAAAGCAGTCAGGACACAATTCTATCTGGCAAGATCCCGATTGTGCTCGGAGTCCTCATTCAGGCTGACATGCCTGAGGATCAAATCAGGAGAGCTGTAAGAATAGTATTGGAAGCTACTGGTAGGGCCGGGCCCAAAAGTGCAACGACCCAAGCTTAGGCTATTGCAGGAATCCTGGGGCCGTTGTGAGGAAGCTATCCACGCTCTCGGATTGGGCAATATCGATCTACTTGAGAGAAAGATAGGAGCTTCTGCTGTTGCAAACATCTGCGGGTTCCTAGAAGATATAGAATTCGTTGAGAAGAGAGAACTGAAATCCCTTGGTTCCGAATTCTTCACGAATAGATTTCTCAAGAACGATAATGGTGCAGCTAACATCATATTGACACAAGCTCTTAAGAAATATGAGCCAACACAAGCCATTTGCCAACTCCTCTGGGGAAGGCCTGGTCTGAGAAGGGTAAATCTGTACGAACTACTAGCGTTCGAAGACTATGTTGACACGCGGGCGGTAGGAGAAGAAGATATCGGAAGTTTTCTGATGTTGCTGAACCAGTGTGGCATTATCAGATTTAGCAAGAAAACCAACGCAGTAACCGTGTCGTTCAACCCACGCACAGAGAGTTCTGCAAAGTCCTTGACGAGATTCCTTTCGCCTGAAACTCCTTTTTCTAATCTTCGGAACTTATGGGAAACAATCCGGAGTTGCAACGGTTTCGTGCATTGGTTCGACAAACACTTTCCTCCCAAGGGGCTCGAGACTCTTCATGACGAGTCCGATGGAAGCAAGATTCGTGAGGTGAAGATATTGACAGGCATCCAGAACTACCCAGTGTTGGAAAAGCTAAGCAGAGATTTTAGAGAGTTCCGAGATGAACTCAGAACTAGAAACATCATGTCCGAGCTTCGGGTTATCTGTGACAAACGCTTATTGAACAATATTCATGATAGATGGATCATCTCGGAGAATGTTTGCTATAACATTCCCCCAGTAAACTCAATGCTGAAAGGGCAATATTCCGAACTGAAACAGACCGCGAACAGACCTCCATTCAACGAATGGTGGTCGAAGGCGCAAGATATTGTGGCTGAATGGTCCTCAATTTATTCCCACTTGTTGGCAACGAAGGCCGGTGGGGCGGATGAAATCGAACCGATAACACCCATTCAAGGACATTCGGCAGAGCCCCTTTTACAAAAACCGTAAGCGGGCCCGGTTACAGAGGGAGTTGTCCGTTCGCTTCTCTTCTGAAGTTCGAATCGAACCTCTTTCGAGTCACAAAGTCTGAGTTGACCGTCCCTTGGTCTAATCGACCCATGCCCCTTTTTCTGTTTTACCGCGAAGAGTGCCCTCAAGAAAGACGCGTCCACGTGGTACGCGTGTCTGTTCAATGAGAGAGCTTGATCAATTTGCTCCTTCATCGACATCTCTACCATCGCTTCTTGATGACATCACTGGCATCCTATTGCTGACCTCCGACCCCGTACGAACATTGCTGGCCAAGACTTCGTGCAATGGGTCTATGCTACCGTCTGTTTAGGCTGTTGAGTACTTCCTCGTATAGCTCGTCTCTTTTCTTGTCCGAGTAGTAGTCGTAGGATAGTTCCAAGATTCTGTATCCTCTTTTCCGTAATAGTGAGCGTAGTTCTTCGTCCTTCACCATCTGCGTCGCTCTGTGATGGACCTGGCCGTCGACAAACGCGAGCAAGGGTCTAGAACCTAACGAGAAGTAGAAGTCTGCCGTTGTTACTGTTATCTCGACCTGTGTCTGGTAGGGTATTCCATCTTCTTGCAGTTTGATTGCTAGTTTTTGTTCCATGCGTGAGGGGTTGGCGTTTAGGCGTTCGCGCCAGTCGCTCCGCTGACTCGACATCTGCAAGGTTGAGCTATCTTTCGGCTATTGCTGAGACACTAGAGCGAAACTGTTTGTGAAGCATCTACTGCAAGTTCAGACCGGGCTGATTTGATCCCCAGTGAAGCAGATAACTGGGTGTGGGAGGCACGTAGTTGACTCAACGCCCCCTGGATTAAGACCTTGCATTCGGGCGTTCCCAGCTCAGTGCGCTTGTGTAAGAGACTGATCCGCTCAAACCACCTCCGAGCGAACTCCGTTACATCTTTCGTGCGGGCTATGTCAAACCGTTCGACTTCATGCTGAACCTCCCTAGCAATTTTCCTAGCACTGGTTATGCACGTCGGCAAGAATTGATCGGACGCGTTCACCTTTTCATTGGCCTTAGCTTCACTGACCAAGTTTACTATTTGCCTCACCTCGTTAACTGAAAGGCTGGAGTCTGGCAACTTGTCGGTTTTCGCTTCGAATATTATCACGGCATTGTTTGCCAGTGACCAAATTGCGTCAGCCCCACCTTGACGGGTAGGAGTCTGGGAGTGCAAACCCAGTGATTCGCCGAGGACCTTAAGTCCTCGCCGGTAATGTTCAGATTCTGTTTGGGCAAGATTAGAGAGAGACTTATTGAAATCATCATCGAGTTTGCTTGTTTGTAATGGAAACGCTCTCAGAAAAGTCTCAATCCCTGTTACCTGAAGTTCGTGGATCGGAGCAACCTTGGGGAGTTCTACGTACGACTCTAATTCTCCAAACCACGTTCGGCCTTCTTGGCGAGAACTGGATTCGTGCAAAAGCCTTCCGCCTTGAACTGAATAAGGATTCCCAGAAGCCTCAAACTGTTGCAAATCTTCAGAGACGCTAGCGAGGTAGAACCATGGCCCAGCAGCTGACTCGGCATGAATGTCAACGAGCTGCTGCGCCGCGCTCTGAGCGCAAGACGATGCACCCGAGTAGTTCCTTGTCCAGAGTAATCTATTGAAAGTGGCCTCCCGCCTGTGCACTTCCATGACCTGTTCGTCAGGATAGGTTTCCTCTGGCAAAGTGGAAGCAAGACTATCGACCTGTGCGCTAACCTGTTTCCAATCAGCGGTTCTTTGGAGGCAAGACGTGACAAGAGCCTTGAACTGACCCGGATTAAGCAGCTTGGCACATAATTCGAGTTCAGCACGCAACTTGCTCGGTATGGCCGATTGGACCTTGGGTTGAAGAATGAAATCGACAAGCTCTTGACCAACAAGACCAACTAGAACTGCGTCGGCGTCGCGTCTAGTGCATCTTCCCATACCTTGCTGTATGCGTTGTCTCGCACGAGACTCCGCCGCAGCTACTAGTCGCCACGTATATGTGGTGAATGCCTCCTGTTCGCCGATTGCTAGAGGTAGTTTCCATAATATGATGTTCCGGCAAACCCCATTGCCGAGGTCTAACCCGTCGTACAAATTCGCCAATACCAGGATGGCATGCTCCTCTTCTCGAAACTTCGCTACGTCGTCCTCTAGTGTTCCAGAGCCCAAGATTGAGCCTCCGTAGTTCGCGTCCCTCAATGTTTGCGCTAGGGTATCCCGATCATAATGGCTCTTGCAAAGGACTAGTGCTTTAGGTGTCATAGTTGCCATTTGCACAATTCTGTTTGAGTCAGTCACTCCCGGGATCAGACGATTCAGATTGAGGATCAGTCGTCTGCCAGGAATAGGTACTGTAGTTAGAGTTAGTCTGCGGATCGGTTCAATTCCCATGATGTGTTCAATGTTGCCCCACCTGTCGATAGTGGCGGAGAGGTACACTCTCCGTTTGGCTGTTATGAAATCTGGCAGTTCGTAAGTTGGGGGCACCCAAGGACGTAGGGTAATCGCGTCTGACGAGAGGAAGCAGAAGCAATTATCTAGCTTATCTCGAATCCCTCTCCATCCAAACCTCCATTTTGAACCATCTTCATACTGGTCGAGGATCGACTGAAAACTATCGACGACCATCAACCAATCTCTGGCCCTCACCATTTCCACCGACCGGCCTATTGGCGCGGTGCCTTCCAAGGTTGCGAATTGCCCACGGGGCAATTGACCCCGTAGGATATCAGTAAGCTCGACAAAAAGCTCTGGATTCTCATTCTTGGGAATTCTGACAAGCCATGGATTTAGAACGAAATCAGCGGCTGCATGGACATCATCCAGCACGATCAACTCAGGTCTTCCAACTCGCGGATTTGCATTGAACAACGTCGAGTATGTGCCAACTCCCACCGCTTCGCCTGAAGAATAGAGATCCTTTGCCGATTGATCAACAGCGCTCCAGGTTCCGTAGAGTGGGACGGCTGGAATCCCTAGTCCTTTTGCTTCTTCAAGGATCTGCGATGCTAACAGGATGTATGGCGAGAGATAGAGGACGCGTTGTTTCCTTCTGACCTGGGCGTATCTGGACAGGCTAAGGCCGATAAGAGTCTTGCCAGTGCCAGTCGGCAGACATATCGCGACATCTCGGTCAGTTTCAGGAATGAGTTCGTACTCGTCCAAGATCTTGAGCTGATGACCACGATAATATTCATACTTCGTCACGTCACGTTCGAGCCCATTCCAGAAGTCCAAGTAGTTCGTAGGCGGGCCTTGACGAGGTCCAATAGCAGGGAACAGTGAGCTCATTTTGTCTCACAATGTAAGTAACACATCCCAAGGAATTGGATGTTAGTAAGTCTATTCTCCGTTATCTTCGTCCGCCGACTTGGAGGATTAGACTGTCATGGCTCAGCCAAGTTATAAGTTAAAACTTAGACCCTTCGATTGAAGATAATCTAGAGCGGTTTCCCGGACTTTCTTGACCTCGGCTTGCGGACCAAAGACGTACCCTCTCCATTTGAGTTCGGCATCGTCCTCGACTCCTTTAGCAATGCTAGAATATGATCTTATGGGGTTGACTTTTTCGCCTTTAGGCAAAATTTCGCGGATGTTGAAGTCTATTTCTGAATAGATCTCAATGGGGGGCATGTCGATGATACAATGCTTTCGATTGTCGTTTCTCACCTTTTTGTTGATCGAACCTTCATCGGCGACGACGGATCCTATGTTTGCTTTGTTGACGAAGTCCATCAGGGCAGGCTGATTGAGAGCATCCTTGGTAGTCAATCTCACCGAAGTCTTGAACAAGGCCCTCGACTCTAGCTTTTCAACAAATTGCCCTGCCTCAGGGTCCGTCCTTATGTAAGAAATGAGGGAATGATCATCATATCTCAACAGATTCAATGGATTGGTTTTGAATTTGGAATGAATGGCTCTTAGTAGCATCCCGTTAGCCGCCCTGACGGCGTGGTGGAAGTAGACCACGGAGTACATTACAGATCTAGCCACGATCATTGATTCTAATGCATGAAGTCCTTTGATGTCCATTGCAAGACTCTTTATTCCGCCAGAGCCCTTCGAAACTGTCGTGGCACGAACTAGTCTCTCGACGTCAAGCGTTCCTAATGGGCATCCCGAGTAATGAGCGTCTCGCATGAGATAGTCCATCCTATCCGCGTCGAAGTCTCCGTGACTTATTTCTCCGAGGAACATTCGTTGCGGATTGTTCAATGGGGCATTTCCGACGGCCTGGCTCGCAACGTTCTTCGCGTCAAGGTGTGAAGTCTTGCTTTTCTTGTTGAGAATTTCGAAGATGCTTTTCATAAGGTCGCTTTGAATTATCTTAGTTGTTAGAAGTTCAGAAGGTTTGATGTTCTCTGCTTGACTTTCCTTCCGGATGGAGGAGTTTAGTGCTAGGAGAGGTTCGGGAACGTGTGAGAAGGGGAGATGGCCAATGTCATGCAACAATGCTGCCGCCTTCGCCTCAAGGATGTCATTGTCATTTAGACGCTGATCCTTCTTGATTCTCGCAAGAATCCGTCCCACGATGTGCATCACTCCGAGCGAGTGCTCCAGCCTTGTGTGATTTGCTCCCGGGAATACTAGATTCGCTAGGCCGAGTTGCGATATTCGTCTCAGGCGTTGCATCATCACGGAGTCAAGAAGAAACACTAGCTCTGGCTCGATCTCAATAGGCCCGTGAATCGGATCCTGAATTGTTTTTCCTTCGATTGGAAAAACAATGCTTAGTGCGCCCTGTCTCTTCTGCCATTCATCGCAGATTTTGTTGACAGATGATTCGATGCTCGTCGGCAAGTAGTTGACGCCTCTTCGAGACGAACAGTTTCAATTGCCTCTACAGTTTTGTTATATATGTCTGTGAGACCTTACGGTACGGAACCTTGGGAAAGCTTGACGATTTGGATATAGAGGATTTCATACTATTGCTGTTGAATGGAATCAAACAACAACAGAGTAAGCTTCAGTCACTGACGGGGCGAACGATGGTCCAGAAGGTAATTTACCTGCTAACCAAAGGAACGCAGTTGCGCGAGTCCTGGGGACTAAAATATCGAATACATCACTATGGTCCCTACAGTCCAGAGGTTACGAAAGCTTCGGAGAATCTCATTACTTTTGGTTTAGTAGAAGAACACCCCCAAGAGCATGAAGACCTAACGAGGTATGACCTGCAGATAACAAGTGAAGGCGAGGTACGCGCAGAGAAGCTACTAGCGAAGCTAGATCAATCTTCGACACGACAGTTGAATCAAATGATAGTTGAGACTGACGCGCTGAACCGGACCTACCTTCCACTAGTCGTCTCAAAAGCCTACAAGCAAGCCAGAGTGGAGGGTCTGATAAAGACCCGATCGTGACTCGAACTGGGCGCAAGTCCGGTTCACTAACGGCATTTTTCCCGTCGTAGATTTCGAAATAGTTCACTGACAATAGATGTCATTTGTGATAATTGCAGTTTTTGCCGAACCTCGGTTTTGCCTAATTTTTTGTCCCATTGGAATGGGGCTAATGAGTGCGTATCATAGATCGTGAATGGGACCAGTCAACTTTGAATGGGTCTATTGGATCATGAACCAGACCGAATGTCCACTATGATGGTTGGCAATGAATAGGGTCTTGAGACGTAACCTTTAGCTCAGGGACTCATTTTTTGGGGTTGGAATGTCACAGCAAATAGACAAATTTTCCATGCACGACACAATCAAAGCCGAGGAGATATCGCTGGCCGATCTTTTCGGCCCCAAATTCCTATTTACCGTTCCAATCTTCCAACGGCCGTTTAGTTGGACGGTCGAGAACTTCGACATTCTCTTCGAGGACATTGTTGGAGCCCAAGATAACAGCTCTGGCCAGCAGCAATACTTCCTTGGATCGATTCTCCTTCAAGAGTTCGCAGACAATTCGTATTACCTCGTCGATGGGCAGCAGAGAATGACTTCGATCGCAATTCTGCTAGCGTCTATAAGAGATAAGACTACTAATCCAATTCTTCGGGACAGCATCAAATCATATCTTTACCAGCAAAAAGACGAGTTCAAGAATATTCCCGAGAAGATGAGGATCACGCCTTGGGAAGAACTCAAGGATCTTTTCAGGGAATACGTTTACGAAGTCAGCGGAACCCAACGGTTCGTTGAAGACTTCGCGACCAAAATAAAATACACCGGACCAAGAAGATCCAAAATATCATTTGTACGAAGCAATCCAAACATTCTACAAAAGGGTTGACGGCCGCCACGACTTGGACGGGTTGGTCAAGTATCTTCTTACGAGGGTATACTTAGTCTACATCAAAACCTCAAGCCAGACTTCGGCTTTTCGATTATTTAGTGTGATGAACTCACGAGGCTTACCGCTCGATCCGTCCGACCTTTTGAAGAACGAGAATCTGGAAGCGATAAAAGAACCTGCGATGAGGGAGAAATACGCAAAGATTTGGAGAAACATCGAAGAAGACATTGGCCGTGAAGAGCTGGGTAACCTCATTGCCTATGTGCGCACCATCAAGACAAAGGTGAAAGCTGAACTGGGTATGTACGACGAATTTCAGAAGATTTTCAGAGATAAGACGCTCGTGAGAGGAACTCCCTTTATCGATTATTTCAACGAGATCAATGGAATCTATGGAAAACAAGTGCTCGACGGAGAAATCGCAATCAAGGATTCACGAAAGAAGAACGACTACAAAGTCACCGTCAATATGATGATTGGCTTTGTGCCGTTTGCTGATTGGGTGCCGGTATTGCTCGCGTTCCATCGCAAGTTCGTGACCTCAGAGCACGCAGTTACTTTTCTCATGTCTCTAGAGAAAAAAGTCGTGATAGAATGGGCAATTGGAATGTCTCCGACCGAACGTATCACGAGTCTCAACAAACTGATTCAACTAATAGATGACAGCAAGGACCCCGAGGAAGTTTTGAGGAAGTTTGAACTCCCGAAGAAGCAAGATGTAGAGAAGCCCTTTCTTGACAAGATGAATGATTCAGGCATCTATTGGATTTACGGAGGCAAGCTCGCGAGATACGTGTTACTAAGAATAGACAAAGAACTTTGGGAGATAGAAAACTTCACTGGATATCCAGGGTCAGTTACCGTCGAACATATACTGCCGCAGAATCCTGACACGAGTAGTTCCTGGTACTCCTCATTTAGCGAGAAAGATAGAAACGAATGGACAAACGCTCTTGGAAATCTCACTTTGTTGAGCGGCCGAAAGAACTCGGAAGCGCAAAATTACGATTTTTCGAAAAAGAAATCTGTTTACTTCGGTAAGAAGGGTACTGCCTTCAAGATTACACAGCAACTCGACAGTTACAAGGGTTGGAGCCTCTCCGCTGTGAACAATAGACAAGCTCAGTTTGTTGATTTGTTGAGAGCGATTTACCTTCCCTAGATTGGCCTTCGATGAGGGGGAACGCCCCTTGGATGAGGCTTAGGTGATGCGGATTATTGGATCATCGTCAACGCTTAAGGACGAGTTGAGGAGACGGGAAGAGGGTTGAGTCTGTTTTGGCTGTGACTTGTGGTTTTAGGTTTGAGGTTCGGCCTGAGGATGAGGTTGTTGTGTTGGAGGCTGATCATCATACTGCTCACGTATGTCTAGAGTGTCTTACGTTGTTGACGGTTCATCGTCGGGTTCATCATATGAAGGTGGAGAAGGTCCCCGTCCCGACGGGGCTGAACGTGAGATCCACTTCGTTAGGTTTTGTCGTTATGTTCCATAGCTTCTATGCGACCTTTGACATTCTGTAGAGCTTCGATCCGAAGAGGGCGGGGAAGATGAGGAAGGCGAGAAGGGCGAAAGGGGCGTATGCAGCAGAGTTGGTCGAAAACAAAGATATTCCCAAGA
>WNGM01007811.1_pt1 | contig 15870 bp, 10 predicted proteins | sample 5400571 | NCBI WGS metagenome assembly WNGM01 (sample SAMN13153378, study PRJNA577476) | soil metagenome | isolation source: 100 cm soil or saprolite under Garry oak tree replicate 2 | place: USA:California | collected 2016-06-15 | reverse complement strand
CTTGTGGATCGTCTCCATGTTCACCTGTCGTGCGTGCACGTAGGCGTGGTCGGGCAGATCCGGGTACACCCCTAGGAGGTTGTAGAGCATCTCCCGCACCGTGTCCTCGACGAAACGCGGCTGTCGATGCGCCTTCTCCACGACGAACAGTTCGTCGGGCCGCTTGAGGAGGTCGTAGTTCTCCGAGCTCATGGAGGTTTCCACGATCTCAACCAGGTCCTCCGCGCGCAGGGTCCGATCGGTGCCCACCATCAGTCGGCCGAGCCCGCGCTGGTTGTGGGTGGCGAGCGGGACCAGCTCGAGGACCCGGTCGGCCAGCGCGCCGTCGATGCCGCTCTCGGCCAGCCGCTCGCGGGAGTGGGCGCGAACCATCTCCTGCGCGCAGGGGCACGCCATCATGCCTTCGGCCTCCACGCCCACGAGGCGCACGCAACGATCGGGGGTGGCGACCGCCCGCCCGATCAGCGTGTAGAGCTCCTGCGACGGCTTGCCCGAGAGCGGCGCTCTCCTGGTCAACGGGAAGTGGGCGCGGATCTCCACGTCGGCGCGGCGGGCTTCATGTCCCACGCAGAGCTGCCGCGCGATGCGCTCCGCCAGCGACTCCACGACCGGCTCCTCCTGGCCCCCGATCTCCTCCAGCACCTCCTCCAGGCTGTCGCTGAAGCGCGACATGTGCGCGCCCTTCCGTTCGGCCGGCAGCTCCACGGAGAGGTCGAGGGTGGCGTAGAAGAGCCCGTGCCCGTTGGCCAGGCGAATGATGCGGCGCAGCCCGCTGACGCCCACTCGATCGAGGCGCAACGGCGTCGGGGGATGCTCATGCTGGAGGTCACGCTCCAGGCGGCTGGTCAGCCCCCGTTCGACCCGCACGACGCCGTCCGTCTTCCCGAGCCGGGCCAGGAGCTCGGCGACCGTGCGCCCCAGGACCGGATGCCGGAGGTCGGCGGCGATCTCGCTCAGCGGGACCAGAACGAAGCCGCGTTCGGCGAGCAGGGGGTGGGGAACCGTGAGGCCTTCCGATCGGACCTCTTGGTCGTCGTAGAAGAGGATGTCGATGTCGATCGGTCTCGGCCCATAGCGCACCTGGTTGCGGCGACCCATCCCCTGCTCGATGCGCTTCAGGAACGCGAGCAGCGCGCCCGGATCGAGGGCCGTCTCTCCCTTCACGACCATGTTGAGGAAGCGCGGCTGATCGGTCACGTACGCCGGCTCCGTCTCGTAGACCGAGGAGAGGCGCCTTACGTTCACCTGGGCGCGCAGCCTCTGGATCGCTTCGACCAGGTTGGCCTGGCGGTCTCCGAGGTTGGATCCCAAGCCGAGGTAGACGGGGTATTGGCTCGCCAATGGCTGCTTCTCGATCGGCGGTGCGGCGGCCTCTCGGCGGTACCTAATGCCGCCGCAGGTCGAAGCGCAGACCGGCGGTGGCCGTGAGGGGCGTACCGAGCAGCTCGACCGGGACCGGGGTGGCCTGGACGGGGTAGCGGCGATCGAAGAGGTTCTCGACCGAGAGGAAGGCTCCCCACGAGTCTCCGAGCGGGCGGTCCAGCGTGAGGTCCGCCACGAAGAGGCTGGCCAGCCGCAGGCGATTCTGGTCGTCGTCGAAGCGGGAGCTCTCGAAGCGGCCGCGCAGGCTCACGTTGAGAACTTCGGGGTGCAGGTAGTCGAGCCGGAGGCTGGCGCGATGGCGAGGGACCTGGGGCAGCTGGTGCCCCTGGAGCTCCGGCGCGGCCGGGAACTCCGAGACGCGGGCGTCGGAGAGGACGTAGCTGGCTTGCAGCCGCACCTCCTGGGCGGGTTGGTAGTCGGCTTCGAAGCTGACGCCGCGGATACTCGCTCGTCCCAGGTTCTTGCGCTGGCGCGTGATGAGGCTGGGTGTGACGGAGAGGGTGACGTTGGCGATCGGGTCCGTCACGCGGTCCCAGAAGGCCGTGGCCCGCCAGGACAAGCGCGAGCTGAACGCATGGTTCAGGCCCAGCTCGCCACCCAGGAGCCGCTCGGGCCCCAGGTCCGGATTGGCCTGCGTGAGGACGTTGCCCACGCGGAAGGGGCGGTACAGCTCGTTGAGGCTCGGCGCACGGAAGCCGCCATAGACGGAGCCGCGTACCGCGAAGCGGTCACCGAGGTGAAGGAGGAGTCCCCCGCGCGGTGTGATCGTGAACTTGGAGGTATCGGAGAAGTGAGTCACGGTCGTCGCCTTTGTGGCGTTCACGATCTCCGTTTGTGAGGCGTCATAGTTCCGCCAGTGATCCGCCCGGAGCCCCAGAGTTACGACCGCCCGTCCCGCCGTGACCACGTCCTGGACATAACCGCCGGTGTAGAGCTGCTTGGCGGGGATCAGCCGGTCGCGAACGTTGTTCGCCGGGGGAATGAACACGTCCTCCGCGTTGTCGGCCTCGATCCAGCGCAGGTCGCCACCGACGCCCAGCACGTGGGACCGGCCGAGCGGCCGCGTCCACTGCGCGTTGGCCCCGGCGTCCTTGTAGTCGACCGCCTGCGCGAGGCTCAAGCTCTCGGAGGCGCGGTCCGGCGCCACCGCGCTGAAGGTGCTCTTGAAATCGTCCATGTGGGTGAACACGTTCGCCTGCCAGAGGCTGCCGCCCTCGGTCGAGGCTCGCAGGCCGCCCCCCAGGTAGGTCTCGCGGGTCGAGTTGGTCAGAAGCGGGGTGCCGTTCTCGCGATCCTCGGCGAAGACGCGGCCGTTCTGGAACAGCGTGAACCGCGGCGAGGGAGAGTATTCCAGCCGCCAGTTGCCCGTGCGGTGCCGCGATGCCGCATCGACGTCCACGGGGCCCCGCTGGTCCTCGCGCACCAGGTTGTAACCGTCGGTCCGGAAGAAGCTGCCGCCGGCCGATGCCGCCAGCGGGCCAAGAATGTGGCTGCCGAAAGCCTCACTGTTCGCGCTGCCACGGCTTCCCCCGTAGGCCCGGAGAGCGGCCGTCCTGGGCTCCGGGCGCCGGGTCACGATGCTGATCACCCCCGCCATCGCCGAGCTACCGTAAAGGTGAGACAGGCCGCTGGGGGCCACCTCGATCGACTCGATCTGCAACTGGGGGATGCTGTCCCAGTAGACCCAGTTCCCGAAGGCGTCGTTGTGGGGGACTCCGTCGAGCAGCACGAGCGTGCGGCTGGCCCCGCTGGCGCCCACTCCCCGCAGGGAGACCCCCTGGGTCGTAGGGTGCGAGACCAGGCTGCTGGTACGACGGAAGAGGCTGAAGCTGGGGACCTGCTTGAGCGCCTCGTCCAAGGCCGGGGCCGATCCGCGTTGCAGGTCCTCCCGGGTCAGCACCGTTAGGTCCGCCGGGCTGTCGCCCAGCTTTCGTTCGCTGCGGGTCGCGGTGACGGTCACGGTTTCGGAGAAGGGAAGAAAGGGGAGCGCTAGCCTGAGGCGGGTCGTGGCTCCCGCCCGCACTTCCACGGGCCGCTCCCTTCGTCCAAAGCCCTCGAGCTCCACGCGCAATCGGTAGTTACCTACCGGCAGATTTGGGAGGCGGAAGCGACCGTCCACGTCAGACGTACTCCTCGGCTCAGCCATCCCGACCAGACCGACGCGGGCGCCCACCACCGCTCGCCCGTCGGCCGTCGTGACCAGGCCTTCCACGGTCCCGTCAGCCGCTGACTCGACGCGCGGCTCCGGCGGCTGCGCTCCGGCGGGAGGGACGAATGCCGCTGAGAGTACCAGCAAGACCAAGAGGAGACTCGCCAGCCGGGCGCCGTCGAGCCCGGAGGCAGGCCCAGGCCAGCCCGACGACGCCGCCCTCTCTGACCTGTGAAGCATGAATTGTGCAAGCATGGGTCCTCGTTCCTTGCTTGGATCCTGCCAGGGGCCGCGATCACCACGAGTCATGTGTGTCTGACCGGGAAGCCGACGGCGTTCCTGTCGCTCGGCCTCATGCCCCAAGGCAAGAGGCCCTGTGCCTTCGAATTGAATTGTGGACCCTCCGGCAAGTCGCTGGCAAGCCCCGATCCACGGCAAGCCGAACCCGGATCACGTTCTGGAGGCCCGGTTCCAGGAGTCTTGGCACCGGGCGGGGAGGTTGGTTTCCTCTTGCCATCCGGACAGGAGGGCCCTACGCTGCCGAACGAAGGGCAGAGCTGTTTGAACGCCGCACTTGGGGACGGCGCGGCACAGCTGGCTGGTCGCCCGGCATCGCAACCGTGCCATCGTCTTGAGGAGGTTGCTCGACGGTGTCTTCAACCGTTGGCCGATCAGCAAATGCGGGGCGGGTGCTCACCTGGGAGCCCGGCCGTGGACTCGTGCCCTGTGCACACGAGGACGACCAGCTACTCATCGCCGACTCCTGGCTGGTCTCTGACGGCCGCGTGCGCGGGCTCGAGCGGCATAGGCAGCGTTTCTTCCGCGCATGCATCGAGGTTGCCCACATTCCCCAGGACCACCTGCACGCATTCTGGCGGGCGACGGTCCGGGAACTGCCGCGACACGAGCGCTGGTTCCCCCGGGTGGAGCTGTCTGCCCGCCCTCGGGCCGAGCTGCGCTTGAGGATCAGGCCAGCCCCGCCGCAGGGCGCTGCGGTTCGGCTGTGGGTCTGGGACGGGCCAGACCCCAGAACCGCACCGCGCAGGAAGGGTCCCGACCTGGCCTGCCTGGCGGAGGTGCGTCGCCGCGCGTCAACCGCAGGCGCTGGCGAGGCACTGCTGACCACGCGGTCCGGCCTGGTGTTGGAGGCGACGAACTCCAGCGTGCTGTGGTGGGAAGGCCCGTGTCTCTGCATACCGTCCCCGGGGTTGAGGATCCTGCCTGGCGTGACCGCAGACCTCATCCAGGAGAGCGCCGTACGGTTCGGTACGCGAATGGGCCACCGGCGCCGCCGCGTGCCGGATCTCGACGGCTCCGAGGTGTGGTTGGTCAACGCCTTGCATGGCATCCGGACGGTGTCGACGTGGGTGGGCACATCGGTTGTAGCCGGCCCGGCCCTCCGGGCGCCGGAGTGGCAGGCTCGGCTCGAGGCATGCGCGGAACCGCTGCCAGAACACGGTTGATCGCGAGTACGTCGGCTCGTAGCAGCCGGGTCCGTCGCGGGAGCATGAAGAGTCTCTCGCTGACTGATGGCCCGTCGCGCCTCTTGGGAGAAGGAGGGGGAGAGGGCGGAGAGGGAGCGCGAGGTGGATGAACTGAACACAGAAAGAGCTGGCCTAGCAATGCCAGTGAAATGCCGGCCCGGCTGAACCTTCAGAAAATGGGGTGGCTGACGGGATTCGAACCCGCGACCTCCAGGGCCACAACCTGGCGCTCTAACCAAGCTGAGCTACAGCCACCATCGTTGGTTGACTGGCGCGCCTGAAGGGACTCGAACCCCTGACCCGCAGCTTAGAAGGCTGCCGCTCTATCCACCTGAGCTACAGGCGCCGAAAGCGGAAGCTTAGCACGGGGCGCGGCCGCGCGCACGTGCTCCCTCAGTGCCCTCGCGGGCCCCTTGGGCGCGGTCCTGGCCGCAGGGAGGGACGGATCCGTGCCCTCCCCCTCGCAAGACGGGACTCCACCTGGACCAGGGCCTCCACGGCCTCGGCGGCGTTCTCGTAGCAGTCGAGCAGCTCGACTACCGCGGCGGCGTCGAGGCGCGGCGCCTCCTCTTCGGCCCGGGAGCGGAGCACGGCCCAGGAGCCCGCGCGATCGGTGACCAGGTAGAGCCAGAACATGGCCCCGGAGCATACGAGAGGCAGGCGGGCCGTGACCGGGGGCTTGTGACAGTTTCGAAAGTGTTCGGTTGGTCCGGCTTTTGGCGGCCGCGAGGCCGACCCGTCAGGGGGCCTGGTCGAAAGCCGGCTCGACCGCGCTGGTCACGGTCCGCCCATCAGCATGGAACGCCACTTCCATGCGCAACCGCAGCGGCTCGGCGGACGAGAACTGGGCCGGCATGGTCTCCAGGAGGGCCTGCACGATGGATACCGGGGCGCCGGCCCGGACGTGGGTCGGCACCTGAGTCGCGAGCTGGCTCGCGTCGAATAGCCGGTTGACGTAGAGGTATCCGGTCACGCGGTTGTGCAGGGTGATGGTCGCGGACTCCAGATCGCCCTCGGTGGTCGGGGTGACCACGAGGGTCCATCCTGCCACCAGGGTCGGGCAGCAGGGGGGGATCGACGCACGGGGCGGCGAGTTCGGAGGCAGCACGGAGAAGGTGACCGGGTTCGGGGTGACCACGAGGGAGAGCGCAGGAGTGGGCCCCGGGGTGCTCTTGCCACAACTGGCGGCACCCAGCAGCGCAAGTGCACCCGTCACCAGAGCGCGCTTTCGAGCAGGGATCATTGGCATCGTGCTGACTGTCCTAATCTATCGCACTCCCGGCCCGCCGAAAAAACCGGTAAACTTCCCCTCCGTTCATGCGGGTGGCACATCCTGCCCCGAGGCTGCTCTTGAGTGTCGACGAGGCGGTGACGGCCGGCGCGTTGGCCCTTGCCGGCGGGCTGGGGCTGGCCTGGTGGAACTTCGTGCTCCGCCGCCAGGTGAAGCGTCAGGAGGAGCGCCTTCGGTACCAAGCCTATCACGACGCGCTCACGGACCTTCCCAACCGCCTCCTCTTCACCGAGCACCTCTCACCCGAGCTCGCCCAGGCGCGTCGCCAGTCCCGGCCCCTGGCCGTGCTCTTCCTGGACCTCGACCACTTCAAGGTGATCAACGACACGCTCGGCCACGCCGCGGGCGACCAGCTCCTCAAGGAGGTCGCCCAGAGGCTCAGGGCAGGCGTGCGACAGACCGACACGGTCGCGCGCGTGGGCAGCGACGAGTTCACCATCCTCCTGCCGGAGCTCGCCAGTCCGGTCGACGCCACGAGAGTGGCGGAGAAGCTTCTCCGGGCGGTCTCGAGCCCGGTCGTTCTGGGCGGCCGGGAGCTCTCCGTGACCGCGAGCATGGGGATCGCCCTCTACCCGAGCGACGGCGACGACCCCGAGTCGCTGCTCCAGAACGCGGACCTCGCCATGTACCGCGCGAAGGACGGGGGGAGGAACCACTACGAGCTCAGCAGCCCGACCCTGAATGCCTCGAAGGCCCTCGAGCGGCTCTCCATGGAGAACAGCATCTGGCGCGGGCTCGAGGGGCAGGAATTCGAGCTCTATTACCAGCCCCAGCTCGACCTGCAGACGGAGGCCACGGAGTGCGTCGAGGCCCTCATCCGCTGGCCCCGCGCCGACGGGAAAATGACCGAGCCGATCGATTTCGTCCCCCTCGCCGAGGGGTCGCGGCTCATCGTTCCCCTCGGCGAATGGGTCATTCGCGCGGCCTGCTCCCAGGCCAAGGCCTGGCAGGACCAGGGGCTCCCGCGGTTGCGGGTCGCGGTCAACATCTCCGCGCGGCAGTTCCAGGAGCCGGACTTCCTGAAGACGCTCGAGCGGGTGCTGGGGGAGACGCGCCTCGATCCCCGATTGCTCGATCTCGAGATCACCGAGAGCATGGCCATGCAGAACGTGGAGCTGGCGCTGGCCGTGCTGCGGCAGATGCGGGAGATGGGGGTGGGGGTCGTCCTGGACGACTTCGGCACCGGCCATTCCTCGCTCAGCTATCTCAAGTTGCTGCCGGTCACGAAAGTGAAGATCGACCGCAGCTTCGTGCGGGACGTCACGCGCGACGCGGGCGACGCGGCCATCGTCTCCGCGGTCATCGCCATGGCGCGGAGCTTGAAGCTCAGGGTGATCGCCGAGGGAGTGGAAACGCAAGAGCAGCTCGCTTACCTGAAGGAACGAGGCTGTCACGAAATCCAGGGATACCTGTTCAGCCGGCCCATGCCGGCGTGGGCCATGCGCAGCTTTCTTGTCGGCCGGGAAAAGACGCCGTAGATTGTCCAGAGGATGAGCAATCTCGTACCGACCGCCGCGGCCGAACCGTGCGCCAGCGAGCCCACCGCCGCGCCGACCCTCGAGGCGCTGCCCGGCCGGCTGACCGACCTGGGCGGCCTTCCCATCCGGCGCCTGCTACCGCGCAGCCAGCGTCGCCTGGTGGGGCCCTGGTGCTTCCTGGACTCCTACGGCCCGCTGACCTTCTCCTCGGGCAAGCCGATGGATGTGGCTCCTCATCCTCACATCGGCCTCCAGACCGTGTCCTGGCTGCTCGAGGGGGAGCTGGTCCACAACGACAGTCTCGGGCTTGCGGGGCCCGCGGGCCCCGGGGTGCTCAATCTCATGACGGCGGGGCGGGGGATCGCGCACTCGGAAGAGACGCCCGCTCGGAACGTGGGGCGCCTCCGGGGTCTGCAGCTCTGGGTGGCTCTTCCCGGAGCCAGCCGCGAGACCAGCCCCGCCTTCGCCCAGCATCGCGCGCTCCCCATCCTCGAGCTGGAGGGCGGTCGCGCGACCCTGCTCATGGGCGACCTGGGCGGCGTGCGCTCACCCGGGCGAACCTTCTCGCCCATGGTGGGCGCGGACGTGTCCGGAGAGCCCGACCACCGTCTCGTCCTTCCCCTCGACTCCGATTTCGAGCACGCGCTTGTGCTGCTCCAGGGCGGGTGCCGGCTCGATGGCCAGGCGCTCTCGATCGACACCCTCTACTACCTGGGCTGCGGGCGGAGGGATCTCGCGCTCGTCTCCGAGCGCGAGGCGGCGCGCCTGCTGCTCCTGGGTGGCGCTCCCTTCGGCGAGACCATCCTGATGTGGTGGAACTTCGTCGCGCGCACCACGGAAGAGATCATGGCGGCGCGTGAGGACTGGCGGGCCGGCCGCCGCTTCGGAGAGGTCCGGGCCTATGGCGGTCCGCGGCTCGACGCGCCACCGTTCGTCCCACACCGCGTCCCAAGTTAGACGAGGCGATGGGCCCAGTGCTGCGCCGGCTGCGCGAGCGACAGGAGTGGAAGTTCTTCGGCGTCCTGCCCAGGGCCGACCGCACCCTGGCCGTTGCATGGTGGGCCATCCTGCTGCTCCGCGGCGTGCTCCCGGCGGTTTTCGCCATCGCCACGGGGATGCTCGTGGGCGCGGTGCAGGGCGGCCAGGACCTGGCCGGGGCGCTGGCCTTCATGGGCGTGGTCTTCCTCCTGCTGCAGGTGCTCGCGCCGCTGCACCAGGCGATCAGCGCCAACCTGGGCAGCCGCGTCGCCGCCTGGCTCTACGACCGGCTGACCGAGGCGTGCGTCCGCCCGCCCGGGATGGGCCACCTCGAGGACCCCCGCCTCACCAGCGACCTCACCGTCGCTCGCGATTTCGACCTGGGCATGACGGGCCCGCCGATGTTCATCAACATCGACTTCATCGCCGGGAGCCTGGTCGAGATGATCGGCGGCGTCGCCTCGGCGTTCGTGCTCTTGGCCTATGCGTGGTGGGCGCCCATCGTGCTCGCCGGCGGGTGGCTGGCGACCCATTGGCTCCTGCGCGAGAGCTCGGTGTGGCGCGATCGCAATACCGACAAGGTGCGCCAGGCCCAGCGTCACGCGGAGTACGCGTACCGGCTCGCGGTCGACCCGCCCGCCGCCAAGGAGCTGCGCCTGTTCGGCCTTGCCGGGTGGACCATCGAGCGCTTCACCTCGCGCCGCACCCTCCTGTTCGACCTCCAGTACCAGGCAACTCGCCTGCGCGAGAGGCCCGTGATCTGGAGCCTGCTCCTCGTCACGGCCGCCAACGTCGCCGTCCTCTGGTCTCTGGCCAACGGGGCCGCCGACGGGCGCCTGGACCTCGGCCGCCTGGTCGTCTTCGCGCAGGTGGCGGTGGGAACGAGCATGATCGCCTTCGGCGGCCTCAACTGGGCGCTCTCGTCGCTCCGACGAAGCCCCCTCGCCGGGCCGACGGCATGCCGGCGCGTGAGATCCGCTTCCGCGGTCTCACCTTCGCGTACCCCCGGAGCGACCGGCCGGTGCTCGAGGGCTTCGACCTCGCGGTTCCCGCGGGCTCGTCCCTTGCGATCGTCGGCCAGAACGGTGCGGGAAAGACCACCCTCGCCAAGCTGCTGTGCCGCCTGTACGATCCCCAACGCGGCGCCATCGAGGTCGACGGCGTCGACCTGCGCGACCTCGACCTCCCAGGCTGGCGGGCGCGCGTCGCCGCCGTGTTCCAGGACTTCATCCGCTTCGAGCTGCCGCTGCGCGACAACGTCGCCCCCGCAGGAGCCCCCGACGACGTGGTGCTCGCCGCCCTGGCGGAGGCCGGCGCGGGCGGGCTGGCCGCCCTCGACACCCCGCTCGCCCGCGGCTACCAGGGCGGAACCGAGCTGTCGGGTGGGCAGTGGCAGCGCATCGCCCTCGCCCGAGCCCTCTGCGCGGTGCGCCTCGGGGCCGGGCTGGTCCTGCTCGACGAGCCCACCGCCCAGCTCGACGTGCGGGGCGAAGCCGAGATCTTCGACCGCATCCTCGCCGCGACCCGCCAGGCCACCACGATCCTGATCTCCCACCGCTTCTCGACCGTGCGCCACGCCGACCGCATCTGCGTGCTCGAGCAGGGCCGGGTGGTCGAGCTCGGCACCCACGACGAGCTGATGGCGGAGAGGGGCCGCTACCGCACCATGTTCGAGCTGCAGGCCAAGCGCTTCGGCGCCACCGAGGACGAGGAAGGGACGGCCTATGACCTCCTCGCGTGACGACCTGCCGCCGGCTCTCTCGTCGATGTGGCGGGTGCTCAAGCTCGGCTACCGCAACGAGCCGTGGCTGCTGGTCGCCGCGTTCGTGCTGTCCCAGGTCGCCGCCCTGCCCGACGCGCTGCTGGCCCTCTGGCTGAAGCTGCTCGGCGAGGGCCTGCTCCAGGACGACCGAGGCCGGGTGCTCACGGCCGCGGTCGGCCTCGGCCTGTCCGCCACCGCCACCTGGTTCCTGCGCACGGTGAGCACCCGGGTGCAGCGCCGCTTCCGCGACAAGGTCACGGTCGCCCTCGAATCCCACGTCGCCCGGCTGCAGGCGTCGCTGGCCACCATCGCCCACCAGGAGCGACCCGACTACCTCGACCGGCTCTCCGTGCTGCGCAACCAGGTCTTCGTCCTCGACCACATGTACATGTCGTTGTTCGCCACCTGCGGGTGGATCCTGCGCCTGGGCGTCACCGTCGGGCTGTTGCTGTCGATCCATCCCGCGATGGCCGCGCTCGCCATGTTCGCGCTGCCCACGGTGCTGACCTCGACTTGGCGGCCCGGCGTCGAGCGGATGGCCGAGGAGCGCGGCGCCCCGGCCGGCCGGTTGGCCAACCACCTGTTCATGACCGCCACCACCGCACCGCCCGGCAAGGAGGTGCGCGTCACCGGCATCGGCAAGCGGCTCGTCACCCAGCGGCGCGAGGCCTGGGAGCGCTGGTTCGGGGTGGTGTCGGCCGCGCGCTGGGCGAGCGCCGCCTGGCACACGCTGGCCTGGGCCATCTTCGGCGGCGCCTACGTCGGCGCCGTGGTGTTCGTGACGTCGGTGCTCCACGCGCCGGTGGGCGACGTGCTGCTGGTGCTCGCCGCGGGGGCGCGGCTGTCGGCCTACATCGGGGCCACCGTCGCCGAGATCGGCTTCCTGCGCGGCATCTGGCTCGACGGCTCCCGGCGCCTCGCCTGGCTCGAGGACTACGCAGCGTCGCTGGCGGCCGCCGCCGACGAGCCAGTGCCCTCGCGGTTGACCAGCGGCATCCGCCTCGAGGGCGTGTCGTTCGCCTACCCGGGCACGGACCGCCTCGTGCTCGACGAGGTCGACCTCGTGCTGCCCGCGGGCGCGGTGGTCGCGATCGTCGGGGAGAACGGCGCGGGCAAGAGCACGCTCGTCAAGCTGTTGTGCAAGCTCTATGAGCCGACGGCCGGGCGCATCCTGGTCGATGGCGCGCCGCTGGCGCGCATGCGAGCGGAGGACTGGCGCTCACGCCTGGCGGGCGCGTTCCAGGATTTCTTCCGCTTCGAGTTCCGGGCCCGCCAGTCCGTGGGTGTCGGTGACCTGCCGCGCTTGGAAGACGAGCCCGCGGTCGTCGCCGCCGTGGGCCGCGCCGGCGCCGACGACGTCGTGGCGCGACTCGCCGCGGGGCTGGAGACGCAGCTCGGTCCGACGTGGCCCCAGGGCGTCGAGGTGTCGTTCGGTCAGTGGCAGAAGCTCGCGCTGGCGCGGGGGTTCATGCGCGACCAGCCGCTCCTGCTGGTCCTCGACGAGCCGACGGCGGCGCTCGACGCCGAGACCGAGCACGCCCTCTTCGAGCGCTACGCCGCGGCGGCGCGGGGCCGCGGCGACGGATCGCGCGAGGGGGCGGGGGAGGGCCGCATCACGATCCTGGTGTCGCACCGGTTCAGCACCGTGCGCATGGCCGACCTCATCGTCGTGCTCGACGGCTCCAAGGTCGTGCAGTTCGGCACCCACGAGGACCTCGTGGCGAAAGGCGGCGCCTACGCGGAGCTCTACGGCATCCAGGCCGCGGCCTACCGCTGAGCAGCCGTCCCCGGCTCGAGCCTGCAATTGGGGGGAGATCGCCATGCCGGAGGAACCGGAAGTCGAGACCGAGAAGCTGCATGAGGCGATTCACGAAGCGTTCGAGCGCGAGGGAGGCGGAGGCTTCCTGAGACAGATCGCCCTCACGACGGCGATCCTCGCGGCTCTGGCCTCGGTCGCCTCACTGAGAGCGGGGGCCACGGTGAACGAGGCCCTGGTCCTGAAGACCGAGGCGACCCGGCTGCAGGCCGAAGCGTCCGACCAGTGGGCATACTACCAGGCGAAGGGTGTGAAGGCCGCCATCCAGGAAGCGTCTCGGACCGCGTGGCTGGCCATCGGCAAGGAACCGCCTCCCGATTACGAAGCCCGGATGCATCGTTACGAGGAGGAGCAAAAGGAGATCCAGACCAAGGCGCGGGAGAAGGAGGGGGAGAGGGCCGGCAAGGACCGGGAGGCGGATGATCTGCTGCATCGGCACCATGCGTTCGCCGATGCCGTGGCCTTGTTGCAGGTCTCGATCGCCCTCGGAGCGGTCGCGGCGCTCACCAGGAGCCGGATGACCTTGCTCGGGTCGCTGCTCGTCGGCCTCGCGGGATCAGTCCTTTTCGCGTGGACGCTTCTTGCCTGACCGGCGAGGGGATCTTGTCGGCAGGCCCCTGGCAGTTCACGGCTGGTCTTTGGGGGACAGAGGAGGCGAATCGGCGATCTGGGTGCGAGGATCGTAGCCGAGCCGCGAGCGCCGGAGGAAGCGCGCCCGGCGGGCGAACGCGCCTTGCCGTTGCTCGGGCGTGAGGCGGTCGCCCGCGCTCAGGGTGAAGAGCGCGTCGAGGACCGGGAAGCGTCGACTCGCCCGAATGCGGTTCGCCGACACCCGGGAGAGGTAGCCGCCCACGAGGGGCTTGCCATGGAGCGTTTGGTGAAACTGCGCGGCCGCGCTGCATTGGCCGGTGGACGAGGTGCCATCCCGGATCCCCGTGGGCAGCTCCAGCACCCGGACGTCTCGAGGGTCGTCGGCGATGGTGCGAAACACCCGTGGGATCTCGGCCGAGTAGAGGGGCCGCGGAAGAGGCGCCAGCTCGAACAGGAGAGCGGCTCCGATGGCCGCCGTGATCAGCCGGCGGTGTCGAGAGTGCCGGCGCCGGAGCTCGGTCACCGCCAAGGCGAAGAGCACGGAGAGCGCCGTCATGACCACGACGGCGAACCGGCCGGGAGAATGCACCAGGCCGATGCCGGGCACGAAGCGCAGGACGGCCCAAGGGGTGGGGATCCAGGTGTTCACGCCTCCGACCCAGACGAACGGCCCCATGGCGAGCAGCCCGAAGAAGACGCCGAAGAACGCCCAGCGCGCGGGCAGCGCCCTTCGACGGTGCCAGAAGCCGAGCAGGATCACGGCGGGCGCCGCCAAGGTCAGGGCGGCCGCGTTTTCGGCGAAGCCGTCCAGTCGCTCTCGCTGCAACCAGTCGTGGCCGGGCCCCCCGAACAGCCGATGGTTCGGATTGGGCATGAAAAAGGCGAGGGCATCCACGCCCCTCGGGCTACTGCGCCAGTAGATGCGCGGGGAGACGAACTCCCCGTCGGCGATCAGGGTCGCTACCGCGTGGAGGAAGGGAAGGAGGGCGAGGCTGGCGGCTATGACGCCCACCGCCCCGAGCCCGGCCCAGGTGCGGAAGGGGAGGTCGGGCTCGACGCGCGAGCGCAGCGAGAGGCTGAGGGTGAGGCGCAGGGCCAGGATCAGCACGCTCAGCAGCATCGGGGTGTTGACCGAGCGGATCTCAATCTGGACCCCTCCGGAGCGGAGGTCCGTTCCGCCGGCAACCGCGATCCAGGCCGCCAGCGCGACGAGGATGAGCACGAGGCCGTCGAGGACGCGAAGGACGGCCCGGGGGGGTTGGGCGCCCGGCTCCCGGGTGACGCGCAACATCGTGTATCCCAGGTTCGCGGCGGCGATCAGCACGCAGAAGACGGCGTAATAGGGATCGCAATAGAGGGCCCAGGCCAGGGTCAGCCCGGCGCCGACGGCGTAGCGGGCCCGAAGGGTCTCCTTCAGCTTCTTCAACAGCAGCAGGAACACGGGGAGGGGAGCCGCGGCCACGAGGCTGAAGTGGGCCGTGCCCCGGGCCGTCAGGAAGGGAGAGAAAGCGAAAAGCACGCCCGCCAACCACGCGCCCGCCACGTTGCCGCTGACACGGCGCGCCAGGAGGAACATCGCGTAGGCGTTCAGCACGCCCAGGGTGAGGTAGAGGACATTGAAGGTCGCGATCAGCCCCAGCCGCGGCTGCAAGGGAACGGAAAGCAGGTTGGTGAAGACGGTGTAGTTGTGGAGGGCGAGGTCCGCGCGGCCCGTGGGCACGAAGAGGGCCGAGGTGTAGTAGGGGTCGCGGCCCTGCATCAGCTCGTGACGGAAGTGCCAGAGGTTCCACACGTACACGCCGGTGTCGCCACCGGGGTCGCCGGTCAAGTGGGTCGACAGGCGCAGGGGGAGCGGCCAGGACAAGCCGAGGGCGAGCACCGCGTAGGCGGCGAGCGCGGCCAGATGCATGAACCAAGCGCGACCCGGCCCGCCGCCGGTCTCGGCGTCAGCGGGCAGGGCCGGAAGCGTTGCCACGGCATCGCTCCTGGTCCCCGGGTGGAGGAGTTCGAATGGAGAGTATGCACGGGGGCCCCCGTTCCCGCAAGGCAGCGTCCTCGGACCCTCGCCCTGGCCGTGACGACCGTCCATCGACTGACCACCGCGCGGAGCTCCGCGCGCGGGTCACGCCGCCCGGGAGGACGCGCCGCTCTCCCGGGGAGACACCGCGAACCGGGGAAGAGGCTGCAAGTCCTTTGTTATGCAGGGTGCGCTTGGGGGGGGGGACGGCACAGCCCTTGCTCAATCACTCGGCGGGCCCGTCGCGCGACGCCCGAGGGAGTTGGCGATGAGTCGGCGCATGCTGGCACTCATGATCCTGGCACTGGCCGCGCCCGGCGCGGCCCAGGAAGCCCAGGGTGTGAGCGACTATCGCGTCCTTTTCGCAGTCTGCCGGGCCCCGCGGTTCGAGACGCCGCTGGTCGTGCTGAGGACCTTCACCCGGAGGGACCAGCGCCTCGCGCTCGCCGTCGATCCTGAGAGCCTCGCGACCCGAGTTCTTCCTGCCGACGACCTGAAGCTCGACCAGCTCTCGTGGGACAGAGTGCGCGAAGTGACGCGGGAAACCCCGTACGGCCAGGCGATGGCCGACTCCGAGCAGAGCGCCACCGCCGAGCAGGACGCGGGGATTGTGCACGCGCTGACGCCGGGCAACGGCGTCGTGCTCACGATCGACCTCTGCCCCTCGGCCCGCCCCCTCGACCGCCGCTTGTTCACGACGCTGATTCTCGACTTCGCCCCGGCAGAGAAGCCCGTGCCGGTCGGGATCGCCATCACCGGGAGGTGGATGATCGAGCACCCGAAGGACCTCGCGTGGCTGCGGCAGCGCGAACGGGAGGGCGAGATCGCCGTGACGTGGATCGACCACTCGTTCAATCACCGCTACGACGAGCGACTGCCTCTCTCCCAAAACTTCCTGCTCGAGTCGGGCACCGACCCCGA
>WNGM01002834.1_pt1 | contig 15871 bp, 11 predicted proteins | sample 5400571 | NCBI WGS metagenome assembly WNGM01 (sample SAMN13153378, study PRJNA577476) | soil metagenome | isolation source: 100 cm soil or saprolite under Garry oak tree replicate 2 | place: USA:California | collected 2016-06-15 | reverse complement strand
ACTGCAAACCGCGCTGATCGTCAAAAGCGGCCAGTTGGTCGCGGCGCGTTTGAATCGTGGCATTCAGGTGAGGCGATGTGATCAGCGCATAGGGCTTGCCGCTGGTCCCCCAAAAATTGAGGCGGATACCCCGAATGCACAACTCTTCGAGCAGGTCCGATGATATCGAAATCCCTTTTGATGCAATGACTACCTCCTGAACCCGGAAGAACGGAAATTGGTAGATGACCTGTTTGCCTTTTCGGACGATGAGGCGTTCGCTCTTTTTTCCTAAGAACAAGCCAAAGCCGGAGAGAATCAATTGCGCCGAGTCATCCGTTTTGACTAGAGAGATACCATCGTCGATCTCGGTTTCATCTTCCGGAATAGGGCGGTCGATTTCGATTTCGACCGGCTCCAGCTCTCCCGTGAACAGATTCCGCTGCACGGGCGCCAATAGTTTCGAATCGATGACTTCTTTGAATGCGACGACGGCTGGAGTTGCGCGGTCCATGGCCCGCCATTCTATCCCGAAGGCCTGGCGCGGCACGTGCGATACAATCGTGGGCAAGGAGGAACGGAATGGCGCGCTTGCCGCTGACGGAAGAACAAGTTAGTCCGACAAAGGTGGTTCTCAAGCTGGGGAAAATCGGCTTAACCGACGAACAATTTTGGCAGCTTTGTCGCGACAATGGCGATTTGCAGATGGAACTCTCCACCCAGAAAGAGTTGATCATCATGCCACCTGTAGGGGTGAAGACCGGCTGGCGCGAAAACATTCTTACAACCAGGCTTACGGTCTGGGCAGAGAAAGACGGAACAGGAATCGTGTGCGGCCCGGACACTCTATTCAGACTGCCGAACACAGCTTTTCGAGGCCCCGACGCTGCCTGGATTCGCAAAGAAAGGCTCGAAGCTTTTACTGACGACGAACTCGAAAAATTCGGGCAGTTTTGCCCGGATTTTGTCGCGGAAATCCGGTCTCCAAGGGATACGCTGAAGGAGCTTCAGGAAAAGATGGCCGAGTACATTGCCAACGGCGCCCAACTGGGCTGGCTCATTGATCCCTACAAACCGGCCGTTTACATTTATCGTCCTGGCGAGCCTGTAGAGCGCTTGGACAATCCCACCAGCATCAGTGGCGATCCGGTCCTGCCCGGTTTCGTTTTCAACGTCGCGGAAATCTGGTAAATCTCCACGCACTCGGAACTCCGGTGCAGATTTCGGAGTCCTCGAAATCAACATTCGAAATCAAAGTGCTTGCGAGAAATTGACGGCCGGATTTTTTACAAAAGTTCGTAACCCGGCCCGCCGCCACCCTCGGGGGGCACCCAGTTGATCACCTCGTACGGATCCATGATGTCGCAGGTCTTGCAGTGGACGCAGTTCGAAAAATTGATCCGCAGGCGCAGACCGTCTTGGCCGTTCTCGACCATCTCATAGACCGCGGCAGGACAGAAGAACTGGCAGGGATTACCGTACTCGTTCGTGCAGCGCGGATGGCAGATGTCCGGTTGCAGAATATGCAGATGGCAGGGCTGATCTTCGTCGTGGGCGGTGCCGGAATTGAAGACGTCGGTCAGCTTGTCGAACGTCAGCTTCCCATCGAATGCCGGTGCGGCCGGCTGCGGAGAGTTGCCGTCGTAGTATCCCCTCAGTTGACGCATTCGCGTATGGCCGGGCTTGTTCCGGTACCGGTTGCGTAATCCGCGTCCCCCGGTGGCCATCTGCAGGCCGGTGTGGATCATGCCGGCGAAGAAGCCGTGTTCGAATGCCTGATGGAAGTTGCGCACTTTCCAAAGTTCTTTCTTGACCCAACTATTTTCGACGAGTTCCTCGAATCGCTTCAGCTTCCGCGCCGAGACGTCATTTGCCTCGAGGGCTTCGAAAGCCGCCTGCGCGGCGAGCATGCCGGTTTTGAATGCGAGGTGGATTCCCTTCAGGCGCATCGCGTTGAGGAATCCTGCCGCGCCTGCCGCGTCTCCAATGATCATGCCGCCATTGAAGTAGTACTGGGGCAGCGCCCAGTAGCCACCCTCGGGAATCGTCTTCGCGCCATACGAGTAAAGCGTGCCTCCTTCAAGGATGCTTCTGACGTAAGGATGCGTTTTGAATTGCTGAAAGCGCTCGTGCGGATCGAGTCGCGGGTCTAGATAATCGAGGCCAATCACAAATCCGATGGAGACGTGTCCATCTGCCATGTTGTAGATAAACCCGCCGCCAAATTCCTCATTGCGCAGCGGCCAGCCCATCGTATGAATCACGCGGCCGCCGGTATTCCTTTCTTTCGGAACGTCCCAGATTTCCTTGACGCCTGCGGCAAAGACCTGGGGATTGCTTTCCCTGTTCAGGTTGAATCTCTTGATTAGTTGTTTGGTGAGCGAACCCCGGCAGCCTTCGGCGAGGATTGTGATCTTTGCATGAATGTCGATTCCAGGTTCGAAATTGCCCCGCGGATTCCCCGACTTGTCGATCCCTTTGTCGCCCGTACGGACGCCGGTGACGGTGTTACCGTCAATGAGAAGCTCTGCGCCGGCGAATCCGGCAAAAATGTCCACGCCGTTCTTTTCGACTTGTTCGCCGAACCAGCGGGTGAACTTGTTTAGAGAGACGATGTAATTGCCATGATTTCGAAGAGGCGGAGGAACAATCGGCAGGCTGAACTTATGATTCTCCGTAAGAAAAACGACTTGATCCTCCTCGACCGGATTTTCGATTGGTCCGCCCTTTTCCTTCCAGTCCGGCATCAATTCGTCGAGACCACGGGGGTCCATGACGGCGCCGGAGATGATGTGTGCCCCAATCTCCTTACCTTTTTCGAGAACCGCAATAGATAGATCTTTCTTTAATTGCCGAAGATGATACGCCGCAGCGAGGCCGGCCGGCCCACCGCCCACGACAAGCACATCGACTTCGAGGGATTCGCGCTCGGACATATATTAAGCGTAGCGCGGAAAAATTGAGGCTAGACACCTAATTTCGAACAGAGGCTTACGCCGACATCTGATCCGCCCGCAGCGCCAGCGCGAGGAGAGCGGCGACGAGCGACAGAAGACTCAATTGGATCGTTCCCGCCAACGCCCATCCGCCTTGCGTGGCAAGCCAGCCCATCGCATACCCGGCCACGGATGCCGATCCGTAAAGGCTCGTCACGAAGATTCCCGACCCGCGGCTTGCCAGAGCGCGGCGCAACGATTTAACGTGATAGCCTCCCAAATTGACGTAGATGACTCCGCTCACGACGATGCCCCAACCGAATGAAAGCATCACCTGGGGCAAGACCGCCCCTGAACCATTGAACATCAAAAAACCGAGGATCGCCGCGAAGAAAAACGCCACACTTAATACCAGCCGTGGTGAGAAACGGTCGCCGAGCCATCCGCCTCCAATGGAGCCGAGAGCCCCGAGTCCGTAAAGACTCATGACCCTTCCCGCCGTCGCCGGTGAGTAGCGAAGACCTTCGCGAAGAAACGCCGGGTACATCCCGAGATATCCGTAGATCACGAAACCGCTAATCACGCTCATCACCGTCAGGAGAATTGTGTTTCTATTCATGAGCGTCGGGGCGCCGCCTGAATCTGCTCGGTCGCCGGCGCTTGCCTGGCTCTCGGTGAACCACGGACGCACCGTTAAGGAAATTGCTGCAATCGCAATAAATCCCAACGCCCCGAAAAATACCATCGGCATCTGCCAACTTTTGTAAACACTCAGGAGCGCGCCGCCTAGGATCGGGCTGATCACCGCGCCGATACCAAAGGAAAAATTCACTGAGCCTACAGCGGCGGCGCGGTAGCTGGCAAAATAGTTCGCGGCAATGGCCAGAAGAATCGTCAGCTGCATGGCTTCACCGACTCCTGTGGCCGAACGGTATATCAGCATGTCGTGGAACCCGAAGGCCATCACGGTCAAAACCGTACAGGCCGAGAAGAGGGCAATTCCGGCCTGCAAGACCGTCTTGCGTGAAAAATGCGAGAGCAGATAACCTGTCGGCAATCCGGCGAGGGCCATTCCCAAAGTGAAGACAGTCGATAATAACCCGACATCCGACAGCGAAAAGTTGTACTGCCGGCGCACTTCCGGAACGAGCAGGGGGAAAAGCTGCCGGTCCATCGCATTGATGACATACGAGGCCAGGAGCAGGCCGAACATCGCGATGGCCGCCCGCCGAGGCGCTTGCTTCAGTGCCGTAACGGCTGTTTCGGTTTGGATTTGCTCTGAGTCGCGTGCGAGCATTGCAACCTTCCTCGATGATGCGCGGTTAATTTATCAAAACGGGGACCGGTAGACAAAAGGCACAAAGGAAGCCAGAAGGCACAAAAGAAGGTTCATTTCTAGCTTCTTGTGCTTTTTGTGATCCTCATTGTGCGTTTTTGTGGTTCGTTCCCGTTTTCGTTTCGAGACGAAATTATCTTCTGGAATGGAGTTTTGAGCGATTTCTCTTCACCCATTTTTGGGTTTCGAGGACATGCTGCTGCATAAGTTTGAACGCCTTGTCTTCGTCCTTGCGGCGGATCGCATCGAGCAGGAGCCGGTGAAACTCAACGCCGTGCGAGCGCATATCACGAGACACTTCGATACCGGAAAGGGCCTCGATCATGAGGTCGGCCATGGAGTTCATGAGAATACTCAACGGCAAGTTCTTTGCGCATTCGCCCATGATGCGGTGAAACTGCAGATCGTATTTGCGGGAATCTTCACTTCCGCGGATCGCATTCCTCTGACCCTCAATCTGGGCCTCTAACGCTTCGATATCCGAACGCGTTGCCCTGGCAGCGGCGAGACGAGCGATCGGAGGTTCGATCAATAGACGTGCTTCGGTCAACTCCCGGTGCGAGGTTTTGCCGAGGCGCAGCATAAGGGAAAGCGATCGTGTGACGGCTCCATGATCGACATCTCGGACGAACGCACCGCCATCCTTGCCGCGGCGAATTACCAGGAGACCCGCAACTTCCAGGCTTCGATAGGCTTCTCGAACCGATTCACGGCTGGCGCTGAGGCGTTGCGCCAGTTCTCGTTCCGCCAGCAGGCGCGCGCCCGGCGCCAGTATGCCGTCCGAAATCGCATTTTGAATGCGCGCTGCAATGCTGTCGGAAATCCGGTAGCCGGGTTCTCCTTTTCCAATCCGGCCTTCTCGGTTACCGGAAGATTTCGCGGATAACCAACCCAGCCGGGCTTGTTGCGCTTTGGGCATAAGGGGTCAAGAATAAATGAAAAACTGCCGAGGCCAAATGAAAAACAGGATCTCGGCCCGCGCGCGATCCTGCTCTGTGAAGTCGTAATTCGAACGCGATTTGAGCGTGTTATCCACTTTGTGCTCGCGGTCACGCTCGACAAAAACAATCGGCCGGGTGGAATTCCCCTCTGGTCAGGAGGGGAATAGTAGCGCTAGCTCGCCGCCTTCATGGCCTTTCGCGCAATCCAATCGAGGCTGCGGTGCCAGGCAAGCGTTGCCGCGTCTTTGTTGTAGCTGCCGCGCTCGTCGCAATGGAATCCGTGGTCGGCGCCTTGGTAGACGTGGATGTCGCAATCGGGGCGTTTCTGCCGGATGATCTCCACGTCGGACAGCGGAATATGCGCGTCCAGAGCCCCGAAATGCATCAGCGTCGGAACTTTCGGTTTCTGATCGGCCATCTTCGCAATGAAGCCGCCGTAGTAGCAGACAGCCGACGACAATCCTTCGAGGTTACAGGCCGCCGCGAATGCCACCGTTCCTCCAAGACAGAATCCCATAATGGAAACGGGGCCGGCGCTTTTCAATTCCCCAATGGCAGCGCTGGTATCACGAAGGAACGCTCCGAAATCGGGATTCTGCACAAAACGCATTGCAGCGGATATCTCGCCCGGCGAATACCCGGACTCAAAACCAGGCTCAATTCGATCGAATAGGGCGGGGGCGACGGCGGCGTAACCGGCGGCAGCTACACGGTCGCATACCGAACGGATGTGATGGTTGACTCCGAAAATCTCCTGAATCACAACGACACCGCCTTTCGCTACCCCTGCAGGGTCGGCGCGATAGGCGCCAAGCTTCTGCCCATCCGCTGCCGTGAGTGTGATGTTCTTACCCATAGTGTCCTCCTATTTGTCGCTAATCAAATTCGGACCGAACCCGCGGAGCATACCTAAAACGATCAGGCGACGAAAAGGAAAATGTATATTTTCATTACCCTGAGCACTCCCGACGAATTGGACTGTCGAATCTCGAGAATCCAATTTGCGTTTTCGGATTTCGGATTTGAAATGTAATGGTTCGACCTTTCGCTTGACAAGCTCCCTCCGATGCGTTTATAGGTAACCCACACGTTCAACAACTCCGGAAGGTATTTGGCATCTCTTTTGGTAAGGAGGATCTATGAGACGCGCCATTACTGGGCTATCCAGCGTGTTACTGGTTTGTGCGCTGTTCAATGTCCTCGTCTGGGCTCAGGTGACGGCACAAATCAGCGGCACCGTACGGGATCAAAGCGGGGCGGTGTTACCGGGCGTAGAAATTTCTGCAACGCAAACGGATACGGGAATTGTGCGGAAAGTTGTTACGAATGAGACTGGGTTTTATGTCCTTTCGAATCTCGCTCTCGGTCCATACCGGCTCGAAGCCACGCTGCCAGGATTTCGCGGTTTCGTGCAGAGCGACATTCTGTTGCAGGTCGGCAGCAATCCGGTCATCAATCCCGTGTTGGAAGTAGGATCGGTAACCGAGCAAGTCGAGGTTCAAACCGGCGCTGCCCTGGTCGAGACGCGGAGTGCCGGAGTTGGCCAAGTGATCGAGAGTTCGCGAGTTCTGGATCTGCCACTCAATGGCCGGAACGTAACGGATCTCATCGCGCTGGCGGGCGGAGCTGTCGTAGGAAGAGGAAGCGACATCAACGGCCGAAATCTCGACGGAGCGGCCCGCATCAATATCGGCGGGCAGATGATCTACGGCGTGGAATACAGGCTGGACGGCGCTGACTATTCCAACACGATGAGTGTCTCGAGCCTCCCGATGCCTTTTCCGAGCGCGCTACAGGAATTCAAAGTGGAGATGAGCGGCGTCACGGTGCAAGATGCAAAGGGGGCCGGCGTCAGTGCCGTAACAAAGTCGGGGACTAATCAGTTTCACGGCGATTTGTTTGAGTTCCTGCGCAACGATTTATTCACTGCGCAGCGCTATTTCGCGCCGAAGAACAGCAATTTGAAGCGCAACCAGTTTGGCGGCACGCTCGGCGGCCCGATCATGAAGAATAAACTTTTCTTCTTTGCAGGCTTCCAGGGAACCACCGTCCGGCAAGAGTCCTCTCAGCAAGCGTTTGTGCCGACGGCCAGGATGCTGTCGGGTGACTGGACAGCGTTTGCTGCTCCGTCATGTAACGCAGGAGTAGCCCTCAATCTGAGAGCTCCGTTCTCCGGCAATCGCATCGATCCGGCGCGGTTCAGTCCAGCGGCTGTGAACATTACAAGGCGCGTTCTCGATCTGGCGCCCGCACCGCTCGATGAATGTGGTCTGGTCCGATACGGCCGTCGCGATAAGCAAGATCATGAGCAAGTCGTCGGCAGGATTGATTATCAATGGAACAACCGGCACTCGCTGTTCGGACGTTACACGGCATACCAGTTCAACCAGGACCTTCCTTATGGTTTGACACCTAACAATGTATTGACCTCAGATACCGAAGGTAATGACAATCTGGCTCAGTCCTTTGCTTTCGGCGATACCTATCTGATCGGATCTTCAACCGTGAATGCCTTCCGTGTTTCGGCCAACAGGCTGTTCGACACTCAATTGGGCAGTGCCGATTCTGCGGCGAAATTCTGGTCTGCCTGCGACGTCGGCATCAAGATTTTCTGTGCTCAGACCCCAGGCCGGATGTACCTGAACATCACCAGCGGCTTCCTGATCGGCACGCTCCATGACCGGCGGGACGCGGTGTGGACCAACGCCTTCGCAGTGAACGACGATGTCAGTCACGTGCGCGGAAACCATCAACTCTCCTTCGGCGGAAACCTCGGGCTTTCCTACAACTCGACCCGCGACCGCTGGTATGGCGTGGGGCAGGTCCGGATTTTCGGCCAGGTCACGGGCCATGGACTGGGCGATTTCCTGACTGGAGCTGCAAACTCTTTTGCCCAGGCCGCGCCTCACAACTTTACAATCCGGCAGTGGACCCCGACTCTGTATGCTTCAGATACGTGGAAAGCAACTCGTAAGTGGACCCTCACCTATGGCGCGCGCTGGGAGCTGTTCCTGCCTGGAATATCGAAGCGAGGCCAGGTCGAGAATTTCAGTTACGATCGGTTCCGACAAGGCATCAAGAGCACCGTCTGGCCTAACGCGCCTGCCGGCCTGTACTTCCCGGGCGATCCGGGATATCCGGGCAAATCCGGCGCAAACAATCGCTGGGGACAGTTTGCACCGCGATTGGGTCTTGCGTGGGATGTCAGCGGTGACGGCCGCACCTCGGTTCGAGCGTCGTACTCTCTCGCTTACACCTACGTCGGATCGCACTGGTACGAGACGCCGGCCATGAGTGCTCCCTGGGCGAATGTAACGACGTTATCGGGTGTCAGTCTGGATGACCCCTGGGCAAACTATGCGATCGGCAATCCATTTCCGTATGTGCCCGGTAATTTCTCGCCCTACGGCGAGGTCTACAGTACTCCGTATGACCTCAAGACTCTGCAGAGTTCTTCCTGGAACCTGAGTATCCAACGGCAAATTGGGACAGACTGGTTGGTTTCCGCCGCATACCTTGGAAATCAGAATGTACACCTCTGGTATGCGCAGGCCCTGAATCCGGCAATCTTTTTCCCGGGCTTTGCCGATGCTAACGGAAATTGTTTCGCGAAAGGCTATACGTTGAGAGCTACGCCTGGTGCGGTTTGTTCCTCGGTAGGCAATCAGGACGCGCGCCGTCCGTTGAATCTGGAAAAACCTCAAGAAAGATATGCCAATGTGGCTCAACTGGACGACGGCGGAACCGGCAACTACAATGGCATGCTGCTCACGGTGCAACGCCGCGCCGCTCGCGGCGTGACGATCAACGGAAATTACACGCTGTCGCACTGTATCAATGATGGCGTCTACGAAAGCCACGGTGGACTGAATAATGCCAACAACATCGGCTATAACGATCCCACCAATCGGAGGTACGATCGCGGCAATTGCGAAGGCGACAAGCGCCACATCTTCAATTTGACGGGAGTGGTCGAATCGCCGCAGTTCAGCGGCCGTATCTTGCACGCCGTCGGAAGCGGATGGAGGCTGGCGGGAATCTACGGCTGGTTCTCAGGCAGCGTTGTCAACGTGATCGCCGGAACTGATCGAGCATTAACTGCCATTAAAGGTGCCGACGGGATGGTTCTCCAGCGCGGAAATCAGGTATCGCTGAACCCCTATGGTAGCAAGTCCGGCCGTCCGCTGACGAACTGGCTCAACCGTGCCGCGTTCGATATCCCGCCGTTGGGCACTTTCGGAAATATCGGGCGCAATAGCGTCTACGGGCCGGCGACCTGGAACTTTGATCTGGCATTGTCGCGCGCATTTCGTCTCCATGAAAATCAGCGGGTGGAAGTTCGGGCCGAGATGTTCAATGTACCAAACAGCTTCCGGCCTGGGCCGGTCGCCAGCCCGGCAAATGCCACCAACGTGGTCCAGGGTGCGCTTTCAAATGCTCAGTTCGGCCAGATCCGCACTGCTCTGGATCCGCGAATCATGCAGTTTGCATTGAAGTATGCCTTCTAGGAGGATGCTGAGCGACAGCAAAGGGCCACAGCAATTACAATTCGGAATGCGGCTGAGCTTTTGGGAACGGACGAAAGAAACATGGGACTTTTTATTTGGCTGGAACACACCCGCTTTGCGATTTGGCTACATGAATCCGAATCGGTCTTCGCATTTCCGATGGTTCTACTTTTACACACCATTGGTATGGGCTTACTTGTTGGGCTTGCGACAGTCGTGAATTTGCGCCTCCTCGGCTGCATACCCCGCGTACGGCTTGCGCCGATGTTGAAGTTGTTTCCTCTAATGTGGCTCGGTTTCTGGATCAATGCAGTCACAGGCGTTTTGCTGCTGATTGCCGACGCGACCAACAAACTGGCAAACCCCGTCTTCTACATCAAGCTTGTCTTCGTGGCGCTCGGCGTCCTCAGCATAATCGCAATCCGAAGTCACGTGTTTCGAGATCCAGCATTGGATAAGGTGCCGATTTCATCAAATGGAAAGGCACTGGCCGTGGCGTCGCTTGTTTTGTGGGCGACGGCGATTACCGCAGGGAGGCTGATGGCCTACCTCGGCCCACGGCACGCGGCATGGATGTTCGAAATTTTAGGGAGACACTCGTGAATTTGGCACATCTTCATCTTTTGCTGAATCACTTTCCAACCGTCGGCACGGTCATCGGGCTGGGTCTATTCGTTGGTGCCCTCGTCACGAAAAACGACGGTTTAAAACGAACCAGCATGCTGGTCCTCCTGTTAATTGCCGTATCGGCGCTGCCGGTGTATTTCAGCGGCAATGCGGCGTTCGAGGCGATTCAGTCACGGCCGGATGTATCCAAGCAGTTCGTTGCAAGGCATCAAGACGTGGCGCTGCTGGCTTTGATGTTGATGGCGATCACCGGCGCTCTCGCCTGGTGCGGTCTGTGGCAGTTTCGCCGGAATGCGGGTCCAGGGACATGGAATGTGTATGGCATTCTGCTGTTTTCTCTCCTGACCGCGGCTCTGATGACTGTAACAGCAACGATGGGCGGTGAAATCCGGCATGAAGAAATCCGGCCCGCTCAGGACGTATCTCAAACTGAAGGCACAGTATCGGCGATGGGAGCTTATGTCCTCGGCCACGGATGGGTGTGGCCCACCTGCGAAACTCTGCATTTTATAGGACTGTGTCTTCTGTTGGGTACGATCTTGACGGTCGATCTGCGAATGCTCGGGATTATGAAAAGCGTTCCGCTCGCCGATTTGCGCGGTTTGATACCGTGGGCGCTCGCGGGATTCTCAATCAATCTCGTTACCGGCATGGTCTTCTTCATAACAACTCCGACGCAGTACACGCAAAACGTTGCGTTTTACTGGAAGATCGTTTTCATGCTGCTCGCAGGGATTAACGTCCTTTATCTGACGTTCGACGAGTCGTGGACCCTTCCGGAAGGAGTCGATGCGCCGCTAACCGCTAAAGTCGTCGCCGGCGCAGGAATATTTCTTTGGCTCGGTGTCATTTTCTTTGGCCGCATGTTGCCTTTTATCGGCAACTCGTTTTGACCGGAGATCCATTATGCGTCGCACGTTAGGAGTAGTCTTTTGCACGTTGCCGCTCGCCGCAACTTTCGTGGCCGGCGCTCCACAATTGCGAACCGTGACGGAGGGCGTGTACTCGGCCGCGCAGGCCGAACGCGGCCAAGAGGTTTATCGATCGCAATGTAACGAATGTCATGGTAATGCGTTGCAGGGCGGGAGCGGACCGCCATTAAGCGGCGACCGCTTCATTTCGAACTGGAGTGGACGCCCGCTCTTGGAACTTGTCGATAAAATTCAGAACACCATGCCGTTCGGCAAGCCGGGCACGGTTTCGCGCGCGCAAGCTGTGGATCTGTCCGCATACATTCTCCAATCCGGAAAATTCCCGGCAGGCCAGGCCGAACTCAGCGGCGATCGGTTGGCGCAGATCGCTTTTCCGGGCGAGCGGAAGCCAGCCACACCCGTCGCCGCTGCAACCTCCGCCGCTGTGACTTTGTCTCCGCCGGAAGGAAATCTGGCGCAATTGATGCGAGCGATCGCATTCCCGAATGCCAACATCATTTTTAACCTTCAGGTCAAAGATCCCAACGTTCCAACGAAAAGAGAAGTTGGCCCCGACTTCGATTATGTCGCCTGGGGAGCCGGCGTATACACCGGATGGCTGCCTGTGGAGCAGGCCGCCATCGCGATCATTGAGACGGCACCCCTGTTTTTGACGCCCGGCCGCGTTTGTCAGAACGGACTTCCGGTCCCGGTGGATCGACCCGATTGGAAAAAATACACGACAGAGTTGATGGAAATCGGCAGAATCGCTAAACAGGCGGCCATCGCTAGAAAACTTGATGCCTTTGAGGAAATCAGCGAAAAATTAAGTGACGCATGCCAGAATTGCCACCGGGTTTATCGCCGTGATGCGCCTGGTGCAATGCGCTGCCGATAGAGCCCAGAAAAATAAACGATAACGGAGAAACCACTATGAAACGCACAGGATCGCATCACCTCGGATTGGCGACATACGATTACGAGGGAATTGTTGATTTCTACACGCGAGTGCTGGGCTGGGAGATTGCCTGGCAGGATCTTATGACCGGTCCCGACGGGACCGTGCATATGAAGCACGTCTTCTTCGATACAGGAGACGGTTCCTACGTTTCCTACATGTGCCCCACGGCGGACATGCCGAACTTTCCCAAGAAGTGGGCCACCGATATCAATTCGGGCCTCGGCGTCATGAACGGCGCCTACCATTTCGCTTTTTGGGCCGAATCGGTCGAAGAACTGGAACAACAGCAGGCCCGGCTCCGCGAGCACAACCATCCGGTGACCGAAATCATCGATCATGGGTGGGCTAAGTCGATCTACTTCCGTGCTCCTGACGGGCTCCAGCTCGAATTCTGTGTCACGACGCGAAAGTTGACGGAAGACGACAAGCTGCTGAAACACCGCTACCAGCCCGGCAATCCGATATACCGCGAGCGGCCGGACCTGGTAGCCCGCGATGCAGCCATTCTCGGCATGCCGGCCGACCGCCTGATCGCAATATTCGGGTCACGCGAACTGGAGCCCCAATTCGCACACGAGAAACAGTAATCAGTTACTGCGAACTCCGGTTGAAAGGATGGTTATGCGCTTGATCGCCGGCTTAGTGGTTTCCGTTTTCTTGAGTCTTCCGGCCGTTGCCCAGGACACGGCGCTCAAAACAAGACTTGCTATCGATGGACAAGGCAGCGTGATACACGACGCGGTCATCGTTGTTCACGACGGACGGATCGTCTCTGTACGGCCCAATGACCGGATCCCGCAGGGAGCGCGCGAAGTCGATCTGACGAAGTTCACCGTCATGCCCGGTTTGATCGACATGCACGTCCACATCTCAGCACACTTCGATGAAAGCGGCCGCGAGCGGCCTTCAATTACGGCATTCTGGGCTGTCGACAACGCGCGAAAGTATCTCGAAAGTGGATTCACGACGCTGCGAAGCCTGGGCGCCCCGAACCTCGTGGACGTCGATCTCCGCAATGCCATCAATTCGGGCCTGATCGCCGGACCTAGGCTGTTCGTGTCCGGCGAACCGTTGGCTGACTCTGCTGTCAAGCCGGCGGACGGTGAGGCGCCGATGAGGGAATATGTCCGTAAACAAGTGGCGGCTCATGTCGATGTGATCAAGATATTCGGCTCCTTGAGCAGCCGGGCCGGCGGCGGTCCCACGTATACCCTCGAGCAGCTCAAAGCCGCTGTCGATGAAGCGCACAAGGCAGGCAAACCTGTTGCGGTCCACGCCCACGCCGCGGAGGCCGTGCGTCGCGCAATTCTGGCCGGGGCGGACACTGTCGAGCACGGCGCGCTGATGGATGATGCCGTTATTGATCTGCTCGTCGAGAAACAGGTCGTCTACGTACCGAACCTTTATTTGGCGGAGTATTATCTGGCGAACGGGCAGAAGTTCCATTTCAACGAAGAACAACTGCGTTATACACGCGACTTCATGAAGCCGCGAGCGGAAGCCTTTGCCAAAGCCGTGAAAAGAGGCGCAAGGATCGTTTTCGGCACGGATGCCGCCGCGGGCATGCCGGGTCACACGGCGCCTGAATTCGAACGGCGCGTTGCGCTGGGGATGCCGCCACGTCAGGCAATAGTCCACGCGACAAGCACTCCGGCAAAGGCTCTTGGCATGGGAGACAAAATCGGTGATCTCAAACCCGGAATGTTTGCCGACATCATCGCCGTCGAAGGCAACCCTCTCGAAGACATCAAGGCTCTGGGCCACGTCGCCTTCGTCATGAAGGAAGGAAAGATCTACAAACAGTAATCCACGCTGGGGAGTCGATATCATGAAAAGAAAAAACTTTGCTTACGTTGTTGTCGCCGTGGCTGCAGCCGGCGTAACTGGGGTTGCGCAGACGAAGCAGGTTGTTGCCCCACCGGGGCTCCAGATTGCGGGGATCCCCTTCAGCCCGGGAGTCAAAGCCGGCGATTTGTATCACATCGCAGGAACGATGGGGACCGACTCCGGCGACAGGATCGTCGCTGGAGGCATTGAAGCGCAAACGAAAAAGGCTCTCGAAAATATTGGAACCATACTCAAGGCCGGAAGCATGAGCTACAAGGACGTGGTCTGCACGAACGTTTACCTTCGAGATATGCGTGACTTCGATGCGATGAACAAGGTATACCGGGAGGTTTTCAAAACCAATCCGCCGGTTCGCGCAACCACCGAGGCCGATCTCATGCTGCGCGGCGGCCTCATCGAGATTTCGGCGATCGCGGCAAGGCCGGACCTCGAGCGCCGTTACATCAATCCCCAAGGCTGGTCAACCAATCCCCTTCCCTACAGCCGGGGCATAGCTGTCGGTGATCATATCTTTCTAGCCGGACTGGTATCGCAGAATCCGCAAACCGGCGACGCATTGAATGGAGACATCAAGGTCCAAACCAAACAGATTTTGGAAAATGCCAAAATCCTTGCAGAAGCCGCCGGATTCAAAATGTCGGATATGGTCTGGAGCCGCGTGTGGCTGACCGATCCGCGAGACTTCCAGGATATGAACGACATCTACCGAACCTATTTCGGTGAGATTCCTCCCACTCGTGCGACGACGCGCGCGGCACTGGCGTCGCCCGCGTACAGCGTTGAAATCATGTTGTGGGGCGTGAAGGGTCCGAAGCAGCGGCTCGGCGACCCGAACCCGAACCTCAGCCAGGCGATCAGAGTGGGTAACTATGTGTTCCTGGCGGGGCTGACGGCGGCCGGCCAATCGTTACGCGGGGACATCGCTGGACAGACTGCCGCGATCCTCACCAATATTCAGAATCTTTTCAAGACTGCCGGTGTCGACACGCCGAATGCCGTTACAGGACAAGTCTGGCTTTCGGACAGTCGGAACTTTTCGGCGATGAACGAGGCTTACGTGCGGGTGTTCAAAAGCGATCCGCCTGCACGAGCAACGGTCGGCTCACAACTGATGGCCGCCGACAATCTTGTGGAGATTGCCGTGATCGCCGTGAAGTGAGCACATGATACCGGCCGCTACGCTCCTGGCGCTCGGGTCAAACCTCCTTTGGCGGTGCTAAGCGACGCCTGCGAATCGCAGCAGATTCTGGATGGAATAATGCCCATTCTGCGTACATCCAAACTGTCCTTTGTTGGGTTCCCATCGAGGAGCGACATTCAGATACGACGTTGGATCGGCTTTGAGAATTCCCAAGAAAACCTCAGCCACAATGCGTCCGCCGACCGGTCCCAAATGCTGACCTGCGGCGAATACCTCCGCTTCTTTGAGGATGTAGTACCAAAGCGGCGTGGCGGTGCCAAACGCCGTTTCCAGTTCTATTTTCAGAGCGGCGTCGATCGCGGGCACACTTGGATCGGGCTTGCCGTCCGGCAGTTTGTACGCCGGCCCGATTTGCAGCTTGTTTTTGGAGTTGCCTACGAGGAATTCTTCAGGAATGCCCATGGCTCTGGCGACCTCCTGGCCGCTCGGCAGGCCTAGCGCTGTACCGCGCAGCAGATTCCGCGCTGCCAGCGAATTCGGGTTGCTCGCGACGATATCCGGAAGTACACCCAGACCGCTCGACAGCAGGGTGTCGATGGCCCGGGCCGGCTGCAATTTCTCCGGGTCTGCCCCATCGAATTTGAAAAACCGGAACCATTCGATTTTGCGGCCGGCAGGCCGGG
>WNGM01002130.1_pt1 | contig 15898 bp, 17 predicted proteins | sample 5400571 | NCBI WGS metagenome assembly WNGM01 (sample SAMN13153378, study PRJNA577476) | soil metagenome | isolation source: 100 cm soil or saprolite under Garry oak tree replicate 2 | place: USA:California | collected 2016-06-15 | reverse complement strand
GATCAACCCGATACGTCACGTCGATGCGAACGTTCTCGCGAAATATTCTCTCGAGCGTTTTGGCTACGCGATCGCGATCGTCAGGATGCAGAACGGTCAGCCATTTGGGGAGTGTAGGAATGCCTTCCGACGGATCGAAACCGAAGAGAACGAACGTCTCCGGCGACCAATAATCGAATGTTCCATCGGCCCTGAGCGACCAACTCCCCATATGAGCCAAGCGTTCTCCCTCGCGCAGGTAAAATTCGCTTCGCTCGATATCGGTCAGTGGGCCTTGCGGCCGCTCAGATTGAGTGCTCAGGCTATCGCGTTTCACGTTCCCAACCTTTCTCTTGCGCAGGTTTGAATTGTAGACGCCAGAACAGCTCGTGGCCAGTCGCAACTAAGCGTTTGAGTCGTCGGGCTGGAACCGGAAGTATCGAAGTCTGGCGCGTGTGTGTACTAGGATTTGTACTAGAATGACGAGGTTTCTACTCGCCCCTCGCGAACACGCGTCTTTATGCGAAAAAACGCATTTTCCTCTCGCGAAAGCGATCTCTTCTGAAACGAAAAGAGATGTTTTGAAAGCGATGATTTCGCAATCCTAAGTCTGGCGCGTCTGCCAATTTCGCCACCCTTGGCCGGTTGATTATAAAGGCTTCGAAGCAAAAGCTCATTTAATAAAAGCTGGCATTCATTTTGATTAGCCACCAATTCGGCTACGCTCGGGCTACGATTCAGCGGCAAAATGTCCAATAACTTTCTCAGCGCGCGGATGTTATGATGCACCGTGCAGGAATCGAACCTGCAACCCAGTGATTAAGAGTCACTTGCTCTGCCAATTGAGCTAACGGTGCGAGAAAATTTTTCGATCTTCGATTTTCGATTGCCGATTTTAGCAGAATTTCGGCTAACAGAAAAATCGATCAAGCCTGAGTGTGACGGACGTAATGCCTCTCGACGCCTTTCGGAAGCAGACGTTTTCGGCCGCGTTGCCGCCGGCGCGCGAGTATCGCGCGACCCCCTTTGGTCCGCATGCGCGCGCGAAAGCCGTGCTGACGTTTGCGTGTCCGTTTTGATGGCTGATAAGTCCGCTTCATAAAACCGAGAAATAGCTCCGGCCGGATCGAAGAGCGGTTACACTAGGAGTGAGTCAGGCGTTGTCAATTTGTGCGCCGCGCCGCGATTGTCGATTTTTGATTCGGAGATTGCCAGCGCCTCCAAGTTTTGCCATAAACAATGCAAAGCATGAGCGAAACAGTAGTGATCGAACCAGCAACCGAGGCCGACTTGGACGAATTGTCTGGTATGTTGGGCGATTTGTTCGCTCAGGAAAGCGATTTTCGCCCCGATAAGCAAAAACAGCTTCGTGGTTTGCGGCTCATTTTCGAACAGCCTAGCCGCGGGCGCGTTTTCGTGCTGCGACGCGAGGGCGCGATCGTAGGCATGATTAATTTGCTCTTTACCATCAGCACAGCCGAAGGCGGCTTCGTCATTCTGTTGGAGGACCTGGTAATTCACAAGGAGTATCAAGGCCAAGGCTACGGCTCAAAGCTGCTCAATTACGCGATCGATTTCGCGAAACAGAAAAATTTTCTCCGCATCACTTTGTTGACTGATCGGCCGGAAAATGTGGCGCAAGCATTTTTCCGAAAACACGGCTTCGTCGAGTCTTCAATGATTCCGATGCGCCTGTGGATCACGTCGCAGAGCGAGCAGACGGAGCAAAATGTGTAATGCTGCGCTCTCTGCGGCAACTGTGGTAGCACCGTGTCGGCTGCGATTCCGCACCTTTGTGCGGGCGACACGCTTGCCTTTACAGGCCTTTATCGCCGACCCATGCGCGCAATTGAGTTGCGAGGCGTTTTTTGAATTCCGCTCGAAACTGAATTTCATCCACGGCTTTTGCTACTTCAGGCGCGCTCGCCGAGGGCAAATTGTCTTTGGCGTAACTTTTTAATTCGTCCGCGCGCAAGTCGTCCGGGAAAAAGGTGAAGAGACTCGGCGCAAACCGGTTCACGCCGACCGCATCGGTCTTGGCGAGCAGCGCTTTCATATTTGCCTTCGCAAATTCCCAGGCAATGTCCGGGTGATCGCTGTCACGGGCGACGCCTGCGACGAGAAATATCGCGCGACTAGTTGGCAGCTCATCGGTGAGCGCAATGGGAAGCGTCTTCTTCACCAGCTTGGGATCGATCGCTTCGGCCAGCGCGTTGTAGTAATTTTGTTTTTCCTCAATGCTCGTCGTTTTTAGACCAAGCTCGTGCAGGTTGGTCCAGGTCTTTTCGTCTGCGTAACGGCCGACCACTGCAAGAACTGGCGGGCGCAGATCCGGGGCGAGGGATGCTGGATTTGCAAGGTATTTTTCGAAACGTTCGCGACAGCCCGTGATAATTTCCGGGTCATTCAAATCTCCCAGAGTGTTAATCAAGTCCGCGCGCAAGTTCCCGGCGGTAGGCGGCTGGCCCTCTTTCGGTTCCCAGCCCAGCGTCTCAAACGTCGGACGCAAAAGTGACTGGGCATAGCGCTGAAATTTTTCGCGCTCCGGACTGCCAACGAACAGCCGGTTTATGAAATCCAGCACATTGATGATCTGTTCGCGTTCAGCCAGCTCCGTGGAAGGAGGCAATTTCTCCACCAATCCAAAGTAGAGCGAGACGGACGCGCGATCGGGCTGCACAAGGGCCCACGCGTCGCTCAGGAGGTCGACACGATCTTCAACGCCAAGCTTCGGCAGAGCCTCGAGTAATAAATTCCAGGAAGGCTCGTCGTATTCGACCCGATAATTTCCCGCGCCGTTTACATTTAATTTGAGCGCGCGATCTGCGGGAATGTTTTGCAGGTTGCCGATCTTGCTGGTCATCAGCAAAGTCGCAGGCGCTTCCCCGACGAGTGAATATGTCAGCGGAATTTTCCACTGGAGCGGCGGAGCGTTTTTGAAATTCACCGCGAAGCGCTCCTGTGTGAGTCGGACTTTTCCCTCTGCTTCCCGCTTAACTCTCACCAGCGGAAATCCGGGCTGCTCCGTCCAGCCAGCCGCGATTTCGCCCACCGGTTTCTTCGAAGCTTCCGATAGCGCGTTCCACAAATCCGCCGTGGTCGAGTTCGAATACTTATGCGCAGCGATGTACCGGCGAATACCATCGCGGAAAACGTCTTCGCCGAGAAAACTCTCCAGCATTCGCAGGAACGATTGCCCCTTTTTGTAAGTGATATCATCGAAAGCGCTGTTGGCTTCCGCCTCCGTCGCGATGGGCTGTTGAATCGCATGCGTTGTCGATCTTGCGTCGCTTTCCATCGCTTGTTCCTTCGCGATTCCGACGCGCCGGGTGGGGTCGCGCGGAAGATTTCGCCGCAGCCAGACTTCCCATTGCGGGTTGAAATGCGCGGTGCATTTCGTGCCCATCCACGAGGCGAAGCCTTCGTTGAGCCAGAGGTTGTCCCACCACGCCATGGTCACGAGATCACCAAACCATTGGTGCGCCATCTCGTGCGCGAGAACCTCATAGATATTTTGCTTCGTGTCCGCAGAGGAATTTTTCGGATCAAACAGAAGCGTCGATTCGTAATAGGTGATGCCGCCCCAGTTTTCCATCGCGCCGCCAAAGCCGCCAGGCAGAGCGATCTGATCCAGCTTCGGCAATGGATACGGCACGCCGAAATAGTCGTTGTAGTATTGCAAAATTTGCGCCGTCGCTTCGAGTGCGTGGCGACCCAATTTCGCTTTGCCTTTCGTTGCGATCACACGGATTTGGGTCGGGCCGCTTCGCGACTCGATGAGATCGAGGTCACCGGCAGCGAAGACATTGAGATAACTCGACATTGGCGGAGTCGGGGCGAAGCGGACCTCTTTTCCACCAGCGATTTTATTCTCGCTCTCGACTGGCATGTTCGAGACGGCGAGCCAATTCTCCGGAACGACCGCCGTCAATTGAAAGCGCGCGCGAAAAACCGGTTCGTCCCAGCAAGGGAAAAAACGCCTGGCGTCGGTCGCTTCAAACTGCGTTCCGAGCATGATTTTTTTCGTTCCGCTCCCCTGCTCGTGATAATGCATGTAAAAAAGTCCCTGTCCCTGCTGATTGATCTTTCCGGAAAAACTGAGCGCGAGCGTGTGATCCCCACGCGCCAGCTCCGACGGCAACGCGAGGGTGAGCAGCTCCTTTTCCCTATCGGTCTTGATTGCAGACTTGGGCAGCGCTTTGCCATCGAGAGATGCCTCTGTGATTTCAAGCTCGAGCGCGTTCAGCACCAACTGATGAACCGGACTGCGCACGTTCAGCTTTACCGTTTCTGTTCCAGTGAACGTGAGCTCGCCACGGGACGAGTCCGTCCGACTGACGGATTTGTCGATGTTTGGAACGATCCGAATGGAGTAATCGGTCGGAACAACCTCTTTCGGCAATTTTCCCGGTGTATCTTTAAAACTGAATGGCTTTTCCGCAATCATAGTGGCGGGAAAGACAATAGAAGATAGAGCTGCCAAAAAAGGAAACAGAGCGCGCATTTCTCGCACTAAACAACGCGTGCCGGACTTTGCATCTACTTGTGTGGATGGGAGGCGTCTCGACTGCAACCTTTGTCACGCAGGTGATAAGCCGCTACGGCGGGCAAATCTTATTGCACCACCAATACCAGTAGCAATTGTCCGCCACCGACCTGTGGGCCTTTGATGATTAGCGGGCTGCGCTTGCTCAATTTGGCATCGGTTTCGAGCAACAGCTCTTTCTCCTTGTAAAGCTTCAGATTCAGAATGTAACCGGCCTCGCTCTCACCTCGCGCATCCACGTGCAACCCGAAAAATTTGCTGGTGGCGAGCCAATCTTCCTGCCCGGTTTGAAGCGTCTTTTGCGATTGGCCAATCACTTGAAACTGATTGTAGCCGAAAAGCTGCTTGAGCGGTCGCTCGATCCGGGTCAGCTCCGGCGGAATCGGTTGCGGCTGGGACACGTTCTCCGCGATCACCAGGCCGCTCCACACCTTCTCCGCGCCGCGCAGGCCCGGGACCGCGCTCACGATCAGCGCAATAAATGCGAGCAAGAACGGGCGCGCGCGAGCCATGAGGGATTATCTGGCTGCGTAATCCGACGGCAACGACTGCAAGCCCTCAGTCCACAGCACAGTTACTCGGTCCTTCTTTGCTTCGAACATCGAGACCGTCGCATTCGGGCTAACGACTGGATCAACGCGGGCGTTTAGAATCTGCGTAAGATACTGTGATTGCTCGGCTGGATTTTTGTCGCGCATCACGAAAATCGCAAGAATCAAAAAGATGGCGAGGGACGCAGTTCCCGTCCATAACAGGCGCCGAATGGTCCACCACGTGGGGACCGCAACATTGCGTTCCCGAGAGGGGCTCACGCCTTCGCGCGCGATTCTTTCGCGCACCTGATGACTGAAAAACTCTTCGTTAGTCAGCGCGTGCGCCGCGAGTTCGCGCTTCAAAAGTGTGCTGAGTTTTTTGGCGTCAGCCCTTTCGGTTTCAGCAGCAGCCTTGTCCGGCAGTGAGGCTTCGAACTCGGCTAGTTCCCTACCGGTGAGGTGGCCATCCAGCCACGCAGTCCATTTTTCTTCAAATGTTTTCATAAACGTCTCTCAGTAAATTTTGCAATTTCTTGCGGGCATAAAACAGGCGCGACATCACCGTGCCGATCGAGCAGCCAAGCGCTTCTGCAATTTCGTGATATTGCATTTCTTCAATTTCTTTCATCAAAATGACGGCGCGATGCTCCGGCGTGAGTTGAGCAATCGCGTGGTCGATGCGCGCCCGTATCTCGCTTCGTTCCATTGTCTCGTATGGCAACGCGTCCGCTTTTGGGGCCGTTTTCGATGCCGGATCTATTTCCTTTAATTGGGTCGCGTCGTCGAACTCGGCCGCGCCGGCTTTGACTTGTTTTTTCCGCGCCCAATCGATGGTGACGTTCATCACAATTCGATAAAGCCAAGTGTAAAACGAGGAGCGCCCGCGAAAGCGTTTGATCGACTTCCACGCTTTCACGAAGCTGTCCTGAGCTAGGTCCCAGGCGTCCTGCTCGCTATGGACCATGTTGTAAATCATGCTGAATACGCGTGTCCGGTAGCGGGTCACCAGCTCGTCAAATGCTCCGGTGTCACCAGCCTGGCATCGCTTCACTAACTCCAGTTCCGAGACATCAGGCTGAGCCAGAGTCGCTTCCGTTTGCATCGTTAGACGGAGCTGACCCTGTTTCATTCAACTCCGAAAGCCTTCGGAGCCGAAGCGGCGTCGCCATTCGCTACGATATTCGCCCATCAGGGTGATAATGCCGTCGCGCACTTGAAAGAGCCGCTGTTGCAAGACCGAATGCTGCGCGCCGGTAATGAGTTTTTTCGATAAAAGCTGCGCCGCCGCATCCAGCGAAATCGTGATCGCCTTGAGCGCCCTCTTTAGGTACGCAATCGTCATCCCGATTTCATCTACGTCATCGCCGCTCAGAGCGGCGGCCAGTTTAGCGCTCGCCAGAGCAGAGTGCGTCGCCAATCTTATCGCAGCCGGCTCGTTTTGGAGTAACGGCTTTTGATCGAACAGTTGGTCAATCCAAATTGTGAGAGCTAACGCAGCTTGATACAAGCTGTGCTGCTCAATCGTTTCGGGTGCTCGCACCGCATCGCCCGGGTCGAAGCCGTCCTCGTCCTCCGCGTCTTCATCGAGAAGCGCATCCACCTCTGCGCTCCAATCTTTCGCGTCCAGCAATTGCGTCCAGCCCATTTCGCGCGCGATGATTTCGTCGCGCCGTGGGTCATCAAGGTAGGTCTCCAGCAGTTGCATGTATTTCTCGGTCTTTTGATCCTGTTCCTGGAGAAAACGCTCCCAGTCGTACTCATCCCACATCCGCTCGGACCGGCCCTCGTAACCTGCCATACTCGACTAAACGTTACTTTGTTCTCGCGCGCAAAGCGTTTTGCGCGCTCAGATGTGGCACAGGTTTGGAACTTGCGATGTTACCTGCGCAAATTACAAAGTTGCGCCACAATAATTTCGTCGCTCACAGAGCGCCGCTACAGAATTTGCGCTTAGTTTGCAACCGCAATTGCCCGCAGGCCGCGTCAATATCACCACCTTTCTCGCGACGCAACGTGGCCGAAATTCCGTGCGCCCGTAAGATCGACAAGAACCTCTCCTGTTGATTCTGCGAAGGTCGCAACCACGACAAGCCTTCGATCCTGTTGTACGGAATCAAATTAACTTTTGCTGACAGCCGCCGGGCGTGGCGAGAAAGAAGGCGCGCTTGCTCGTCAGCGTCGTTTACACCAGCGATTAAGATATACTCGAAGGTGAGCCGCTGTTTTTTGCGCGCGACGTAGTAATCGCAAGCTGATAGCAATGTCTCGATGTTGTAACGGCGATTGATCGGCATGATTTGGCTGCGCACTGCGTCCGTCGCGCCGTGCAACGAAATCGCCAGACGAATTTGCAGGGGCTCGTTGGCAAGCTGCTTAATTTGCGGGACGAGGCCACTGGTTGAGACGGTGATGTGCCGCGCGCCGATGCCGAGACCCCACGGTGCGTTGATGATTCGAATCGCGCGCATCACGTGGTCGAAGTTCGCGAGCGGTTCGCCCATTCCCATGAAAACGAGGTTGTCGATCTTCTCTCCGCTCGCGCGCTCAACGGCGATGATTTGGTCGACAATTTCGTTCGCGCGCAGATTGCGAGAAAATCCTTCCAAACCGCTGGCGCAAAATTTGCAACCGTAGGCGCAACCTACTTGCGTCGAAATACAAACCGTCCGGCGATCCGATTTTTCTCCGTAGAGCGCAGACGACGCGGGAATCAGGACCGACTCGATCAAGTTCCCATCGCTCAAACAAAACAGAAACTTCCGGGTCGTGTCGCGAGATCCAAGAACGCGCACAATGTCGATCTTGCCGATCGAAAATTTCTCAGCGAGCCGCGCTCGCAGTGACTGCGGCAGATCGGTCATCTGCTCAAATGCGCCGGCGCGCTTTTTGTAAAGCCAGTCCATGATTTGCCCGGCGCGATAAGAGGGCTCGGCCGGTTCCTGAAGCTTTTCTTGAAGCTCGGGAAAGAGGAGGGATTTGATGTCGATCTTCGCAGCGGCCGTCACGGCGAAGCTTACCGGACGCCAGCGCTTGCATCAACCAGGCCGGAGGTTAAGTTCGCTGGCTGTGACCAAACGTTTGGCACTTCCAGCGGTCTTGTTTCTGGCAATTGCATTCCTCATCTCGGCTTGTGTTTCGCGCGATGAAGAGATCAGCGAGCAATCGGGCTCGCAATCGGCTGCAAGGGTTCCCGGTGAAAAAATTCCCGACGAGGGCGCCTTTACGCCAGGCCCTCCCGGATCCAGCGGAAGCGTCCACTGGTGATTTCGCCCCGTGCTACGCAGAGATTCTGCGTTGTAACCGCCTCGCTCTGCCGAGGCGCGTGTTGAAGACCCGGCGACGGAGCGCCGTGGCTACACCGTCAACGATTTTCCGTTCGTGAAATGCAGCAGCGCTTCGTGAACACCGGCACCGTAGTCTTTCCGCGCGACGTAACCGCCGGCGTTGCGCACGGCATCTTGCACTTCAGGGATTGCATTCGCTGGGCATGACGGCATACCAGCAACTCTTCCATCCAACATCGAGATGTCGTTGTGATGGTCGCCCGACGCGAAAATGTTGTCGCGCGGGACTTCCAACAGACGCGCCAGCTCGGCCAGCGCCGCGCCTTTATGGTAATCAGTGTGGCAAAAACGCAGATAAACTGTGTTCCGCTGGTAATCCAACTTGGGGTGTTCGGCCCGCGTTTGCTCGATAAATTCGGTGATGCGCTCCATTTCTTCGTCGCTCTGCGCAACGAGGCCTTCGAGACCTTCGGAATTGTAAATAAGACGCGCTTCGGTTTTTTGGATTACGAAATCAACGACTTCAGCAATGACCGAGTGGACGGAAGAAAACAACTCGGCATGATCGCGCGCGCAGCGCTCGTTCCAATCGCCGAACGGTTCCCATATGTCTCCATTTCGCCCTGGACGAAAAACGTCGCGTTCAGTCGTGAGAATAAAATCCGGACGGATCGGGAAGGCGAAATCGGCGAGCCCGGATTCGAGGAGATCAACGGAACGACCGGTGTTGATCGCCCAAATCGCGCCGGTTTCTTGCAATTCCCGGATTAATTCCATGCACTGCGTATCGAGGACGGGTTCGCTGGCTCGTGAAACTAGCGTGCCGTCAAAATCGATGCTGAGCAGTTGAATTGGTGGATGCACTGAAAACAATTTAAGAATTGATTTCCGACGTGCAATGCATCGATTGGTTTAGGAGCAAGATCGACAATGAAATCGGCTTACGAACTGGCGATGGAACGGCTCGAGAAAACGACGCCCTCGCTCTCGCTCACTGAAGACCAGAAGAAAGAAATCGCGGAGGTGGATTCCGTGTATCGGGCGAAGATCGCCGAGAAAGAGCTTTTCCTGAAAGATCAGATTCGCAAGGCGCAAGTCGTCGGAAATTTTGAAGAAGCCGAATCACTGGAAAAGCAGCTTGCGTCGGAAATCCGCCGATTGCAGGAAGATTGCGAAACCAGGAAGGAAAAGCTGCGCGGAAGTTTTGTAAAATAGCCGTCCTCGGCTGTGATGGCAGACGGGCTTCCTAGCCTGTCGATTCCTCGTGGCGTGCCAGATGTACGTCTGCCGTGACAGGCGAGACGCCTGTCTTCCGTTTCGGCAAATCGGGGTCGAGGAAGCCGAGCATGTGCGCACGCTTGATGGTGCGGACGCCTTCCTGCTTCTGCAAATCGGCAATGCTCTGGCGGAACTTTTCCATCTTCGTCCAATGCACTTTCGAACGGAAATGATGCTCGGAGTGATAGCCGTTGTAGAAAAAGAGCCAGTTGTAAATTTTGCCATAGCTGCTCACGCCCCAGGCGATCGGCTTGTCAGGGTTCGCGCCGTAATGACGGTAATAGCCGTTCAAGTAACTGAAGCAGTGGCCAAGATACCAAAACGGCAGGAAAAAGAGCATGAACCGCCAGTTGATGAAATGAACCGGTTTCGTTGGCACAATGATCGCTATCACGAAGAGCGTCGTCGCGAACGCCGCCAACTCGATGTTGCCCCAGAACAAATCACCGTTATTGCGCTTCCGGAGTTCCCTACGAATGGCGCCGACATCGTCGCGGAAGAAACTCAGGAACACGTAGCTCCACGGATTTTCCGCCTCGCCGTCGTGCCCGTGTTTGTAAATGGAAAGCCAATCGATGGTTTCCCCTTTTTCGTCAGGCCGGTCGGCATTACCCTTGTGATGCTGCATGTGGACCGCGTCGTAGTACGTTTGAGAAAAACAACAAGCGATAGATTGCGTGATTCCAAACAGCCGATTAAGCAGTTTTGAGCGGAAAAACGGATTGTGAATGAAGTTGTGCCCCACCCCATTGATGTTCGCATTGACCATCAGTGAGTAAATAAACCCGAGAATCAGCATCACCCAAAGCGGCGCATGCGGGTAAAGAAAGAAGAGGCCAAGAAAATATGTGAGATGAAAAAGACCCGCCGCGGCCGGGACCGCATCCCAGCGCGTATGCGCGAAGAGCTTTGAATTGGTAGTCGGACGTTCTACTCGGATAGCTTCGGTATTCATTTGAGAAAATCGGGCACTGGAAGTTCGCTAAAGAAAAGTTGATTGGCAAGTTTTGAAGATTGCCAAGGCCATTCCCGCGCGCCTAAGTTAACCGCTCCATGTTCGCGCTCCAACCGGAATTAAAAATCTTCAGCGGCTCCGCCAACCGCGGCCTTGCAGAGCGCATTTGCAGATACGTCGGCGTCCCACTCGGTCAGGCGACGATCAGCTCGTTTCCCGATGGCGAGACCTACGTCAGGATCGAAGAGAACATTCGAGGCCACGATGTGTTCATTATTCAGCCGACCTGTCCGCCGACCAATCAGCATTTGATGGAACTACTCATCATGGTGGACGCGGCGCGCCGCGCCAGCGCGGATCGGATAACGGCGGTGATTCCATTTTTCGGATACGCGCGCCAGGACCGTAAAGATCAGCCGCGCGTCCCGATTACCGCCAAGTTGGTGGCCAATTTACTGCATGCAGCCGGGGTGAGCCGTGTGCTCACCATGGACCTGCACGCGCAACAGGTGCAGGGGTTCTTCGATATCCCGGTGGATCACCTCTATTCGTTGCCGGTATTGATTAAATATCTGCGGCAACAGCTCAAGGGGAAAACGACGGTCGTTTCTCCAGACTTGGGCGGTCTGAAAATGGCTTCGGCCTACGCGGGAGCGCTACATGCAAATCTGGCAATCGTGGCAAAGGAGCGTCGCAGCGCCACCGAGACCGAGGCGTTGTATCTCATTGGTGAAGTGGAAGGCCGCGATGTGCTTTTGGTCGATGACCTCACTGAAACAGCGGGCACGTTGACTTCAGCTGCTGAGCTTCTGAAAAAACGTGGCGCACAGAGAATTTACGCAGGAGTTTCGCATGCCGTCCTGGTAGATGTCGCGATCCCACGTTTGCAAAAATCGAAAATCGCGGAATTAGTAACGACTAACAGCACTCCGGTGCGCACCGTGGAAGGATTTAAAACCACGGTGCTCTGCGTCTCTGAGCTTCTCGGGGAAAGCATTAAACGGATACATAACGACGAATCGGTGTCGTCGCTGTTCAACATCGAGAACGAAACAGATGGCAAGACAAGTTAAGCTCAAAGCAGAACCCCGGATGAATTTGGGACGCTCTGCCGTGCGCAAACTCCGAGCGCGCGGACTAATTCCTGCGATCATCTACGGGGGCAACGATAAACCGCGGCCATTGCAAGTCGCCGCGAGCGATATCAATGCCATGATGAGCCACGCTTCAGGAGAAAACGTTTTGGTTGAACTCGAGATCGCCGGGGAGGATTCGAGTCGCACAGCGCTCGTGCAGGAAGTACAACATTCGCCTGTCGGTGGCGCCATTCGTCATCTGGATTTTCACGCCATCTCCATGGACGAGATGATTCAAGCTGAAGTTCCCCTCGAACCGACTGGTACCGCCGTCGGCGTTAAGACTTTTGGCGGATTGCTGGAGCAAAGCTTGCGCACTCTGGCGATCGAATGCTTACCGCGCGATTTGCCGGATCGGATCACGGTGGATGTCTCGCAGCTGAACATTGGGGATTCCATTCATGTTCGCGATATTCAATTCCCACCCGGAGTAACGCCAAGGGTGCAGCCCGATCTTACGGCATTTTCGCTGCTCGCGCCCGTAGTTGAAGAAGAACCGGCTGTCGTGGAAGCGGAAGCAGCAGCTGCCGGACCGGAAGTGATCACCGAGAAAAAGGAAGAGGGCGAAGCTCCCGCTCCGGCTGCAAAAGAAAAAGCTACAAAAGAGAAGGAACAAAAAAAATAATCCGTTTTCGATTTTCGATCCATTGGACTCCGCTCCGTTTTGCCTAGGACAACTTTTTGGATTTCGATTGCGCGACTGTGGAACAAAAACCAATTCGGCTAGTTGCCGGTCTTGGAAATCCTGGACCCGAGTACGCGGCCACACGTCATAACATCGGCTTCATGGTGGTCGATCAACTGGCCGCGCAGTTTGGATCGATATGGGAACGATCGACAAAGTGGGACGCGCTCTCTTCCAAGTGTGGCGCCGTGCAGTTGGTAAAGCCGATGAGTTTCATGAATCGGAGTGGTTATCCCATTTTCGCTATCGCGCAGTTTTACAAGATCGCGTCGCAGGAAATTCTGGTCGTACTCGATGACCTTTCCTTGCCGCTGGGCCGCCTTCGATTGCGCGCAGGGGGGGGATCGGGAGGCCACAACGGCCTTGGATCGATTATCATGCAATTCGGGACCGAGGAGATCCCTCGCTTGCGCATTGGCATCGGCGAGGCGCCGCATGAGGGATCGGTTGATCACGTTCTGAGCCGCTTTTTCGATGAGGAGAAACCCGTGGTTAGATCGACAATCGATCGCGCAGTGGAAGCGGTGAAATGCGCGATTGACAACGGGTTCCTTTCCGCGATGAACACTTTCAACCCCGAAAGCTCGCCCGCCGTACGGCGGGACGAGTCGGTATCGCCGCGGCGACCGGACCTTCAGGGTAAAGAAACCGAACAAGCATGAACCGCCGTTACGAAGCGCTGCTTGTGCTAAACGCACAGGGCAAAGAGGACACCGTCAGGGAAATTATCGATCGACTGGAATCCGAATTTCAAAAAGAAGGGGTTCAGATCGAACAGGTGCAAAAAATGGATAAGCGCCAGTTTTCGTACGTGGCTGGCCCGCTCGATGCCGGGTACTATGTGAACTTTATTTTTAACGCGGATCCTGAACTCATCGCGAGACTGCGCGCCAAATTTAAGCTGGATCCGGAAGTGTACCGCCAGACTTATCAGCGCCTGCCAGAGAAGAAGGAGGAACCGGCGAAAAAGTTGGCAAAAGCGAAATGATTTCGCTATAAGGCTGAGATGGCTAGCTTTAACAAAGTCATTCTGCTCGGAAATCTCACCCGCGATCCCGAGGTGCGTTATACGCCCAAGGGCAGCGCGGTCTGCGACCTCGGCATCGCGGTCAATCGCGTTTACACAACTGACAGCGGAGAAAGACGTGAGGAAGTCACTTATGTCGATGTCGTGCTGTGGGCGCGCCTCGCCGAGATCGCAGGTGAATACCTGAAAAAGGGCAGGCCGGTTTTCATCGAAGGCCGTCTGCAAATGGATACGTGGGACGACAAGCAGACCGGACAAAAACGAACGAGGCTTCGCGTTGTGGGCGAGAGCATGCAGTTGCTAGGCACTCGTCCGCCCGGGACCGGTGCTGCCGCCGAGGCCGGTGGCGAGAATCGACAAACCGCCGCGCCGCCGAAACCATCTGCAGCAACCGAGCCAGACGAAGACGAAATCCCATTTTGAATGGTAGGGGCGGCTCACCGAACCGCCCACGGGCGATTTGGGTCAATCGACCCTACCTGTTCCCCAATTTGGAATGAACGCGACCGAAGCCTGTATCGCGCTCAATATGTTGCCGACCGTTGGGCCGGTGCGGCTGCGCAAATTGCTGGAGGTTTTTAAGGAGCCTCAACAAATCCTCTCTGCGAGACGCGGCGAACTTCGCAAGGTCGAAGGAATCGGCAACGAAGTAGCCGAGCAAATCAGCAACTGGGAATCAACTGTCGATCTTGCCGCGGAGCTTGCATGCGTTCGCGAATTTGAGGTGACGGTGATTACCCAGGAATCCTCGGCATATCCCAAGTCGCTGCGCGAAATTCACGCGCCGCCCATCGTGCTTTACGTCTGGGGCGAACTGCAAGAGCACGATCATCACGCAATCGGTGTCATCGGCGCGAGGCGCACCACACATTACGGCATGGAGTCGGCCAAGAAACTGGCGTATCAACTGGCTTACGCGGGATTGACCGTAATCAGCGGACTTGCCCGCGGCATCGACACCGCCGCGCATCAAGGCGCGCTCGCCGCGAAAGGACGCACGATCGCAGTAATCGGCGCCGGATTAGCCAGGCTCTATCCGCCGGAGAATGCTGCGCTCGCCGAGAAAATTCGGAGCGGAAATGGCGCGATCGTGTCCGAGTTTTCGATGGAGATTGAACCAGATCGACAAACTTTTCCGATGCGCAACCGGATCATTGCAGGGTGGAGCCACGGCATTCTTGTCGTGGAAGCCGGCTTGAATAGCGGCGCGCTCATCACAGCAGCGCAGGCACTGGAACAAGGTCGTTCGGTTTACGCAGTGCCCGGCCACATTAACGCGCCGAGCGCGATGGGATCGAATCGGTTGATCCAGCAGGGTGCCAAGCTCGTTATGGATGCCGCAGACATTCTGGACGATCTGCAGATTCTTTTGCCAGAAACAAAACCGTCGCCGGAGGCCGCTATGCGGCCACTGCCCGCGCTCTCCGATGAAGAGCGCCGAGTCTATGACGCGATTGACGCGACCGAGACGCCCATTGACGAAATCGCCACGAAGAGCGAATTGCCGAGCGCGGCTGTTTCATCGATCTTGTTGCAGTTGGAACTCAAACGCTTGGTCAAACAGTTGCCCGGAAAATATTTTGTGAAGCTCGGATAGGAGCTCGGGGAACGGTCGTAGCCTTGCCCGAAGCGCGCGACACTCCTGTCCGACTTGCAAAAGTCGCGTAACTGGGTTCGATTCCAGCCCCTTATGTCCAAGTCTCTGATAATTACCGAGAAGCCTTCGGTCGCCGGCGACATCGCTAAGGCGCTCGGCGGCTTCAAGAAAGGCAAGGATTACTACGAGAACGAGAAATACCTGATCTCGTGGGCAGTGGGCCACCTGTTTGAACTCGCGGTACCCGCTTCCATGAAAGAGCAGGACAAGTGGGACATGAAGAAACTGCCTATTATGCCGGCGGAGTTTGAGCTCGCGCCCGCTGAAAAAATGGGCGGTCGGGTCAACGTTCTTCGCAAGCTCATCAGAGACAAAAATGTTTCGGAAATCATAAATGCGTGCGACGCAGGCCGGGAAGGCGAATTGATCTTTCGCTACATCATCCAGTACGCCGGCACGAAAAAACCGATCAAGCGTCTCTGGCTGCAATCGATGACGCCCGAAGCCATTCGCGAAGGCTTCGCGCGGTTGCGCAGCGACGCTGAAATGCAGCCCTTGGCCAGCGCGGCCCGAAGCCGGAACGAGGCGGATTGGCTGGTAGGAATTAACGCGACGCGCGCGTTTACGTTGCGACTGAGCGGCGGGCGCGGCAGCACGGTCACTTCTCTCGGGCGCGTTCAGACACCCACGCTCGCTATCATCGTGGACCGTGAGAGCAAGATTCAGGAGTTCAAGCCGCGCGAGTTGCACGAGATCATCGGCACATTCCGCGCAGCGGCAGGCGAATACTCGGGACGCTGGTTCGATGAAACATTCAAGAAGGAAGAAGGAGAGGTGGAGAGAACAAAGAGACTGCTTGCTCGCCTTCAATTGAATCT
>WNGM01006010.1_pt1 | contig 15905 bp, 8 predicted proteins | sample 5400571 | NCBI WGS metagenome assembly WNGM01 (sample SAMN13153378, study PRJNA577476) | soil metagenome | isolation source: 100 cm soil or saprolite under Garry oak tree replicate 2 | place: USA:California | collected 2016-06-15 | reverse complement strand
CATCCCATTTATATACCTCTTGCTGTCCTGCTGTATCTTTAAGTGTGACTTCAGATGCGCCCCAGCTATTGGAAATAATGCTGCCGAGGTGATGAGTAACGGCGTATTGCTCTAATTGGAGAAATTCAGGCAGGCCAATAGTGCCCTCGGTCTCAGAGACAGGGCTTGTCAGAACGACGATACCGGCATCTGGGGCAAGAGCGTGAATCAATTGCACATCCAGGGTAGTTTCACCGGCCCAACCGGTCATATCTTTGTTATGGGGATCAAAGGGTACAGTGCGTATGGGTGAGATAATTTGAAGGGTGATATTCGGTAAGCCGAACCTGCTATCGAAGGTGTCCATATCCTCTTGAAGCGTAGGGCTGCCAAATGACACAATGTCGACGACGGTTTGTCCTTTGCCGGTAAAACCCTGGTTGATGAGTGATTCTACCCCATAGGCTACCTGCAACTGGTGAGGGGTGTAGCAATAGGTACGTCGAACAGGATAGCCGGGCAGGTTGGGACAGATATCTGCTGTTGTTAAGGTTGTGGGGATAGCCCGCACGGTCCCAGTCGGCGTGGGCGTCGGTGCAGGGTGGCTGTTGGCTGTTGGTCTTGTATCACCTGTAGTGATGCTTGGTACACCACCACAGGCACTGAGTATGAGTACAAATAGTATGAGAGATGTAGGGACGGCTTTGCTGGTTACTCTATGCGACCATGGGTACGAAGTCATGAAAATTCTCATTTCTAGCTTATTGCAGCGATCAGATCAGGGATAAATTGGTCCGCTTGTGGTACACCCCAGCCAGTAACGGCATCCCAGCCGGGGGCTGCTTGAAAACCATCTACGGAAATCTTACCGCTTGTGAAACGGTTACTACCAGTGGTGATGTCGCGGAAATCTTTTTGAAAGTTCTGCGAAGTAGCAACTTTATAGATAGCTGGGTTGATAAAGCCGAGAGGGTGACCGGCCATCTGGTTGGCAATCGCTATGATGCCAGCCCAGAGAGGAGTACTGGCACTGGTACCCCCGATCTGTGTCCAGCGTCCATGAATGTAGTTTATCATGGCTGTATCGGGATCGGCAACGGCGGCAATATCTGGTAAGCCACGATGACCACCTAAAAGAGATTGGACGGAAGCTGGCAAGGATTGTTGAAAAGCAGGTTCGCTAAAAAATTTGCTGACGCCACCTCCGCTTCCCGACCATGCGGTTTCGTCATAGCTGGTATGGTTGCGTAAAAGTGTCGTGCCGCCGACAGCAGTTACCCATGGTACATCGGCGGGAAAGTTGACAATGGCGGTAGGTGAGAGTTGGCTGGCATCCAGATTGGCCCAGTCAGTGGCTCCATGGTCGCCAGAGCCGGAGACGACAGTGAAGCCTTGCTGAGTCGTAATCTGCCTATAGAAATCGGTGTAGGTCTTGACCAACTGCTGACCTTTGCTATCTGCCAGAGTCACTTCGGAAGCTACATAGCTCTGGGAAAATATCTGTCCCAGATGATGGGAGACGGCGTATTGCTCCAGTTGCAAAAATTCAGGTAGGCCGATGGTGCCTTCAGTTTCGTCTACCGGGCTGGTCAGAACAACGATAGCGGCGTCCGGGGCGATAGCATGCATAATTTCAACATCCAGTTCGGTTTCGACAGCCCAGCCAGCCATCTGTGAATTATTGGCATTGAAGGGAACGCTTCCAAGCGGGGCAATCACTCGAATAGTGATGGGTGGCAGGTGAAACATCTGATCAAAGACATGTATATCTTGCTGCAATGTTGGGCTGCCATAGGAGACAATATCTATAATCGTTTGCCCTTTACCGGTGAAACCTTGCTCAGTAAGGGCCTCGACACCATAAGCTATCCGTAAGGCATGGGGCGTATAGCAATTGGAATTGTTCTGAAGCGGTGCCGGACAGCCATCTAAGGCCGGATCAGGCGTGAAGATTTGGGCAAAACGAGGCGTTGGCTTGATGGTTGGCTTAGGTGTGGGTGTTGTGTTGGTAACGGAGCTGGTAGGGCTACAGGCTGTGCAGAGCATAAACAGCATAAAATATACCAGTATCTTTGGTTTGAGATACATAACTGAGCGTGTTCCTTCATAGAATGGTAATCTGGTCATATATTCATATTGTACGTCACGACCAGGACATTTCTATGAGATACGGCAGATTTCTCTTGTACTTTTGGTGAGGATGGTGTAAGGTAGGGCCAACTTGAAGTAAAAATTATTTAGGAGAAGGATATGCCAGTACAACAATTTGGTGCGGACTATGAGCCGCGAGTACAGATTACAGATTTCTCGATGGTTGAACGGTTAGGCGAGACGGCCTTGCTGGGCAACTGGTTTGTCTTTCTTGAGGCGAGTTGGCTGGATCGTTCGGGCATGGCTCAGCTACTGGAGCTGTCAACTGGTGAAGGGCAGCATGCACGACCTACGATTGCGTTTCGTGGCAAAGAAGTGACCGTGCCAGGAGTACGTATTGCACCTACGCCGCTCCCTACCGCCGACTTGGTTTCATTGACCTGTGATAAGGCGTTGTATCGGGCCAACCGGGATACAGTACGCTTGCTGGTGGCAGCACCACAGCAGCCACGCATGCAACTCACGTTGTCGTTGCGTTTGAGCGGCAATGCGTATGCAAATTATCCCGTCACGTTAGATGAATACGGTCTGTGCCTCTGGTCGATGCAAGGTTTGCCGGAGGGACAGTATGAAGCTGTACTGGCAGGAGTTGAGGGAGATGCTTGCCGTTTTGAGGTGGCTGAATACCGGCTGGCACCACTGAATGCTGAACTGGTAGAACAACAACTGAGTAGTGAGACCTTGCGCTATATGTTGGCAGTGACGGTTTTTGGTCAACCCTATAGCGGCCTTCTTGAGGTAGAGCTCCAGGAGGGGGGTCAGCGCGTTGGCAAACGCGAACAATTACGCTGTAATCGCGAGGGTCAGTGCCGGGGGGTGGTCAAATTGAGTGGCAAGGGGCCATTTACTCTGAACGTGTTTGCGGGTGAGCGTACAGCAACGGTAGCTTTGAAGGGCGCGGAACAGGAGCGGCGCGAGACGCTGGTAATCAGCGAACTGGGAGAGGCTCGTGTGCTGAGCCTGCTGCCTTTGCCGCAGGCGAACGCGTGCCGGGGTATGTACATTGCACGTGGAGCGACCAATACCGAACCATTTTTGGTGCGACGTGTCATTAGTAACGCAGTAGAGATCACGGCACGTACGGGAGCAGAACTGCTGCGTGTGGTGGTGGTTGATCCAACGCGTAATACGTATGAGGAGAAGTTATACCGCGATCTCAAGACCGGGCAGAATGTGCAAGAATCCATTTCTGCACCGTATGGAGTTGTCTTGCTGGGTGCGTTTGTAGACGGTAAAGCCTGGGAGGGCTGGTGTGCCGTTTTGCGACCACCGGAACTGCAATTGCAGTGTGAGGCTCCTCAAGAGGCTAAACCGGGTAGCAGGATTACGGTGACACTTCAGACGAATATACCTGAGCGCATTGTGCCTGTACAGCTGATTGTCAAAGATCAGCGTTTGGTGGCACCGGGTGATCCCCAGTTGGAATTTGCCGCAAGCATAAAGAAAAATCTGGGTAAATGGAGCCAGCAAACGGGTACAGGTGAGGTAGAGCGACAACTAGCCAAAGTGAATTATAATCCCTGGCAAGGAGGACGAGCGAGAAGGATGGTGGCGAATGGCGGGCCCCGCCCAATGGTAGCCTTTGCTACCAGTGCATCGGCTGAATTTCTCGCTGCACCTATGGCGGCTCCCATGCCTGCTGGGCAGATTCCTCCGCCTATGATGGCTAGCAATATGACAGTAGCGACAGGTGCGGTGGCTTCTGCACCTATAGGCTCTGCACAGCAGATGCAGGCTACAGCAATAGCAGCGACGCCCTCTCTGCTTACAAAGATGCGTGTGCAATTTGCTGAGGTCGTCTATAATGCTATCGTCAAGGTACAGGGACAGCAGAGCGTAGAGATACAATTGGGCGATGGTATGACACGCTATAGCATCGAAGCCTTTGCTCTTTCATCCGAGACGATGGATTGGCAACGTGTAGAGACAACGCTGAATGCTGTACAGCCTGTATACGGTGAGCTGACTGTGTCACCGTTTGTCTTTCCAGGCGATTTTGTGATGGGGCGACTGGATGTAAGTGCGGCCTCTGGCGGAGCGATTGTCGAGGTACGCCATGATGGCGAACTGTTGCCGCTCTTTTATGAGAATGGTGAGGCTGTATCACAGGGGCTGCCCATACCATCAGGTTCGGTCGTGCGTTTTCCTGTGCGTCCAGGAACGATTACTTCGATGGTACGCGACGCTCGTAAAGGGGGCATAGATGTCAGTGAACGCTATGTGACCGAGCCGGGGCAGCTGCGTCATATCTTGCGCCGCCTGCACTTGCTCACTCCTGGTGATGAGGTCACGTTACAGGAAGAACGGCGGCTGGAAATCAAACCGCTGCCTGGTTTGGAACGGCCCTTTCAGTTCTTTGTAGAAGGGGCGGCCCACTATCCCTTTGGTTGTGTCGAGCAAACCTCGGTCAAACTTGTAGCAATGTATACAGGCTATATCACCAATAAGGATAATGCAGAGGTAGCGCGTGACTATGAAGCTGCCATGCTGGTATGGTACAGGCGGTTGAAGAGCATGTACCTGCCCAGGAGTGGTTTTTGCCTCTACCCGCCAGAAGAAGGTGGTGCCAGGACGCCCGATACGCACTACGCACCTCTCGCGGTCAAACACCTGTTGGGCTTGCCGACGGCTGAGCGTGCTGGTGTGCAGCCGCAGGCTCTGCGAGAGATATTGGATGATATCCGTGCTATGGCAAGGGATGCTGCCGCACACTATAAGATTGAGTACCCACCGCATAAGATTCACAATTGTCATGATGCTTACCAAATACTGCTTGCTGGCTCATCATCGGCAGATAAAGGGCGAGCACGCAACTTTGTGCGTTCGCGCCTGACTGAGCATGATGGGCAGACCTATGTCGATGAATCAGCAGATCGGCAAGCACATGATCTTTATGGACAGGCAGTTGCAACCCGCACAGAGACAGCTTATGCAGCCGCCGCTCTGCTGGCAACGGGAGAACGTAGTGATCTTCCTATAGCCATTCAAGCCACAAACTATCTAACCAGTCAGCTTAATGAAGCGGGGCGATTGTACAGTACGGTGGATACGGCAGCGTGTCTGGCTCTGTTACTTGGCTTGCGTGAAGCTGGGGTAGTGACGACTGAGGGTAGGAGTCGTGTGCTGTTGAATGGGCAGGAGATGTCGCTGGCGGATGCGCTAGTGTATGAAGGGAAGAGGGTGGAGTCGTTGCGCTGCCTTGATGGGGTGGTTGCGGCTCAGGTGACATCTGAGGTGATTGAGTCATGGAGTGCTTTCCGGCGTTCGTTGCCTGTGACGGTTTCTTTGGAAAAGAATGGCCAGGTCCAGCAGCGTTTCCATACAGGTGATGCTCTTGAGTTGGTTATTCAAGTGCCACGGTATGAGCCAGGATTGTTGGCGCATGTTTGTTTGCCCGATGCTTTGGCGCGTGTGGTGGGAGGTGGCCAGGTCAAACGTTTTAGCGTAGACTTTTGTGGACAGAATAAAGTGCGCATACCATTAGCGGCGGTATCTTCAACGATACCATTGAAAGGGAGTGGTACTTCAGGATCACAAGGTGGACAGCACTGGGCGGTGGTTGTGCGCAATATGTTCAAAGAAGAGGTGGTGGGCAATCCAGGTTTGTTAGAGGTGGTGGTGGTGGAGTAGTAGTAAAGTAGATAAACGGACAGGCATAGTACGCAATTGTACCATGCCTGTCCGTTTATTTGCTAAGTGAACAATGAAAAACGGGATATTGTTCAGTACCATAGTCCTAGATGCCGCTTGAGAAGCTTGACCAATCTTTTTTCAAGAGGTACAGTCTTTAGTAACATATCATGGAGGTAGAAGTGTGCGTTGGGATATTTCCACTTTAACGAATTGGGGATACTTGTATGTCGTCTGTTGAAGATCGTCAAAATAGTGCGGCTAGCGAGCAAAATACTAGGAGCGAGTCATTACACCCGCCAGGGTTGGTAACTGAGCTTTCTCCTGTCGAACAGCTATCTTTTCCAGGTACGACGCCCTTGCCTATGAACGTAGTTTCTCCGTCAGCACAACAGCCGCAAACGCGGGCGGGTGCAGGGGTGACGCGACCATTATTTGATCCAAATGTATCTTCTGGCGTGACGCGTAACTTGCCAACACTCCAGACAGGAGCCCTATACTCTGTCCAACCCACTACGACGGCCTTGCGGCAGCCCGTAGTTATTCCCAGCACGGGCAAGAAGAGCAAGGGTACGATGCGGCCTCCTCCCAAAGGGCGTCGCTGGTTAGTGCATTTGGTGGTAACGTGTCTTCTGGTGCTGATCTCGGTGACTACCTTAATGGCGGTACTTCCGGCAGGTACGCGGGCAGAAGGTGGTTTTAGTTATGCGGGATTACCTACGGCGCCTCCCAGTTATTATATCCCTCCTGGCTCAGGTAGTTATGATGGTTTTACCTATGGGCAATGTACTTACTGGGCTGACTATCGTTATCATGCGTTGACGGGTATGTGGGTGCCGTGGGGTGGTAATGCATGGCAGTGGGCATACGGTGCGCGTGCTTCTGGCTGGGTGGTGTCATCCACTCCCCATGTCCCATCAATTATCGTCCTGCAAGCAGGTGTGCAGGGAGCTGGTGGCTATGGCCATGTTGCTATAGTTGAGGGTATCAACAGTGATGGTAGTGTACATACCAGCAACTGGAACTGGTATGCCAACGGTGGCGGCTGGGCGCGCTTGAGCTACATGGACTTCTTCCCTGGGCCGGGTGTATCGTTTGTGTGGTATGCGGGGAAGTAGTTGTAGGAAGCTTCTTGGGGTGCGATATGATGGTATCGCACCCTTTTATTTTTTTGTTGACATTGAGTTTTTTGCTGTGCCTTCTCAGTCTGCTTTTCTTACTGTGTAAGATGTGTATTTACTTTTGTTATACCCTGTTGTGTATTTTGTTATAAAGATGTATTCTGCATACATGCGAGTTTGAGGATTACTTTATCTGTTTGGGTTCGAGATTGATCACTATCCACCATTTTACGTCCTTACTTGTAAAGAAGAGCAATAGCTAGATGCGTAGAACGTTTCATGTCGGACATGTTAATGTAGTGGTGTTCCTATCAAGTAGGAGGTGCATGTGGTTTCTGTTGTACAAACATCTACAAACCACTACTATAAGATCGAATACTTCAGGAGGTCAGAAGCTTCTTGGCTTCTGTTTACCCGGCATACAGTGACAGGTAAACGCTTAGTCATAAAAATGTTACGAGAATACCATGATAATCGCTATAATTTCACAACAGTAGATGCCCGACAAAAGAGCCAGATAGAAGCATTACGATGGAACAAGAAATTTACTCACGGGGTGTATCTTGGATTGGCACGCCTTTATTTCGTGAATCTGAAGCAAAAAATTATAGGGATAGGCGAGATTATCAAAAGACTGGAGCAGAAGGATCTCGATCCAAAGGCTGAGTATGTTTTACTAATGCGGCAGCTACCAAAGCGTAGACGCTTAGACCAACTATTGAAGGCGAAGGATAGCACGCTACTTTATAATGATGTTAGGCTGGTAACCGAATATGTAGCCAAGATGCATAGGAAGTTGCCCTCACTGCCTGCAGTTCAGGAAAGTGAAATACGGTGGGGAGGTCCCGAACAACTGAGCGAGAAACTGGCAGCTAATCTTGTGTTTTTTGATAAAATACTAGCTCCTGAGAAGAAAGGCCAGTATGACTTTTATAGTTTTTTGAAAGAGACGATGCGCAGGACATTAGAAAACCCTCAGTATCGACAATATTTTGAAAAGCGCATACCTCGGTATATCAAGCGCTGTCATGGTGATCTCAAGTCCACCAATATTTGGGTGACCCAGTATTATGATAGACGTGAACAGAAGTCAAGGAAGAATGTCAAACTGCTTGATGCCATAGATTTCAATGCATCATTCAGTAATATTGATGTTCTCAGCGACTTTGCCATGTTGGTAATAGATGTACAGGCGCGTACTCAGCTACCAGAGCTGGCTGGTACTATGATAGAGGAATATCTTGCTATGACGAGGCAACAAGATGAGAGTGCTCGCTTCTTATTAAAGTATTATCTTGTGGAAAAGGCGATGGTAGGAGCGGTGATCAATATTATTTTTGATAGGCAACCGGAGTTAGGAGTAGCTTTACTTAATATTGCAACCTTATATGCAGCGGAGCTTCTTACTGAAAACGCAACAGAAAATGCGTAAGCTAATTATAGAAATATAACTGGAGTGTACGTTTATATAACATACTATATATATGATGTGGAACTTCAACTTAGATATAGGAAAAGATAGCTGAGATTGCCATCATCATGGTTTCTGCTCACCACCCTCCTGGCTTCACGGTGAGCCTGACGGTTTCCTGTCCATTTCTACTCATCAGTTCGTCAAGCTACGTTTCCATGCTTTCTTCCTCTCCACCATTACACAACAAACCTCATGCGACAGTGGCGCACCACCAACCATGAAAATGAGCTATTTTCAGAGGATGGCATCTTAAGCTGTGCCACGTTACTTATCTCATCACTATTCGTCTCCGAATATATAGATGGTAGTGTGGAAGCGAAAGAAAATGTGTAGGCATAAAATTGAATAGAAAATTTACGTTTCAGGATAAAGAGATAGCAGGCGGGCATAAAAGCAGTTTCCTAGGTGAACTATGGGAAATACTTCACTTTCTACGGAAAACTTCAGTATATTCTTCTACTCCAAATAATATTATTCCCTACGTTAATGGAGAGCCTATAACTTCTTATGTTATTGGAGAGCATATAACTTCACCTGCCACTAAAGTGATTTTTCCCACTAATGATAGGAAAGTATGTCTAAAAGTATGGCTACCTTGTCATAATGATGTCTATGATACAAAGGATATTGCAACGCGTACAGCATACTTATTAGAGGGTCTTGCATTTAATCGCAAGTTTGCCAAAGATGTTTGTCTTGGTGTTGCTCCTGTTATATATCGCGATGAGCATCTCATGCAATGCGGACAAGTGATATCACAGCCTGAAATAAGTCAAGTGCAATTTGATGTAGACTACGCTCTTATCATGAATCGTCTAGAAAAATCCTGGCGGCTGGATCGTAAATTGCATGGAGTACTCGATAATCAAAAAGGCATGGAGTTTCTTGCTAAAGAAGTTGCACGTATACATAAACAGTTAACACAATCACGGGCTGATATGGGAACGCCTGAATGTATTGCTTCAAAGATGGAATTCAATATTCAGCTTTTTGATAAAGCAGTAAATGCTTTATCTGATCTCTCAGCGTCGAGAATATTGAGGAAAGCTTGTGCTGCTTTTACTGATAAGTTCAAACAACGTTATATTAATGGTTATATCAAACGTTGTCATGGCGATCTAAAGGCAACGAATTTATGGATTCCTTCTCACGAGGGAGAAATGCTTACTCAACTCTTAGTCTTAGACTGTGTAGATTTTAATCCTTACTTTTGTCATATTGACACGCTTAGTGATGTTGCTATGCTAGCGGTTGATATAGAGGTTCGTTTAACCTACCTGCAGCATAGAGGTGGGAATAAGCGGTTGAGGCCAAAGTTGTCGAGGTATTTTCTTGAAAAATATTTGAAGGTATTTGGAGAGAATATAAAAGAGGTTTGGCCCCTATTAGAATATTACATGACAGAAAAGGCTATGGTCTGTGCATATATGAGTATTTTATATGATGGATTACCCTCTCTTGGTGAAAAATATATCAAGGTTGCAAATGCTCATGCACATAATTTAGAAGAACTGCTCATATCACCAAACAAGCTACCTTCTTACTTGAGGAAAAAGTAAGAAGGTAGCTTTATTCTTGAAGCTCATTCACGGCGAAACGCGAAACCACTCTGGATGATTAAGAGAGTACCGTCCACCGTAGCGGTTTTCAATAATTTCCAAACCACCGCAGTGTTCCTTGAGCTTCTTGCGTAAATGGTGCATGCGCTGAGTAAAGATTGGACGCTCAGTCTTTTTGCCCCATGCCGCTTTCATAAGGTCTTCCTCTGTGCAATTCTCTGGATTTTGGAGCAATTTTTTCAGCATATGATACTCTATCTCTGAAGGTGAGAAAGAATCTGGCGCTTTTCCGGGGAGGTTAATATCAAGAGTATAGGGTCCCCGTCCTATCATCAACGGAGAGCGGTTTGTTTTTTGCATGAGATAGTCTCGGACAATTGCGCCAGGATAGTTGATGTCTTGATACAAATCAAAACGCACGATGCCCTCACTATAGAGGATATAGCGCAGTTCTGGTCCAAATCGCTCCCAATCTTTGCCGTCAAGCACATTGTCTACTCTTTTATCTACAAGTAAATGAACGAAATCAGCGAAACTCTCTTTGGTAACCCGACTACTTTTATTTAACGCTTCTTCTATTCGCTGCCACATATTAGCGAGAAAGGGACTTAAACGATCGGTAAGCCATTCAAGAAGCTGCCTCTTATCGCTCTCCACAAGCTCAGTCCATGTACCGCGGACGCTAGCAGACTTTTGCTTGAGCTGAAAGGTATGGAAGCAAAGCTGTTGCAGGAGATAGGGGTGCGTTCCGGCCTGTTCAAGTAACCATGCTCGCTCTGAATCAGAAAAGATGCTGCTTTGGCTAAAATCTTTGAACTTTTTCGTAAGGTCGCTTTTTAGTCCTTGTTTGATAAAGTCTTGGGCTTCTTGCAAGGTAAAAATCTGAAGGGTCATGCCAGCAAAGCGGGCAAGGTCTGCGGATACATACTCGAATTGATCGACGAACTTGGTTCGTGGGAGACTCTGAATTGAAAGAATAGCACCAAATTTGCTAAACTCGTCCATTAAGTCAACGAGAGTGCCAATTACTTTGGAATGATCAAGCAGGTTGATAGTTCGTTTCAAATCTTCCTGAACAGGGCCTTGTCGTCCTAGTCGTTCAACGTTGTCGAGTAAGACCATATAACGAACGTTTCCAGCTTCTCGTTGAATGCCTCGCAGGAGATCCCGTAATGATTCTAAATTGGCATCTTCAGTTGTTTCCAGATTGTAGTGTTCTTTGTAGACAGCATAATAACATTGTTTGATGAATTGAGCATATATTTGCTCTAAGCTTTCAATGCCTTGTAACGGTTTCAGATCGATTTGCACAAAATGGAGTTTATCTAGTTCCATATCGGTACGAATATCTTGTAGCTCATCGCGCCAGGACCATTGGGCATCAGGAGGTATTTGTAAATAGCGTATAAGAGTGGATTTACCTATTCCTGGAGCACCCGCCAAAATGATGGCACTGGGAGTATTAGAGATAATCTCGACGATATCTGTTTTTCTTCCTGAAAGGTATCCAGGAGTGATATCACTGGCGGCGGTAACGTTAGGGAAAGGATTAGGTAATGCTCTCCATCGCAGTTTTTGACGTATATCATCTACATGAAGGGTATCGTCCACACCTATTCTCCTTCGTTATGCTGATTCTGTAAAGAACCAACGATTGCGATCTAGCCAGAGTCGTACCAGTTCGATCTTAAATGAGTAGTAGGGATTGGCTGCGAAACGCCTGTTTTCTGAAGAGGCATGCTCTTCTATAATGAGTCCATTACGTAAACGCTCCAGATGTTGTCTTGTAGCAGCACTGGGTAAGCCTAAACCCATAGCAATCTTCTTCAATGACAGCACTGGCTGGGTTGTGTAGCCTGTCATTTCGACAAACTTCTTTAGAATACGAAGTTCAGTGGCGTTCTGCAACTCTTGTTTATGAAAGACAAAATTGTGATTGAAACCCGCTTCAATAATCTGATCGACAGCTAAATGGATATCATCAGGAGTGATCACTTGTTTGCGTGGCTCACGGTTGAGTTGGTGAATGAGTTGTTGCCCAAGCATAGTCATATAATACGGGTTGTCACCGGTGAGCCTGGCAGCAAAGGTTGCCGTATTGGGATGAAGCCCAATTTGCTGGTCGCGCAGCGGATCAACTAATAGACGCTTTGCACTTTCATTATCTAAAAACGTAACCGGTAAGTATTCAGCGAAGCTGAAAGCATGAGAAAACTCCTCTGAGATGAGAAGCTGGTGTGCGCATGTTGGCACCACCAAAACTAAGCTCAAGTGAGGAATATCATTCATTAAATCTTTCCAGTAACTGAAAAAACGGTATTCGAGCGTCTGATTGATATAGGATTCTAATGCTCCACCAAATTCATCCAGTACAAGGATGAGACGGGTGTCAGGAAACTGATTGACGCAGTCTTGTACGATATGCTTGAAGCGTATTTGTGGATCATTGTCTGTATAATCATCTGGATTAGGTGCCGGTTTTTGCAGTTGCTCGTGAAACTCTCTACATACCTCCCGGGTCAGATGGGTCAGAATAGTTTCTTCATTTTGGTTAGCTGCACTTTGTAAGGAAAAGAGGACATACCAGAAAGGTGGTCTCGCATAGCGTTCAAGAAAGTTTTTGCAGATCGAAGATTTCCCTGAGCGGCGTGGCCCATAGAGGATGAGAGCCTTGCCGTACTCTCCATCGCATAATTCTCTCTGCATAGTTTTTGTTTCCATAGTACGCCCGAAAAACATTTTAGCTGTAGCAGGGCGTGAGATATCGAAGGGATTCTTCAAAATTGGACTCCGCCGTTGCAATGTGGCAAGAGTTTCTTCCCATATGAGCTCCGATGATGTTTTGTCAGGTAGTTTCGCACTTTGTGTACGTAGCTTTTGTAGACGTTCATACACGTATTGAGACGTAGTAGCTGCATTGATTTTTACGTGCATGATACTCTCAATTTTGGTTAACTCTTGCCAGATAGTGAGAACCTGAGTATCACTATGTGACTCAATGGTAAAGCGAAAATTAGCCATACCAAATTTGAGAACCTCCCCATTAATATACGACATGTTACAGTGATACTTTGTTAGTAGTTCTGTAATATTTAAGAGTAGGGCCTTGCGATCATGCGCCGTGACAAAGAACCCGACCTTAAAGGTAGGCGGTTGAAGTTGCCAGATCATGGGGAGCAACTGGGATTGTTGACCCAAAGTATGAGGGCTAATATGAGGACAGCTTTCTTTATGGACGACGAGGTCATTGCTCCTTTTATTGAGATGCCCCACGATTTTGATGTCACGTGGATATGCTGGTTTACAGATGCGGCAGGGACGCTGTTGATAAGCATGTTTTCTCCCTGTTATCAACGACGTATCAACGACGGGAACATGCACCTGACCAGGTTTTTCTAACGAGGCGACCTCGTTACGTTCGGCAATCTGCTTCATCATTTCCTGCGCTACCCAGTTAGGAGTATATGGCGATTCGCTCTTCTGATCAAGGCGCCCTAGGAAATCTTGCGTAGTGCCTAATTTGTGCTGCCCAAGTAGTAAATGTAGCTCATGCTCAATGTCTTCCTGAACAAGCATGTAGTTAGAGCGTTCCAATGCTTGACGAATCAAGTCGTATCCCTTGGGGTCTCGATGATCCTGAATTAATACCTCTTGGATATGTTTTTGTGCCTCTGGCGTGATAGCATAGGTTTCGTTTAATAACTGCACTTGCTGTGATGTTCTAATTTCTACGATATCACCCGCATCCAGTACGCGATAGAGTGGAGCTTTCCTATTATTAATAAATGCCTCTACAGCATGCTCACCGATAGAGGTATTGAGTGCGAAGGCAAAGTCCAATGCTGTTGCCCCTTTGGAGAGTGAGATAGGCCTACGATTTTTGTCGTAGACGACTATAGAAGTCTTCATGTTAGGTTGAGTTTGGACACTGTGAAGGCTCTTCTTGATGGCAAGAAAGACTTTACCTTCTTTGCTGTTCCAAAATTGTTCTGTCGAAAAAAGCTCGGTTTCCTCTTCAGATGGCTTGCTCATGTACAGCTGGTAGCATCTCGGGTAGAGGCAGCCGTAACGGACGATGGCTTGCATGAGCCGTGTTGAAATCTGCACCTGGCAGGTGCCAGAGGGAGTCTCAAGGCATGTGAGATCTGCTATATATGAATCTTGCGGTTTGAGAATGAGTCCCAGGGCGATATGGCTGCATCCATTTGGCTTTGGATTGGCTATCTGGTCGGTGACGCGATCCTGAATAATCCCAAGTTGGCCTAAAGCACCGAATGCAGCATAACAGGCTTGTACTGAGGGTACAAGCACATCGAAGGTGACCAGATCGAAGCCGGTGAGCTGTGTCTTTTGGGAAGTGGCAGTGGTATGAGCGTCCTGCTCACGGCGTTTCAAACCCGCTATGCCGCATAGGTTGAGGACGACCATGATAGGTTGATTAGTGATCTTGTAAAATGCCTGCATGAGCAGTTGACGAGTATCTTCGAGCATCTGAGCATCTTGTTGGAGAATGTGCTTGTGTTCTTGTCTTTTGCGTGCAAATTCGAGTGGGCTACGCAATTGCTCTGTCAGGTCTTCAATATCGCGTTTGCAGTCCCATATACCCAGCCGTTTGACAATATTTAGTAAGGTAAGCCCAATGCTTTGCACCTGTGATTGCATTTCTTCTGTCAAAGGCTGTTCGTGACTTTGTTCCTGAAGTTTTTGGAGGGTTACATAGTAAATTGCTACAGCAATGAGGAGTGCTCCTAAGTCGGAGTAAGGGGGAGTAAGAAGGGGAGGTAAATTGTCGTCCTCGATATGCTGAGAGTATAGTTTAGTCTCTCGCAGGTGGTTGAGTATCTGATCGATATCGTTCAACCCTGCACGACGAATGTATTCTTCGCTATATTCCCAAAGGTAACCGGCTATGACAGCCGTCCACGGTAATCCCCAGCTACGCAACAAGCTTCCAACACGCTGATCATCGTATTTAACTCCCAGAACGTATTCATTGAGCGCTCCCTTTGCCTGCTGATGCAGCTCTTCTGCAAGAGCCATCCAATTATGTGGCACGTTGGTCGGCTGAGGTTTCCATGGCGTTAGAGTGATAGATGGGTATAGCTCTGTCATAATGATTACTCTTTTCTTGTTAGGAATACCTACGGCAAACCACTTTACACATTCAAAACATCTACAAAACGTGCTCCATATAGCTGAAATAGCTATACTTTTGAGACAGAGCTTGACAGAAATTAATATTATATGGCATAATCTTTAACATAGATATGTTTAGTAACATTGTGTACATAAATATTCCAAGGCAGGCATTGCGAGGTACATCGAATGAGCCTACTAGAGATGGACAATGGATACACTGCTAGCAATTATAACATAGAAAAGCTCCTAGAGCAATATGATCATGTGATTGTTAGCTCGGCTAAAAAAGTTGTACTCCGTAATTCTTCTAGGTTAATTCCGCCAGAATTAATAAGTCTTTTAATCGATGAAGTTAGCCAGAACGTTCGCTTCAAGCTCTGGAAGGCATTACAAGAGAAGCATATTCATTATCTGCCATCGTATATTGGGCGGATGGTCTATCACGAATTTATCAATGTGTTACGTCAACGTAAGGAAGCCTGCTTTTTGTCTACGAATGACTATGGCGAGTTGGAGCAAGGGTATGTGTTGATCTCAGGGAGTGATGAGATGGAAGATCCAGCTTCTATTATCGAGAAAAAAGAGGAATTGGCTGAGCTATTTGCTCGAGTTGTTGATGCACTCCTGCACTTGCCCCCATGTCAGCAGAAGGCGATGATTTCTTCTCTTAAGGATCGGGTGGACGATCTTATCCAACTGGCAGAGGCTTTTAGAGCCAGTGAGGTGGATATTGAGTTAGTAGATTGGCCTGAGGAGAAAAATGAATTGCAAAGTCTAAAAGCCTCAATCTCAGTTGCTCGTAAGAAGCTTTCCTATCTTAAAAAAGACAGGGAAAATTTATGAGCATAGTAT
>WNGM01009515.1_pt1 | contig 15911 bp, 20 predicted proteins | sample 5400571 | NCBI WGS metagenome assembly WNGM01 (sample SAMN13153378, study PRJNA577476) | soil metagenome | isolation source: 100 cm soil or saprolite under Garry oak tree replicate 2 | place: USA:California | collected 2016-06-15 | reverse complement strand
TGACAAGACCGAGCCCCTGACCGGTCAGAACATTCCCTACGAGAGGCTGACCGGGCGCGCGTTCGGCGAGCTGGATCCGAGCGATCCGCTCAACACGCTCATCACGGACATCGACCTGGCCCCACGGGTCAACGGCAAGGTCGGGTACGTCGCCAGCTTCTTCATCGTCAAGCCTGTCGACATGTCGCGGGCGAGCGGGCTGATGTGGCACGACGTGCCGAACCGCGGCGGCCGGATCACCATCACGCCGGATCTGCGTAACCTGAGCGACGTCGGCTTGAGCAGCGGCTGGCAGGGTGACAACGCCGGCGCGAACCCGGTGACCGCGCCCGCGACGATCGTCCCCGCAAATGCATCGACGCTTGCCCCGGTCACCCCGAGCAGCAATGAGTGGGTGAAGGTGCCGGTGCTCACGGGCGTGACCGGACACATCGTCGGCCGCATCATCAATCGCAGCGGCCTCGGGGCGCAGCCGCTGAACGTGATGGGCAATCCGATTCCGTATTTCCCGGTCGACCCCACGAACAACGCCGGAGCGACGCTGACCACGCACCTGCACGAGACGATCACCGGCATCGTGACCGAGGGATCCACCATCCCGAACAGCGACTGGAACTTCTGCGGCGGCGGCACGTTCGCGGCGCCGACGCCGGTCACCACGCTACCGGTGCGGCTGTGCCTGAAGGACGGCTTCGATGCGACGAAGCTCTACCAGCTGGTCTACACCGTCAGTATGAGCCCAATGACGACTTCGGCACACCGAACCCGCTCGCGGGCAGCATCAAGTGGGCGATCATTCGTGGGTCGTCGCAGTCCGGCAACTTCACACGGCACTTCATCCATCTCGGCATGAACCAGGACGAACAGGGACGCATCGTCCACGACGGCGCGTGGCCGCTCATCGCGGGTCGTCGCGTCGCCAACAATTCCCGCTGGGGCCAGCCGGATGGCGTGCTCGAGCTCTACCAGATGGGCAGCGAAGGTCCCCAGTGGTGGCACCAGTTCCCCGACACGGTCCGCGGTCTGCACCCGGCGGGCATCCTCGACCGCTGTGAAGCGACCAAGACGTGCCCGAAGATCGTCGAGACGTTCGGCGGCGCCGAGGTGTTTGCGCTGAAGATGACGACCTCCTGGGTCGGCACCTCGGCGAAGAACGACATTCCAGTGCCGAAGAACGTCCGCCGCTACTACCTGCCCAGTTCGACGCACGGCGGCGGCAATGGGACGACCACCGAAAATCCGCCGAAGAACGTCGTCGGGTGCCCCGGCAACAACTGGGGAACAGGTACGTTGCTGGCGAATCCCGTGCCCGCGACCGGGCTGGTCAATCGGATGCGGGTCGCCTTGCGCGACTGGGTGATGCTCGGCGTGGATCCGCCGCCGAGCCAGTGGCCGACGCTGGCGAAGAAGACCCTGGTCGAGCCGACCAAGGCCGCCATGGGATTCCCGAGCGGCGTGCCCGGCATTCCGGATTCGGTCTTCCTGCCGGAGAACTTCATCTTCCCGGTCTTCGATTACGACTGGGGTCCCGAGTTCAACGAGAGCGACGCGACCGGGACCCCGACGAACGCGCCGCCCCCGATCCTGCACGTCATCAAGATGATGGTGCCGCGTGTGGATGCGGACGGCAACGAATTGGGCGGTGTGCCGACCGTCCAGCGTGACGCGCCGCTCGGCACCTATCTCGGCTGGAACATCACATCGGGTCCGGGCCGCGCGGCCTACGACGGCAGGCCGTTCCACGCCGGACAGGTCTGCAACTACGTGGGCGGCATGGTGCCGTTCTTCAAGACCAAGGCGCAGCGGCTCGCCGCGGGCGATCCGCGCCTGTCGCTGGAAGAGCGCTACGGCACCCACGCCGGGTACGTCGCCGCGGTGACGGCGGCCGCGAACAACGCCTTCAATCAAGGGTACCTGCTCGCGGCAGACCGCGATGCCCTGATCGCGCAAGCGGTCGCGAGCGATGTCTGCAATCAGCCTGGCGACGGCGGGAAGTGCAATCCGGGCCCCTGAGCGCTAGAAGCTGAGACGTCGTCTGGGGGCGCGTGTCGCGCGGCACGCGCCCTCGGTGTCTCGGCCGCTCACCCGATCAGTCTCGGGGCGGCCGGCGAACGAGCGCGGCGGGCCGGATGGCGTCCAGCCCGAAGCGGTCGGTGATGCGATCCACCGCCCGCGAGAGGCGCTCGCGTCGCACGGCGTCGTCCCCGAGCAGCCCGAGCTGGCCGGTCTGCTCGGCCGTCAGCGCCGAGGCGGAGACGCCGATCAGCCGCACCGGCTGCACGAGCGTCTCGCGCGCCAGCAAGATCGCCACGCGCCGGTAGAGCTCGAGGCCGTCCTGGGTCGGGTCGCTCGTGTGGCTGCGCGTGAGCGTGCGGAAGTCGGCGAAGCGCAGCTTCAGCGTCACGCGCGCGGCGGCCAGCCGCTCCGCGCGCAGCTCGCGCGCCACGCGCTCGGCCTGGCCGCGCAGCGTGGTGTCGAGCCGGGCGCGGTCCGTCGTGTCGCGCTCGAACGTCGTCTCCGCGCCCATCGACTTGGGCGGCGTCCACGGCTCCACCGGCCGGTCGTCGCGGCCGAAGGCGAGGTCGTGCAGCCCGGCGCCGTGGTCGCCGAGACGCGCCACGAGGGTCGCGCGCGACAGCCGCTGGAGCTGGCCGATCGTCGCGATGCCGAGCGCGGCCAGGTCCTTCGCCGTCGCCTTGCCCACGCCCCAGAGCCGCTCGATCGGCAGCGGCGCCAGGAACTCTGCCTCGCGGCCCGCCTCGACGATCACGAGGCCGTCGGGCTTCTTCAGATCGGAGGCCACCTTGGCGATGAACTTGTTGGCGGCGAGCCCGGCGGAGGCCGTGAGACCCGTCTCGGCCCGGATCCGTCGCTTGATCTCGCGCACCGCCTCCGGCGCCGGTCCGAACAGCGACGCCGTCCCCGTCAGGTCGACGAACGCCTCGTCCACGGAGACCGGCTCCACCAGCGGTGAGAAGTCGCCGAGGATCCCCATGATCTGGCGCGAGGCGCCGGCGTACTTGTCCATGTCCACCGGCAGGAAGACGCCGTCGGGACACAGACGCGCGGCCTTGCCGATCGGCATCGCGGACCGCACGCCGAAGACGCGCGCCTCGTAGGAGGCGGCGGAGACGACGCCGCGGCCCTTGGGATCGGCGCCGACGATCACGGGACGGCCGCGCAGCTCGGGACGGTCGCGCTGCTCGACGGACGCGTAGAACGCGTCCATGTCCACGTGCACGATGCTCCGAGGACGCGTCATGCCGTTCTGATCGCGCGAGCGGCAGGCGGGGCCACGGGTCAGGCCCGGGCCAGTCCGAGCTCGGGGGCGACGGAGGTGAGCGCGTCCACGACGAAGGCGATGTGGGCGTCGAGGTCCACGCCCAGCTCGGCGGCCCCGCGATAGACGTCGTCGCGATTCACCGTGCGCGCGAAGCCCTTGTCCTTGAGCTTCTTCCGCACCGACGCCGGCTCGAGCCCGTCGATCACCTTGCCCGGCCGCACGAGCGCGCACGCGTGCACGAAGCCGGTCAGCTCGTCGCACGCGTACAGCGCGCGATCGAGCAGGCTCACGCGCGGCACGCCCGAGTAGTCGGCGTGGGCGAGGATGGCGTGGACGATGGCGGGATCGACGCCGCGCGCGAGCAGGATCTCGGCGCCCTTCACGGGGTGCAAGGGCGCGTGCGGATGCATCTCGTAGTCGAAATCGTGGAGCATGCCCGCGATCCCCCACGCGTCTTCGCTCTCGGCATAGCGACGCGCGTAGGCGCGCATGGAGGCTTCGACCGCACGGGCGTGCTTGCGGAGGCTCTCGCCTTTCGTGAACTCGGTCAGGATCGACCAGGCGAGGTCGCGGGTGATGATGATATCGCCGCCGACCGGGGGATCAGGCTCGACGGATCGTCTGCTGGCTCCGCCACTTGTCGATGGACTTCTTGGAGAACACCCAGCCGCCGTTCAGCTCCAGGCACGGAATGCGGCGCTCGGCGGCCATCACGCTCAGTGTGGATTGATCCATGGCCAGGTACCGCGAGGCCTCTTCCAGGCTCAGCACGTCCTTCGGGGTCACGCGCGTTCCTCCCTGTCGACGGTCTTGCGGAGCGTCTCGACCTCCGCCTCGAGCGTGCGGATCCGCTCCACGAGCTGCTCGAGCGCCTTCGTCACCGGGTCCGGCAGGTCGGTCTGGTTGAGATCCACACCGTCGACCCGCTGCCCGTCCTTGTATGTTACTCGGCCCGGCACGCCGACCACAACGGAGTTCGGCGGCACCTCGCGGACGACCACCGAGCCGGCGCCGACGCGGCTGTTGTCGCCGATCGTGAAGCCGCCGATGATCTTGGCGCCCGCGCCCACCGTCACGTTGTTGCCGAGCGTCGGGTGGCGCTTCTCCTTCTTGAGGCTCGTCCCCGCCAGACTCACGCCCTGGTAGAGCGTCACGTTCTCGCCGACCTCGGAGGTCTCGCCGATCACCACGCCCATGCCGTGGTCGATGAAGAGCCCGCGCCCGAGCCGTGCGGCAGGATGGATCTCGATGCCGGTCAGGAAACGCGAGAGGTGCGACACCCAGCGCGCGCTCGTGGTCCAGCGTCCGGAAGGCCGTCGAGCGCGTCTTCGATCTCCTGCGCCTTCAGGACCAGCAGATCCTCCACCGCGCGGCCCGCCACCAGCTCGGTGGCCACGCTGGCCGCGGCGATCGTCGGGCCGCAGCCGTAGGCCTGAAAGCGCGCCTCGGCGAGGCACCCCGCGCGCATCTTCAGATAGAACCGCGTGAGGTCGCCGCAGCCGGCGTACTCGTCGCTGCCGGAGCCGTCGGCGTCCCGCATCAGCCCGGCGTTCCTCGGGTTGAGGAAGTGATCGACCAGCGTCGGGCTGTACCTCATGCGGCTCCGACCGGCATCGCCTGGCGGATCCGGCTGACGACCTCCGTCACCGACGCCACCACGAAGTCCACGTCCTCGGTCGTCGTCGAGCGGCCGAGCGAGGAGCGCACGGCGCCCATCGCCCAGTCGAGCGGCACGCCCATGGCCACCAGCACGTGCGAGGGCTCGACGCTGCCCGCGGTGCAGGCGGAGCCCGCCGACACCGCGATGCCCTTGAGATCCAGGCCGAGGACGATGGATTCGGATTCGACGTTGCGGTAGCAGACGTTGGCGGTGCCCGGCAGGCGCTCGGTCGGGTGCCCGTTGAGCCGTACGTCCGGCACGCGGGCGCGGATGCCCTCCCACATGCGATCGCGCAGGGCGCTCACCCGCTCCGCCTCGGCCTTCATGTCGCGCGCGCGGATCTCGACCGCCTTGCCGAGGCCCACGATGCCCGGCACGTTCTCGGTGCCGGCGCGCCGCCGCCGCTCGTGCTCGCCGCCGTGCTGGATGGAGACCATCTTGGTGCCGCGGCGGATGTAGAGGCCCGCGATGCCCTTGGGCCCGTAGATCTTGTGGCTCGAGAACGACAGCGCGTCGATGTTCATGGCGTGCACGTCGACCTCGACCTTGCCGAACGTCTGCACGGCGTCGACGTGGAAGGGCACGCCGGCGTCACGCGCCAGGGCGCCGATCGCGCGCACCGGCTGGATGGTGCCGACCTCGCTGTTGGCGTGCATGATCGAGATCGCGATCGTGTCGGGGCGCAGCGCGCGCCGCACGTCGTCGGGATCGACCATGCCGTACTGGTCGACGGGCAGGTAGGTGACCGTGAAGCCCTGCGCCTCGAGCGCCTGTGCCGAGCGCAGCACCGCGTGGTGCTCGACCCTGCTGGTGATGACGTGGCCGCTGCCGCGCGCGAGGGCGAGGCCCTTCACGCCGAAGTTGTCGGATTCCGTCCCACCCGAGGTGAACACGAGCTCCTCCGGCCGCACGCGCAGAAACGCGGCGACGCGGTCGCGCGCGGCGTCCACCGCCGCACGCGCGTCGCGGCCGAAGCCGTGCACGCTCGACGGGTTGCCGTAGACGTCGCTGAAGTACGGCAGCATCTCCGCCACCACCTCGGGGTGCACGGGCGTCGACGCGTTGTGATCGAGGTAGACACGACGGTTCATTCCTTGCTCTCCCTCATCGCCGATGCTACGCTGCGCCCGCGATGGATCTGTCGAAGAAAAAGTTCGGGATGCTGCTCTCCACGGGTCCCGAGCACGCGACGAACCTCGACGCGGCCGTCGGTCTCTCGGAGGCCGCCCTCGCGCGCGGCGCCGATCTCTACCTCTACCTGATCGACGACGGCGTGCGCGCGCTCGACGATGCGCGCGTGCGCGCGCTGCCCGATCGCGGCGCCAAGCTCTTCGTGTGCGCGTACGGCTGCCAGAAGCGGCGCATCCCGCTCGACCACGCGGACCGCGTGACCTATTGCGGCCTCGTGGTGCTCACCGATCTGATCAACGCGACCGAGCGCTTCGTCGCGCTCAACTGAGCGGGTGGTCGTGGCCGACGAGCCGGTCCTCGTCCTCATCACCCAGGACCCGCGCGCAACCGGCCGCGCGTTCGAGGCCATGCGCATCGGCATCGGCATCGTGGCCGGGGAGAACGAGGTGACGTTCGTGCTGGCGGGGCCGGCCGTCCACCTGCTCGACGGCGACACCGATGACCTCGTGGACGGCGACGACATCGCGAAGTTCCGCGCCAACCTCAAGCGGCTGGGCATCCCGTTCCACGTCGAGGCCTCCGCCGTGCCCGCCGACCCGGACTGGAACGCCGAGGGCCACGAGGTGGTGCGGGTGACGCGCGAGCAGATCGCCGACCTCGTGCGCGCCGCGCGCCGCTTCATCGCGTTCTGATGGCGCGCACGCTCCACGTCCTCAAGGGCGGCGACACCGCGCTCGCGCGGACCACCATCGAACGCCAGCTCGCCGCCGGCGACGCCGTCACCGTCGCGCTCCTGCCCGGGGCGACCGCCCCGGCGCTGCCCGCCGGCGCCCCCGTGCACCGCGTCCCCGATCAGTGGTCGTACGAGCGGCTCCTGGAGGCCGTGTTCGAGGCCGATCAGGTCGTGACCTGGTAGCGGCCTAGCGGTTCCGGTACTCATCGAGCCACGCCATCTGGATGGCCTCGAGCAGCTTCTCGTTGCTGGCCTTCGGGTCGTCCGTGAACTCCGGCAGCTCCGTCACGTAGCGGTGCAGGTCCGTGAAGCGCACCGTCAGCGGGTCCTGCTCCGGAAACTTCTCGCTGAGCGCGATGCCGATGTCTTCCGCGTCGCGCCACGTCATCACTTCGGGATCTCCACCACGACGTCGCCGCGCACCACCGCCTGGCAGCCGAGCCGCGAGTGGATCGTGAGGCCCTCGGCGGTGTCCAGCCGATCCTCCTCGTCCTCCTGCATCTCGGAGAGGTTCTCCTCGCCTTCTCTCACGACCACGTGGCACGTCGTGCAGGCGCACGAGCCACCACAGTTGTGCTCGAGGTCGATACCGTGCGCGAGGGCGATATCGAGGAGTGATCCTGGTTTCCCGTGGTCGGCCAGCGGATACTTCTCGTCGTCGACCTCGACGGTCTTGTTCAGCGGCAGGAACGTGACCTTGTAGACCCCCATCACGTCCGCTCCCCGAGGATCTCGGTCGCGCGGCGCGACCCGAGCGCGCCCTTGAGCGCGGCGTCCATCAGCACCTCGGCCAGGTGCTCGGTGGCGCGGTTGACGGCGGTGGTCGCCTCGTGGATGCGCTCGCGATCGTCACCCCCGCGCGCCGCCCGCAGGGCGGCCACGGCGGCCTCGATGGCGGCGCGCTCCTCGGCGGGCACGAGGTCGGCGCCCTGCTTGAGCGCGCGGCCGGCGTGGACGAGCACGGTGTCGGCCTCGTTGCGCGCCTCGATGAGCATGCGCGTCGCGACGTCGGCCTCCGCGTAGGTGAACGAGTCCTCGATCATCTGCTCGACCTCGGTCTCGCTGAGGCCGTAGGTCGGCTTCACCTCGATCGACGCGGCCTTGCCGCTGCGCTGCTCCTTCGCCTGCACCTGGAGGATGCCGTTGGCGTCGATGAGGAAGGTGACCTCGATCTTCGGCATCCCCGCCGGCATGGGATCGATGCGCAGCTCGAAGCGGCCGAGGGAGCGGCAGTCCTTGACCAGCTCACGCTCGCCCTGGACCACGTGCAGGTCCACCAGCGTCTGGCCGTCGACCGACGTCGTGAACATCTCGCGCGCGCTCGTCGGGATCGTGGTGTTGCGCGGGATCAGCACGTTGACGATGCCGCCGAGCGACTCGATGCCGAGCGACAGCGGCGTCACGTCCAGCAGCAGCATGTTGGTGAAGCCGCCGGCCAGGATGTGGGCCTGCACGGCCGCGCCGAGCGCGACGACCTCGTCGGGGTTCAGCTGGCTGTGCGGCGCCTTGCCGAACAGCTCCTGCACGCGCCGGCGCACGAGCGGCACGCGCGTCGAGCCGCCCACGAGCACGATCTCGTCGATGTCGGCCGGCGTCAGGCCGGCGTCGCCCAGCGCGCGGCGGCAGGGACCGAGGGTGCGCGTCACCAGCGGCTCCACGAGGCGCTCGAGCTCGGCGCGCGTGATGTCGCGGCGGTAGGTGAAGCCCGCGAACGGGATCGTGAGCGTCGTCCGCTCCTCGCTCGACAGGCGAATCTTCGCCGCCTCCGCCGCCAGCCGCAGCTCCTGCATCGCCTCGGGATCGCGCGCGAGGTCCACGCAGTCGCGGTCCAGCTCGGCGTGGTGGCGCACCGCGATGTCCTCGAGCAGCCACAGCGCGAGCACCCGGTCGAGGTCGTCGCCGCCGAGGTGCGTGTCGCCGTTGGTCGCGAGCACCTCGAACACACCGTCCTTGACGCGCAGGATCGAGACGTCGAACGTCCCTCCGCCCAGGTCGTAGACGGCGATCACGCCCTCCGAGAGGCGCTGCAGGCCGTAGGCGAGCGAGGCCGCCGTCGGCTCGTTCACGATCCGCACGACGTCGAGGCCCGCGATGCGGCCGGCGTCCTTCGTGGCCTGCCGCTGGGCGTCGTTGAAGTAGGCGGGCACCGTGACGACGGCCTTCTCGATGGGCTCGCCGAAGTGGCGCTCGGCGCGCTCCTTCAGCGCCTTCAGCACGGCCGCGGAGACCTCGGGCGGCGTCACCTCACGGCCGCCGACGGCCAGCTTCACCAGCCCCTCGCCCGGCACGATCCGGAACGGCAGGAAGCGCATCTCGTCCTTGACGTCCTCGTGGCCGCGACCCATCAGCCGCTTCACCGAGTAGACGGTGTCGGCGGGACGCCGCGCGAGCTGGCGGCGCGCGGCCTCGCCGACGACGATGCCGTCGGGCGTGAATGCGACCACGGACGGCAGGAGCGGCCGTCCCTCGGCATCGGGGATGACGCGCGGGAGTCCGGTCGCCTCGTCCACGTAGGCGACGAGGCTGTTGGTCGTCCCCAGGTCAATGCCGATGATGCGCGACACGCTTGTCCTCTCTCCGGGAGGGCTCGTCCTCTCCCAGCGCCTCGGCCAGGTCGTCGATCACGGTGCGGAGATACGCCCGCGTGGCGAGCGCCTCCTTGAGCGCGGCGAGCACCGCGGGGCGCTCCGCCGGCGCGGCGCCGTCCCAGCGCGCGCTGAGCGACGCGCCGAGCCTGGCCTCTTCGTCCTTCAACCGCGCGCGCAGGCCCTCGCGCTGCGCGGAAAGCCTCGCGCGCGTGGCGGCGTCGAGGGCGCCGGTCTTGGCCTCCGCCAGCGCCTCCTGGATCTCGAACATCTCCTGCAGCAGCGCGGGCGGTGCCTTCGGCTTCTCCGCGGCGCCCTCCCTCGTCGTGCGGCCCTCTTCCAGCCGCACCAGGTAATCCACGCGCGCGATCGGGTCGCGCAGCGTGCGGTAGGCGGTGTTCACGAGCGCGGACGTCGCCTCGACGCGCGCGAGCTCCTCGGGCGGGGCGGCCTGGTGGAAGTCGGGATGGTGCTCCCGCGCCAGGGCATAGAACCGCCGCTGAAGCTCGGCCGTGTCGATGGCCAGCTTCCGGGGCAGACCGAACACCGAGAAGTAATCCTGCTTCAGCACCGTTCCCCCAAAACGACGACGGGCCCGGAGTTAACGGGCCCGACCATTTGTTTATCGAGGGGGAGACCCCCCTCAAACTCCGCCGGCGGACTACCGTCGTGTCACGCGGAAAACGAGGTTCCACACCCGCAGGACGATTTCGCGCTCGGGTTCACGAACGTGAAGCCGCCCGTCAGCCCCTGCGTGACGTAGTCGAGGGTCGTGCCGTTCAGATAGATGTAGCTCTTCTTGTCGATCACGACCTTCACGCCGTCGATGTCGAACTCCTTGTCGTGCGGGCTCTTCTCGGTGTCGAACTCCAGCACGTACGACATACCCGAGCACCCGCCGCCGCGCACGCCCATCCTCAGGAACGCCGTCTCGGGCAGGTTCTGCGCCTGCTTGAGCTCCTTCACCTGCTTCGCCGCCGCCTCCGACAACACGACCGCCATGACTCGGTTCCTCCCCTATTTCGATGCGGCGCCGCTCGGCACCGATGCGTGCTTCTCTTTGTAGTCCGCGAGCGCCGCCTTGATGGCGTCTTCCGCCAGCACCGAGCAGTGGATCTTCACCGGCGGAAGCTTCAGCTCGTTCACGATGTCGGTGTTCTTGATCTTCGCCGCCTCGTCGATCGTCTTGCCCTTGAGCCACTCGGTGGCCAGGCTCGAAGAGGCGATCGCGCTGCCGCAGCCGAAGGTCTTGAACTTGGCATCTTCGATGACGCCGGTCTCGAGGTTGACCCTGATCTGCAGCTTCATCACGTCGCCGCACTCCGGCGCCCCGACGAGCCCGGTGCCCACGCCCGGCGTCTCCTTGCCGAAGGAGCCGACGTTGCGCGGGTTGTTGTAGTGGTCGACTACCTTGTCGCTGTACGCCATCGCGATATCCCCCTAGTCGGCCTTCCACTTGATGGTCTTGATATCCACGCCTTCTTTCGCCAGCTCGTAGAGCGGCGACATCTCCCGCAGCCGCTTGATGACCTCGATCGTGCGCTGCCCGACGTACTCGACTTCCTCCGCCGTCGTGAAGCGATGGAGGCTGAAGCGGATCGACGAGTGGGCCAGCTCCGCGGAGGCGCCCAGCGCCGCGATCACGTACGAGGGCTCCAGCGTCGACGAGGTGCACGCGGACCCGGACGACAGCGCGGTCTCCTTGTTCAGCCCCATCAGCACCGACTCACCCTCGACGTAGGCGAAGGAGATGTTCAGGTTCTGGGGCAGCCGGCGGTCCGGCCGGCCGTTCAGGAACGCCTCCTCCACGCTCGAGAGGATCACGTCCTGGAGCCGGTCGCGCAGCTTCGCCAGCCGCGCACCTTCCTCGGCCATCACCTCACGCGAGATCTCCGCGGCCTTGCCGAACCCGACGATCAGCGGCACCGGCAGGGTCCCCGAGCGCATGCCGCGCTCGTGGCCGCCGCCGTCCATCATCGGCGCGATCCGCACGCGCGGGCCCTTGCGCCGGACGTAGAGCGCGCCCACGCCCTTGGGGCCGTAGATGAGATGCGCGGTGCACGACAGGAGATCGATGCCCATCGCCTCGACGTCGACGGGGATCTTGCCGACGGCCTGCGTGGCGTCGGTGTGGAAGATGATCCCCTTCTCCTTGGCGAGCTTGCCGATGGCCGCGACGTCCTGGATGGTGCCGATCTCGTTGTTGGCGAACATCACGGAGATCAGGATCGTCTTGTCCGTGAGCGCCTTGCGGATCTCCTCGACGTCGATGACCCCGTCGGGCTGCACGGGCACGTACGTCACCTGGAACCCCTGCCGCTCGAGGCGCTTGAACGTGTCGATGCTCGCGCGCTGCTCGATGACGGTGGTGACGATGTGGTTGCCCTTCTCCTTGTACATCTCGGCCACGCCCTTGAGGGCGAGGTTGATCGCCTCGGTGCCGCCCGAGGTGAAGACGAGCTCCTTCGGATCGCGCGCGCCGATCAGCGTGGCGATCTTGGCGCGCGCGGCGTCGACCGCGCCCTCCGCCTCCCATCCGAACGGATGGTTGCGGCTGGCCGGGTGCCCGAACTTCTCGGTAAAGTAGTACGGCAGCATCGCCTCGACCACGCGCGGGTCGCACGGCGTCGTCGACTGCGCGTCCATGAAGATCGGAAACTTCAGCCCCATCGTGCTCTACCCTCTTCCTAAGCTCGCCTCGGACGGCGGGGCCCCAGCCCCGCGACGTCCTCCGGCTCGCACTACCTGATCGACAGCAGTTCCGGCACGTCGGCGCTCGTCAGCTCGGCCAGGCTCATGGTGTCCAGCACCTGCGTGATCGCCGCCTGGATCTTGTGGACGGGTCGCCGCAGGTTGCACTTCTCCATCTGCGGGCACTCGGAATCTTCCAGGCACGAGACGATGTTGATCGGCCCCTCCAGCGCTCGGATCACCTGGCCCACCGTGATCTCGGTCGGCCGGCGCGCCAGCGCGTAGCCGCCCTTGGGCCCGTTGGTGCTGACGACCAGCCGCTGCTTGGCCAGCCGCTGGAGGATCTTGGCCATGAGCTCCGGCGGGATCGCGAACTCCTCGGCGATCCGCTTGGCGCTCACGGCGCCGAAGCCGTCGTTGACGGCGATATAATGAATCGCCATCAACCCGTAATCGGCGCGCTTGGTGAATCGGAGCATTCGGTGACCTGTCCTTGCCTTTCGCGACTCCCATTGTATCGCCGATGATTTTGATCGGCGACTGTTTCGGTCGGATTCTGCCACCTCGCTAGCGCGCTGTCAACGGAAAGGGCTTTCGATGAACGCGAATTCAGAGTTCGACTCCGAGCTGCACCGCACTGCTATCGCCCAGCTGGACCGGGTAGCCGCCCGGCTCGGGCTCGACGCCGACATCCACGGGCGGCTCCGCTACCCTCGCCGCGCCCTGGTGGTGTCGATCCCCGTCCGGATGGACTCAGGAAAGACCGAAGTATTCGTGGGTTACAGGGTTCACCACAACACGGTGCTCGGACCGACCAAAGGGGGGCTCCGCTACGCCCCGGACGTGGACCTGGGCGAGGTCAGCGCCCTGGCGATGCTGATGTCCTGGAAGTGCGCCCTGATGAGCCTCCCCTACGGCGGGGCCAAGGGCGGCGTCCGGTGTGATCCCCGCAAGCTCTCGATGCAGGAGAAGGAGAACCTCACCCGACGCTATACCGCCGAGATCATCCTCATGATCGGCCCGGACCTGGACATTCCCGCCCCGGACCTCGGCACCGATGAGCAGACGATGGCCTGGATGATGGACACGTACTCGATGACCCAGGGCAAGAGCGTGCCCGGCGTGGTCACCGGCAAGCCGCTCATCGTCGGCGGCTCGGCCGGCCGCCGCGAGGCCACCGGACGCGGCATCGTCTACACGCTCTACCAGGCGGCGCGTCACCTCGGCCAGGAGCTGCGCGGGCGCAAAGTGGTCGTGCAGGGCTTCGGCAACGTCGGCGCCGTGGCCGCGCGGCTGCTGTGGCGGGAGGGCTGCACGATCGTCGGCATCAGCGACGTCAAGGGCGGTATCTGGAAGCCGGACGGCATCGACATCCGCCAGCTCGAGGCGCACGTGGCCGAGACCGGCTCCGTCACCGGCTTCCCCGGCAGCGAGCCGATCAGCAACTCGGACCTCATCACCCAGCCGTGCGACGTGCTGATCCCGGCCGCCGTCGGCGGCCAGATCCACGAAGGCAACGCCGACCGGGTCAAGGCCTCCATCGTCGCCGAGGGCGCCAACGGCCCGACGACGCCCGAGGCCGACGTGATCCTGCGAGAGCGCGGCGTGACCGTGATCCCCGACATCCTCTGCAACGCCGGCGGCGTCGTCGTCTCGTACTTCGAGTGGGTGCAGGGGCTTCAGTACTACTTCTGGCGCGAGAGCGAGATCACCGCGCGACTGCAAGAGGTCATGACGCGCGCGTTCAATCGGGTGTGGGCGCTCGGCTCCAAGGAAGGCGTCGACCTGCGAACAGCCGCGCTGATGGAAGGCATCAAGCGTGTCGCCGAAGGCTACAAGGTGCGCGGCCTCTACCCCTGATGACATGGGGGCCCCGAAATGGCCCCCATACCCCCAAGCGCTCGGGACGCCCCGGCGAAGCCGTGGCGCCCCTCGATATTCCGACAGACTCCTACGGGCTGTCGAAGGCTCGGCGCAATTCGGAGGCGACCTGCTCGGGCGGGGTTTCGTTGATGAAGATGCCGCCGACGGTGTTGGCGCGCTCCGGGTGGACGACGATCTCGATGTGCCAGTGGTAGTCGTCGCGGATCGTCGCCCAGTCCCCCTGGAGGATGCGCGAGCGGAGATTCGGCGCCGTGTGCAGCACCAGCTCGTAGCCGGGATCGCCGAAGGCGCGCGCAAGGGTCCGGAAGTAGCTCGAGAGCAGCCGCGCGAGGTCGCGGCCGGTCTCCGCGGTCAGCGCGTCCTCGAACGAGCAGCCGTGCTGGCGCGGCACGATCCAGGTTTCACCCGGCGTGCGCGAGGCGTAGGGCACGAGCGCCGCGAAGCCCGGCATCAGCTTCGCCACGCGCTCCTCGGCGGCGATCTCCTGGCGGAGCATGTCGCAGTAGAGGCAGCGGCGCTTGTACTGGTAGTACTCCCGTGCCTGGTACAGCTCGCGCCGCGTCTCGTCGAACACGATCGGGATCGCGGTGACCCGGGAATACGGATGGTGGGGCGGAACGCCGGGCTTCTTGTGGTGGCGGTTGATGAGGATGTCGCGGATCTGGCCATCGCGCTTGAGGTCGAGGAGACGGTCGCGGTACATCCAGAGCACGCCCTCGATCTGGTCGGGGTCCATCGTGGCCAGCGTGTCGTCGTGGTTGGGTGACTCGACGATCAGCTCGCTGGCGCCGCGCGGCGTGATCATGTCGAACATGCCGACGCCCTCGCGGACCAGCTCCCACTCGATGCGGAAGTAGGCGTCGGCCTCGGGGACCACGCGCACCGTCCAGCCGGGGGCGTTGGCGAGCGAGCCGTCCTTGCGGTAGGCGGCGATCTCGCTTCCGGTCAGGTGCTCGGCGCCGGGGCAGTAGCGGCAGGGCGCGTCCGGCACCCACGCGCCTTTCGGTCGGATGAGCACCCACTGCCCACGTGTCGGGTCTTTCCTGAGCTCGTCCACCGACTCGCAGTTACTCCTTGATCTGGCCCTTGAGCTTGCGCAGGTGCTGACGGGCCACGTCCACCCAGTCCTTCTCGGACGGGAGCTGGGAGGCCAGCGTGATGTACTTCTCCCACTGCACGATGGCCTCCTTGGGATCCGTCTTCTCGTAGACGAGGGCCAGGTTGTAGAGCGCGCCGGTGTTCTTGTCGTCGAGCTCGATCACCTTGCGATACTCCTCGACCGCCTCCTTGTAGAGGCCCTTGTCCTCGTAGACCTCGCCGAGGCCCATGCGCGCGTCGACGGAGTGGGGATCGAGATCGATCGCGCGCCGGTACGCCTGCACGGACTCGTAGTAGAGGCCCTTCTCGGCGTAGTAGATCTTGCCGAGGCTCATGTAGACCTTGGGATTGATCGCGTTGTAGGTCAGCGCCTTCTGGTAGGCGCTGATGGCGCCGTCGATCTCCCCCTTCGCCGCGCGGGCGTCGCCGAGGCCGACGTGGGCGTCGGCGTAGAAGGGACGCAGCTCGATGGCCTTGTTAAAGGCCTCCACCGCCTGGTCGAAGAGTCGCCGCGGCGCGGCCAGGAACAGATCACCGAGCGCTTTGTACGGTTCCGGGTACGTCGCGTCGAGCTGGGTGGCGGCGCGGAACTGCGCGGCCGCTTTCCAGCGATTGCCGAGGGCCTGGTGCACGGCCCCGAGCGTGTACTGCGCGACGACGAAGTTGGCGTCGACCTCGATCGCGCGCGAGAGCAGGTCCACCGCGTTCTCGTTGGCCTCCTGGCCGCCGCGCGCGGCCGCCATCTGCGCGCGCGCGAACAGCTCGAACGCGCGAACGGACTTCGTCGGCGCCGCCGACCTCTCCATTCGCCGCACGTCGGCGTCGGTGAGCGGCACCTTGAGCGTG
>WNGM01002671.1_pt1 | contig 15914 bp, 20 predicted proteins | sample 5400571 | NCBI WGS metagenome assembly WNGM01 (sample SAMN13153378, study PRJNA577476) | soil metagenome | isolation source: 100 cm soil or saprolite under Garry oak tree replicate 2 | place: USA:California | collected 2016-06-15 | reverse complement strand
GGAATGGAACGGTCTGGGAACAAGGCGCTCTTGCGCAAGCGCGCGGGTGTGTCTAAAGAAGGAAAGAGAAATTCAAGAGCTTAAGAAAGATGCAAAAAAACTCTTGACAACGGCCGGCCTCGTTAGAGATTGCCCGTTATACGCCCACAATCCAGAAGCGGTTCCCAGAGCCGGCTTCTGGCCCCGAATCGTTCTCTGAATGGCACAATCGTAGCGCTGGCACTGCGTTTGCATGTTGCGCATACAACACGCATATGTTGTAATAGCAACATGGAGGTACCCATGAGCGAAATCCTGGAAGCGCTCTTCCATAGGCGGGCGGTGAAGGCCTTTGAGCCGGTCGAAATCCCACAAGTACTGCGTGAACAAATCCTCGATGCAGCCCGCCATGCTCCCTCCAGCTTCAATATGCAACCGTACCGGTTCTTTTGGGTGGAATCGCCGCCGAGAAAGGCGGCCGCGGCGAAACTCTGCCTTGGACAGATGCCTGCGGCAACGGCGTCGGCGCTGGTGGTTGCGGTGGCCGACATCGGGTCGCTGGCAGCGACCTCGCAAGCCCAATTGCAGTGGATGCGTAGAAGCGGCTTCAGCCACGCCAAAGTCCGAGAGTACGAGCGGACGGCGAAGATCGGCCGGATCCTGTTCATGCCAGGACCGTTCGGCATTTTTGGCGCGGTCAAGTGGGCGATTTTTCGACTGGTGAATTTGTGGAAGACGATCGGGATGCCACCAGTGTTTCGACAGGACTTGTTAAAGTGGGCGATGAAGAGTACATCGTTGGCCTGTGAGAATCTGATGATCGCCGCCGAAGCGCTGGGACTCAACACGTGCCCCATGGAAGGATTTGATGGCCGCAGACTCTCCAGATTTCTCGGACTGTCAACCCGGTATCATGAAATTGTGATGGTGATTGCGATCGGGAAGAAATCGCCAGCTTATGCGGAACCGCCTCAGTGGCGGCGACCTCTCGATGCTACGGTAACCGTCCTATGACCATCGTTCCAAAGAAGGATATTCCTCAAGACATCTTAAGGGACTCAGTACTTGCCCATGTTTCTGCAGCCTATTTTTCCGTCGGCAAGAGACTTGAACGAAAAACTCGGTGCTCTGCGACTCGTGGCTTCATCCTATCCACACTCCGGGGCGGTGCCGTGCTCAATCAGAATCAAATCGCCACACTTCTCGGTATCGACCGAACTGTCGTGCACCGAGCCATCAAGTCAATGGTTCAGGAAGGGCTTGTGTCGGAGAGAAAAGCAAAATCGGGCAGAGCAATTCACGTTAGGCTGACGCCAAAAGGCCACAAATACAGGAAACGCCTGATCAATGCGAGGATAGCCGCTGACGATAAACTCCGAAAAGAACTGACTCCGGAAGAACGCACAACGCTTCTTCGACTCTTGAAGTTGATTGCCGAATTAGAGTTCTAAGACTGCGCCGCCGTCCATTCTGGATGGGGTTGTGGCCTACGCGCACTATTCAGAAACGGGCTTCTGGGAAGTCGCGGGAGGTTGGTCGGCAACTCTTACCTAATCGCGTTACATCAGAGTTGCCCATGATCCGACCGAAATCTTTTGGAATTGCACGTGGCTACCTGCTACCTACTCAGCTTCTTTGTAACCTACGGAGTGGAACCAGTAGCGGTCTGCGTGAGCTGTGACAAAGCACGCAGACGGACTCGGTGGCCGTAACTGAAAGCCCAGATCATGGTGACGATCGTCAGGGTGCCGATCATAAGAGGAGAGATAATCAGCACCAGCGCGGCTGACAGCGTGTAGATCAAAACAATCCTGATCAGTAGCTCGCCCAAGAAGACGCATCCCCAAACTGTGGTGATGAGGCGATGGCAAAATCGCACTTCGGACAACCGCCAAGAAGCATTGAATCGGGCCTGCCGTTCCTCGTCCATCCCCGCGAAGAAGTAACGGCCGAAATAAAACATCATTGGCCGCGGCAGGAGTAGGGAGAAAAAACATGCCACACCAAAGGCGCCGGTGAACAAGGACTCGCGTATGAGTAAGAGGCGCGGGCTGCCGCCGAATAGGATGGCCACTGCGTCGGTGGTGATGCCCAACAGGACTACGATCGAAATCGGGTCGACACTCCGATGAATCAATAGCTCAAACGCGCTTTTGCCAAGTGGGAAGGTGGCGGCAATCACGAGAGCAGTGAACTCAGAAGCGGAATAGTAGTGCTTGGACAGCTTATAGAATACGACGGGAACCACCGCGTTCAGGACAACACCCCAAATAATGCCGGCGAGGGGTGGCCGAGCTCTCTGAGTCACAGTTTGGACATTGTGCATACGTTTGACCTTTCGCTGATTATAACGGCATTGTTTCCGTCCAGCGCCGTGGGCGGCCCTGGAATTTTTCGTGCGATCTTCGCACTTTCGGCAACTTAAGATTACGCACTGAGGCCGGAGCCTTAAGTGAGTTGGCCAACTCATGAGTGGTCGGCAACCCTTACCTTACGGGATTATGGAAGGGTTGTCCGTAATACACTTGGAATCAGCCCAAAGAAACGCAATGTATTCGCATTCCATTTCTATGCAAGTTTGAAAGATCATGATGACCTCCTCCATGCTTCCGCGAGTACTGGGCGAAATATAAAGACCGGTCCTACTCCGCCGCTTGGTTCATTTTGGAGCTGAGGCGCGCCTGGGATCCATTCGATCCGGCTCATTCTGGACTCGACGAGATCCGCAGCGAAATCGCTCATATGCCTTCGCCCGATCGGCAATGGACGGTTTGTGTCTTGGGACGCTTTCCAATCCGAACCGAATTACCTATCCCTATTCCGAAGACGATTTGCTCCTCGCAAGCGCCGACTTGGGCCACGATAGGCTCATTCAGTTGACCGAGGGTCAAATTCAGTCCACTGATCCAGCCTTTGCCGCGCCGAAAGATTCTAGTTCTTACCATCCGTATTGGGAGCGGTTGCAGGCCATGCAGATCTTCGTACTCTCGCATGCAAAGGTTCTCCTGCGCTCGTCCGACGCAGATGGTCTTCTTCAATTTCGGCACCCCGCCGGAACTGAAGAGAATTTTAAAGAATTGAGCTACGGCGAGTGGTGGCCGATTGCTGCGGCCAGTGTTAGACCTGAAAGGTCAACAGAGATCCTGGATAAAGCAGAGAAGTGGTGGCCTGAGTCAGCGAATATCCCTCTCTCGCGCTGGCGAATCCAAGGCCCAACTTCGCTCCCCAGCATTCTTCGCTGGTTTTATCAGCCCCGATGGAAGACATACGGATATGGGCCGCAGGAAGCATTGGCATTGGCGATGGAGCACGCACGCCCAAATCGCTCGTACCAGCCGCTGGTTAAGTCAATCCTCACCAGCGACCGCCGATTGAGTATTGATGGTGCAGCCATATATCGGTTTGCGAGCCTTGCACACGATTGGAAAGCGGATTTCGACTCCCTATTTGCGGATTGGATTTACGCTCAGCCCCCTGATCCTCATCCAGAATCTTGGGACCGGCCGCGCAGATTGGTTGTTGAGGTTTCCGGAGTTGCCAAAACATTGGTGCAGGGTCAAAGATTTCTAGGCGCAGACGCTCAATTACTATATAGGATCGAGAAGAACCTTGTAGGAAACCTGAATCTAAGTCGTTCTGAATCCGTTCGGCTCGGCCAATTGATCTCAAACATTGACTTACAAAACCCGCAAAAGACGACAGAGTCCGACCGTGGGGAGATTCGGATGCTGCTTCGAAGAGCCGTGATTGATCGTTAATCGCGAGTGGATTGTCGGCAAGCCGGAAGAAATTCGACGAGGACCGCCGACAAAAGCCGCCGGAGTGCCACACGGCATCAACACACCGATGCGCCATACCAGCGATTTAACAGCCATACGCATGGTTTAACAGATCAACAGTGGAAGATCCTTGACCCTAATCCCTGAGCCAAGAAGACGACGTGATGGCAGAGGGTGGCCTTTTGGAAAAGCCGCCGGTCAGTGATGAACGGCATCTTGTGCGTGTTACGAACCGGCGCACCCCGGGGCCGATCTTCCCCGAGCGACACCCCTCTTTTCAGACCTGTCATAGGCATTTTCAGTACTGGATCCATTCTTGGGTGATGACGAGAATCATGGCTGCCCTCCTCACGAACTCACCGCCAGAGATGCTACCGATGTGCAGGAGGCATTCATTGACGCGAGTTTTGCACCCGCTAAAAGGGGGCTTAAGATCGGGAAGACAAAACGCGACAAGGGAACAAAGATCATGGCAGTCGCAGATCGTCGCGGACTGCCGGTTGCTGTTAGCACTCGGCGGGCACCCGCATATTTGATGAGCCTGTAAATGAAATTGCAGGCGGTGAAGGTCTTTCCTCCGCCGGAGGCCATCTGAATCAGTGCGCGGGGCTTTCCTTGACCTAGAGACAACTCAAGATTCTTGATGGCCCTGATTTGGGCTGGACGTAAGCCCTCTTCCGCCAATGGTGGGAGTTGCCTGACGCGGCCCTTAACGCTGGAGCTCGGCTGCGCGAGTTCATCTCTTAGCCATTCCGCCAGTGTCTCTGGCCGATGAAAGGAAAATACGTTGCGGCTGGCGGCGTCGGGTTCCAAAAGATTTGTGAAGCGGGTTTCGATCCCCGTGCTCTGATAGCCGAATGGCAACGGACGTTTGGGAGCAGGCAGAGAGTCAGGAAGCCCCTCGCTATATTTTGCGGTCTGTCCCTCAAACCCGGTGAGAGTGCTGCCCTCTTTTTTCGCTTCTACGACTCCGAGAGCCCGCTCGTCCACGTACAGAAGGTAATCGGCCTCGCCGAAGCCCGGCTTCATAGGAAATTCGCGAATGGCGACACCGCGCCCCGCAGCCAGGTTAACATCCTCGCGGGATTGAACGACCCAACCAGCAGCCGTCAAGAGCTCGTCTATGTTCTTACGCGCGCGGGCTTCGGGGGAGTCGGGCATGGGGCAAGGAGATTATAACTAGTACAACTGGTGACGGATACGGGTCACGCACTATTTTCCTCTGATGAAAGCTCGGATAGATAATAAGCTTCAAGTAATCCACGGCGCCAAGGGCACACAGAACCTACGACCATGGGCAACTGAGAAAAGCTGGCCTTGGGGAATAATGGCTTTGGGCGATCAAAAAGACATAGATCTCCGGGCTGCGATCAATGCCATATCCGACGTTGTGCAGAATAGACCACGTCCTCTCCGGATTTTTGATCAAATTTACATGAAAGCTGGTGACATGGTCCTGCAGAGCGAACTCGTCGCGCGGTGGGCCGATGGCAAAAAGCTGGCGTTCATCGGGGATGGTGATGCCATCAGCGTTTGCGTCGCCTATCTGCATTCGCGTGAGATTCTCGGCTACGGACCATCGGAAATTGCCGTGTTCGATTTTGACGAGAGAATTTGCGGCGCGGTAACTCGGTTCGCAGATAGGGAGCGCCTTACGCAACTCAGGGCGGAACTATATAAATGCCTGGACGCGTTTCCCGGTCCCCTAGATTTTGACTGTTTTTATACCAACCCGCCGTGGGGCGCCAGCAACGAAGGCGAGAGCGTGAAGGTTTTCGTTCAGAGAATGATGCCTCAATTGCATCGATATCATCTGGATGACGCTCCGAACCTTCACTCTTGCAATCTGGTGATCAGGGCGTTGCCCGGCAATCAAGCGCCGGGGCCCAGCGCGGCGATCTCGGATTCCGCTCGATTGGCCCATTTTTATGGCCGGGACAATCCGCCGAAGGTCAGATATATCCGAGAGCGGAAACGTCTGGACTATGGCAGGGCCCACGACGACGAATACTCGTTGGAACTGCTGGAGTAGAAGAGATGTCTATCGTTCTAAAGCCAGGTCAGGGCCTGCTGTACATGAAGGTGGGCACCCACGCGCAAGAATCGCTGGATGCCATTATCGCCCGCAAGACATGGGAAATAGAGCAAGCTGGGTTTGCTTTATGGGGCTATGGCGGCAGTACTTGTCATCCGCAAACGATGGTTCAGCCCTTCGTGCGAAGCTTCGAACAGAAGGGCCAAGTAATTTATCTATGCATGCAACCGATGGAATCCAGCCACTTTGCCGAGCCAATTCGGGCGGAAGAGTACTCAGTCGACGGAGTCGCTTGGCAGCCCATTCCTCGGGCGATCAATGTACTCGGCTCACGATACGCCCTGGCGATTAAGCAACTGAGAAAAGAGGAGTTTGACCTGCCGCTTGCAAAAACCAAGGTGGCTTTGGGCAACAGCATGGGATCAAATGGTGACCGCTACATCGCTGGCAGGGTCGACAAAGCATGTCTAGAAGTCATCGAAGAGATAGACACGCCGGTTGTGGTCGAGCCTAAAGTTCACATAGGTCTTGTGGCCGAGATTGTGAAACCGTATGCCGTATACGTGCGTAATTCGCCGCCTAAGTAGAAAGTACGCGAGTAGCTTCCGTTCGTAGCGCCTCTACATAACTTTGCAAGCCCTCAGTCGTATTTCCGGAGACCACGGCTTCAGCCGTGCAGCTGAAGCAGATTGACAGGCTTTTGTCGATCTCAGGCTCCGAGCAGACGGCGTTGCGTAAACCCAAGTGATCTCCACCGATCACCGCGTCCCAAACCAACTGCTCAAGGCACCGCACCTTGCCACATATGGGCATCAACCTGACATCGACATCAATGAGCTTCTCCATCGCTGTGATTGCTCGTTTATCGCCTGTCAGCAATAACGGCACGAACCTCTGCACGACGATTGCGCATAGCTGGCTCTCACCGTTATCAAGGCTGACTCCGGTTTGCTGTGCGGCCACTTCAAGGTCAGCCGCAAGATTTTGCTCGCTTTCGGTAGGTTCCAATATATGAGTCCTGTCCAGAAATGCGGAAAGAGCAGCGATTGCAATAGCGCTGTCCCTTCGGAGGGCGCTCTTTTTGATTTTGTGGGGTACTACGAATTTTGCTGAACCGAGGACTCCGGTTTCTCCAGCGTTTGCACGAACGGTCGAAATCAATTGCTTTAGCAGCTCATAACACGCTCCCTTAAAGAGAATGTCGTTGTCCACGACAGCCTTCATGGAGCGAGACCTTCTCCCAAGGCCGCTCCCACAAAAGACCTTGCATCATCTGGGATGAGGTCAAAATCAAGATTGTCCAGGGCGACTTTGTTTATTTCGGACCACACTGGTTTAGGCGCTGAATAAATTTGTTTCATGGCTGCGTTTGCAGTCAGCCAATCTCCGGTTGAATAACCGAAGCACAGCGCTAGAGTGCCTGGCTCGATCTTGAGATCGGTGGAGGCATCCAGCGCTGAGCGGGCTAGCTGTCTTGCATTGTACGTTTGCGATGTGGGCAAGATTTTAGGTTCGCGCTCCCCCGTAAGTACTTCGAGTGCAAATGTGTCAGCAGCTAGCTCTTCTGGATCATCCTTCAAGGAAGCTAGCTCTGTTGTTTCAAGATCCACGACGATGGGATCTTTTGAAAGATGACCGAGAGTGATGTGCGCTAGTTCATGTGCTAGGTAAAATGCGATGTGCGGAGGGTACATCGAATCCTTGCCTACCAAAATCGCTGTGCGCTCTCCGATTCGAACCGACATTGCTGACATTCGTTTTTGGGCGCAAGGGAAGATTCGTAGATGAACAACAGGAATGCCAATTGACCAGCATGCGGAAAGCAGGTCTATAAGACGGACATACGGCTGTGCGCGGAGAATTGCATTCCGCAGCTCGACCGCGTTAAAGCGACCGGCGTGGGCCGATTCAGCCGTAGCCGCAAGGAGGAACCTGCCGAGAGCCGTTCCGAAAGAGGTAATTGCCGCGCGCTCCAGCTGTCCCTCGCCCGAGAGGTGTTTGAACCGCGCTTCATCCCGCCAAATAAATCGAGGCTCCTGGTTATCTTCGAGAAGGGAACGTGGATCAAGCCCAAGTTTGCGAGCAATGGAGAAGCGCAATTCTGTCTGAGCCGATGCCGAATCGCTAGCGGCGTCACTCCACCAGTCGGGCCAGGCCGCGCTAATCGCGGCGTCACTTAGGCCGACGTTTTTTAGGCGCTTTTTGAGTTGCCTGGCGTTGTCCAACCCGACCTCGCTTTTCGGTGCTGGCTGTTGGTTGCAGCCCTGCCAGTGCACCGATTATCTTAGCAATACTGGCAGCGTGAGCCTCTGAGCCGTCCCAAATCCTGTTGAACGCCGTCATCACGCGTTTTGCGCCGCCCTCCTTCGAGACCCGATCGGCAGGTTCCTTCTCCTCAACGTAGAGAGCTAGGCGGTGGCGCGCCTTACTGTGCCGGTCCGTTATTCCTTCAAGCGCGCGAGAGACTGTTGATTGGTGTACCCCTGCTTTTGCCGCGAGTTGAGCCTGACTCCACCCGTTCTTTCGCATACACTCACGGATTCTGTCGGCTTCTGATTGCATTGTACTGCATAATACTGCATACTCCTGCATCGAGGCGCAGCTCTAGACTGGAAGGACACCAAATAGTGACGCTCCCAGCCTGCTTTTGTTGGACACGTTTCGGCACCGAGGCGGGACAGTCCATCGATCAAATTTTTGAGCGGAAGGAGCAGGAACGAGCCGCAAATGGTGGCCTCTTTTTTTGGGGGATCGGAAACGCACTTGGTCCCTCAATTCGAGAGTTGCTTCGCCGCACGACAAGTCCAGAAGTGCTGTTTAGCCCGATAAAATCCTTACCACGTTCGGTTGATTCACAGCCCGCGGCCGTGGTCGCGTGGACTGCGGCAGAGACTTTCTTGGGAGAGCCGTTCGAACTTCCCGTGCATTCACTCGTTACTAGCCGCTATGATCCGAGTGCCCCTCGGGAGTCAAGCTATGCTTTAGTTTGCTTCAGCCCACGGTCTCTCAACGAGGCTCGATGCGACGAGCAGATAGCATTCGCAGGATTACGTAATCTGAGAACGGGGCGTCCCATCGGTTCTTCGCAGGTCAGTGCGATTGTCCAGAGCGTCGAATCCATTCATGCCCAAACCCCGCGATATGAGGTCTGGATTCGGGCAAAGCTTGTCGAGCCTTATTTCCTTCGACTTCGAAATCCGTTACCTCTATCAAGCAAAGATCAAAGAGCGGATTGGGAAAGAACAGTTCGGGAAGTGTGGTCACAACGACTGACTGGATTCACGCGACAGGCGCCCACAACGGCCAGGCGCCTATTCTCGTGACCGTTTAACACCAACGCTACGGCCAAATTTTGGCGTCGGTGCTACGCGGCATCCGATAGGATCACAATCACGCCTGCATTCTGTGACGCATGCGCCAGACAATCCGGAGATCGCGGGGACCGCCTGGCATTTCCCTGGATCGAACCAGACCTCTACCGTGTCGAATCTCAAAAGGAGGCTTCTCGCGACCTCCACAAAGCACTCACCTCCGCTCTTTCTGGCACGGATCGCGCCGTCTGCCACGTGGCGCCGCAAGGTGCAGGAGCTCACTCCCGGCATCTTGGCCGCCTCATCCACGCTCACCGCACGGGGACGAATCCCTTTGCGATTTTCTTCCCGCCTTAGGCAGCGGAATCTCGGCACTCACCGGGCCGAGCTTGCGACAGGTTTTGCATTTCGGCTCTAACTCTCCGCACAACTCAGCCAAAATCGAATCCACGAATCCTTCAAGCGTGACCGGCCTCCTGGCCACGAGCAACTGCACTTGAATATCGAACATGCATCACCTCCATGGCGGATGTTTGCATGATCCGCAGAAAACAGCTTCGCAGGCCCTGCCAAAAAGCAGCTCTGGATTCGGGCTCCTTTCTGGTAGTGCATGGGCCTACACAGGCCCACACGCACAGGAATCTCTGATCTGGCTAGGAGTAAATAAGGAGTAAGTGCCCCGGCAATTTCGAATGGATACACGTCAAATGAAGAAAAGCCGCGTCAATACTGACGAAATGAGTGGTAGGCTCGTGGGGACTCGAACCCCAGACCTCCACCGTGTCAAGGTGGCGCTCTAACCAACTGAGCTACGAGCCTACAGTTCGAATAGTTTAACACTGGAGCGGAGAAATCGCTTGTGGCTATCTGCCACGTACATCAACATGACAGAAGTACAGGTCGTCGTCATTGCGAAGAGGAGCGATTATGATTTCATTCCGAACCGGAATTGTCCTGCTCGCGGCGCTGTTCCTAATGCACGGCTTGAGTGCGCCAACGAATGCAGATGAAAAGAGCGCCAGCACCTTTAAAGCGAAGTGCGCGGTTTGCCATGGCGCGAGCGGCAAGGGAGACTCGCCCGCGGGGAAAAGCATGGGCGTCGTGAGCTTCAGCGATGCAGCGGTGGCCGGCAAGTCCGACGCCGACTTGCGGGCGGTGATCGAAAAAGGAAAAAACAAAATGCCGGCTTATGGAAAGAGTCTGAAGCCCGAGGAAATTCAGGGGCTCGTGGCGTACATCCGGAGCTTGAAGTAATTGGCAATGCCGGCAATCTTGAATCGTTCGATTGAACGGCGGCACGATGACTGAAATAAAAATCGCCGCCGAATTGAAAGCGAAGTGCCCGAAAGCAGCTCTCGGTTGCGTGGAAGCGGAAGTGAAGACGGGTGCAACGCCGGCGGAGTTGGATGAAGAACTTCGCGCATGTGAAGAGCGCATCGGCAAACTTCCTGAACCTCGCTCGGTGCTGGAAAGTTCGGCGGTTGTGTCAACACGGACCGGATATAAAGCGCTTGGGAAAGACCCCGCGCGATACCGCGGTTCGGCGGAAGCCCTGCTTCGCCGGTTGATCGCGGCCAAAGGGCTTCCGCGAATTAATAACGTGGTTGACGTCATCAATCTAGCGTCAGTCGAAAGCCGGCTGCCCATCGGACTTTACGATCTGGCTCACATTGAGGGCGCGGTAGAATTCCGCGCGGGCCGCACAGGTGAAACATACAAAGGAATTGGAAAGTACGATTTGAACCTCGAAAGCCTGCCGTTATTTGCTGATGCCAAAGGACCGCACGGAAGCGCGACAAGTGATTCCGAACGGACGATGGTCACCGAGGCGACAACGTGTGTCCTGGCGATCATCGTGTCGTTTGGCGGAGCGTCAGCGCTCGATACTCCGGTCAAACGCTTGACAGAACTGCTGACGCTTTACGCTGACGCACGCAAGATCGATTGCAAGATCGTCGGCTGACGCGGGATTGATCCCCGCCAATTTTTCATAACCGCTGATTCTGATTCTAAATATGATTAAAGTCATTTGTTTTGATGCGGATCTGTAACTGCTCATTCCAAAAGAGTTGAGCGGCTAGGAAGACACAGGCGCCGGGATTTCCTGCGTGGCAGCCTGCACGCGAGACCGAGTGAAAAAGCCGCGGGAGGCAAGGAGTTCGGCGTTGAGAAGGGCCGCGCCGGCTGCTCCGCGCACCAGGTTGTGCGACAGCAAAGTCAGTTTTACGTCGAGCAAGGGACATGCGCGGACGCGGCCGACAACGGCTGCCATGCCATTTCCGGCATCCACATCGCGCCGCGGCTGCGGACGATTTTCCTCGTCAAGCACGATCACGGGATTTTTTACCGCCGTAGGAAGAGCGGCGAGTTCGTCGTTCACCGTGAAGTTACGCAGCGCCTCGCGAACTTCGCCTAGCGTGGCAATTTTTTTCAAGCTTAGCGAAAGACATTCGAGGTGTCCGTTTTCGACCGGGACGCGATTGCAATGAGCGCTGATGCCGAGGCCGGCTTCAACGAAACGCGAACCATCCCACCTGCCAAGCAGCTTCTGCGGTTCTTCTTCCATCTTTTCTTCTTCGCCCCCGATGAACGGGACGACATTGCCGAGAATGTCAAGCGACGCGACTCCCGGATAACCCGCACCGGAGACAGCCTGCATGGTAACGACAAACATTTTTTCCAGGCCGAAGGCATCAGCGAGCGGTTTTAAAACCAGAACAAGTCCTGCCGTGGAGCAATTTGGATTGGTGACAATGAAGCCAGAGCCATAACCGCGATTTTTCTGCTGAACAGGGATAGCGTCCAGATGCGCAGCGTTTACTTCTGGAATCAGAAGCGGAACGTCCGGCGACATTCGATGATTTTTGGAGTTGCTAACGACAGGATAGCCGGCGCGAGCGAACTCTTCTTCCGCGGGACCCGCGACGGAAGAATCGAGCGCGGAAAAAACGAAATCGCACTCGAGCGCAGGCTCCAGACTTTTCACGATTAGATTCGCGGCTCCGGCGGGGATCGGCGTGTTGAGGTGCCAATTCACCGCTTCGGAATACTTTTTTCCGGAAGAGCGTTCAGAGGCGGCGACTTCAGTGAGCTCAAACCAGGGATGATCGGCGAGAAGTTGCACGAGACGCTGCCCGACAGTGCCCGTGGCTCCGAGAATGCCAGCGCGGAATTTTTTATCAAATCTCGGGCGGTTATACGCCGGCGAATCTGCAGCGGGATTCACGCTTCACCTCTGGGTATCGAATTATGGCAGGCACCTGCTCCGTTTAACGAAGAATTTGAGTGAGGGATTGGGCCGATGCGGGTGCCGCGCAACTGCGGCTTGAACGTGTTGCGAACCCAAACCACCATTTCGGTTTCGGCGGCCAGCGGAAGAACCTTGGCGTGCAAAACTTTCGCGCCGGCTGCGGCAAGTGCGTGTGCCTGATCGTAAGAAAGTTCATGAAGCAGTTTTGCTTCTGTGGACTCGTGAGGATTGGCGGTGTAGATGCCGTCCACGTCGGTCCAAATGACAAGCTCGTCGGCATCGACCACGTTCGCGATCAGCGCACCGGAAAAATCCGAACTGTTCCTGCCGAGCGTAGTGACACGGCCATCGCGAGTCGAGCCGATGAATCCGGTTACGACGGGAACGAGGCCATCATCGAAGAGCGGAAGAAGAATTTCCCGACCGCGACGGCGCGTTTCGTCAATTTGCGGGCGCGCATCGCGGAACGTGTCACAAGTCAAAACAAATTCCGAGGAGCTGACGGGAACGGCAGGCACGCCCGTCTTTTCAAGAGCCGCAGCGAAGAGGCGCGCGCTGAATCGTTCGCCGTAGGACGCGAGACGATCTTGCAGCGGGGCGCGACCAGCGTAGCACGGCTGCGTTTCCGGAGACGCATCGTGCAGCAGATCTTGGCCGAGGAGCTGAAGTTCGCGCGCCACGCGATCGTGCTCCTGCGATTCCAGATGGAGATCGCGAAGCACTTCCATGTGAAGCTGAAAAACGTGTTCGGCATCGCGCCGGGCGTCAGTGCGGCATCCGGCTTCGAGCGTGCGCGCGATCCCGAGCAAACAATCGGTGACCCGCTTCATCGCAGAAACAACAACGACGACACTCGCGTGCGAAGCTGCTTCGCGGACGATGCCGGCAGCATGGAGCATGCGCTCGGCGCCGAGAAGCGAACTTCCGCCAAACTTAAACGCGAGAACTGGATGTTCCGATCCGTCCGAACGCTTTGCGAACGGGGAAGCGAACGCTCCGGCATTGTTTCGTTCTACGGGTAGTTCTTGCTGTCCATCCGGGCTCATGATGACGGCTCCTAGTGATGCTTGCTTGGAATCGCCACTGCCGGGGAGCGTCTCTGGAGGGGGCTTAAATGAAGAAACCCACCGCCGGATTCGCTTCAGGCGGTGGGTTGGAAACTTTGCTTGTCTTGCTAGCTGTTTCTACCCTCGCCGGAAGCGCCCGTAGTCTTAATCGTAATAATAGTGGTGGACGTCGTCTTAGAAATGGACGACATCGAGGAGCGCTTCGAGATGGCGAGAGACAAACTCACGAAAAGAGGATAGCACACGAACCCGGAATTGCAAGGAAGAACCTTTTTCGGGTGCCTGGCATGCACTACAGACAAAACCTTAGAAAATTAGCGCCTTCGATGAGCATCTAATTCAACAGAGGTTCGTTCGGGACGTGTCCGGCTCTCGACCTCGGATGTGAGGAGAGATGGCAAGCATAGGAAGAGTGGATCGAGTGGCGGTGGCTTTCACCGTATGGGGCTTCCTGGCATTTTTCTTGTCACCGGGAACAGCAGCGAAAAAGAATCAGATTACCGGAGAAATAAAATTCGAAGGCGTGACCTACGTTGAGAAAAAAGCGGGAGTGTGGATCGACGGTCAATATCTCGGTTATTTAAAAGAGCTGAAGGGCAAGCGGAAAATCGTGCTTTTGCCGGGGGAGCATCAAATTATTATGCGGCGTGCGGGTTACGACGATTTCGCGAAAACGATCGTGATCGAGCCGGGTCAAGGGCAAACGATACGCGTGGTCATGTACAAAACGCGCGGAGTGCCGCCTCAAGACGAATCCGCGAAGTTAAAATTTAGACGAATCCGCGAAGTTAAAATTTTCGGTGAAGCCGCGGCGCGCCGCAGTTTTTCTGGACGATAAATTCATGGGCCCGGCGAGCGATTTTGGCGGTTCCATGAAAGTAGCTCCGGGCTGGCACACCGTGAAGATCGAGTTGCCTGGATACCGAACCTACGAGACGAGCGTGGATGCGGTGATAGGAAAGAAGAAGACGGAAGTGAAAGTCGAGCTTCCGAAGGGCAGCATCCGCGAGGCGGGGCCACTGATCCGAGCAAAGGCGCAGTGACGAGGGAAGCCGGGATCGTTCCTGCAGGTGCCTTGTACAGCGAAACGCGTAAGAACTTCTCGAAGATGTGTTCCCCGACCATACAGCGAATCCTGTACGGCGGTAAGTCACGCAAGACCGGAAACTTACGGGCTCAACTGACCGCAGGGTTTGGCGATGCGGGTGCACTTAGCACAGGCGAGAGGCAATTCCACAACAAGGGAGTCGAATTTCAAAACGCCCAGGAGGCTGCATGCTGTCAGCAACGACGAACCAAAGTTTGCGCTGGCGCCGTGCAATCAGCGTTTTCCTCTTGCTGCTCGTCGCGACGAGCGGCACGAGAACGGTGAGTGCGCAAAATAAGGTGGTGGGAGAACTTGAATTTGAAGGGAAGACGAAATTGGAACGCGATTCGGGTGTGTGGATCGACGGAAATTATGTTGGATACCTGAAAGAGCTGAAGGGCAGCAAGAAAGTGACATTGTTGCCGGGCCAGCACGAAGTAGTCGTGAGGCAGTCTGGCTATCAGGACTACGTCGAGAAAATCGTGGTCGAACCGGGACAGAAGCGCCTGGTCAGCGTCACCATGCATTTGGCTCCACGCGCGAGCGTACCGGAAATCACATCAACGCTTAAACTAAACATCAAACCGAAACGTGCGGCCGTTTTTCTGGATGAAAAGTTTGTCGGGCACGCAGCAGATTTTGGCGGCGCGTTCAGGTCCATGAAAATCAGTCCGGGCAAACACCGCATACGAGTGGAACTTCCGGGTTATCGAACGTTCGACACGGAAATAAATCTGCTCGCGAACCAGGAAAGCGAAGTAAAAACAGAGTTGGTCCCCGGCAGTATCCAGCAGAATTCGCCCCTCATCAAAAAACCGGATGCGCGTCAATAGAATTAGCGAACCTCAGAGCGAACGTCAAAAACTAAACTGGAGCAGGTGAGGCCGGATTCGGCTTTCTGCAATTCAGAAATATCGAGCGATGTGACTTGGAAGCCGCGAGCTTCGATGAGCGCGCGTGTGCGGCCAAAGGAAGCAGGAAAAATAATTGTTCCGCCAAGCGCCAGTGCGTTTGCCGCGTGAGGCTCCGCGGGATCGACGTCCACCCATTCGTATCCTTCAAAAACCGACGAATCAAACCAGGCGCGATTCGCAAGCAGCGTGTTGCTATCCAGCGCTGTAACAGCCGATTTCAGGTGAAGGCATCCGTTCACTGGAACGGAAACCACTTGGTAACCGTGTGGTGCCGTGATGCTGGCAAGCTGAGAGATTCCTTCGGCGTTAGTGCGTGCGGTGAGCCCCACGAAAAGCTTTCGACCGACGCGCAGAATGTCTCCGCCTTCAATCATGCCGGGAAGCTTGACGTGAGCAAGCTTGCGAAAAGGCGTCAGCGCGGCTGCGATGGTAGCGGCTTCGCGGCGGCGGGTTTCCGTGCCGAGAGGAAAGATGACCGCCAATTCGTCGAGC
>WNGM01002118.1_pt1 | contig 15921 bp, 20 predicted proteins | sample 5400571 | NCBI WGS metagenome assembly WNGM01 (sample SAMN13153378, study PRJNA577476) | soil metagenome | isolation source: 100 cm soil or saprolite under Garry oak tree replicate 2 | place: USA:California | collected 2016-06-15 | reverse complement strand
GTTCCAGCGCGGCCTGGGCGTCCTGGTCCAGTGTCACCTGCAGGGTCGGCGGCGGCATGATCGTCCCCCTTGCGGGCAGGAAAGGTGACCATGCTCATTGTCCACCGATACACGCCGCGACTCCCAGGAAGCATTTAGACAGAAGCGACCGCACAGGGAGTGACCTATGACCCGCGAGCCGAATCTCCCAGACCTCGGTGGCGGCCCGGCGTTCGAGCATGCCCTCCTTGCCAGAGCGTTCCAACTGCTCCTCGATGACCACCGACCCTTGAGCGCGGCTCGCCTGGCCCAGGCGCTGGCGTGTGACCCTGATCGGGTTGAGCAGGCGCTGGCGTCGCTGGACCGCCAGGGCCGCATCCAGCGGGACCCTGCCGGGGCGGTGATCGGCAGCCACGGCCTGTCGCTGACGCCCACCCCGCATGCGCTGCTCCTTGAGCACCACAACGGGCGGGAGCGGCAGTTTTGGACGTGGTGCGCCTGGGATGCGGTCGGCATCTTGGCCGCCCTGGACGCCAGCGGGCGGATCCGCTCGACCAGTCCCTCCTCTGCCGCGCCCATCCAGCTCGACTTCTACCACGGCCACCCTCGCGACCCCGAGCCGGGGCTGGTGGTGTTCTTCGCCGACACCGACTGCTGCACCCCAGCCAATGGCGCCGACGACGATCCGGACTGCTGCGGCTCCGGGTCGGTGATCGACGAGTGGTGCCCGCTGGTCAACTTCTTCGAGCACGCCGGCGCCGCCCAGGTCTGGGCCGCCGAGCACGGCGTGCGCGGCACCGCGGTCCCGCTGGACGAGGCCACCGAGCGGGGCAGGACGGCGTGGCGCCGGTGGATCGCCGACCCGCGGCAACCCAGCGAACCGGCCGACCAGCTTCGGAGCCGACCATGACGCCGACCGGCGCGGGCGTCACGATGACGATCGGGGAGCTGGCCCGCCGCAGCGGCACCTCCGTCAAGGCGCTGCGACGCTACGAAGGCATGGGGCTCATCTACACGGTGGGCCGCAGCTCGGCCGGATACCGGCTGTTCGACCAGGACGCCCTGTGGTGCGTGCAGGTGATCGGCAACCTCCGCGGCCTCGGCCTGACCGTGGCCGAGATCCGTGAGCTCGCCGGCGTGTACCTGAATCGGCCCGACCAGCCCATCGGCCCCCACCTGGCCGAGCGGCTCCGGAGTGTGCGGGCGCGGCTGGACGCGCGGATCGCCGAGCTCCAGCAGATGCGCCAGCGGATCGACGCCTTCCAGGCGAGCCACCAGGCCGAGCTGGGCTGCCAGGCCCAGGCCGATTTCCGCGCCGGCGACCCAAGGTCCAGGTCGAGCACGCCGCCCGCGACCGCTGGCACTTGACCCTCCCCCGGGGGCAGGCCCTAGCCTGCTCGCGGGAGGTGATGGCAGTGGCAGCCACCAACACGAACGACAACGAACACCCCTGACCAGCAGATGACCGGCCCGGCACGCAGCCGGATGATCGGCGCCATTGGGACCGCCGCGCGGCTGCTGGTCGGCCTGGCGCTGCTCGGCAGCGTCCTGCAGGGCGAGCTCGCCGGACCGTTCCGTCCGGCCGCCTGGCTGCTGGGCCTGGTCGGGTTCCCGGCCGTGCTGCTGGGCTGGCAGTGGTGGCGGGCCCGTCGTGGCAGGCCACGGCTGCGGGCGACCGGGCCGCTGGGTCACGGGCTCAACATCGCGGTGTTCCTGGCGCTGTACCTGACGCCCTGGTACGCGCCGTCGCTGCGGTTCACCAGCGACGCCGCGCTGCTGTTCTACGGCACCTCGATGCTGCTGGCCGCCCTGCGCGGGTACGGCGGCTGCGAGGTCCTGGCGCTGTCCAACTGGCTGCTCCGCCGCGACGACCAGGTCGGCTGCGTGGTCTTCTCACCCATCGACCAGCTCGAAGACCACCGGCGCCACTGAGCGTCGGCGAAGAAGGAGGTCGCTCTGGTACACCGAGCCTTTCCTGTCATCTACGCGTAGGACGTGGCACAGTCGGTTGGCTTCTGTGGGGGCCTCGGCTTCGAGCCGCACGTTCGCCCTTCCGCCGGAGGGGGCCGGACTCTATGGGCCTTCGGCGGGGCGGCCACGAGCTGGAGCGGCTGTACGGGGGTGAAGGTCGGAGAAGGATCACTCCAGCTTACGGCGCGCGGCCAAGCGAGCTTGGCCTCCCGCTTACACACCGCCAGCGACCCTGTCCGGGCCTGCGCAGGATCCTCTGGCCAAGCCGATTGACCTGGCGAGCCGTCGCTGGGCCCGCTGAATGCGTGACGGAGGCGCGATGCCGCGATGGGTAGCCACATCCTCTATCTGGTCGGGGGCGCGCCGCGGGTTGGCAAGTCGTCGCTGGCGCAGCGGCTGCTGGAGACCGATGGGATCCCCTGGCTGCCGACTGACGTGCTGCGGACGGTGCTGCGTCGGGTGCTTCCCGAGCTGGATGCCATCGATCAGGACCCGGTCGACGCCCACCTGCTCGCCGAGTTCCTGTACCCGCATGTCGAGCAGGCCGCCGAGGTGTGCGCCGAGGAGGCCGAGCGGTTCCTGATCGAGGGCTTCGAGCTGTCGCCCTCCTACCCTGCGCGGCTGCGAGCGGCGCTGGAGGGGACTACGGTTCGGGCGTGCTTCCTTGGGCACGACGGGGTCACCGTCGAGGACCTCGTCGCCTACAGGGGACCCAAGCCCCAGCACCACGGCGCATCACGCGAGGAGCTCCGCGACGCCGCCGCGTGGATCCGGCGGCGGAGCCGCGAGCTGCGCCAGGAGTGCGCCGACGCTGGCGTGCCCTACGTCGATGTGGGCGAGGTCGGCTTCGAGGCGGCCATGGTCCGAGCACGAGCCCACCTGCTGGCGCGCGGCTGACCCTCCCACACAGCCGACGCCACCGCGTCCGGTCCCGTCATGATGTGGCGCGAGTGGGTGGGGCGACGCCTCGGCAGTACAGCCAGCCGATCCCCAGCAGGGTCGGCGCCAGGACGGTGGCGCCGGTGACCAGGCCCGCCGGCTGGACGGTGCCGCCAAGGATCGCCAGGAGGCCGGTGGCGAGCAGGCCGTACGCCCCGGTCGCCACCCGGTGGCGGTCCTCACGCGGCCGGTCGTCGGTCAGCCGGTCGAGCCGGTAGACCAGGTCACCGTGGCCACCGAAAGCCGGGCTGGGGGTCGGCCCCGTGGGGGACGCGGCGGTGGCCAGTGCCGCCTTGGCCAGGGCACGGGCGACCACCTGCCGATCTCCGACCACGCTGGCCGCGGCCTGGTCGGCGATGACCTCTAGCTCCCGGGCAAGCGACGCGGCCGCCTGGTGGACCACCGGCCCCAGGGTGGCGGTGACGACCTGCGCAGAGCCCAGGAGCCGATGGTGGCGAAGCTGTAGGTGGGCAAGCTCGTGGGCCAGCATGGCGTCGCGTTCGTCGCCGTCCAGCAGGCCGAGCAGTCCCCTCGACACGAACACGCCGCCGGAGCGGACACCCAGGGTGTACGCGAACGGCCTGGGCGAGGCCAGGACGTGGGTAACCGGCCCGCCGCTGGACCCTGGGAGCAATTCCGCGGCGGCCACGGCGGTGCTGATGGCCAGCCGCGAGTTCGCTCTGGCGGCCGCCGCGGCGAGCCAGCCGAGACGTAGCAGGTAGGCCAGCGCCAGGGCGCGGCTGGCGGTCTGCGCGAGGTGGATCACGTTCGGACTGGCCAGGGCGGCAAGGTCGCCCGGTGGACGACGGAGAGGCAGGGCAGGACCACCAGTGGCAGCGCCGCCATGCCGACCAGCGCCAGCAGGTGGAAGGTCGCGACTCTGCGGGCGGGGGCGCGACCGTCGAACAGGCGGGCGGCGAGCCACGGGCTCACCAACAGCAGGGCGATCGGCCCGGCGATCAGCGCGGCCGTAGTGAGCCTCACCCCGCGCCGCCTTTGTGTGCGGTGCCAGTGCCGTCGGCCAGTGCTTGCAGGCGGCCGAGCAGCTCGGGTGAGGCTTCAAGGTCCGTGACGAAGTGGGCCAGCACCGCTCGGGGGTCCTCGGCATCGGCCAGTACGTCCCGCAGCGCGCGGGCAGCAAGCTCCTCTTTGGTCAGTGCCGGCCGGTAGACGAACCCGCGGCCCTGCCGTCGGCGCTCCAGCAGCCCCTTGTCGCACAGGCGGGTCACGATCGTCATCACCGTGGTGTAGGCGCGCTGCTGGCCTTGGAGGGCGGTGAGGAGGTCGTGCACGCCGACCCAGTCGCCGCGTGCCCAGGCAAGCTCCATCACCTCGGCCTCCAGTTCGCCGAGCCGCCGTCCGGCCACCTGCCGCCTGGTCACCATCCTGTTCGCTTTCTACATCCGCGTAGTAGTACCTGTGTGATGCTGTCGGTCCGGGCGGCGCCTGTCAACCGCGATCGGGCCGAGGATCGGCCGGGGCGCCGGGGTCGATCGCGCCACCGGCCGCCCTGGCGGTGATCTCGTCGCCGGTGGCGGTGGCTGCCTCGGCCGGCGGTGGCGTTCGCGCAGCCACAGCCAGCCGCCGGCGCCGAGCATCACGCCCAGCGACACCCAGCCGTTGCGGGACAGGCCGAGCAGGCGGTAGGTGGTGTCGGTGCGCAGCAGCTCCAGGAAGAACCGTCCGAACGCGTACAGCCCCAGGTAGGCGAGCGCGATCGAGCCGGTGCGCAGGCGGTGACGCCGGTCCAGCCACAGCAGCGCACCCACCACCAGCAGGTCGTACAGCGACTCGTACAGGAAGGTGGGATGGAACGTGGAGAACCCGAGGTACCGGTCCGGCCGGTGGCCGGGGTCGACCCGCAGCGCCCACGGCAGCCCGCTCGGCGTGCCGAACAGCTCCTGGTTGAAGTAGTTGCCCAAGCGGCCCAGCGCCTGCGCCAGCGGGATCCCCGGGATGGCGGCGTCCAGCGCCTCCAGGACCGGCAGGCCGCGGCGATGGGCGACCCAGGTGCCGACCAGGATCCCGACGGTGAGGCCGCCGTACAGGGCCAGGCCGCCCTCCCAGATGGCAACCACGTGCAGCCAGCGGCCGCGGAACTGGCCGGAGTGGGTCGAGACGTAGGCGGCGCGGGCGCCGAGGTAGCCGGCGGCGACCGCCCACAGCACCGGCCGGTCCAGCTCGGCCGGGTCGCGGCCTCGCTCGGCCCAGCGGCGCCTGGCCAGCGACACGGCCAGCAGGATGCCGACCGCATGCAGCAGTCCGTACAGGTGCACGACCAGCGGGCCCAGGTGGAACCCATTGGTCGGCGGCGCCGGGATGAAAGCGAGCACGGTCGACATGGTTGGGTCACCCTCCGGTGCTGGTGAGGTCCGGCGTCGCGAGCTGCTGGCGGGGCGTGGGCTCCGCCGCGGCGGCGGAGGGGGCCACAGCAAGCGGCCTGGCGGCCCAGGCGGGCAGCCACCAGTTCCAGCGGCCCAGCAGCGACACCAGGCCGGGGACCAGCAGGCAGCGCACCACGGTCGCGTCCAGCAGAATGCCCGCGCCGAGCCCGGTCGCGAAGATCTTGGTCACGGTGTCGCGGGCGCCCGCCAGCGACGCGAACGCCAGGAACAGGATGAGCGCGGCGCTGGTCACCAGCCGGCCCGTACGGCCCACCCCCTTGAGGACAGCGTCGACGGTCGAGCCGGTGCCGTCGTAGGCCTCGCAGTATGTGGGCCAGCAGGAACACCTCGTAATCCATCGACAGCCCGTACAGGAACGCGAACACGAACAGCGGCACGAAGCTGTCCAGCGCCCCGGTGCCGCCCACCCCGCCCAGCGCCCTGGCGCCATGCCCGAGCGGCCACACCAGCACGATCGCGCCGAAGGTCGCGCCGATCGACAGCAGGTCGACGGCCACGCCCTTAGCGGCCAGCAGCAGCGACCGGAACGCCCGCGCCAGCAGCACGAAGGTGATCGCCGCGATGACCGCCACCATCAGCGGGAAGCGGCCGTAGACCGCGCGGGCGAAGTCGAGGTTCTCGGCGCCGACGCCGCCGACCCGCGCGCCGGGCACCAAGCGTTGCACGGTGGCGCGGACCCGTTGGATGGCCTGCTGGCCGGCACGGGTGCCGGGCCCGGCCACCGCCGCCACCTCGACCAGCGCGGTGCCGGCCCGCCGCCAGGCGGGCTCGGTGGGCGCGACCGCCGCCCACACACCAGGCACCCGCGCCAGGCCACTCGCCAGCACCATGGGGTCGGTCGCGGCGCCGGCGGGGACCAGCACCTCGATCGGCGTGAGCACCCCGGCCGGCACCCCCGCGGCGCGCAGGGCCACCAGCCCCTGGTGAGCCGGACCGCCGCCCGCCAGGGAACTGGCCTGCTCGTCGCCGACCTGCAGGCGCAGCGTGAACCCGCCAAGGATCGCCAGCCCCGCCACGGCCGCCACGCCGACCGCGACCGTGGACGCGCTCAGCACCACCGAGCGGCCCGCGCTGGCCATCGCCCGGTGGACCGCCTGGTCGCCGGCGTGGCCGGCTGCCCGCTCCTCACGCCAACGGGTCACCAGCAGCAGCGAGTAGTCGATCGCCACACCCAGGCCGATCAGCGCGACCAGGTACTCCACGATCAGATTCACCTCGGTAAGCACCGTCAACAGGCCCACCAGCAGCAGCGTCGCCAGGATGGACACCGCGGCGACCAGCAGCGGCGCCAGCGCCAGCACCGAGCCGAACACCAACAGCAGCACCGCCAGCGCGCCCAGCCCGCCGATCAGCGTCAGGTTGACCAACTCGGCCCCTGCCGACCCGCCATCGTCGTGGGCGCTGAGCTGGTCGATGCCGGTCACCTCCAGCGCGGTGCCCGCCGGCAACGCCCCGCTCAGCGCGGCCGCGGTCGCATCAGCCGGATCGCCACGGTCGACTGCGCCGTCGTCGCTGAGGAACACCAGGCCGTAAGTGGTCCGGCCGTCGGCAGAGACCAGGCGCCGGTCACCGCTGCTGGCATATGACACAACGCGAGCGGGCAGTGCGGCCGCGACCGAAGCGAAACCGCGCCCAAGAGCCTCCCGCACACCGGGGGTGTCCACGGTGACACCAGGCGGCAGGGTGATAACCGGCACGATCGGATGCGCATGGCCGCCGCTGCCGTAGGTCTCCGCGATGGCCAGATTGGCCTGGTACCCCGGCTGGCCGGGTAGCGAGAAGTCCGTCGACAGCCGCTGGCTGACGGCTGGCGCGAGCACGACCCCCACCAACAGCACGACAAGCCACACGCCCAGCACAACCAGCTTGTGGCGCAGCAGCCAGCCGGACAGCCGCGTCATGACCCACCCACCACCTACTACAGTCTTGTAGAAACCAGGTGGGCCGATCTTCTACAAAACTGTAGAAGCTTGTCAACCGGGAGGAGGGTATATGCGCCCAGCGTCGTGGGGCGGCAAACCGCTCGACGGCCTCACCGCCTGCTTGGACTCGGGGTGGGCGGGTTGGCGGTCTGGTGGTGGCGCGGCAGGTCCTGGGCGCCGGCGAGGATGAGATCGAGGACGAAGGTGAAGTCCGCGCCGGGTTCGCAGGTGCCGCAGATGGTGTGGGCGGTACGGACGAGGTGAGGCGGGGTGTCGGGCGGCAGCAGCTGCGACATGGTGATCAACGCGTCGGCGTCGGAACGGGCAGCGGCGAGGCACCGGTAGGTGAGGGTGGCGAAGGCGTCGGCGTAGGCGGTGGAGATGACCGAGCGCAGGATCTGCGTGGCGCGGGTGTCGTCGTAGCCGGCGTCGCGGAGGTTGCCCAGCAGGGTGTCGTAGGCCTCGAGCGGGCGGCGGGGCAGGATGCGCCGGGTGAGCAGCAGGGTCGAGGTGCGCGGATGGGCGTCGATGACCGCCCGGAGCCCAACGCCGAAGGCGCGGAGCGACTCGACCCAGTTGCCGTCGCGGCGGGGTGGGGGCACTTCGTCCCAGAGTCGTTCCACGACACCGTCGAGCAGGGCGTCCTTGTTACGGACGTGCCGGTAGAGGGCCATCGGGTCGACGCCGAGCTCGGTGGCGACCCGGCGCATCGTCAGCGCGTCGGGGCCGTGGGCGTCGGCAATCTCGAGGGCGGTGGCCAAGATCCGCTCCCGGCTCAGGATGCCGCGCCGCTCGCCCGCCGCCATGCGCCGGTTCGCGATGCACCTGCTCATGCGCGCGTGGACGTGAGCCACAGTGGTCAAGCTCGACTCCTCGCCCTTGGGTCACCTTCTGTATGAGGCCGATCAGCTCCGGGCCCTTGGGGGGTTCGAGCCGGAGCGCCGCTCTGACGGCCTCACCGATGACCCAGTCCGGGGAGCGCTTGACTGCCTGTCCAAAGACGAGCGACGACGGCAGGTCAGCTGACGATGGGCTGACCGGTCACTCGCAGTCGGGATCCTCGTCCGGCGGCTCCTGCACGTGCTCGAGGTCGAGCGCGAGGCAACCCTCGGCGGGTTGGTGATGCCCGGGCACTGGCAATCACTGGGGAGCCGCGTGCACCGGCAGCACATCGCGTGCTCCAGGGCCGGATGCCCAACTCGCGCCGATCACCTTTGGAACATGGTCATTCCGGCTGGGTTGCGCCCTCCGCGCTGACTGGTTCCGATGCCGCCGACGTGCGTGTGGGATTCCGATCCGGGGACTTGATCCGGTTGTCCGTGGCGAGGGCTGGTATGCGTACGTGGATGGTGAGGCCGCCGTCGCGGCGGGGTACGGCGTGGACGTCGCCGCCGTGGGCGTGGGCCACGGCGCGAACGATGGACAGGCCCAGTCCTGCCCCGTGGTTGCCGCTCACGGCTGCGCGTCGCTCGGTGGTGGCGAGTCGACGGAACGGTTCGAACAGGCTCGGGATCTCGTAGGTCGGCACAGGAGGGCCGGGGTTTTCCACGGTGAGCTGGGCGGTTGCGTCATCGAGGCCGCTGGTCACCGCGACCCATCCGTGTTCGGCTTGGTTGTAGCGGATGGCGTTGTCGATGAGGTTCTGGACGAGTCGCTCCAGCAGGGCCGGGTCGCCTGCGACGGGTGCCGAGGCGAGCGCGGTACGGATCTCGACACCGGCTTGCCGGGCGGCGGCTTGGGACTCGGTGGCGATGCGCCGGATGATGTCGGCGAGGTCGACGGGGATGGGGTCGGTGATGCGTTGTTCGCTGCTGGCGAGGGTGAGCAGGCCGTCGATGAGGCGTTCGTGGCGTTGGTTGACCGCGAGCAGGGCAGTGCCGAGCTGACGCAGCGACTCGCTGGCTTGCGGGTTGTCGAGGGCGACCTCGATGAGCGTGCGGTTGATGGTCAGCGGGGTGCGCAGTTCGTGGGAGGCGTTGGCGACGAATCGGCGTTGGCTGTCGAAGGCCCGGTCCAGCCGCTCCAGCATGGCGTCGAAGGTGTCGGCGAGGTCTTTGATCTCGTCGTCGGGCCCGTCGAGGGCGATGCGTTCGTGGAGGCTGCGGTCGGCGACCCGGCGGGCGGTGGCGGTGATGTCCTGCAGCGGTCGTAGTGCCCGCCCGGTCAGCAGCCAGCCGAACCCTCCGGCGGCGACGCCGATGACACCGAGGGCCACCAGCGAGGCGATGAGCATCGCGCGCAGAGTGTCGTCGCGGGCCTGTTCGGACTGGGTTCGGAGCTGATCGGCAAGTTCGGGCGGCACCTGGTGCGACCGCAGTTGCTCGGTGGACGCCGCGCGTCCGCTCAGCTGGTGGTCGAGCGACAGCCCGAGGTAGAGGTACATGAAGGCCACAAGGATCGCGCCGGCGAGGAAGAACGCCCCGGCATACAGCAGGGTGAGCCGGACCCGGATCGTGGACCGCCACCAGCGTTTCATGGGATGCGGTATCCGGCGCCGGGGACGGTCTCGATGACCGGTGGTTGGCCGAGTTTGCGGCGCAGCATCATGATGGTGAACCGGACGACACCGGTGAACGGGTCGATGTGTTCGTCCCAGGCCTTCTCCAGCAGCTGTTCGGCGGACACCGCGCCGCCGTCGGCGCGCAGCAGCTCGGCGAGCACGGCGAACTCTTTGCGGGACAGCGGAATGTGCTCGCCGTCGCGGGTGACGGTGCGGAGATGGGGGTCGAGCCGGATGCCGGCGCGTTCCAGCGCAGGGGGCGCGGCGGGCCGCGCCCTGCGCGCCAGCGCCTGGATCCGGGCGGTGAGCTCGGCGAACGCGAACGGTTTGGTCAGGTAGTCGTCGGCGCCGAGCCCGAGACCGGCGACGCGTTCTTTCACCGCGGTGGCGGCAGTGAGCATGAGGATCCGGGTCTCGGTGCCGGATTCGACCAGCGTGCGGCACACGTCGTCCCCGGACACGACCGGCAGGTCGCGGTCAAGCACGATGACGTCGTAGTCGTTGACCGCCAGCCGCTCCAGCGCGGCATCACCGTCGTAGGCCACGTCGACGGCCATCGCGTGGTTGCGCAGACCCGCAGTGATCGTGTCGGCAAGGAGCCGTTCGTCTTCCACCACCAGCACCCGCATCTGCCCATCATGCCTTGGTGGGGCGTTAGGGCGGTGTTAGGGAATCCCTCGCGCCGCGCTAACGGCCCGTCGGGTGAACTGGTGCATGACAGAGACATGCACCACAGGAAGGACGCGCATGACAGGAAAGCGGCAGGCTCGACGTCTGGTGCCGGCGCTGCTGGTGGTGCCGCTGCTGGTGCTGGCCGCGTGCGGACAGAACAACCGAAACAGCGCCGCCCCGGTCGACAAGGCGGCGGCGGGCCGGGCGTACGCGCAGTGCATACGGGACAACGGTGTGCCCGACTTTCCCGACCCGGACGCCAACGGGGAGCTGCGCGGCCCCGCCCACGAAAAGGAAAGCGACCCGAAATTCCGAGCCGCGCAGGAGAAATGCCGCGACCTGGCCCCAGGCGGCGAACATCAACGATCCGACCCGGCCACTGTGGAGCAGATGCGCAAGTTCTCGCAGTGCATGCGCGACAACGGTCTGCCCGACTTCCCCGACCCGGATCCCGACGGGCGGTTGCGCGGCGCCAGCCACGAGCAGCAAGACAACCCGACGTTCCGAGCCGCGATGCAGACCTGCCGCCAAAAGCTGCCGGGGGGAGGCGACCATCGATGAGGCCCAAGCTCCTGATCACCGGCGCCGCGGCGGTGATCCTCGGTGGCACGGTCGCCGGATTGGCGTTGGCCTGGGGATCGGCCGCCAAGCAACCAGCAGCCAACCCCGCGTTGCCTCCCGCCACCGCGAAGGTCACCAGGACCACGCTGGTGGAAACCAAGAAAGTGTCGGGCACGCTCGGCTACGGCGATGCGGTGCCGGTCAGCACGGCCCAGACCGGGACACTCACCTGGATCGCGCCGGAGGGCTCCACGGTCAAGCGGGGCGAGCCGCTATTCAAGTTCGACGAGCGACCGGTCGTCGCGGTCTATGGATCGCTGCCGCTGTATCGGACGCTGCGTGTGGGTGTCGAGGGAACCGATGTCAAACAGTTCGAGGAGAACCTGTCGAAGCTGGGCTACACCGGGTTCACCGTCGACGACACCTACACCGCGGCCACGGCCCAGGCCGCGCGGAGCTGGCAGGGTGACCTTGGCCTGCCCAAGACCGGAGCGGTGGAGCCGGGCCAACTGGTGGTCACCCCAGGCGCAGTGCGAGTCGCCGAGCACACCGCCCGCGTCGGTGACAGGATCGGCGGCGACGCCGGTGGCGGCGCGTCTGTGCTGTCCTATACCGGCACGACCCGGCTGGTCACCGTCGAGCTTGAGGTGGCCGACCAGGCGCTCGCCGCCAAGAGCCGCACGGTCACGGTCACGGTTCCCGGCCAGGGCCCGGTGAAGGGAAAGATCGCCCAGGTCGGCACCGTCGCCACGGCGCCGGAACAAACCGGCAGCGCGCCTGGGGACCAAGCGAGCAACGCGCCTGGCGGGAGCAGCACGACCGCCTCCGACGCGCGTATCCAGGTGACGGTGACGATCGCCGATCAGAAGAAGCTCGGTTCGCTGGACGGCGCCCCGGTGGATGTGGACTTCGTCAGCCAAGAGCGCAAGGACGTCCTGGCGGTGCCGGTCGCGGCGCTGCTCGCGCTGCCCAAAGGCGGCTACGGGGTCCAGATCGTCCAGGGCGGTGCGACCCGCATCGTGGCTGTAAAGACCGGCATGTTTGCCGCCGGGCGAGTCGAGATCGGCGGCGACGGCATCGCCGAGGGCGTCACCGTGGGGGTGCCCAAGTGAGCGGCCGGGCCGAGGCGATCGTGACGCTGCGCGGGGTCGGCCGCGACTATCCGGGCGGCGTCGCCGCGCTCCGCGACGTCGACCTGGACATCGACCGCGGCGAGATGGTGGCGATCGTCGGGCCGTCGGGGTCGGGCAAGTCGACGATGCTCAACGTAATGGGCACCCTGGACCGGCCGACCACCGGGGAGGTCGTCATCGACGGGTTCGCTGTCGCGGGCCTGTCCGACCGTGAGCTGTCGGCCCTACGGGCGCGCCGCATCGGGTTCGTCTTCCAGCAATTCCACCTCGCCCCAGGGGTGCCCGCTCTGGACAATGTCGCCGACGGGCTGCTCTACACCGGCGCCAGCCTGCGGCAACGGCGCGAACGGGCAGCACGGGCTCTGGAGCGGGTCGGGCTGGGACACCGGTCGACCCACCGGCCGCACGAGCTGTCCGGCGGGGAGAAGCAGCGCACCGCCATCGCCCGCGCGGTCGTGGGCGAACCCACCCTGTTGCTTGCCGACGAACCCACCGGGGCGTTGGACAGCCGCTCCGGTGAAAGCCTGATGCGGCTGCTGACCGAGCTCCACGAGTCAGGCACGACCATCGTGGTGATCACGCACGAGCGCCAGGTCGCGGCGTGCCTGCCCCGCCAGGTGTCCATGCTGGACGGTCAGGTGGTCGGCGACCGGACGGCGGTGGGGACGTGACGATCGCATTACGACCAGGTCGGTTAAGCCCTCGCGATGTGGTGCGGGTGGGTGGGCACGGGCTGCGTGCCCGACCCTTACGGGTGGTGCTCTCGGCGCTGGGCATTGCGATCGGCATCGCGGCGATGGTGGCCGTCGTCGGGATCTCCACCTCCAGCCGCGCCGAACTGAACCGGCTGCTCGACGCGCTCGGCACCAACCTGCTCACCGCTGGTCCGGGCAGCACCCTCTTTGGCGAGGAAGCCACCCTCCCCGACGACGCAGTCGCCATGGTCGGGCGGATCGGGCCGGTCGAGTCCGTCTCGGCCACCGGCAAGATTGCTGACGCGAAGGTCTACCGCAGCGACAAGATCCCGCCCGCCCAATCCGGGGGGATCGCCACCCTCGCAGCGCGCACCGACCTGCTCGACGTCGTCGGCGCGAGGGTGGCGTCGGGAACCTGGCTCAACGACGCCACCGCGCAGTACCCGGCGGTCGTGCTCGGCGCCAGGGCCGCCGAGCATCTCGGCATCGGAGCGGCAGGGCCGGACCTGCAGATTTGGCTCGGCGGCCAGTGGGCAACCGTGGTCGGGACCCTGAGCCCGGTGCCGCTGGCGCCCGAACTGGACCTGGCCGCGCTGGTCGGCTGGCAAGCCGGGCAACGCTACCTCGGCTTCGACGGCAGCCCGACGACGGTGTACACCCGCACCCACCCCGACAAGGTCGAAATGGTACGGGGTGTGCTGGCCGCGACCATCAATCCCGCCCAGCCCAACGAGGTCGAGGTGTCCCGCCCCTCGGACGCGCTCGCCGCCCAAGCCGCCGCCGACGTCACCTTCACCGGGCTGCTGCTCGGCCTGGGTGCCGTCGCGCTGCTGGTCGGCGGGATCGGGGTGGCCAACACCATGGTGATCTCCGTGCTGGAGCGCCGCGCCGAAATCGGGCTGCGCCGCTCGCTGGGCGCCACGCGTGGGCAGATCCGGGCCCAGTTCCTGGCCGAGGCCCTGCTGCTGTCCGCGCTCGGCGGAGGCTCCGGGGTGCTGCTCGGTACCGCGGTGACCGCGGTGTACGCCAGCCTGCAAGGCTGGCCGACCGTGGTGCCCGCCTGGGTCATGGGCGGCGGCATCGCAGCCACCCTGGTCATTGGCGCGCTCGCCGGCCTGTACCCAGCGATCCGGGCCGCGCGTCTGGCTCCCACCGAGGCACTCGCGACCACCTGAACAGACCTGCCGACCGAGCTCGCACAGACCGAATCGCCTCAGCGCCTGGCCGAGATGGGCGAGGTCGCGAGGCGGTGTGCGTGGACGGGCTGGCGACTCGGGTGCAGCGGCCTGCGGGCTGGGCCACCCTAAGGTGCCGCACGACGCCAAGCGGCATGCCCCCACCGCCCAGCGTGGCCGTGTCGACCGTCCATGGCGACTGCCGTGATGGGACGCGGCGCCGATCACGGCCGTGAGCTCGGCTTCGATCAATGCCTGGTAGATGGTCTGGGCGGCCTGGCGGACGCGGTCGTCAACCTCCGCGGCCTTGAGTACCTCCATGCTTCAAGCTCTTGGGCGCTTCCAACGCTCAATGACCGGCAGCTTGCGGCGCACCAGCAGCACGACGCCCCCGATGCCCAGGGCCACTCCGATGCCACCAGACCACCACCACCGCACCCCGCCACCGGCCGGCATCCCCGTCCTAGCACTGCCGTCGAGAAGCCGGACCGGCACGCCATGGCGCGCCAGGATCGCCAGCGCCTGTGGGCTGACCCGCCTCGGCCACGTCCCCACCCGGGGCAGCTCCACCAGCGCGGGGCTCCCCGGCACCGCCGGGTAGAACCACCCGAACTGGTTGGCCTGCCCGGACCGCAACGACCCGAGCCGCCCGTCGCGCACGTACGGCTCCCAGAGGTTCGCATCCCAAAACAGCGCCAGCTGCAGGCTCGGCCGGCGGCCACGCAGCTCAGAGGGGGTTGCCGGGCCGCTGACCAGCATCCCGTACAGCGTGGCGATCTCGTCCCAGTCCGACAGGAGCACCGGGGCGGCCAGCGGGGCGCCGCTCACCATCACCAGGCGCGGCGCCGCCGCCCGCGCCGGCGCAGCACCCCAGAGCACCGCGACAAGCGCGATGACAGCGATGGTGACCGCTCGCTGCGCCATGTCGCCTGTCCTACACCCCGTCGGCGTGATCGGTTCCGCCGCCCACGAGCCTGCACTCCGCCCACCAGGCGGATAGCCCGCCACGATCCTGAGACCCACGGCCAGCCTGCATGAGCTTCAACAAACAGCCATCAAACCCGCACAGCGCCAAGGAACGACCTGAACGGTTACCAAGGAGAACCTTGGGTCGGCACTCAGCCGCGGGGCAGGTCGATGCGGAAGACGTGTGGGTCCACCGTCCCTACTCCAGCGAGTTCCTCTTGGGCATGGGGGGGACGTGAGGCATCAGGGCCTCCAACGTCGCCCAGTGGGGCGGGAAGTGACCGTCTACGGTGATTTCGCCGAAGCCGCCGGCTCGGGCGGCTTGCCCCGCATACTGTACCGGGGTATCGTTCTTCGGCGTGGAGATGAGATGCGGCCTGGAGGACTGATGCCTGGATACACGCAGAGCAAGGACGAGCTGCGAGGGCGCCTGCGACGGGTCGAGGGGCAGGTCCGAGGGCTGCAGCGGATGGTCGACGACGACGCCTACTGCATCGATGTGCTGACGCAGATCTCGGCGGTCAACGCGGCCCTACGCAAGGTCGCGGTGGCGCTGCTGGACGACCACCTGCGTCATTGCGTACGTGACGCAGCCAGCGATGACGTTCGCAGCGAGGAGATCGTTACCGAGGCGACCGCCGCTATCGACCGGCTGCTCAAGAGCTGACCCGGTAGGCCTATCTGTGCGGAGGTTATGAAGCGATGACCACGGTGACGATCTCGGTTCCCGGGATCCACTGTGATCACTGCAAGCGCTCGATCGAGGGTGCGCTGGTGCCGCTGGCGGGCGTCAGCTCGGCGCGGGTCGACATCGACAGCCGCACCGTGACCGTCGAGATCGACCAGGCACGCGTCGACCGGGCGCAACTCGTCGCCGCGATCGAGGATCAGGGCTACGACGTACCCGCGTGACAACCCCTCGAGGAATCGCACTATGCCCACCCAACACGACACAAACCGCGCCGGCGCCGCACCGTCTACCGCGCCGGGGACGGTCGAGTTC
>WNGM01010830.1_pt1 | contig 15923 bp, 12 predicted proteins | sample 5400571 | NCBI WGS metagenome assembly WNGM01 (sample SAMN13153378, study PRJNA577476) | soil metagenome | isolation source: 100 cm soil or saprolite under Garry oak tree replicate 2 | place: USA:California | collected 2016-06-15 | reverse complement strand
AGGTAGAGGATATCGCCTCAAGTGCGAAGTCAAGTGAGTCCTTCGCAAGGAAGGCCCTCACAAATGCTCGGATTGAGCATGACGGTAATTGGGTTTCTCTCAGTCCAGGATTTCGGGTCATACTTGCTCTGGATATCGCTCGGGCTGGACGGTTACGAGAGTCTGCACTGGCCCTCACTTGGCAGGAGTTCGAGAGATTTGCGGGGGAGTGTCTTGAGGAGGCTGGGTTTCAGACCGAGAAGAATGTGAGAGTGCAAGGAGGTGGTCGAGCTTGGCAGATAGATGTTGTCGGGATCCGAGGCGATGTGATGGTTACCATGGACTGCAAACACTGGAATACTCCTGGCTATCCCTCGAAATTCAGGCTAGCTGCAAAGCACCAACGAAACGCCACGCTGCACCTCCTTGCCAAGCCAGTGGAAAAGATGCTTCAAGGAGACAGAGAGCGGCAGGCGCTTCCTGTAATTTTGACCCTGTCCGAACCGCGCGGCCAACTCTCTGAAGGCGTCGTGCTCGTCTCGGTTGAGAAGCTTCCAAGCTTTCTGAGCGGGGTCACACCCTACGACGAAAATCTTCCGTTCATGGCTTCGCCTCTTGGCCTCGTGGAAAACCCTATGAGCCAATCCAAGTAGCATCGGTCGAGAGACTCATGAACATCGTCGTCGTTGGTGCAGGTACGATGGGTTCGGGAATAGCTTACTCTTCTGCAGCTTCAGGACACAGTGTGACGATTATCGAGCAGGACCAGAAGCTCTTGGACCAGGGAATGCATCGCGTTGACGACTATGTCCAGAGGAACCTGAGTCGAGGGCATATCAACAAGGAGCAAGCGTCTCAAATCCACGCGAAGATACGGGGAAGCGTAGACTTCGCGAAAGCGTGTAGCAACGCTGACTTGGTGGTGGAAGCGGTCTTTGAGGATCCTCATATCAAGGAACAGGTTTTCTCCACTCTAGACAAGGTTTGTCCCAAGAATACGATTCTGGCCTCGAACACTTCGTCAATAAGTATCAGCAAGATTGCGTCGGCCACGAAACGGCCGGACAAGGTCCTAGGGTTGCACTTTTTCAATCCGGTTCCGACGATGAAGCTTGTGGAGCTGATCAAGGGAGAGCGCACGTCTCCAGACGCGGTCAAGGCTGCGACGTCTTTCGTGGAGACGTTAGGGAAGACTGTGGTCCAGTCCGCGGATAAGACTGGTTTCATTGTGAACAGGGCTCTGATGCCGTTTATCAATGAAAGCGTGAAGCTCCTGGAGGAGAAGGTGGCGACGCGTGATGATATCGACAAGGCGTTTCTGCTGGGAACGAATCATCCGATGGGGCCACTGCAACTCGCCGACTTCATCGGAGTAGATGTTGTATTGTCTACGTTGAAGGTTCTTGAGGCCGAGTTCGGCGAAACGTTTACACCAACACCTCTTCTGGAGGAAATGGTCAAGGAAGGAAAGCTGGGAAGGAAGACGAAGAGGGGCTTCTATGACTACTGAAGAACAGGCGCAGATAGGTGACGATGGGTCGAAGCAGCTTACCGAGCTGATTCTGAAAGGCGACCATGACAACGCTGCCAGAGTTGCCGTAGAGCTCGTTGCGAAGAGCGGGAGCGCGAACGACGTCGTCGATACAATATCGGATGCGATGAACATCGTCTCGGACCTTCACGAAGTAGAACGATATTCCGTTGCAGAGGTTGAGAAATGCGAAGATGCAGCGGAAAAGGCGCTGGCAGCTGTTAGACCAAGGATCAAAATTGACCAGAAAAAGATCAAGGGACGCGTCATGGTTGGCTCTTTGTTGGAGGATCCTCACAGCTTCGACAGAACCCTTCTCCTGACAATGCTCGAAATCGGAGGGTTCACAGCGATCGATGGGGGAACGGATCTTTCACCGGAACAGGTGGCTGGCAAGGTCACACAGTACAAACCCGATATTTTGGCGGTTCCACTGATAACAGAGGTTGCTGCAAGGAAGCTCGTTGACGCGAACACGCACATTCAGGACACGGGCGGGAAGCTAAGGATCATCGCCTATGGAAGAGGTGCTCGCGGTCTCTCAGGCCAAAAATTCACCCTGGTAGAGGCTGATTCGTTCAGCGCCTTCAGCAAGATTGCTGAGATCCTCATCTCGAAAGCCTAGATCCTCGTGACACTTGTCGCTCAGCAACTCTGTCGTTTACCACTCATGCCACGCGAACCGGTTTAGTTTCGGTGGCCAGTCCGGAGAGTCCACTCTTGCGTCGCGAGACGCTTGGCTAATACCCCCTTTTTTCTAGAGGTCACTCGCTGTCTGCCACTGATTCCTGGCGAGTCGCAGGATTTAGGGCACGATTCAAGCTTGGATGCAAAGGCGAAACTCGCCGTTTTTTCGGCGTGTCCCGAACGATTTCTCGGGGAGAGTTTGGAGAGGGTCCCCGATTCGAGATCAGGGCTGATTATGGGCGATTTCAGTTCTATTTCTTGCCAGGAGACCCCTTCCGACTGAGACCCATAACTTAGTGCTGACTGAAGCGGGACTCGAATAGGTGGTTTGTGGGCCACTCTGAGGTGCCAGGTTTGATGGTGGGCTCCTTGACTATTGGCGAAGGACTTTTCTCCAACATTGACGCCATCACCTTTCGGGTTAGCCGATAGAGGAGCGAAAGAAGGGAATAAATTACCGCAGCCGGGTCTGGCTAAGATGGGCAAACGGTTGTCGGTGGCGGTTCAGGGATTCCACCCTTCAAGCTTCTTGTCCGAAGAGACCGCAAGGCTCCGGGAACTCGCCCAAGACAACAAAGTCATCTCAGCGGTATCCGGCGGCGTGGACAGCACTGTCGCGACGTTAGTCGCTAGAGAAGCTCTCGGCGATAAACTATTGCCAATTATGATAGACACAGGTTTTCTCCGGGTTAGGGAGCCTGAACGAGTCAAAGAAAGACTGGCCATATCTCCAACTTCACTGAAGGTACGCCTTGTCCGCGCTAGCGGTCGATTCTTCGCCTCGATCAAAGGAGAAACAAATGCAGAGGAAAAACGGAAAAAGTTCCGGGAAACCTTCTACCGGGTCCTCAAGGAAGAAGCCCAGAAGGAAGGCTGCGAGTACATCCTCCAAGGAACAATTGCGCCCGACTGGATTGAGACCCAGGGCGGTATCAAGACCCAACACAATATTCTAGAACAGGTAGGAATAGACCCCGCGACAACGTATGGTTTCAAGATCATCGAGCCTCTAGCCGACCTCTACAAGGATCAGGTGCGAACGCTCGGACGCCACCTCAACCTTCCAAGCGAATTCTCAGAGAGACAACCGTTCCCTGGACCGGGGCTCCTCGTCCGATGCATCGGTAACGTGACCAAGGAAAAGATCCGTGTTCTCAAAGAGGCCACGAAGATTGTTGAGACAAGCCTCTCTCCCTTCAACTACGAGCAGTACTTTGCAGCGGTGATAGAGAACAGGTTCTCTAAGGACCTCTCGCTCAAGGCAATCTCGGAAACTGCCAGTGAAGGACTTGGACTTCCGAAGTCTGAGGTTCACGTGGAGGTCTTTGAAGACAGGGTTACAGGGGTGAAGGGTGACCAAAGGTGCTATGGGCTGCTTGCAGGTGTCAAGCTATCGGAGGAATCCCGCGAGACCTATGGCTGGCTCCAAGATAGGCTTCGCCAGCTACAAACGGGAATTGTGGAAAAGTTCCCGGATGTCACTAGGGTCGCATTGCTCGTCAAGGAACGAAGAGGCGGAGGACCCTTATCCATTCTCGTGAGGGCGGTCTCAACTAGGGATTTCATGACGGCCGCAGTGTCCCCTGTACCCTGGAAGATCCTCAAAGATATCGGCCAACGGGTCTTGAAGGAAGAGAGCGTGAGCCGGGTCTACTACGACGTCACACCTAAACCACCTGGAACCATCGAGTTCGAATAAGACATGACCGCAATACCAGTCGTATACGTCAAAGGTCAGTACAATCACCTGATCGTCCGAAACCTCAAGGAACTAGGGGTAGAGTCCAAGCTACTGCCGCCATCTGTCTCCCTTGAACAGCTCGAATCGATGAACCCGGACGCCCTGGTAATGGGGGGCGGTCCGCAGAGCGTAAGATCTCCCGTTCACCTGACTGGGGAGTTGGCGGATGCGGCCCGACTTATCCGTCAAGTCAAACTGCCGATGCTCTGTATCTGCGTCACTCACCAGCTACTTGCCACAGCGTTTGGTGGAGTCACCGAAGCCGCCCGGAGACCAGAGTTTGGCCCGGTGGAAATCTCGGTCGTTGAGGAAGGACGAATTCTCGAGGGATTGAAGCCAAGTTTCACCGCGTGGGAGTCTCACAACGATGAAGTGGTAAAGGCGCCCGACGGTTTTCATGTTCTGGCCAAGTCAAGCAACTGTGCAATTGAAGCCATGCGACATGACAGGAGAGACATATTCGGAGTCCAGTTCCACCCGGAAGTATCCCACACACTGAAAGGCGTGGACTTGTTCAAGAACTTCCTACACATCGTCGAGGAACACAAGTGAGCTTGGCTCCGTTGCTCGCGGACCATCATATGAAAGGGGTCACCTTTCGAAGGTTCGCCCTTTGTCATAATCGCAACATTTGAATTCCTCACTCAAGCCGATTGCAGGAACCCCATCTCATGCTCGGTTCCCTTCTAAGGCATCGCTAGCCGAATCTCGGACTTACGACTTGATCTATCTGAGAAGCTGAAATTCCCGCCCACGAATCACGCCACGTGGACATAGGTACATCAAGCGAGCGCCTAAAGTCGCCAGCTCCACATTGCTAGGCTAAGGTCCTTCAACGCAACCCAAAACTATCGGAGCAATAGCCGTTGCAAACTTGATCGAATAAAGTCGTGACAAGCTTCCCACCGGGGAAAGCCAGAGAGTTTGAATTCCAAGTCGAACCCCTCGGCCCAGGAAGAATTCCCAGTTCAAACCCCTTTCGACGAGCTTCGTCACCTCGGTCCTTTCACTTCCACACCATCGGTCTTCTTTCACTATGTTCGGAAGCCGTTGGACATGAAACATGTTAGAGTTCGCATTTATTTCCTTCGTGAATCCTTCCTGAGCCTCTTCCCGCCCGACTCGCGTCGCTTCGCTAGCTTTAAACCGGGAGGAGGGGCAGTCGCCGCTGTCCTTTCTTATGAGTAGAGAGCCCTACGTGCCAGGTGCGACCACGGTCGGCATCGTTTGCAAAGATGGAGTTCTACTGGCATCTGAACGTCGGTACGCGTATGGAAGCTTCGTCATGAGTAAATCCGCGAAGAAAGTGTTCCCCATTACGGACAAAATAGGCGCCGCCTGCGCGGGCATCGTGGGCGATATGCAGGTCCTGACCAGGGAAGCTCGGGCCTGGATGAGCATCTACCAGTACGAGAGGGAGAGGCCGGCAACTGTGAAGAACACGGCCAAGCTCGTCGCCAACCTTCTCTCCAGCCGTCGCATGTTTCCCTACCTTGCAGAGACGATCATCGCTGGCCTGAGCGACGGAAAACCCGAACTCTACGTGCTAGACCCCATAGGATCTGTTCTCCCTGACAAGTTCGCCGTAGTGGGGACAGGAGCTCAAATCGCAATAGGCGTTCTCGAATTAGATTACAATGAGGGACTGTCTGTTGACGAGGGGGAGGCTCTACTCCTCAGGGCTGTAAAATCGGCGATAGCCAGAGACATATCCAGCGGGGACGGTGTAGACCTGATGGTCATCACTGAACAGGGAATCAAAGAAGAATCCCCCCGATTCGCCTAAGACCGCGTTAGCATCGAAAGATGGGGTCCGCCACGACCGCTGATATCTTACCAGGTTTGCCGCTCAGATTGGTCTATAGCCGATTATCGATTTCCTAACAGCTCGACTTGTCTCTTGCCCTTCGTGAGCCTTGAGACACGCAGGATTCCGGCTAGTTCTAGTTTCATCAGTTCCCGGTTGAGCTCTCTAAAGCTGACGTCTCCGAGATCTGACTTGAGCTGCTTTAGCAGATCAATGTCTGTCATTGGACCCTTCTTTTCCAGAACTTCCACTATGGATAGGGACATGGGCCGGGGACTCCATATCTTGCTCAACGCTAGTGCCACTGGGAGAGATTCTTACGGAAACGGTCTATGTTACGGCGACCGGGGCTCTTTCCTTCTTGAACCTCTTGCGGAAGCCCTGGTACCAGTTCTCCATGTCGGGAGTCACCGAAGGCTTGACACGGTAAAATGCATCCCGGAAGTCCTCTATCGTAACACTCTTCGTTTCGATGTCCCGCCTCAAGGAGATAAGGCCCGCCTCCCTACAAACAGCTTCTAGGTCTGCCCCCGAGTAGCCTGCGGCTTGACTGGCGACCTGGTTCAGATCAACATCCTGGGCCAAGGGCATGTTTCGAGCGTGGATCTTGAGAATCTGCAGACGGGTGGCGTGGTCGGGTGCCGGCACGTAGATTAGCCTGTCGAACCTGCCAGGTCGTAGAATTGCTGGGTCGATCATGTCTGGCCGGTTGCTGGCTCCTATGACGACCACGTTGACCAGGGACTCGATGCCATCCATCTCAGTGAGCAACTGACTTATCACGCGTTCTGAGGCATCGCCGTCGCCAGAGGCCGTTCCTCTCCTGGAGGCAACCGAGTCCAGTTCGTCGAAGAAGACAATGGATGGAGCGGCTGTACGACCTCTTCTAAAGACCTCGCGTATGGCCTTCTCAGATTCCCCTACCCACTTGCTGAAGACCTCAGGACCTTTGATTGATATGAAGTTAGCCTCACTCTCAGTAGCAACAGCCCTCGCCAGCATGGTCTTACCACATCCCCTCGCCAGCATGGTCTTACCACATCCAGGCGGTCCGAAGAGCAAAATGCCCTTTGGAGGCCGGATACCAACTCTCGCGAACACCTCGGGCCTCTTGATGGGCCATTCTACGGCCTCCTGAAGCTCCTGCTTGACACCCGTCAGCCCGCCGACGTCGGCCCAGTTGACGGAGGGCACTTCAATGTAGACCTCGCGCATGGCAGTGGGTGTTATTTCCCGATAGGCGTCCATGAAGTCGCCCAAGTTCACTTCCATCTTCTCAAGCATCGCACTCGGGATTCTTTCCTCCGCCAGATTAATCCCAGGAAGGTAACGTCGCAGTGCTTTCATCGCAGCCTCTCTGCAGAGGGCTGATATGTCCGCACCGGTGTAGCCGTGGCAAATGTCCGACAACCGGTGAAGGTTCACGTCCGAGGTTAATGGCATCGCTCGCGTGTGAATCTGCAGAACCTCGTGCCTGCCCATTTTATCGGGGACTCCGATATCTATTTCCCGGTCGAAGCGTCCCGGGCGTCGAAGCGCCGGGTCGATGGCGTTGGGCCTGTTAGTGGCGCCTATCACAATGACATTTCCCCTGGCCCCCATGCCATCCATAAGAGAGAGCAGTTGTGCCACAACTCTACGTTCCACTTCGCCGTACACTTCTTCTCTCTTGGGAGCGATGGCATCCATCTCGTCGATGAATATGATGCTGGGAGCCATCTCCTGAGCTTTCTGAAAAATCTCTCTCAGCCGGGCTTCTGACTCACCGTAGAACTTGGAGATGATCTCTGGGCCGGAGATGACGTAGAAGTTGGCGTCTGACTCGCTGGCAACGGCCTTCGCCACCAGTGTTTTGCCGCAGCCTGGCGGCCTGTACAGAAAGATTCCTTTAGGGGGCTCAATGCCTAGCCGTTGGAAAAGCTCTGGGTGTCGGAGTGGAAGTTCCACCATTTCCCTGATTCTTTGAATCTCACCGTGGAGTCCGCCTATGTCCTCATAGGTGACGATGGGCAAGCCCTTCTTGTCAGGGATAGGCTCGCTCATCACTTGTACGAGGGTAGACTCTGTGATCCTGACCGGACCGTGCGGCCGGGTTCGGGTTGTAGTGAGCGGTACCGCGCTCCCGAATATGTTGAGGAGGGTCATGTCTCCTTCGACGAAGGGCATGGCCATGAATCGACGCTTGACAAAGGTCACGAACTCCTCGTCCACGCTCAAGCGGACGTCCGAGGGTGCAAAGGCAATTGTCTGGGAGTCTTTTACCTCGGCCTTCTTGACACTTACAAACTCGTTTATGGCCACCCCTGCGTTTCTCCGAAGAAGCCCATCAATCAGGATGATCTCCTGACCCTGGTCCTCGGCATAAGCGGGCCAGGCAATGGCGACCGTGCTCCGTTTTCCACGTACTTCTATGATGTCGCCGGCCGTTATGGCGAGTTTCTGCATGGTATCATTGTCGATGCGGGCTTTACCATGCCCAACATCTCGCTGCTTAGCATCAGCCACCTTCAACTGTACTTCTCTGGCCATCATTATTGATTCAACTCGCTAATTTTGATGCAAAGGCGGGTTCAGGAGAAGACAGGCGATCGGTACTCCAAATGCTCCTAACCTTGTGTCTCATCCGTCCTATTTCACCCCAGCGGTCTGGAAGCGGCTTGCTGTTCAGCGGAGCAGATCCTCCGTAATTCCGACTTCCTCTAGAATTGACACTGACGACTTCCAGTACGAAGCCATCTTAAGTAAGGTTGAAACATTTGGATTGGGTGAAAAAAATAGGTGCCGACGAAGAAGAAAGGTAAGAAGAAATCTACAAAGAAAGGCCGCATGTAGCCAGAGACTTCAGGCGCTTCGATGAAATCCTCCTGCTGAGGATTGTTTCTTCTTACTAACACACCATTCACAGTCACATGTACAGCGTTCATTGTGACCCGCAATTGTAATCGCAATGCGACTCATGCCTCTACCGACCTTTGTCCCAACACTCCGGTCATGCTCAAAAGGACATTTCGACATCCGGTTCCACTATCCTTAGACAGATTTTGGACTTACGACTGATGAAGGCTTCAAAGCAACTCAATGTTCGATCTTAATGATTTGTCCAGAGGGTAGCTGGTGCATTCATTTTGCCATGAGGTGACTAGGCTGGCTGGGACTATCGTCTCTTCAATCTGGTTACTATGAATCGCCCCAAGGCCGCGGTGCAAATGGAAGGGTCCTGACATCCACCGACGGGAATGTGGAAGAACAGTAGGAAGCTGTGTTTTCCAAAACGGGCCATTAGAGTAGTGAGCAGACAGTTTCCCTGCCCGGGGGGCTCTTTGGAAATCTCGAAGAGCAATTGGAGAACGGGATTTCTGGCGAGGCTGCTTTTAACGTGCAGCCTTAAGATCCGGAGATCAGGGACAAGGTCTTCTCCGATGGGTCTTACGATTAACATCTTCCCGGAAGGGTGCATCTAGCCTATCGCCATTAGGTTGTAGCCCCGGGGATTAATTCAACTCAAGCTTGGACTCTTTTTTTTGGGGCTGAGATGGTCGGCCATACTCTGGCTTGTCGAGTCTGCGAGACCACATAACAGCTGTTCAAACCCTCTAATAGGCTTCTAACCAAGAATGACAATCATCGGGCGTGGGAGCAAACGCAAGATCAAACCCCCTTTCTCTCTACAGTCACAGACAAAGAGTATAATGACCGAGATTCTGTTCCATGCTTGAGCGAGCTCGCTCAAATGCGAAGCCCATCTAGAGTCTAAGTTCTACTGCCAATTTCTCGATTCTTTCAGTCATTTTGAGCAAGTCTGCGGCCGGTGCGTCCTCTAGTATCCAAGGCTTGCACTCCACGCTGATGGTAATATTCTCGCCAAGCATTTGTTCCAGACAGAAGTACAGAGATGGAACTGGAGAATACACTACATCATTTCCGCACGTTGGACAAAGAATCACGACAAATTCCTCACTAGGTGCAGTGACAAGAGCAGACCAAGAAATAACCCTTAGTGCAAGACGAAAGCCTGCATCCCACGTGTCTTTAGCGAATGCGACAAATCAAAAACTTTTGAAGTGAACCGCGGCAGCCATCACAGCGCTGACATGGAGGGGATTATTCTTTCCCTGATTTCGGTCCTCCTCATGCTGCCTCCGATTCTCGACCTGATGGCTCCAGGATGGACCTCACCAAACGTTCACTCATTTTTCTCGGGCTGAAAGGAATCACAGTATGTTGAGGATGTCTGGATTCGACCACCGGGCCGCGGTTCCACCAAATCTCGTACGTTTTCTCAAAGGGTTCACCTACCTACATCGCAAGTTTACACATGTACTGCAAGCGACCGCCTAATGTCACTGGTACTTCTTACGGATAATAGAGGAACATGAGCGAAACTAGGGAATCGCTCTCTCGAAGTGGGAGATCGGTTTGTTTCCCCGCTTGGGGGCGACGACCCAGACACCGAGCCCTTCCACAAAGGCCATCGGAAACGCAAGTCAAGGCGCCCCCCCCGGGGAATATTTGTTGGCACGAGATTCCACTGCCGAATTTCCACCGAACGTGCCCTCTGATTCGTTGGGGCCTACTTGTGGGCGAAGTAGACCGTTAGCGGTTGTTCTTTGGAGTCGATTCTTCTGAAGACGGGTTGTAACCAGTAGAACCCATTGACAATATGTTCGCTTGGTTGATCATTGGGACTATGCAATTTGGAGCAGATAGTTGGAGGTAGCTGAATTTCCCTCTGCGCCGATCGCAGTAACGGTGAGAGTGAAAGTTCCCTTTTGCACAGTGCGACGTATAGAATGTGATGGTATCTCTCACTCCAGAGAATGAGTTTGGGTTACGTGATGATTGAATACGTAAAGCTCATGAGCCAGAAAAGGATGAAAGGTGAATGCCAAGGTAGTTGCAATACTAGTAAGTGTAATCGCGGTAGGGGCAATCGCACTCTTCTCAGCCGGATCACCCAGCACTCAACAAACCTCCACGTCCTCTTGCAATACTGAAAGCGCGAGCCTTCTGGCCGGAAGTTTCACACAAAGCCAAAGCATACCAAATACCTACACAGTCTCAGTGCGCAACTCACAAACACAAACGGTGAGACTAGCATCTTACGCTCTTGGGACAAGATCGTATAGTATCGACGTAGCAATCGCGGCAGGACAGAACGGAACATTTACGACAGTCCAAAATGCTAACTCCGAGACCTGGATTCCAGTCAAGACATCGTGCGGAAACCAGATCATGACCGCATGGGCTAGTTCAGAGAACTACGCAGAAAACATAGCTCCGACTTCCACTGCATTCCAAGATTCCACGCAGGTAGCTGTCGATCTTCAGAACAATGGCACCGAAACTGCAACACTAACAACTTACTACGTCACAGACTCAAGCGGCAACGAATACACACTCGCAAACTGGAGCGGCCCTTCACTACCACCGAATAGCGTTACAACAACAACATTCAGCATCGGTTCGAGTTGTCCACCGTGCACTCTCCATGGTTCAGCATTCACCTTCACGCAGGGATACCAATACACAATAGAAGTCGTTACGGGACGCGGCAACATCTTCACGTTTACGGTAACCTGGACTTCTGGTCACCACTACTCAATAGTCATTCAAGTTGGATTTGGGAGCGTTGCTCATTAGGTCAGGACAACTATGCGAAATATGGGCAATTCGATTCTTCACGGCCTGATATGTTCGATGTAGGGTATCAGTGCTTGAGAGGGAGAGTCCGCTGGGTTGAAGAACGGGACTCTTTATGGCATACTCACCGTTCCGCTCGCAGCCTTTTGTGTCTGCGGGTACATCCTTTGGCATTGGGGAAATGCGGAGGTCTATGGTGTGGTCCTCCTGCTCGATGCCTCAATTGCTTTCGGTGCATTCCTCAGACTCAGGAACGACAGTAAGTCTTGGTATCGAAGAAGCACCCCTATTCCTCGCGAAAATCCGCTATACTCAAGAACCGATGATCTAGCGACCAAAATGGGTGTTCCTCACCACGACTTGTATGTAGCTGACGCAACTCTGATGGTGAAGAGAAAAGCGGTAGGTGCGGTGAACACGGGAATCCGAAGACACAGCATCATGTTCTCCGAATATTTCCTTAGAGCTCTAAACCAAGAGGAGCAGGATGCGGTCATAGCCCACGAGCTTGCGCACACGAAGCAATCCCATGCCCTTACATCGGCCGTGACCAGCCTCAGCTATTACTTTGCAGGATGGAATTTGTTCTTCTTCTCCGCCATTCCCAATCTTCAAACTTCAAACCTCCCAGAGTCTTGGGTAAGCAGTATCGCCGGAGCAGGGATCTTCCTATTCTTTGGAGGGATGATCATAGTGCCATGAAAAGCCAGACAGAAGCCGATGAGATCGCAGTCAATGTTCTGGGCAGCGGAGACTCGCTAATTAGCGGAATGAAAAAACTCGTCGAGTCCCCCGAAATCAAGGCCGACCAGAAAAAGTACCGGATGGCCTATCAGAGTCTTTATGGCAGAATGGTTAGAATCCAAAATCTCAGTCGAAGCTTGGCCGCGCGAAACCTTGCGCAGAAGAACACCGCGTAGAGTTTTGGGACTTGTTCGATCCTACTTATGGGCGAAGTAGATTGTTAGTGGTTCTTCTTTGGAGTCGATTCTTCCGAAGCCAAACCTCACCATCTGGATGATACTTCCAACGTGCTCACCGAGCAAGTTCGTCTCTCCAAAACCTTTCGTCCTTGTCGCGTCCGGCATGACCACTTCGCAGGAGATGTGTTGGTCGTCAGGAACCCATTGTATCAGAGGTGCTTTGAGCTCTCTGGCCTTCGCATATTCCTGGCTGTGAAAAGTTGCCTTAACCAAATCTGGTTTGGTTGAATGAATCTCTACATTGAACAGTTCCATAAGCCTCACAACCTTCGCCTTTTCAAACACCTGAAGATCGGTCCCTGCTAGCCAGATGCGTGCGATACCATCGCGAGGTGCTACCTTCAACGTCCGGTTTCCGAGCCCTGGAAGTTCCGGGTGAAGAGGCAGATGCGCTTCGAACGGTTGTGAGACATGGTCCACCTCCATAGGGACGGGATTAGGAACGAAATTGTACCTGTGAGCTAACTTATCGATCTCCTTGCGATTAGCAGCGTTAATGTTGTCCCAGCTAAGAGTCGCGTCCACCGGACTAGCGCCCATCTCATGCACGATCTTGCGCAACGCCCCAGGCGAGTAGCCCCTCCTTCTAAGCGACGCTATGGTCGGAATTCTAGGATCGTCGAATCCATCAACCAATCCCTGTTCAAGCTCTTTCACCATCTCTGACTTGCTGAGCTTGAATCCAATCATCTTCAAGCGACCATACTCGATATCTTCAGGATACGACCAGCCCATGTGCTTGTAGAGGAAGGTCTGCCTGACCGCGTTCGTCAAATGCTCCTTCCCTCGAATAATGTGGGTAATACCCATCAGATGATCGTCAACTGCGGCTGAGAAGTTGTAGAGAGGCCAGACCCGATACTTGGACCCGACCCGTGGATGAGGATACTTCTCAGGATCTATTATTCGGAAGGCTGGCCAGTCTCGAACCGCTGGATTCGGGTGAGTCGTCTCCGTCTTAACACGAACAACAGCCTCTCCTTCTTTCAGCTCTCCATTGAGCATCTTATGCCACTGGGCAAGATTCTCGGCCGGACTCTTCGATCTGTCTGGACAGGCACGGCCTGACTCGATTATCGCCTTGAACTGGTCCTGTTCACAAGTGCAGACAAACGCGAGTCCTTGTCCAAGCGCCTTCTCTGCGTACTCATAGTAAATTGGGACTCTGTCGCTCATGATGTACTCCTCGTCCCACATGCACCCCAGCCACTTCACATCCTTCTCAATCTGACCATAATACTCGATAACCGACTTCTTCAGTCGCGGGTCCGTATCTTCAAAGCGGAGGATGAATTTGCCCTTGTACATTCTCGCGTAATCGTGATTAGGAATTACAGCACGAAGAGATCCTATGTGGAGTACGAAGTCGGGGTTTGGGGCGAAGCGGGTTACGATCTGGGAATACTTGTCCGCGTTTGGAAGAGGAGCCAGAGCCTTAACATCGATCGGTCCAGCAACTGATCCTTTCTGTGATGACATTCGAGTATCCAGTTCTTGAGAACCCAAACCGATTGAGGTGTTAGAAAAGGTGCTTGTCGATAATCTCGGCGGGTCCACCTGGGTCCGAGACTAAGAGCGAGTTTGCGAGCTTGCTGATGTTTCGTCGAACTGACTGGGCAGCGTCGCGTGTGGTGTTCACGAAAACCGATGGACCGGTATCCAGGGAGAACCAGGCTGGAATGTCCTCTTCGGTTCGGAGCCTTCGAACCTCTCTGATGATTTCGATAGAGAGTGGATTGAAAAGAACCAGTCCCTCCTTACCCGTCATAGTGACAGCGTGCAGGTTGAGCGTATCTTCCTCGGCTAACCTTCCAATCGACTCCACGTCCTTTCGTGAGATAGCCCGTTTCATCCGTGGAAGAATACTTCGGAGGTAAACTAGTCTGGGTTTGAAGAATGGAGACTTGACAGCGTCAGCATGAGCTCTATCCGTCTTGATCTCCGACTCTATCGGAACAATAATCGTTTTCATTTTGATTGATCTGGCAGATGCAAGCTCCTCAGCATAAGACCGACCATTCCTGTTCGCGTACCAGATAGAGAAGCCCCCGGCTACGCTTCGAGATGCGGAACCAGCGCCCAGTCTAACAACCTCTGACAGCTCAGGCGTCTTGATATCGAGGTCCAACGCTCTTGCTGTCGCAAGTCCTAGCGCAGCAAAACCTGAGGCAGAGAAGCCCAGTCCCTTGCCCTTGACATCGGGATTCTTGGATTCGATTCTTGCTTTCAGGGACTCTAAACGAGACAAGTGCCGGAGGTGGTTGACGACCGCTAATACTCTGTCCTGTTCTTTGCGGGATGGCGACTTGCCGTTTATCCTGATGTGATCAGAGGCAAACTCTCGACTAAACGCTACGGTTGTGATGGTTGGAAGTGCTTTCATGCAGACGGATATGCTGTCGTGAAATGGTAGCCGCAGTCTCTCGTTCCGCAGACCATGGTATTTCACGAGCCCTTGAATTGCGTACGCCCGAGCGGAAGCCTTCAATGCCCTATCCAATGACGCCCGTCGTCCGCGCGACTTTCTCCGCAGCCGCCTCGGCCACTCCCGTCTCTCCGAGAATTGTGTATCGTTCGGGACGCAAACTATGCGCCATTGTCAGGGCCTTTACCACCTGTTCAGGGGAGACGTTAAGCTCCTCAGCAGTCGAGGGAGCTCCAATCTCTTTCAGAAACGCTCGGATCCCTTCCCAATCGCCTCCTTGCAGGTAAGCGCACAAGACTGCGCCAACACCAGTTCTCTCACCATGAAGACTCGTTTCACCGGCCACAATGTCGAGAGCATGACTGAACAAGTGCTCCGACCCACTACAGGGTCTGGAGCTTCCGGCAATGCTCATTGCCACGCCGCAGCTTATGAGTGCCTCTACAACCGTTCTGACGCCTTCGACGTTCCGCTTGAGGATTTCCTTAGCGTTCTTGGTAACGAGTTCAGCGCTCATTAGTGCGAGGTCGGCTGCGTAATCTCCGTAATACTCGTTCTTCAGTTTGTGGGCGAGCTGCCAGTCCTTGACCGCCGTGAACTTGGCGACAATGTCAGCACAGCCCGCGGCCAGCAGGTTGTAGGGTGAATCGGCTATGACATCGATATCCGTGAGAATTGCCACAGGTGCTTGCGCCCTAATCGAATAAGGCCTCGAGCCTCCCTTGATCGAAGCGTACGGACTTGCGATTCCGTCGTGGCTTGCGGCTGTTGGAATGCTCATGAAGGGGACAGAGGCCTTCGCTGATGAGAGTTTTGCCAGGTCGATATCCTTACCGCCGCCGACGCCTAAGACAATCGAGGCCTTTGCACGCTTGATCGCTCCAATGACGTGGTTTGCGACTGCCTCAGTTGATTCTTTGACGATCACATGGTCAACTTTCAAACCTGCCTTTACAACTGATTTCGCGACGGGCTCGCCTGCGAGAGGATAAGTTACTGGTCCCGAGACTACGAGCGCCGTCCCCGTATAGCCGAGTCGTGCGCACACCTCGCCTATTCGGCCGAGGACATTCTTGCCCACAATGACCTCTCGGGGAAGCTGCATGTAGTGTAGAGACTCTTCTGCTTCC
>WNGM01003070.1_pt1 | contig 15935 bp, 20 predicted proteins | sample 5400571 | NCBI WGS metagenome assembly WNGM01 (sample SAMN13153378, study PRJNA577476) | soil metagenome | isolation source: 100 cm soil or saprolite under Garry oak tree replicate 2 | place: USA:California | collected 2016-06-15 | reverse complement strand
CTAGCAGTGGTAGCGAGTGGGGCGCACGAGCTAGAGGTCGCCACTTTGCCGGGACCGCCCGAGCACCCACTGGTCTGGCCGTAGGTCAGGTCGATCTCGAGTCCCAGGACGGCCTTGGTCCGCCCAACCTCGAAGACGATGTCCGGACGGAACCGGGTCGTCGCATACCACTCTCTGTCACTGGTACGGCCGAAGCTACTGTCCTGGACGTTCGCGCTCGCCGACGTGACCTGGTCGATGAGCCCGGTGATCGTCACCTTCGGCGCCGGCGCCTGCGCCAGGACAGGCGGAGCCAGCATCGCGATGGTGACGAAGGTGAAGACTGCAGTGACGAGGAATTTCCTCATTACCGCCTCCTCAAATGTGGTGAGTAGCCGTTTCGAACTGTTGCTGTCCATATCATCACCGACATCACCAACAGCTACAAGCGCACTGCGGGCAGCGGGGAGTTTGTACCCCAGCACACGATCTAAGGTCAAGTGAAAACTGAGCTCCTCGGGCTTCTAGCCGCCCTCTCCGAGGTCCCTCAGGTGCGCCGCCGCCGCCTGTCCGAAGGGAGAATCCGGCCCGAGCTTGCGCGCCTCGCGGAAGACTGCTTTCGCCTCCTCCTTCCTGTCCTCGCCGATCAGCACGAGGCCGAGGTGATAGTACGCGGCCTGGAGCTCGGGATTGAGGCTGATCGCGTACCGGAGCGCCGTCTCGGCTTCCCGGTAGCGCTTGAGGTTATAGAGAGCCATGCCGAGGCTGTTGTGCGCCAGGTCGGGCACGGTCAGCGTGGGCAGCCCGATCGCCGTCTGGTAGCTCTTGATCGCGTCCTCCCAGCGCCGGCTCTCGGCCAGCGCCACGCCGAGGTGGAAGTGTCCGACGGCGAATCGCGGATCGAGCTCGAGCGCTTTTCTCAGCTCGGCGAGGGCCGGCTCGATCTGCCCGAGATCCAGGAGCAGGAGCGCGAGGCTGTCGCGATAGAGCGGCTCCGCGGGATTGATCGTGACGGCCTCCCGCAGCGCAACGAGCGCAGACGCCGGCTGCCTCTCGTTGAGGTAGGCGAGCCCACGCTCGTGGGCGGCCTGCGCCCGGATCTTCTCCACCTGGGCAGTGGACGTCGCGCAGCCGGACGTCATCACGATTGCGACGATCAGATGGAGCCACCACCCGCGTCTTCTTGACACCTTCGTCCCTCCGCCTGTAGCCTTCATGATGTGCCGACGTACGAATACGAGTGCACCAAATGTCGTCGGGTCTTCGAGATCCGCCAGCGCATCTCAGCTCCGCCGCTGACGACGTGCGAGGCGTGCGGGGGCGAGGTCCATCGCCTGCTCTCTCCAGCGCCGTTCATCCTCAAGGGCGGCGGCTGGTACGTCACCGACTATCCCTCCGAGGCGAGGAAGAAGGCCGTCGCGACGGAGAAATCGTCGGCGGGCGCTGGCGAGAAGAAGACCGACGCGACCCCGAGCGACACTACGACCGCCTCCGCGCCCGCGTCGTCGTCCGGCTCGACGAAATCCGACTCGACGAAATCCGGCTCGGCGAAGTCTGGCTCGGCGAAGTCCCGCTCGACGAAGTCCGACTCGACGAAGTCCGACTGACGATCACCCGCGTCCCGCGACGCGCCCGGAGCACCGCCGCCGCGCTCCCCTCACGGACTGCGATCTCCAGACGCCCGCTCGAGCCCGCGAGTGCGCCCAGGCCGCCTCGCGGCAGATCGCCGTACGTACCGACCATCGGGATCGTGCGGCCCACGACGCGGACCACGGAGCCCGGACGCAGGGCGTCGGCGAAGAGTGACGTGACGAGGTTGCCGAAGCGGTCGACGTGGATGACGGCGCCCTCGATCGTCCCCGCCCGCTCGCGGCCCCGGTCCCACGCGAGGCGCACGGGATCGGTCAGCGCGGGGCCGAGCCGCGCGACGTCGACGCCGACCGCGACGTGGGCCGCGGCCGGCGCAAACAGGTCGCGGCCGTGGAACGTGCGGCTGACGGCTGGCAGCCGGTACGCGGTGACGGCCAACTCGAACGCTCGCCAGTCCCTCCCGGACAGGAACGGCGTGAACACGCCGTTGTCGGGACCGATGAAGACCTGATCGCGCGCGGCGACGGCGATCCCGCGACGCGCGGTCCCGACGCCTGGGTCGATCACGGCGACGTGGACCGTGCCCCGGGGGAAGAACGGCGCCGCCGCCTCGAGCGCGAGCGCGCCCTCGACGACATCGTGGCGCGCGACCTCGTGGGTCACGTCGACGAGCTGCACCGTCGCTCCCGCCGCGCGCGCGATTCCGAGGATCGCCCCTTTCATCTCCGCGACGTACGGGTCGCGGACGCCGAAATCGGTCGTCAGCGTGATGATGGTGTCCAATCCGTCCGGTCGCCGTCCATCAGCGGTCCCGATCCACGACGAAGTCCGCCACGAGCGCGAGCGTCTCGCGCTCCTCTGACGGCGGGAAGACCTCGAGGTCGGCCTTCGCGGCCTGCGCGTAGGCGTGGGCCTGCGCCCGGGCGTACTCGACACCGTCGTGCTCGAGGACCAGCCGGCGGATCTCCTCGAGCTCCGCCGGTACCAGGCTCGGACGCCGGAGGAGCGCCCGGACGCGCTCCGCCTCGGGCGGCGAGAGCTGGTCGAGCATCGCGATCAGCGGGAGCGTGCGCTTTCCCTCGCGTAGGTCCGAGCCAATCGCCTTGCCGAGACGCTCCGGGTCGGCGACAAAATCGAGCGAGTCGTCCGAGATCTGGAACGCGACCCCGATGTCGAGGCCGTAGTGGGCGAGCGCCTCGACCTGTTCGGGCGGGAGGCCACCGAGCAGCCCGCCGATCCGGCAGCACGCGGACATGAACGAGGCCGTCTTCAGCGTGATGATACGGAGGTAGTCGGCCTCCGACGTGAAGCCACTCCGCTTCAACTCGAGCTGAAAGACCTCGGCCTCCGTCATCGACACCGTCGACCGCGCGAGCGTCTCCATCACCGCACGGTCGTTGTCGCGCACGAGCATCGCGAACGACTTCGAGTAGAGGTGGTCGCCGACCAGGAGCGAGGCGTCGTCGCCCCACTGCGCGTTCGCCGACGGCCTCCCGCGCCGGAGGGGCGCCTGGTCCACGACGTCGTCGTGGATGAGGGTCGCGGTGTGAAGCAGCTCGACCACGCACGCGAGCCGCACGCCCCGCGGACCGCGATAGCCGGCCACGCGCGCGGCGAGCAGCAGGAGGATCGGGCGCAGCCGCTTGCCGCCGGCGCTCGCGATGTACCCGCCCATCTCCTGGATCAGCGCGACTGGCGAGTACAGCTCCCGATGGATCTCCGCCTCGACCGCCTCGAGGTCGTCGCCGACCAGGCCGGCGACACGTTCTCTCAGGACCTGCTCGAGCGTCGGGGTGGGCACGCGCCGGCGCTACTTCGGGACAACGCGATCCTTGATCTGGATCTGCTCGCCCGACGCAACCACCTCAGGATGAGCGACGGAGAATCTCTCGCGGGTCTCGGTGACGCGGGCGGTGCCGATCTCCTCGTCGAGCTCGCCGAGCACCTCGCCCGTCAGCGGGTGGACGATCGGGACCTTGTCGCGCCGCAGGCTCACGAGCGTCCCCGGCCGGATGCCGTCGGCGGCGGTGAGGTCGATCACGATCCGGTTCGTGTCCACGTAGACCACCATGCCGCGCCGGGGCATCTCGGGCACGGCGGCAGCGCCGTCCCGCCCGCCCGCGGCAGGCGGCGCCGCGCGGGCTGGTGCGGGCGCCGTGCTCGCGGCGCGTGGCGGCTCCGGCGACGGCGCCGAGGTCTGTGTTGGCACGCCCTGACGCGGGCTGATCTTGCCGCCGCCCGGCGGCGGGCCGTACTTGGCGACGATCTCCGGAGGGGCGATGAGCGCGTTCTTGTTGATGAGCCCCGTGAACGTGAAGGGGATCTTGTCCTCCTCCACCCAGATGTACTCCGGCTCGCTCGGCACGTCGCCGAAGCGCGGGTTCTTGATCAAGAGCCAGCGGGTCTCGGCGGGTTTGATCGCGACGGACGGATCGCCGGGTGACGCGACGCCGAGCGCTTGGCGCACGGTGGCACAGCCGGAGAGCGCCAGGACCAGCGCGAGCCACAGCGTGAGGCGGTGCTTCGTGCCCCGGCCCATAACGGCCCATAAGATAGCACACACCTTATATTCGTTCGCCTCGCACGGCGGGGGCTCGGTCACAGACTCGCCTCGCCTGCGGCTGCGGCTCGCCCTGCGGCCCCGCGACGTGCTGCGGCTCGCCCTGCGCGTCAGTCCTCGACGGGCGGCTCCCACGGGAAGCGCTGCTCCTCGGCCGCCGCCGGGGGAACCAGAGGCTGGCGGCGCGAGAAGAGGGCAGTCCCGGTGACCGCGGAGATCCACGTCGTGTCGAGGTAGGTGACACCGCGGCGCTCGAGCACGACGGGCACCACCCAGCCGGTAACCTCGAGCGTCCTCGCCAGCCGCGTCGCCCGGTTCGGCAGGCCGAGCACCTCCTCGACGCGCGCCCCACCAGGCGCAAAAACCTCGGCGACGGCGAGCGGGTCCGCCACCTGGAACCGCTTCGAGCGCTCGAGCACGATCGCGAGCAGATAGGGCACGCGACGCAGGTCCGCTTTCGACTGGGTGAGGTCGAGCACGGGTGTGATCGCGATCTTGATGCGCCCCCGCGTGATGCGCACGCCGTCGTCCGCCTCCGGGCGCGGCTTGCCCTCGAGGGGCACGTACACGGCCTCGGAGAACCGCGCCTGAACGCGCCGGATCTGCGCCCAGCCGAGGGTCTCCTCGTAATGCCCGAGCGGTTTACCGGTCACCGTGTGGTAGAACTCCTCACCGCGGCGGAAGATCGTCAGCTCCTGGCCCGTCTGCGCGCCGCGACTCTCCCCGAGGTCGAGGTAGAGCGCGTCGCCCTCGACCCCCACGACGAGCCCCTCGACCGGCTGGAACGCGCGCACGAAGTCCTCGGCCATCAGCACGAAGGTCGCGCCCACGCGGTCGGCGAGTCCGGCGCTCGCCGGTCCTTCGTGCACCAGGAGCCCGAGCGCCACGAGCGCGCCGAGGACCCGGGCGTGAGGGCGGGTCAAAACGTCACCGACGGCGCGTGGACCCCGAAGACGCCGCGAAGCCGGTCGCAGATCTCGCCGAGCGTGACGTGCGCCTCGACCGCCCGCACGATGCAGGCGACGAGATTCTGGGAGCCGCGCGCGGCGGCCTCGAGCGCGTCGAGCGCGCTTTCCGCCTCGCCACGATCGCGTTTCGCCCGAACGCGAACGAGTTTCTCGGCGAGAGCATCGCCGACGGCCGGGTCGACCTGGAAGAGGTTGGTGGGCGGCGACTCGTCCGTGACGTACTCGTTGACACCCACGACGATGCGCGCCCTGTCCTCGACCTCCCGCTGGTACCGGTACGCCGCGTCCTGGATCTCACGCTGCATGAACGGAATGGCAAGGACCGCCCCACCGAGCTCCTCGATCTTCCGGATGTAGCCGCGGGCGGCCTCCTCGATCTCGTCCGTCAGTCGCTCGATCGCAAACGCGCCCCCGAGGGGATCGACGACGTCGGCGACGCCCGACTCGTGGGCGAGGATCTGCTGGGTCCGGAGCGCGATGCGCACGGCGCGCTCCGTCGGGAGCGCGAGCGCCTCGTCCATCGAGTTCGTGTGGAGCGACTGGCAGCCACCCAGCACCGCCGCCAGCGCCTGGACGGCCACCCGGACGATGTTGTTCTCGGGCTGCTGCGCCGTCAGCGTGCTGCCCGCGGTCTGGGCGTGGAAGCGCAGGGCCAGTGACCGCGGATCGCGCGCGCCGAACGCGTCTCGCATGATCCGCGCCCAGAGCCGCCGCGCCGCCCGGAACTTCGCGACTTCCTCGACGAGGTGGTTGTGGGCGTTGAAGAAGAACGAGAGCTGCGGCGCGAACTCGTCGACCCCGAGGCCGGCGTCGAGCGCCGCGCGGACGTAGGCCATGCCGTTGGCGAGCGTGAACGCGACTTCCTGGACCGCGGTGCATCCCGCCTCGCGCATGTGGTACCCGGAGATCGAGATCGTGTTCCAGCGCGGCACGTGGTCGCGGCAGTAGGCGAAGGTGTCGGTGCAGAGCCGCATCGAGGGGCCCGGCGGGAAGATGTAGGTCCCGCGCGCGATGTACTCCTTGAGGATGTCGTTCTGCACGGTCCCGGCGAGCGCCGTCGCGGCGATCCCCCGCCGCTTCGCCGTGGCGACGTAGAGGGCGAGCAGGACGGACGCCGTGGCGTTGATGGTCATCGACGTCGACACGCGGTCGAGCGGGATCCCCTCGAAGAGGTCCTCCATGTCCTCGATCGACGCGATCGAGACCCCGACCTTGCCGACTTCGCCGCGCGCCAGCGGCGCGTCCGGGTCGTAGCCCATCTGCGTCGGCAGGTCGAAGGCGACCGACAGCCCCGTCTGGCCCTGCTCGAGCAGGAAGCGGTAGCGCTTGTTCGTCTCGGCGGCCGAGCCGAAGCCGGCGTACTGTCGCATGGTCCAGCGCCGCGCCCGGTACATCTCGCGGTGGATCCCGCGCGTGAACGGAAACGCACCGGGCTCGCCGAGGTCGTCCCGCCACCGCTCGCTCCGCACGTCGTCCGGACCGTAGACGGGCTTGCGCGGGGGCTCGGGGTCTCGCCCGGCGGTCATAGGGGGAGGTTCCCGTGCTTCCGTGGCGGGTTGGCGTCGCGCTTCGTGCGGATCAGCTCCAGGGCGGCGATGAGGCGCGCGCGCGTGTCCTTCGGCTCGATGACCTCGTCGACGTAACCGCGCTCGGCGGCCACGTACGGGGTCGCGAACTTCTCGCGGTACTCCCGTGTCTTCTCCTCCTTGAACGCCGCGGCGTCCTTCGCCTGCTCCGTCTCGCGCCGGTAGAGAATGTTCACGGCGCCGTCGGGCCCCATGACCGCGATCTCGGCCGTCGGGTAGGCGAAGTTCACGTCGCCCCGGATGTGCTTCGAGGACATGACACAGTAGGCGCCGCCGTACGCCTTGCGCGTGATCACGGTCAGCTTGGGCACCGTCGCCTCGCAGAAGGCGTAGAGGAGCTTCGCGCCGTGCTTGATGATGCCGCCGAACTCCTGCGCGGTCCCCGGCAAGAAGCCCGGCACGTCCTCGAACGTCACGAGCGGGAGGTTGAAGCAGTCGCAGAACCGCACGAAGCGCGCCGCCTTCAGCGACGCATTGATGTCGAGGCACCCGGCCAGGTGGGCGGGCTGGTTCGCGACGATCCCGACGGGCCGGCCGCCGAGCCGCCCGAAGCCGACGACGATGTTCGGCGCGAAGGCCGCCTGGACCTCGAAGAAATACCGATCGTCCAGCACCGTCCGGATGATCGCGTGCATGTCATAGGACTTGTTCGGCTGGTCCGGCACGATCGTCTGCAACGACTCGTCGCGCCGGTCGACCGGATCCTGCGTGGGACGGAGGGGCGGATCCTCGAGGTTGTTCTGCGGCAGAAAGGTCAGCAGCTCGCGGATCAGCGCGAGGCACTCCTCCTCGCTGTCCGCGGCGAAATGGGCGACGCCCGACGTGGTGGTGTGCGTGGTGGCGCCGCCCAGCTCCTCCGCGGACACGGCCTCGTGCGTCACGGCCCGGATGACGTCGGGGCCCGTGACGAACATGTAGGACGTGTTCCTCACCATGAAGACGAAGTCCGTGATCGCGGGCGAGTACACGGCGCCCCCGGCGCACGGCCCCATGATCGCGGAGATCTGCGGCACGACGCCGGAGGCGAGGGTGTTGCGCAGGAAGATGTCGGCGTACCCCGCGAGCGAGACCACGCCCTCCTGGATCCGCGCGCCGCCGGAGTCGTTCAGCCCGACGATCGGCACGCCGGTCTTCATCGCCAGGTCCATCACCTTGCAGATCTTGCGGGCGTACGCCTCCGAGAGGGAGCCACCGAAGACGGTGAAGTCCTGGGCGAATACAAAGGCCGGCCGACCGTGGATCCGGCCCGATCCGGTCACCACCCCGTCTCCGGGAATCTTCTGTTTCTGCATTTCGAAGTCCTGGGTCTGGTGCACGACGAACTTGTCGATCTCCGTGAAGGAGCCCGGGTCGAGCAGGAGCTCGAGCCGCTCGCGCGCGGTCTTCTTTCCGGCCTTGTGCTGCCGGCGGATCCGATCCTCGCCGCCGGCGAGCTCGGCCTCCACGTGGCGCCGACGAAGCTCGTCGAACTTATCTTGAGGGCACATCAAGCTCCTAGTTTCATTGACTTTCGCTCCGTTTTCCACCAATAATTCAGACCCCATGCCTCTCTGGGCCCAAACGCTCCTGACCTTGGCCGCCCTCGCGCTGATGCTGGCGCTCGTGGCGGCCGTCTGGGCGCTCCGGCGGGTCGCGCAGCGCGCCGCGGGTGTGCTGACGATCGTCGAGGAGGAGCTGCGGCCCCTCGTGGGCCAGGCCCACGCGCTGACCGAGGACGTCCGCGCGCTCACGCGCGAGGCGGGTCGGGAGCTCGAGCGCATCGGTGCCGTGGCCGAGAAGGTCGAGAGCGTCGCCGACGGGTTCGCGCGGCTCGTGGGAGTGCTGGGCGGCCTGACACGCGCCGGGCAGATCGTCGGCGTGGCGGCCGGGGTCAAGAAAGGCGTGGAGGCGTTCGTCCACCGCCTCCGGAAGGAACAAGGAGACGACCATGAGTGACGACCAAGGCAACGCGGCGGGATACCTGGGCTGGTTCTTCTTCGGCACGGTGCTCGGCGCCGCGGCGGCCCTCTTGCTGGCGCCCAGGACCGGCCAGGAGACGCGCGAGCTCCTCACCCAGCAGAGCGGCGAGGTCGCGAAGAAGGCCGGAGAGTTCGCGGCCGAGGCGCAGGGGCGCGCGGGGGAGTGGCTCGACAAGAGCCGGGAGCTCTTCGAGGAGCAGACCCAGCGCCTCCTGAACGCCTTCGAGGCCGGCAAGGACGCGATGCGCGAGGAAATCCGCAAGGGCTCGACGCCGCCGCGTGCCTGAGCTCGAGCTGCCGAACCCCGAGGAGCTCGAGGAGCGGCGCGAGAAGCGGTTCAGCCGGCGCGTCGCCCTCACGACGGCGATCTACGCCGTGGTCCTGGCGATCGCGGCGCTCGGGGGGAACAACGCGATGAAGGAGATGCTCCTCGCGCAGCAGCAGTCCTCCGACCAGTGGGCCTTCTACCAGGCGAAGGTGATCCGCGAGCACCAGTACCGTGGCCTCAGGCTCCAGCTCGAGACGCAGCTCGCCGAGCCCTCGAGCCTCACGGGCAGCGAGCGCGCCAAGCTCGACGCGCTCGCGAAACGGTTCGGTGAGGAGGAGAAGCGCTACAACACGGAGAAGAAGGACATCGAGGCGGAGGCGAAGAGGCTCGAGCGCGAGCGAGATCGCCACCGGAACCGGGACCCGTATTTCGACTTTGCCGAGGTCTTCCTCCAGATCGCCATCGTGACCGCGTCCGTCGCCATCCTGTCGACGCTACGGCCGATGTTCGCGTTCTCGCTCGTCCTCGCCGTGATCGGCGCGGTCCTCACCGCGAACGGCTTCACCCAGCTCTTCGTGTTGCCCTTCCTCCACCATTGACCATCGGGGGGGCGGCGCCGCTCCCCCCGCGACCCCCCACCGGTCACCCGCGGCGGTGGCGACCCCAAACCGATGACGCCGGCAAGCCCGCGCTCGAACAGTCGTTACTCCGCCGCGCCCCCGGCCATACCGGCGGACTGACCACATCGGAGTGGGCGCGGCGCCCCCTCCGATTCCTCCCCACTCGAACCCCAATTGCGCCGGCAAAGCCGGCGCTCGACGCGCCGCTTAGAGGCCCGGGAACGGGCCCGGCCCGCCGGCCGCGCGCGGGATCACGCTGATCCCGCCGTTCTCCTCGAGCACGGCCACCCGCACGTGCTCGGCGTCGACGATCCCGCCGCGGCGGAGGGCGGCGTGGAGGTCGTCGAGCGTGATCCGCTCCTTCTTGAGGTTCTGGTGCAGGATCTGGCCGTTGTGGATCAAGAGCGTCGGCGTCGCCTCGAGGAGCCGGCGCAGCCGCTTGGAGCGGAACGTCAGGTCGACAAAGGCGTAGTTGAGGCCGAGAATCACCGCCGCGCCGAGGAGCCCGCCCCCGAGCGAGTTGTCGGGCCCGATGACCGCGTTCTGGACCACGTTCGAGATGATCAGCAGCACCACGAGGTCGAAGGGGGTGAGCTGGCCCACCTGACGCTTGCCCGTGAACCGGAACGCCAGGAGCACGAACAGGTAGACGACGACCGACCGTAGCACCTTCTCCCAGATTCCGATCTCGGGAACGAAGAGGCTCATCATGCGCACCCTCCCCGCGGCGGCTGCAGCGTTATGTCTTTTCGTCCTTGTCCTTCGCGTTCTTGTCCTTCGCGTCCGGCGTCTGCGCGCCCTCGTTGATGCCCTTCTTGAACTCGTTGATCGAGCGTCCGAGGGAGCGCGCCAGCTCGGGCAGCTTGCTCCCGCCGAACAGCACGAGCCCGATGATGAGAATGACGATGAGCTCCTGACTCCCCAGTCCAAACATGGCCGACCTCCTCCTCGCGAAGGCATTCGTGTGCGTCGAGAGCCCGACGAACGCTACGCGAGGGGCGGCGCGCGCGGCGCACGCCGGAGCGCGCGCACACCCGCGGGAGGCGAGTCTTGCGGGAGCGGCCACGCCGGCGCGGGCGACGGCGGGACGACCGCGATGCCATCGAACACGAGCGCCGGCGCCTGGTCCCACACGAGTGCGAGGAGCTCGTCCCCGTCCGCGCCGTCGTAGAAGCCGCCGACCCACGTCGGATCGGGCACGTTGGCGGCGGCGATCACGGGGGCCACGACCACCAGCGCCGTGAAGAGGAGCGCGAACGCCGCCCGCCGTGCCACCACCCGATCCCGGCTCACAGGTGAATCGCCTGACCGAGCGCGCCGAGCGTCGCCTCGAGCGCTGCCTCGGACAGGGTCGGATGGGCGTGGATCGTGTGGATGACCTCCTCCAGCGTCGCCTCGACGGTCCGGCCCACGGCGAACTCGTGGATGATCTCCGTCGCCTCCGGGCCGACGATGTGCACGCCCAGGATCTCGCCCGTCGCCTTGTCGGCGACGACCTTGACGAAGCCCTCCGTGTCGCCGAGGGCGACGGCCTTGCCGTTCGCGGTGAACGGGAATCGCCCGACGCTCACCTCGCGCCCGTTCTCCTTCGCGCGCGCCTCGCTCACGCCGATCGAAGCGATCTGAGGACGGCAGTAGGTGCACGCAGGCACGTTCCCGTAATCGAGCGGCCGGGGATCGCGCCCCGCGATCGCCTCGGCGGCCACCACGCCCTCCGCCATCGCCTTGTGCGCGAGGAGCGGCGGCCCGACCATGTCGCCGATCGCGTAGACGCCCGGCACCGACGTCTCCATCCGTGGCGAGACCGTCACGAACCCACGGTCGAGGCGAACGCCGAGCGGCTCCAGACCGAGACCCGTCACCTTTGCCGCGCGGCCGACGGCCATCAGCACCTGCTCGGCTTCGAGCCTGCCGGCGTCGGTCTCGACGGCCACGCCTGCGCCCCCGGGCTTCACCGAGGCCACCTTCACGCCGGTCTTCATCTCGATGGACCGGCGCCGGAACGCCCGCGCAAGCTCCTTGGAGACCTCCTCGTCCTCGAGGGGTACCAGGCGGGGCAGCGCCTCGAGGATCGTCACCTGGACGCCGTAGGAGGCGTAGACGTCGGCGAACTCGACGCCGACCGCGCCCGCGCCGATCACGATGATCGACTTGGGCGGCTGCTCGTTGCGCACGGCGCCATTGGAGGAGAGCACCGTCTTCTCGTCGATGGGGACGCCGGGCAGAGACTTCGGCTCGGAGCCGGTCGCGAGGATTGCCGACGTGGCCTGGATCGTCTCGGTCCCGCCCGGCCCGGACACCTCCACGGCACCGCGCGCCTTGAGGACGCCACGACCCGGGACGAGCGTGATCTTGTTCTTCCTGAACAGGAACTCGACGCCCTTCGACATGCGGTCGGCGACGCGGCGGCTCCGCTGGATCGCCTCGGCGTAGCTCGCCTCGAAACCCGCGAGCCGGATGCCGAACTCCGCGGCGCGCCCGAAGAGGTTCACGACCTCGGCGTTGCGCAGGAGCGCCTTGGTCGGGATGCACCCCCAGTTCAAGCAGACACCGCCGGGCCGATCGTCCTCGACGGCCGCCACCGACAGGCCGAGCTGAGCGCACCGGATCGCGGCGACGTAGCCGCCGGGCCCCGTGCCGACGACGGCGACATCGACCTTCACAGGCTCGCCTCGCACGGGGGCGCCTGCGGCAACCCCGACGTGCTGCGGCTTCGCACTCCCTTCACAGGCTCGCCTCGCACGGGGGCGCCTGCGGCAACCCCGACGTGCTGCGGCTTCGCACGGCCGCGCGAATAGCCATCGTGCTACACCAGGAGACGCAGCGGCTCTTCGAGCAACCGCTTGACGTCCTGGAGGAACCGCGCGCCCATCGCGCCGTCCATCGCCCGGTGGTCGCAGGAGAGCGTTAACGCCATCCGCCGCCCGACGCCGAGCCCCCCGTCGTCGACGACCGGGACGCGCCGCACGGAGCCGACGGCGAGGATCGCGCCCTCGGGCGGGTTGATGATCGCAGAGAACTCGACGACGTCGTACATCCCGAGGTTGGAGATCGAGAACGTGGCGCCCGAGAGCTCCGTGACGCGCAGCTTCCGCACCCGGGCGCGCTCGGCGAGATCACGCGCCTCGACGGCGATCTGGGCAAGCGACTTCGCCTGGCAGTCCCGGAGCACGGGCGTGATGAGCCCGTCGTCGAGCGCGACCGCGATGCCGATGTGCGCGCGGTGCCAGACGCGGATCGACTCGCCCTGGAAGGAGGCGTTCACGCCGGGGTGTCGGAGGAGCGCCAGCGCGCAGGCGCGCACGACGAGGTCGTTCACCGAGACCTTCGGCTGGCCCTCCAGCGCGTTCAGCTCCTCGCGGAGCTCCCAGGCGCGATCCATCGCGACCTCGCTCGTGACGTAGAAATGCGGGACGGGCGCCTTCGAGAGCGGCAGGCGCTTGGCGATCGTCGCCCGGATCTGGGAGAGCGGCCGGTCTTCGTACTCGACGGCCGGGCCGGTCGGCGCGGCGGCCGGCACGGCCGTGACCGTCACGGCGGCCGCGTCGACGTCGCGCCGGATGATCCGACCACCGGGTCCGGTGCCCCGGATCAGCCGCAGATCCCGGGGGCCGGTGTCGACACCACGGCCGGTCGCAGGGGCGGCGCGGGGGCTGGTGCCGCGCTGGGGGTCGGGGCGGCGGAGGGCGCTGAGCGAGTGTTGTTCCGAGCGGAAGCGCTCCCCGCCGCCCCGACCCCGGCCGCCGCCGGTGCCGGTGCAGACGCGAGCACCGCCGCGATGTCGTCGCCCGGCTCGGCGATGACGCCGATCAGCGTCCCCACTGGCGCTTTCTCGCCGGCGGGCACGAGGACCTTGCGGAGCACCCCGGCACCGAACGCCTCCATCTCGACGTCGGCCTTGTCGGTCTCGATCTCGGCGAGGATGTCGCCGCCCTGGATCCGGTCGCCCTCCTTCTTGAGCCACTTGATAATCTTCCCGGTCTCCATCGCCTCGGAGAGTTTCGGCATGACGACCTTGGTGACGGCCATCGTCAGCTCCCGTTCGCATTGCAGACGCGACGAATCGCGGCTGCGATCCTGTCCTTCGAAGGCGTCTTGAGCTTCTCGAGGTTCCGGGCGTACGGCATCGGGGCGTTGGCCCCCGTCACGCGCTCGACCGGCGCGTCGAGGTCGTCGAAGGCGTGCTCGGTCACGAATGCCGAGATCTCCGAGCCCATGCCGGCGAACCCCGCGCCGGCCTCCACCACGACGACGCGGTGGGTCTTCCGCACCGACCCGATGATCGTCTCGACGTCCATCGGGCGGAGCGTCCGTGGGTCGACGAGCTCGACAGAGATCCCCTCCTTCGCCAGCTCGTCCGCCGCCTCCATGGATCGGTACATCATGCCCATGTAGGCGATCACGGTGACGTCGGTGCCCTCGCGGCGCACGATCGCCTGGCCGAGCGGGATGACGAAGTCGGGATCCTCCGGCACCTCGCCCTTCACGGGGTAGAGCGTCTCGGCCTCGATGAAGATGACGGGGTTGTCGTCCCGGATCGCGGACTTCAGAAGCCCCTTCGCGTCCATCGGCGTGGTCGGACGCACGACCTTGAGCCCCGGCACGTGGTAGAAGTACGTCTCCATCGACTGCGAGTGCTGCGCCGCGAGCTGTGCCGCCGGCCCGCCCGGCCCGCGGATGACGATCGGCACGTTGTACTGGCCGCCGGACATATAGCAGATCTTCGCGGCCGAGTTGACGATCTGGTCGAGGGCGAGGAGCGCGAAGTTGAACGTCATCATCTCGACGACGGGCCGGAGGCCGAGCATCGCGGCCCCGATGCCGAGGCCGGTGAACCCGGACTCGGCGATCGGCGTATCGACGACCCGCGCGGGCCCGAACTCCTTGAGAAGCCCCTGCGTCACTTTGTAGGCGCCCTCGTAGAGCCCGACCTCCTCGCCCATCACGAACACGCGCGGGTCGCGGTGCATCTCCTCGCGGAGCGCCAGGTTCAGAGCCTCGCGATACGTCATCACCGCCATCTCAGTCCTCCTTGTAGATGTCGGTGAACAGCTCCTCGTCGGGCGGCTCCGGGGAGGCGTCGGCGAACGCGACGGCCTCGTCGATCCGGTCGTTGACGTCCTTCTCGATCGCCTGCACGTCGGCCTCCGTGAGGATCCCGGCCTTGAGCGCGCGCTCGCGGAGCATCACGATCGGGTCGCGCTGCTTTTCCCGCTCGACCTCCTCCTTCGTCCGGTACACCGCGCCCGCCGGGTCGCGCATCGAGTGGCCACGAAACCGGTAGGTGTCCGCCTCGATCAGGGACGGCGTCTTGTCCCGCCGCGTCCGAGCGACGGCCCGGCCGACGACCTCGCGGATCGCGAGGACATCCATGCCGTCGACCTTCTCCGACGGGATTCCGTACGTCTGGCCGAACTTCCAGATCTCGGTCTGCGCGAGGGCGCGGTCGGTGGAGGTGCCCATCGCGTAGCGGTTGTTCTCGCAGAGGTAGATCACGGGGAGCTTCCAGAGCGCCGCGAGGTTCAGCGACTCGTGGAACTCCCCCTGGGGGACGGCGCCGTCGCCGAAGTAGCAGACGACGACCGCGTCCCGCCCCTCGTACTTGATCGCGAAGGCGGCGCCCGCGGCGAGCGGCAGGTGCGCGCCCACGATCGCGTGGCCGCCGAGAAAGTTGACGCTCCGGTCGAACAGGTGCATCGATCCGCCCTTGCCCTTCGAGAGCCCGTCCCGGCGGCCGAAGAGCTCGGCCATCACCCGCCTCGGGTCGGCGCCCTTGGCGAGGCAGTGGCCGTGATCGCGGTAGGCGGAGATCGCGTAGTCGTCGGCGCGGAGGACCGAGGTGGCGCCGACCGCGACCGCCTCCTCGCCGATGTAGAGGTGGAGGAACCCGCCGACCTTGCCCAGGGCGTAGGCCTCCGCCGCCTTCTCCTCGAAGCGGCGGATCAGGAGCATGTCGTGCAGGAGCCGCCGCGCCAGCTCGGCGTCCACGCCGAGGGCCGACGGCCCTTTCCGCTCCGGGATCGTCTTGGCCATGCCTCCCCTCCAGCTACCAGCGCATCAGGCTGAGGTCGTCCACCGACAGCCGCCGGCGGAGACGGAAGATTGTGACGATGATCGCGAGCCCCACGGCCACTTCTGCGGCGGCGACGGCCATGGCGAAGAACACGACCGCCTGGCCGTCGGGGTTGCCGACGCGGCGGCCGAAGGCCACGAGCGCGAGGTTCGCGGCGTTCAGCATGAGCTCGATCGACATGAACATCACGAGGGGGTTGCGCCGGATCACGACGCCGACCACCCCGATCGTGAAGAGGATCGCCGACAGCCCGACGTAGTACGACTCGGGCACCATACCTTACACCCTCCGCCGCGCCAGGAGGAGCACCCCGACCATCGCGGCGAGCAGCAG
>WNGM01006880.1_pt1 | contig 15937 bp, 15 predicted proteins | sample 5400571 | NCBI WGS metagenome assembly WNGM01 (sample SAMN13153378, study PRJNA577476) | soil metagenome | isolation source: 100 cm soil or saprolite under Garry oak tree replicate 2 | place: USA:California | collected 2016-06-15 | reverse complement strand
CAGCAGGGTCAGTCGCACGCCGGCCGGCAGGCTCACCTGCTCGCCGGCGTAGGCGTCCGGCACCGGACCGGTCGGGTGCACTGGCGGGCGCAGCTCGACCAGCCACGCCCCGTCGTCCAGCGCCGTGGAGAAGTGCACTGCCACGTCGCGTCCGTCCGCGCGGTGCCCGTCGACCGCGGCAGCAAGCGTCGCGGACGTGTTCACCACGACGAGGTCGCCCGGCGCCAGAAACGCCGGCAGGTTGACGAAGCGAGCGTGCGCGATGCCGGACGGGGCGGCGACGAGCATGCGCACCTGGTCGCGGGTGACGCCTCGCTCCTCCGGTGGCTCGCTCGAGGCCAGCTCGTCGGGCAGGTCGAACATCATCGTGTGGACTCGGCTATAGCTACTTGGCTGGCCCGGTACCTGGCGCTCGACGGCCGCTCGTCCAGCAGGCGCAGTAGCGCGGGGACGACCGTCTCCGGTTCGGGACGGTCGGAGATGTCCTCTCCGGGGAATGCCGCCTGGTGCATGTCGGTCCGCATGTCGCCCGGGTCGAATGCGTAGACCGACAGCGCCGGGTGCTCGGCGGCGAGCACCGCGCTGAGCTGATCGAGGGCGGCTTTGGCCGAGCCGTAACCGCCCCAGCCCTCGTAGGCCTCGACCGCGGCGTCAGAGCTGATGTTGACGATCGCCGCATGCTCAGCCATCAGCGGCAGGACGTGCTGGACGAGCGCGAGCGGGGCGAGCACGTCGACGTGGTAGACGCGCTCGAGCTCGGTGAGCGGGTAGTCGGCGAGGGCCGGCTGCGGGCTCGGGCCGAGGTAGCTGGCGTTGTTGACGAGCAGATCGAGCTGTCCGGCCCGGCTGACCGCGGCTGCCAGCTGCTCGCGGTGCTGCGGGTCGGCGACATCGCCGGCGAGCACCACGGCGGACGGCAGCTCGCGCTGAACGACATCCAGTGCCTTCACGCCGCGAGCGTCGAGCACGAGTGACCAGTCTCGTTCGGCGAGCGCGCGAGCCAGAGCGCGGCCCAGGCCACGTGACGCGCCGGTGATCAATGCGAGAGGCATGACAGGGAACTCCTTGCGATAGCGACGTTGTCAAGCCATCCTGATAGTTGAAGTCAACTTCAAGTCAAGGAAGATCGATGCTCACCACGGATTTGCTCACGGTCGGCGAGGTGGCGCACCGCAGCGGCTTCGCTCCGTCAGCGCTTCGCTTCTACGAACGGCAGGGCCTCGTGCACGCGACGCGGACGTCCGGCGGCCAGCGTCGTTACGAACGCAACGTGCTGCGACGCCTCGCGTTCATCCGCGCGGCACGCAACGTCGGCCTGACCCTCGACGAGGTCGCGGCCGCCCTCGACACGTTGCCCGACAAGCGCACGCCGACAAAGGAAGACTGGTCGAGGCTGTCGCGGACGTGGCGGCAGCGGCTCACCGACGAGATAGCCGCACTGACCAGGCTCCGCGACGGACTCGAGTCATGCATCGGCTGCGGCTGCTTGTCGCTGCGCAGCTGCGCGTTCTCGAATCCGCAGGACCACTTCGCGCAGGCCGGGCCCGGTGCGGCCTTGTTGCCCGAGCGCCTGCGCCAGCCGACCGGACGCTAGCCCGCGGACGCCAAGCCCTCGATCACCTCGGCCATCGGCAGGTCCGCAAGCGACGCCGCCGGCAGAGCCAGCTTCGAGCGCCGCACGCCGCTGCCGATGACGACGACCTCGCGACGCAGCACGGCGCCGTCGATGAGGATCGGCCAGTCAGCGGGCAGCCCGATCGGGGTGATGCCGCCGTACTCCATCCCGGTCAGGCGCACCGCGTCATCCATCGCGGCGAACGACGCCTTGCGCGCACCGAGGCGACGGCGCACGACTCCGTTCACGTCGGCACGCGTCGTCGCGAGCACCACGCACGCGGCGTAGGACGTCATGTCGCCGCGACGGCCGGCGATGACGACGCAGTTCGCCGAGTCGTCCATCTCCACGGCGTACCGCTCGAGGGCCGCGAGTGCACCGCGTCCGCGACTGGGGCGGCGACCAGATCGGCGCTGACAGCGCGCCATTCGAGCGAGCCAGGAGTGAGCATCCCCGTAGTCTGGCGTAGGTGAACGTCGACATCGTGAGCCGGGTATTGCCCGGGATCGGCGTGTGTCAAGAGGTCGGGCTCCGCGACGGCCGTCGTATCGGCATCGTCACCAGGCGCAACGGGCAGCGCGAGCTGGTGCTGTACGACGAGGAAGGCGACGGCGCCGTTGACACGATCGCGATGAGCGACGACGAGGCCAATGCCGTCGCCGAGATTCTCGGCGCCCCGCAACTCACCGTCCGGCTGGCCATGCTGCAACGGCAGGCCGACGAGTTGATCGTCGAGCAACTGCCCATCCCACCGGACTCCCCGTTCGGCGACCGGCCGCTCGGTGACACCCAGGCGCGTACCCGCACCGGCGCCTCGATCGTCGCGATTCTGCGCCACGGCGCCGCCCTGCCGTCCCCCGCGCCGGACTTCGTGCTGCACACCGGCGACCTGGTCGTGACGGTGGGCACCCAGGACGCGGTCGATCAGGTGGCGCGCATCCTGGATGGAACGGCCGGCACCGCCGGTTGAGGACCGTGATTCTCGCGTCGAGCGGCAGCACGCAGACGCACGCGGCCGTCCTGCTCGTCGAACTCGGAGCGATCCTGTTCTCGCTCGGCATCCTCGGCCGCATTGCCCGCCGGCTCGCGATACCGGTTATCCCGCTCTACCTGATCGCCGGGCTGTTCTTCGGTCAGGGCGGTGTGCTGTCACTGTCGGCTAGCCACGACTTCATCCAGACCGCCGCCGACATCGGCGTGATCTTGCTGCTGGTCATGCTCGGGCTCGAGTACTCCGCGAGTGAGCTGCGGTCCAGCCTGCGCGCGCAGGCGCCGATCGGCGTTCTCGACGGGCTGCTCAATGCGCTGCCCGGCGCGGGGCTGGCGCTGCTCGCCGGATGGGGTGCGACCGCGGCCGTGGCGCTCGCCGGCATCACGTGGGTGTCGTCGTCGGGAGTGATCGCCAAGACGCTCGGCGATACGGGGCGCCTGGGCAATCGTGAGACGCCCGCGATCCTCGGCGTACTGGTGATCGAGGATCTCGCGATGGCGCTGTACCTGCCAGTGCTGACCGCCCTGCTGGCAGGTGGCGGCGCGCCTCGGATCGCTATTGCGGTCGGGATCGCGTTCGCCACGGTCACCGTCGTACTCGTCGTGGCGACCCGGTTCGGACGCCATGTCACCGCGCTCGTCTCGGCGAAGGACAGCGAGTCGCTGCTGCTTGGCGTTCTCGGCCTGACGCTGCTGGTGGCGGGTCTGGCCGAACAGCTCAAGGTGTCCGCAGCAGTGGGCGCGTTCCTGGTCGGTATCGCGGTATCCGGTACGGTCGCGCAGTCGGCGATCGAGGTGCTCTCGCCGCTGCGCGACGTCTTCGCCGCTGCCTTCTTCGTGTTCTTCGGCCTGTCCACCAACCCGCACTCGCTGCCCGGCGTGCTGCCACTCGCGCTGGCGCTGGCGGTGGTGACGACGTCGACGAAGATGCTCATCGGCTTCGTCGCGGCTCGCCGTGCAGGCGTCAAACGGCGCGGGCGGTGGCGTGCGGCCGTCGCACTCATCCCCCGTGGCGAGTTCTCGGTGGTGGTCGCGGCGCTCGCGGTCGGCGCCGGCGCGGAGGCGCGGTTGGGCCCGCTGACCGCGTGCTACGTGCTGCTGACGATCGTGCTCAGCGCTGCTGTGATCAGGCTGCCCGACCGGTTACGTCCCGAACGTAATGTGGCGTCATGACGATCACGAATGTCGACGCCCTGGTCGAGCGACTGCTCCGCACGCACGACACGATCGCGGTCGTCGGCGCGAGCCGTGATGCCGGCAAGGCAGCGCACCAGATCCCGTTGCGGATGCAGCAGATGGGCTGGCGGATCATCCCGGTGAACCCCTACGTCGACGAGTTGTTCGGCGAGAAGGCATACCCGACGCTGGCCGATGTCCCCGAGCCGCTCGGCCTGGTGGACGTGTTCCGGCCGTCGGCGGACGCCCCCGACGTGGCCAGGCAAGCTGTTGCTGCCGGCGCGACGGCACTCTGGCTGCAGCTCGGCATCGTCTCGCACGAGGCACGCGGGATCGCGGCGGCGGCCGGTATCGACTACGTCGAGAACCGTTGCCTGGCAGTGGAGCGCGCGAAGCTCGACCTACACGCGCCGGTTCGCTGAGCCGGCCGCGAAGCCGACCACCTGCCGGGCGACGAGGCGCAGCGCCTCGGCGATGTGGTCGAGCAGGGCCCCGCCCTCGGCGAACACCCGGTCGGCCGAGTTGACCGCGACCCCGAACGGTGTGGGCCAGCCGCGCAAGGCATGGATCGTCGAACGGAGCGACACGAGCGTGGTCCCGCAGGCCTGCCAGCCGGCCGCGGTGACGATCGTCCCGACAGCGCGCCCCTCGAGGTAGGGCCGGGAATCGCCGCGCAGGGCCTCGAGGTGGTCAAGGCCGTTCTTGACCAACCCCGACATGCCGCCGTGATAGCCCGGCGTGGCGATGATCAGCCCGTCGGCGGCCCCGATCGCGCGGGTCAGTTCCGCCGCGTCGTCACCGGCGGGCTCGTCGTCAGCCGTGTAGCTCGGCAGCTGGGCAAGGAACGTCCCGCCGAAGACCGCGGCCCTCGCGCCGAGCGCGTTCGCCTCGGCCAAGGCGACCCGCAGCAGCTCGTCGGTCAGCGACGTCGCGCGGGTCGAGCCGCCGATTCCGACGATCAGCGGGCGGTGATCTGCGGACTCGTCCACCTCCATGACCTGGACCGTACGCGTGCGTCCTAGGGTGCTTGCATGAGCCTGGACCGCCCCGCCGCACCGGACCCGTACTCGCTGCTCCCCGCCGTGGGCACGTTCACCGTGACGAGCACCGACGTCCATGACGGCGAGCAGCTCGATCACGCGTACGTCTACACCGGCGCGCAGCCCGACGCCGGCAACCGGTCACCGCAGCTCGCCTGGTCCGGATTTCCCGCCGAGACCGAGAGCTTCGTCGTGACCTGCTTCGATCCGGACGCCCCGACGCCGTCGGGTTTCTGGCACTGGGTGCTCGTCGACCTTCCGGCGTCGACGACCTCGCTTCCCAACGGGGCGGGCGCGGGGGGCGCTGCGCTGCCCGGCAACGCGTTCCACGTGCGCAACGACTGGAGCACGAAGGACTACGGCGGCGCCTACCCGCCGCCGGGCGACCGGCCGCACCGGTACTTCTTCGTCGTGCACGCCGTCGATGTCGAGACGCTCGGCGTCGACTCGGAGGCCAGCGCCGCCGTGGTGTCGTTCAACCTCGTGTTCCACACGCTGGCGAGAGCCCAGATCACACCGGTCTTCGCGCACTGATACCCGGGTCGGCAGGCGCTCAGCGTCGGATTCGTCTCTCGGCGTGCGGCGCCGAGGCGCGGCTACTCGCCGCTCGCGGGCCCTCACGCCTTGTTGCCTTCGCCGCGTTATGGTTTGTCCATCGGGGGCAGAGAGGCATGCTATGCACCAGGACACCGCCAAACGGGTGACATTTGGCGATGTGGTACGAATACGCGAGTTCCGAGCGATCTGGCTCGCCGATGCGCAGTCCATCGCCGGAGACCAACTCGCTCGGGTCTCGCTCGCGATCCTGGTTTTCGCGCGCACCGGGTCAAGTGCCCTCACCGCGCTCGTCTACGCGCTGACCTATCTGCCCGCGATCGTCGGCGGAGCCGTCCTCGCGGGTATCGCCGATCACTTTCCGCGTCGCGGCGTGATGATCTGCTGTGATCTGATTCGCGCCCTGCTGTTCGGCGCGGCTGCGATCCCCGGTACGCCGATCGCGATCATGTGCGTGCTGATCGTCCTGGCGGTGCTGTCGACGTCCCCTTTCTCGGCAGCCGAATCGGCCATCGTCCCGACGATCCTGACCGGCGAGCGGTACGTCGTCGGCACCGGGCTGCGGGTGACGACTGGGCAACTCGCCCAACTCGTCGGCTTCGCGGGCGGCGGCGCGATCGTCGGCGCAATCGGACCGCGGTGGGGCTTGGCCATCGACGCGGCGACGTTCGCCGTCTCGGCGGTCCTCATCTACGCCTTCGTCAGGCATCGGCCGGTACCCGAGCGAGCTGACCCGCGCTCGGACCCGCCGTACTGGCGGTCGATGCTCGACGGCGCGCGCACCGTCTTCGGCGACCGGCGACTGCGTTCGCTCATGTTGCTCGCCTGGCTGGCGGCGTTCTACGTCGTACCGGAGGGCGTCGCGCCGTCCTACGTCGCCGCGATCGGCGGCGGCACGAGCGTCGTCGGCCTCGTCATGGCGGCCGATCCCGCGGGCAGCGCGCTAGGCGCAGGGTTGTTCGTGCGCCTGATTCCCGATCGCCTGCGCGCCCGCCTGATCGGACCGCTCGCGTTCGCCGCGGCGCTGCCGTTGATCGTCTGCGCGCTCAAGCCTGGTGTCGCGGTCTCGATCGTGCTGCTGGTGGCGGTCGGCGTCTGCAGCGCGTTCCAGATACAGGCGTCGACGACGTTCATGCGACTCGTCTCGGACCATCAGCGCGGGCACGCATTCGGGCTCGCGCAGTCGGGCCTCATTGCGGTGCAGGGTCTGGGCATCGCCGCGTTCGGCGCGGTCGCCGATCATCTCGGAGCGCCACGAGCGATCGGTCTCGCCGGCGCAGTCGCGGCGGTGCTCGCCGTTCTGCTCGGCGTCGCCTGGGAGCGCGCGCGGCAAGCTGCGGACACGCACGAGAACGCCGCGCCACATACCGCTCGCGCAAAGCGATGATCACGATGCGCGGCATGCAGGCGTACTCGCGGTGCTATATCCGTCAAATTATCGAGAAACGTTAACGAGTTAGCCCCACGAATGTCCGAAACTCATCACGCTCACCTCCTTTCAACCGTTGACGACATCGCCAGATGCGCTCAGCCCCACGAATGTCCGAAACTCATGTCGATCACCTCCTGTCAGCAGTTGATCACTCTTCACCCTAGGAGGGTGACCTGGCGTACCGCATCAACTACTCTTGAATGATCCAGTCCGGCCGGCCGTGGAGTCCCTCAGTATGTCGCGTACAACCCCAGATCGTGACCATTGGGGGTTGCCTATGCTCTCAAACTTGCGTAAATGGAGTTTGGGGTTTATGGCAGGATTCGCGGTCAGTAATCGCCTTCCTACTGACTGTCGATTTGGCAACCATGATCGCGGTAAGTGCGGCGCTCGCAAGCGGCACGGCGGATCTGTCTGCATTTCGCCGTGCGCTCATCCTGATCGCGCTCGCGATGCTTTTCGAGGAAACCTCGCGGACTGTTGATCGGCTCCGATTCCGGATCACCGAAGGCGTCTACGTTGACATGACGTCGGTGTGGCTCGTCGCCAGTGCGATCGTACTTCCGGCTGCCTATGCCGTCATCGTCGTTGTCGTCGTGCGCGGGCACATGTGGTTCCGGCATCAGCGCCGCATCGGCATGCACGCCTATCGGCAGCTGTTCACCGCGGCGTCGATGATTCTCGGTTGCCTTGCTTGCGGTGCCGTGGTCCGCGACCTCCAACCTGCAGTCGCCGGACTGTCCTCCGCGGTCGAGTCGGCCATCGTCGTCATCGCGGGCTTGGCCACCTTCGCGGCGATCAACGTCGGGCTCGTCGCCATCGGGATGTACCTCGCGATGAAGCCGCAGCGGGCCGCGGTCGTGCTCGGCACCTGGGAAGACAACGCGCTCGAGCTCGCGACGCTGTGCATCGGCGGCCTGACCGCGCTGGCCGTGCTGCACCAACCGTGGTTGACGGTGCTCGCGCTGCCGCCGATGTTCGTGCTGCAGCGCAGCGCCCTGGTCAAGGAGCTCGAGCAGGCCGCGTCCACGGACTCGAAGACCGGGCTGCTGAACGCCGTCGCGTGGGAGCAGCTTGCGAAGCGCGAGCTCTCACGGGCCGCGCGCGAACACACTGCGGCCGCGGTGCTGATCGTCGACCTGGACCATTTCAAGGTAGTCAACGACGAACACGGGCATCTCGCCGGCGACGTAGTCCTCGCCGAGGTTGCCCGCTGCCTGTCCAATGAGCTGCGCGACTACGACACGATCGGGCGCTTCGGCGGCGAGGAGTTCGTCGCGGTGCTGCCCGACGTCGACGCGGCCGGTGCCGTCGAGATCGCGGAGCGGGTTCGGCGGCGGATCGGCGAGATCCGCACGTCCACGCTGGCCTCGACGGTCGCCATCGCGTCGGATGCGCCCCTGTCGGCGTCCATCGGTGTCTCGTGCTATCCCGAGCACGGCGTCGAGGTCGACCAGCTGCTGCGCGCCGCCGACGCCGCGCTGTACCGGGCGAAGCGCGGCGGGCGTAACCGTGTCGAGATCGCGGGCGCCGGCCCGGCGCTCGACCACGAACGCGCCAGCAGCGGCTGACCGTCACTCGACGCAGAATTCGTTGCCCTCCGGATCCTGCATCACCACGAGATCCTCGCCTGACCGCATGACGGTTGCCCCGAGCCCGATCAGCCGCTGAACCTCCTCGTCGACCGACGAAGGAGCTCGCAGATCGAGGTGGACGCGGTTCTTCGCGACCTTGCCTTCCGGCACGCGGTTGAACCACATGTTCGGGCCGCCCCAACCGGGAGCCTCGACGTAAGCCTTGTCGGAGGTCGATTCCTCGTCGACATTCGAGCCGAGGACGGACGCCCAGAACGTCGCCACGACCAGTGCGTCACCGCAGTCGAACGTCAGACTCTTGATGAATGTGGGCACGGCGGTGACGATAACGGCCCGGTGCGGAAGCGGTTCGTCAGCCGAGAACGAGCAGATCGCTGATGCCCTCGACCGGATGCGGCGTCGTCTCAGCCGCCACCGCGGCATCGAGCGCAGCGAAGCCTCGCTCAGTTTCCTCAGCGGTGAGGAACTCGAATGTCGAAATAGCACGCAGGTGCAATCTTGCCGCGCTTTCGGCAAGGCTATTTGCGAATCGTTCGGGAACAGGATCCAAGGCTCGGCGGTCGAGCCCGACCTGACCGAATAGATTCACGACTTCACCGACCGCCGGGAACATCTGTTTCTCGAACGCCCGAGGAAAGAAGCGATGCCAACCCAGTTCCGGCATACGGTCGGCGAAGGTGCTGCGGATCAATAGACGGCCGTGTGGCCGAAGCACTCGGGCAATCTCGGCTGTCGCAGCCGGCCGGTCGTGGACGTGATGGAATACGAGAAATAGCAGGACGACATCGCAGCTGTCCGTCGCCAGCGGTATTCGCTTAGCATTTCCGGCCAGATATGCCACCGCGGGATGCGCGGAGAACCGTTCGGCGTCCTGGCGCATCTTCGCAGAGGGCTCGACCCCGTAGACGGGCCCGCCGAACGCCTCGGCGAGCGCCGGCGTGTACCTACCGGTGCCCGAGCCGAGATCGAGCACCGACAGCGGACGCCGCTGCGGGACGTGCCGCGCAAACGCCCGCATCCACGCCTGGACCGTTTCGTCGCTGACGGCTCGGCCTTGCCGGTACACGAGGTGCTGTCGTTCGTCGTAGTCGACGTTTTCCACCGGGCAAGCCTCATTTCACCGTCGGTTCGTCGACGGTGGATGTCCGTCGCGCCAATTCATCCCTGGACGCGAGCCAGGCCGTCGCCGGATCCGTATACGTGCCCGCCCACGATACGGACGTCAACGTCCCGCGATCGCGGAGCGAACCGGCACCGTGCCGACACGCTCGACAGTCTCCTCGGTGGCCGGACCGGCGAAGCCGGCCAAGGTCTCCCCCGCGGCCGCACGGCGGGCGAACGCGGCCGCGCCTCGCGCACTGAGCGGTCGGGACAGGAGGAAACCCTGCCCGCTGTCACAACCCATTCCGGTCAGGGCATCCTGCTGCGATCTGACTTCGATGCCCTCCGCGACGAGCGCCACGTGCAGCTCTCGGGCCAGCCGGATGATCGCTTCGACGAACGCGCCGCCCTGTGCGTGGGTTCCGTCGAGATGGTCGATGAACGACTTGTCGATCTTGAGGATGTCGAACGGGAACTTGCGCAGATGGCTCAGTGACGAGTACCCGGTGCCGAAGTCGTCGATCGCGATGCTGATGCCCGTCTCCTTGAGCTCGTCGAGGACACCGATAGTCACATCCAGATCGCCAACGAGCATGCTCTCGGTGATCTCGAGGATCAGCCGCTCGCCGGGCAGCCCGGAGCGTGCCAATGCGTCACGCACGTCCGGCAAGAACGCCGGATCCTGCAACTGTCGTGCCGACACGTTGACCGAGATCGACGGAGCGTCGACACCGACGCCGGGCCACGTCATCGCGGCATGGCACGCGGCATTGAGCACCCAACGGCCGAGCGGCACGATGAAGCCCGTCTCCTCCGCCAGCGGGATGAACCGCATCGGCGACACCAGGCCGAGTTCGGGGTGCTGCCAGCGCAGCAACGCCTCGAAACCCGTTAGCCGGCCGACGTCCAGGGCGAAGATCGGCTGGAAGTCCAGGCAGAACTCCTTGCGTTCGATCGCGCCCGCGAACGCACCGGTCACCTGGAGCCGCTCGACGACGCGCGAGCGCATCCACGGCTCGAAACTCACGTGCCGGTTCTTGCCGCGTGCCTTCGCCTCGTACATTGCCGCATCGGATTCGCTGAGCAGTTGCTCGGTCGACTTCTCCGAGGTACCGAACGTGACTCCGGCGCTTGCCGACAAGGCGATCGAGTCGTCGTCGACCTCGCACGGTTCACGCAGCGCGGCGACCAGGCGATCGGCGACGGCAATCACGTTCGCGTGGTCGCCCACGCTCTCCATCAGCACGGCGAACTCGTCGCCGCCCAGGCGCGCGACCGTGTCACCGGACCGGACCACGGCGCTCATCCGGTTGGCCACCATGATCAGCAGGCGGTCGCCTGCGCGGTGGCCCAGACTGTCATTGACGTTCTTGAAGCCGTCGAGATCGATCAGGATCAGCGCGACCGTCTCGTATTCGCGTGCCGATCTCGCCAGCGCGTGCTCGATCCGATCGTGCAGCAGTGCGCGGTTGGCAAGGCCGGTGAGGTTGTCGTGGAACGCTTGGTGACGTAGGTCGGCCGCCAGGTTGTCACGCTCGATCAAAGCCAGTTGCAGCGACTCGGTACGGCCGATGAGTTGCTGAGCCTGCTTGCGCATGCTGCCGAACAGCCAGCTCATCCGGGCGGTGACCAGACCCGCCAGGACCAGCGAGAACGCCGCCTGTACCGGCACGTCGGTGTATGCGCCGGTGAGGCTGTCGACGAGAAGGAGTGTCGGCGTCGCGAAACCGGCGAGGACCAGGATCGGCATCCAGCTCAGGCGGCCCCGCGGCGCGTCCGGTCCGTGCGCTCGCACGCGTGCCATCGACGGGTGCAGCGCGGCCACACCGCTCAGCACGTAGTTGATCAGCCATGTCGAGTCGATGAGACTGCCCGCCGTGTAGGCATCATGCTGCGCGAGCAGGTCGTAGATGAAATCGCCGGCGAGCATGATCGCCATCGCGACACCGATGAGCTTGGGAGCTGCGCCGCGGACGCCGGCGAAGAGCAGCGAGCTCACAACGATGAACAGCACGCCGATGTCCATGGTCGGGTAGAGCAGCAAGGTCAGCTTCCCGGCTGTGTTCAGTGTGCTGTCGTGGGCGTAGGAGCCCATGAGCAGGTGCCAGGTGAGCGCAAGTGCGCCCAGTGAGACGATCGCGGCGTCCGTCCAACGCTCGCGCGACACAAGCCCGGCCGCGCGGTGGCCCAGACGAAGCACGGCACAGAACAGGAACGGATAAGCGACCAGATACATACCGTCGGCCAGCGACGGGGTCGGCAGCTCGACGTCCAGCGAGGTGTAAATCGTCACCACGACGTCCGCGCCGATCGAGCACAGGCTGCCCGCGGCAAACAGCCACCAGGTCAGCTTGTCGGCCGGACGGTTGAGTCGAACACCCGCCAGGACCGCGCCGACCGTCAGCAGACCGATCACGTTGTATCCGACGGATTGGGCGAGCCCGTCGGGCAAGACGAAGTACGCCGCCGTCAGGATCAACCCGACGACGAGCGCCGCGCTCCAGGGCTGGATCGCGATTCTGGGCAAGCGCGTAGTCATGGTGCTCTCACGATCGGCTTCGCGAGCACGAACGTGAGCCGGCCGGTCGCCCACATCGCGAGTTGACCCCGGTGTCGTGATGCGTCATTCGACTGAACGCCGCGGCTGCCTGATCCGTACCAATAAGTACAGGCGATTGGCCGTCAAGGGCCGGCCTGTCGGCTGAACAGACCGCCCCTCCAGAGCGAAAGGGGTATCGAGATGCCGCACTCGCTGCGCAAAACGAACACGACACTCTGGATAGTCCTGGCAGTCCTCGCGCTCGCCGCGATTGCGATCATCATCGCCGTCACCATGTCCGGTGGGGGTGGCGGCGGAGGCGGCTACTGACCGGTGACGCACCGAGCGTCCGACGGCGGCACGTGCACGCGGTGCATGTGCCGCTGCGCGCTACCTGAGGCCAACGATGCGCGCGTTGCCGACGGATCCGTTCGGTTCGATCGCCGCTCCTCGTACGGGCACGATCTTCGTGCCGGCGTCTGCACGCGTCGCACCTAGGCTGCCGCGATGGGCAGCGCAGTCGACGTCCGTCGCCGAGCACCCACAATGCGAGAACCGGGCGACGCGTCGCGACTCGCGGCGACTGTCACGCTTCAGTCCACGCGAAACTACGTTGATGAGGAGATCGTACGGGTCACGACGAGGTCCTCGTGCGCCAAGCGACCTGCGCGAGCTGGCTAAAGATCGGCTCGCCAAGATCGCCCGCGGCCGGCCTGGCCCGGCGCCCAACCGTTCCGGCCCCAGACGAGTCGAGTGCTCTGTGACCGCCTTGCAAAACCGGTTAGCCGGCGCGACAGCAGCTTCCTTCAGCGCACTCCATCTCGGCTCGCGCGACTCCTGCTGCCAATGCAAGGGCGCAGCCCGCGATACGCGCGCGATACGTAAACGGCAGCGTTTCGGCTCACCCCGACCGCTGTGAGCTTTCCCGCAAGGTCCAACTGGGCGCCGGCTCGCATGTCGCCGTACTACCCGATGCGAGCCGCGCACCAGTCGTCTGGCCGCAAATCGGGAAGGACCACCATGACCAACAGCACCAGACGCCGCCTGGCCTGCGGCATCGGCGCCGCGTTCGCGGCCGCCGTCGCGTTCGGCACGCTCGCCATCAGCGCAGCGTCCGCGGCCAGCGATGTGACACCGCCGGGGATCACCGTCCCGGCCGACTCGGCCGGAGCACCCGCCGTCCTGGTCGCGAGCCTGGAGGGCCGCAACGAAGTGACGGCCGGCGCCCCGCAGGGACAGGCCCTGGAACTGATCGGCATTCAGGGCAACACGCTCAGCTACTCGGTTTCGTGGCGCGGTATCGGCACGCCGACCGAGGCAGACATCCATGCCGGAGGTCGAGGAGTGGACGGCCCGGTCGTCGTGCCGTTGTTCACCACGCCGCGGCCAGCCGATGGCTTCGCGTCCGGCAGCGTCACCGTCACCGACCCGACCCTGCTTGACGCGCTGCGCTCAAACCCGCAGGGCTTCTACGCCGACCTGCACACCACCGAGTTCCCCGCCGGCGCGGCGCGGGCCCAGCTACATGCGCTCAACCACGCGGTCAGCACCAGCGGAGTGGCCGCACTACAGGAGTCGGTCGTCCTCGGCAGCCAGATCTACGCCTGCACGCTGCAAACTGACGGCTCGTTCGCCTTCAGCCAGCACGACGTCGACGCGCACCTCACCGGCGGCATCCACCACACGTTCGTGCAGCCGCTAGCGGGCACGCCGCAGTGGCAGGCACCCGATGGCAGCGCGGTCACCGGCAAGCTGGTCACCAAGAACGCCAACGGCGCGGACAACATCGCCGAGCTGAACCTCGACGCCACCCAGATCGGCACGTCCACCGGAATGCTCTCGCACGCAGTCGAGGTGCTCCGCCTCAACACAGTCGGCGGCGTCGCGCCGACCGGCACTTGCGACCCGCAAGCCACGCCGATCGTCAACGTCCCCTACCAGGCCGACTACATCTTCATCAACGGCTAGCAACATCGACCTGAATACGTCGCCGCCTGGCCATCCGCCGGGTCGTGATCGTTGATCGGCACGATGGCCTCGACCCCTTGCGCTCGCAACGGGTCGAGGCCATCGTCTTCTCGCACCTTAGCCATGGTCTCAGGCATATCGTCACTCGTGATGGGTGCAAATCTCCGCAGGGCAGCGTCGACCAGAGCCGTGGTTGAGTCGGCGACCCGGTGGAAGTGGGGCGCCAATACGGTCCGATGAAGGAGCGAGCCGCCATGGACACGACGGATCCGTTTGACCCACTCGTTCGCGCGGGCCGGCGCGAGGACGTGAGCGCGCCGCCGGCGCCGCGCGGATCGTCTTCGCCACCACCGCAGCGGCCCCGCTTCCGAGTGAACCGTTGGTGGATCCTGTTCGCACTCGCGCTCCTGGCCGTCAACTTGTACGCCGGAACGCGGGCGACGCAGCCGGCGTCGCGCGTCCGCGTTCCGTACAGCCCGTTCTTCCTCCAGCAAGTGACCGCGGGTCACGTAAAGGAGATCACCTCGAAGGGGACGGCGGTCCAGGGCACGTTCACGCAGAAGGAGTCGTATGCCGGTTCGAAGCCGACGACGCTCTTCCGGACGGAGATCCCCGCGTTCGCCGACAACGACGCCCTGTCGAGCCTGCTCCAGCGCAAGGCAGTGGTGGTCAACGCCCAACCGCTGGATACCGGGGCGTCGTGGTGGCAGAACCTGTTGCTCGGCTTCGGGCCGACGATTCTGTTCGTGTTGCTGCTGTTCTGGCTGATGCGGCGTGCCGGAAACGTTCAGAACATTCTCGGCTCGTTCGGTCGCTCACGCGCACGCCGGTATCAGCCCTCTGGCGACCGCGTGACGTTCGCGGACGTCGCGGGGATCGACGAGGCGAAGGCGGACCTCACGGAGGTCGTCGACTTCCTGCGTCATCCGGACAAGTACCGAAAGCTCGGCGGTCGGATCCCGCACGGTGTGCTGCTGTCCGGCGCGCCGGGCACCGGCAAGACGCTGCTCGCCCGGGCGGTTGCCGGCGAAGCGGACGTGCCGTTCTTCTCGATGGCGGCATCGGAGTTCGTCGAGGCGATCGTTGGCGTCGGCGCCTCACGCGTGCGCGATCTGTTCACGCAGGCGAAGGAGGCCGCTCCGGCGATCGTGTTCATTGACGAGCTCGACGCGATCGGCCGCTCGCGCACGTCCGGGGTCGCCGGCTTCAGCGGCGGCAACGACGAACGCGAGCAGACGCTGAACCAGATCCTGACCGAGATGGACGGGTTCGACTCCGCGACCAGTGTGATCGTCATCGGCGCCACCAACCGGCCCGACGTTCTCGACCAGGCCCTGCTTCGCCCTGGGCGCTTCGACCGCAGGGTCGCCGTGCAGCCGCCCGACCGTGTCGGCCGCGAGGCGATCCTGAACGTGCACGCGCGCGCCGTGCCGCTCGGGCCCGACGTCGGCCTCGGCAGGATTGCGGCGACGACACCGGGCATGGTCGGCGCCGATCTCGCCAATCTCGTCAACGAGGCCGCGCTGCTGGCGGCGCGGCGCGACCACACTGCCGTTGGCGAATCCGACTTCACCGACGCGCTCGAGCGCATCGTGCTCGGCGCCGAACGACAGGTGATGATGAGCGCGCAGGACCGGCGCCGCACCGCCTACCACGAGGCCGGCCATGCGATCGTCGGCATGCTCACCGAAGGCGCCGATCCGGTGCGCAAGGTCTCGATCATTCCGCGCGGGCTCGCACTCGGCGTCACGTTCGCGGCGCCCGAGAGCGACCGCTTCAACTATCTCGAGCCCGAGGTCCGAGCGAGGATCAAGGTCGCACTCGGCGGTCGCGCTGCGGAAGAAGTCGTGTTCGGTGAGACGAGTACCGGCGCGGAGTCGGACATTGAGCAGCTCACCGAGATCGCACGCCAGATGGTCGGCCGGT
>WNGM01002112.1_pt1 | contig 15946 bp, 9 predicted proteins | sample 5400571 | NCBI WGS metagenome assembly WNGM01 (sample SAMN13153378, study PRJNA577476) | soil metagenome | isolation source: 100 cm soil or saprolite under Garry oak tree replicate 2 | place: USA:California | collected 2016-06-15 | reverse complement strand
TCGGCGCGGTTGTGGTAGCCGCGCTGCTCCCAGAAACCAGGGCGATCATGCTGCATAAACTCCAGGCCGTCGAGCCACTTCGCGCTCTTATAGGCATAGAGCTTTGGTACGAGCAAGCGTACCGGGCCGCCGTGGTCAGGCTCAAGGTCCTGTCCATCGTGTTTGATGACGATCATGACGTCATCATCATCCAGGTCGAGAAGAGGCAGGTTGGTTGTATAGCCCGTCCAGGAATGTGCCATCACAAACTTCGCGGTAGGCAGAGGTCTGGCACGCTGCAAAATCTCGCGGATATGGACACCTTCCCATGCATTGTCGTAGCGGCTCCAACTCGTCACACAGTGAAAATCGGAGGTCATGGTGGTGTGTGGTAGAGCCAGAAACTCCTGCCATGTCAGTTCAAAGGGGTTCTCCACCTCGCCGGTAATCTTCAGCTTCCAATCCACCGGCAGCGCCTGTGGGGTGCGCTCATAACTCAACACGGGCCATTTCTTGGTCAGGTATTGCCCGGGCGGAAGGCGATCTTTTTCACCGGGCTGCTTCTCTATCTCGGATGCAGTTTTTCTGCTAAACAACGGCATGAAATCTATTGCTCCTTTGTCGATACCGATAGCAATACGTTTATCAAAAACAGATTGAGGAAAGTTCAGGACGCAGGTTTCTTTATTGTTTTGTACTATAGGGAAACAGTTGCGCAACTACCCTAGAAAACACTACAATGATGTTGAATTATTCCGTCGTTATTGCTTACGTTGCGTATATGTATATGGACGATTCTTGAGCGACGACAACGCATTGATGTACCGGGAGTAATGCTCCCAACAGATACAAGAGGAGAGGCTATTATGAATATTTTTCTACTCGCCCTGATCGGGACACTGATCGTCATGGCGCTTCTCGTCATCGGGCGGCTCGGGTTTGGCCGGCGCGAGGCATTCGACGCGCGAAGGTTTATTCGCTGGTTTGCCTGGTATTTCGTGATCAACTTCGTGCTCTGCCTACTGATTCTCTACTTTGGGGAGCCAGCGCTGACCGGCCCCTTTGGAGGCTGGCAATGGGTCTTTACGCCACTGGTGATCAGCAGCGTGGCGAACCTGTTCGCCTTCGCTCGACCCGCGCTCGGTGTGTTGGAAGAAGCTTCCGCGATCAGCCAGGGACGCACGCGCTCGACCCAAAGTACTCCCGCCCGCATACCGGCGAACGCCTCGCGGGGCGCCATTGCAGCAGGTATTTTCGGGCTGGTGGTCGTAGGGGTTCTCGGCTTCGTCGTCAGCGGTCTGATCATCGTCTTCACGACCTGGTTCGATAGCAACGCAAAAGCGCTTGCCGCTGTTCCCAATGTGAAGGTGGAAGCAACTCCCACTCTGCCGCCGACCGATCCCAGTCACATCGTTCTGGTGAGTCAGAGCGTAGCTTCTTATAAGGGTCAACAGATTCTCGGCTCAAACGGGCAGAATCTCGGTTCATCCTACGGCATCGATCCCGGCACGTACGTGTTACAGTCCATCAATCATCACCTCTACTACGTGGCGCCATTGATGTACAACAATATCTTCGCTAACCTGGCCAGTCCTAGAACTCCAGGGTTCGTGGTCGTGGATGCCGAAAACCCCCAGGCCATACCCAGGTTATTCACCGACCAGATCCAGGCCGGAAGCTCCATTGCGTATCTGCCGGGCGCGCTGCTGAACCAGGACCTGCTGCGCCATGTCTATCTGAGCGGGTATACCTACGGCAGGCTGGTTGACCCCACCCTCGAGCTCGACGATAGCTATCATCCGTACTGGACTATCTCGCTGATGCAGCCGACACGCGGCTATACCGGCGATGTGCTTAGCCAGGTGCTCATCGTCGACGCACACACTGGTGATATCAAAGTGTATCAGCCGCAGCGGGTACCGAACTGGGTAGATCGTGTCATGCCAGCCGAGATCGTCACTCAGTACCTGCAATGGTGGGGTCTGTACCACGCTGCACCCTGGTTTGATCCTTCCGGCATGGGCCAGCAATCACCGGCCAGCAACCCGGAGCTGCTCTACAATAACGTGGATCAACCGGTCTGGCTGGTACCGATGACCTCCTCCTCGGCGAACGACAACTCCAGTACCGGAGTCTTTCTCTTCGACACGCACAAGAACCAAGGGCACTTCTACCCTCTTTCCGGGCTGGGCATCGGCAGCAATGTGAGCGATACCATCCAATCTACCCGCGCCAATATCCGGGGTTATACTGTCGCCAGTATCCAGTTGTACCAGATCTACAACACGCCCACGTGGGTCGCCATTTTTGTACAGTCAACGGCCAGTGGTGACATCTTCCAGGATGTGGGCATGGTAGATGCCAGGAATCTGAACGGCAGCAATGTGCAGTTCGAGCCTACCCTTACGCAAGCGCTGCAGGATTACCAACAGTGGCTGGTACAACAGGGGAGTCCAGGAAACACTTCCACCAGTGGGACGACCCAGACCGTAACGGGCAAGGTGCTGCGTGTCTCGGCGGTGCAGCAGGGAACCAACACGATCTACTACGTCCAGATCGCCGGACAAGGCAAAATCTTCACCGCGAACCTGGCACTCTCGCCAAAGCTACCGCTGGTACAGCCGGGAGATACAGTGACAGGCAGCTACTTGAACACGAGTGGGACAGTTGTGGAATTCAAGACCTTTGATGATCTCAGCATTAGCCTTGGAACATCCACACCTGTTACGATACCTACCTCCACCCCGGGCGTGCTACCTACGCCTACACCGACACCTAAACGGTAGATATATAGTAGAGGCAGCACTGTCAGATGGAGGTTGGCACATGCACGAGGATCACACATACATTGTCCTGGCCACCTGCATCCAGCGCTGCCTGGATGAGGAGAGCACTCGCTAGAGATGGTTGATGGGCAGCATATTCCAAGATATGCCGGATCTCAGGATCGCGTACCATCTCCCATAAGCCATCAGAGCAGAGGAACAGGCTGTCGCCGGGTTGGAGGGATACGGTGAAGGAATCAACCTGCACCGAGGCATGCGCTCCCAGGCAGCGATATATCTCGTTACGCCTGGGATGCGTGTAGATGTCATCGCGAGTAATCACTTTCTCTTCCACCAGGCGGGCAACGACTGAATGATCGCGCGTTACCTGGGAAAGCTCGCCCTGGCGGTACAGGTAGGTGCGACTATCGCCTACATTTGCTATATGAGCGGTGCTGCCGACGACAAGTGCTGCGGTCATCGTTGTTCCCATGATGCCCTTCTGCCGTCGATTGCGCCGGTACAAAGTGAGGTTTGCGTGGTTGGCCCCTTCGGACAAAAGCTCCGCGAAGCTGCCCTCGTCATCCGCGTTATTCAGCACTGTTGGTATTACAGTATCACCGATAGCTTTGACCGCCTGGCGACTGGCCTCCTGCCCATTTTTGTGGCCGCCCATGCCATCGGCCACGACAAACAAGCCAAATGGGTGAGAGCGGGAATGATCGGTGCATGTCCCATGTATAGCCAGGATATTATCCTCGTTCGGATCATTTTTGCGCCTGATGCCAGGGTCTGAGGCACTGCCGACTTCCAGGCGTATGGAACCTTCCTTAAATGGTCTCTGCACAACGGGCAGCATTGTTCCAGTCGTTTCCCGGCCATTTAGCGGTGTTTGCTGCTCAGGCAACAGATCCGGCACTGAAGGTAGAGAGAGGGGTTCAGTGGAGCGCTCGCGCTGCTGGGGAACTGCTGGCCTGGCAATTTTCCCCTTGAGAGGAACGAGCCGTATTGCCGCCAGGGATGCAGTGATACCTGTCTGCCTCCTAGGCGTGGGTTTCACGTCTACGACTCCCTGCTTGCGCTGCGCTGCTTCCACTAAATCTTGCAATTCACGCAACGCGCCTGTGACTCCCTGTTGCTCCTCAAAGCGATCCGGCATGCTATTCCTTCCAGAGGCTGCAAAGCAAATAGACAGATTAACTTGAGCCGTGATACTGGTTGTTGTTCCAAGGAAAAGGTTACACTGGTAGAGTTATATACCATACGCGCGTACGGAGCTACCAATCTAGCATGAAAGTACTAATTGGTCCTAAAAGGTAGGATTCTCAACCGTGCGGCCCGTAAGGGGCTAAGGGTTTAGCTATACAAAGTGTTACACAAAATGTTATGATTCAGCATACAGAGGCAGCATAGTCCATAAGCGGGAGGAGAGGTAACATATGGCTCATTACTTTACCCGTGAAGAGGCTGAGGCACTATTACCTCAGATATCTGTCGTGCTTCGCAACATCCAGGAGAGCCGGGGGAAAATGCAGCAGAGCGAGGAGGAGCTGGGTGCGCTACGCCTACAGGCGATGGGGAATGGCCATCACCTGCATGAGCGTATGATGGATTTGCAGAAAGAACTGGCAAGGCACATTCAAACGTTGCAAATGCTAGACAGCGAACTGAAAGAATTTGGCTGTGAATTGAAAGATGCGGATAGCGGACTGATTGATTTCCTCAGTCTGCGCGATGGCCGCGAGATCTACCTTTGCTGGCGACTGGGCGAGGAACGCATCAACTTCTGGCATTACCTCGACACCGGTTTTGCTGGCCGGCAGCCACTATAGCCGGGAGCCATTACCCGAACGCAGGGTTATTATGAGTACGATTAAAGACGCGCTGGAGTACGCGGTAGGCAAGCTAGCGCTTGAAGGGCAAAAGAGCGCCTTGCTGGATGCGCAGGTTTTGCTGGGACATGTCCTCGATGTAGACCGGGCCATGCTCTATACATATCCCGAGCGAGCGCTTACTTCAGGGCAGGAGCAGCAGTTTTTCCAGTTGATCGAGCGGCGCGAGCGCGGCGAGCCGGTGGCCTACCTGACCGGCCATAAAGAGTTTTATGGCCTTGATTTTTTTGTTGACAAACGAGTATTGATTCCCCGGCCGGAGACGGAACTATTAGTCGAGATAGCGTTGAGCGTTATGCGCAAAAGACTAAACGCAGGCCAAATACCAATCTTAGCCGATATCGGCACAGGCTCGGGCGCGATCCCTATTGCCCTGGTCGTGGAGGAGCCGCGTCTTCCTTACCTGTACGCCAGTGATATTTCTAGCGAAGCGCTGGACGTTGCGGCGCGCAACGTCCAGCGCCATCACGTTGAGCAGCGCGTACACTTGCTGCACGGTGACCTGCTGTCCCCGTTGCCGGAACCTGTCGATATACTTATCGCAAACCTGCCCTATGTAGGAACTGATGAGATGAACATACTGGCCCCTGATATCCTGGCATATGAGCCACAGCTGGCGCTCTTTAGTGGGCCTAATGGGCTAGACCTGGTATGCCGATTGCTGATAGAGGCAAAACAATCTGCTATGCTTAAAAGTGAGGCAATACTGCTACTGGAGATAGGCTACCAGCAGCGCAAAGCGCTGGCCGAGGTGATAAACGAACTCTGGCCAGGGGCAATTGTCACGTTCAAGAGAGACTATGCAGGGTGGGATCGCGTGTTACAGGTAGCACTTCCTGCAGCATAGGACCTTATAGTTGGTGGATACGAGGTATTGTTAAATTCGCGGCAAGCGCTAGTTAAAAGTAATAGAACTCGAAAATAACCAGTATCAAGAGTTCGTCAAAATGCGTTTTATATAGTAGAGACTAAAAGTCAGGTAAATTACGTTGGAACTGCCAACTACAATATTGTGGCAGGCTGGCGATCTCCTTAGTTGAGAGGAGTTTCATTCTATGACCCAGGCAAGCATCATCTATCTTCAACCGCTCTTCTTTTTGCCCATTAGCGATATACTAACTGCGTTGATCGGTGGTGGATGCGCCTTCGTGTTTGCCTACTTGCTGACATTTTTGATAGGGGCTTTTTGCCGCAAAGTAGGCTGGCTTGACCGTCCGGCGGCTCGCAGAGTGCATAGCAAAGCTGTGCCGCGCTTAGGCGGCGTCGCCATATTTATAGCATTTTTTATCGCCTCAAGACTATTTTACAGCCCCGGACCTAGACTCAATCCCCACGTGCATGAACTCACTATTTACTGGTTATTGATTGCGGCGGGTGCATTGATGGTGATTGTACACGCCTATGACGATGTTATAGGGTTAAAGCCGCTGCCCAAGTTGATTGCTCAGACAGTGGCGGTCCTCATAATTCTGGCGCCGTGGGGAACAGAGTTCAACGGCATTCTAATATTCACGTTCAATAATCCTTTCGGCATAGCTCAGGGAGCACCCTGGTATCTTCAACCTACACTCTTCCTGTTCACGCATGATACTATGATCGGGTTGATAGCCATCCCCGCCGTACTCTTTACCTGGTTCTGGATTGTCGGGATGATGAATACGGTGAATCTTATCGATGGATTGGATGGATTGGCCACAGGAGTGGTAGCAATCGCAGCACTCATTATCACGATCATTAGCTTTGTGTTAGGACAGTACAGCATCGCCATCCTCTCCGCCATCTTCACAGGAGCCACCCTTGGCTTCCTACCGCATAACTGGAATCCGGCGAAAATATTTATGGGCGACAGCGGTTCCATGCTCCTTGGGCTAGGGCTGGCAGTCCTCTCGATCATGGGTGGAGCGAAGATAGCCCTCGCTATAATAGTACTTGGCGTGCCCATTCTTGATGTTGCTGTAGTCATGATCAACCGGATACGCCGTGGCCAGTCACCGCTCCACTATGATAAAACACACCTGCATTACCGCCTGATGGCAACGGGTTTGAACACCAGGCAGATTTGCCTGGTATTTTATGGACTGACATTTTTATTTGGATTATTGGCCCTCAGCGCCTCGGTTATCCCTAATGCGCACTTTTTTAAGCTTGTCGTCATTGGCGTGGTAGTGCTGACAATGGCCGGACTGGTTTACTGGATCGACCGGAGGCAGCGACGACGGGGGGTGCAGATCAAGCTGGGTGGCCTGGAGCCGAAAGGCGACAACGGCAACTCCCTTGTGCAGGCACCAGGGGTCAGGCAGGAGGGAAGCACAGAGCACCAGGAAGACAGGGAACAAGAACAGGTCACCCTGCCACTGTCTGATTGACCTGCCGGGCACTGGCCAGCGCGGCTTCCTCAATGAACATGCGTTTGAGGTAGTGACCGGTAGATGACTGCTCGTTCCCTGCAACATCCTCGGGTGTGCCCTGGGCGATCAACTGCCCGCCGGCATCGCCGCCTTCGGGTCCGAGATCGATGATCCAGTCGGCGCATTTGATTACTTCCAGGTTGTGCTCGATCACCACAATCGAGTTACCGGCATCGACGAGACGCTGCAACACCGAGAGCAGGCGATCCACATCGGCGAAGTGCAGGCCGGTGGTCGGTTCATCCAGGATATACATCGTACGGCCAGTAGCCCGGCGCGATAGTTCGGTTGCCAGCTTGACGCGCTGCGCCTCACCGCCGGAAAGCGTTGTGGCAGGCTGTCCCAGGCGCATGTAACTCAGGCCCACGTCGTTCAGCGTCTTCATCTTGTTGTAGATACTCGGGACGTTCGCGAAGAAGTCCAGTGCTTCCTCGACCGTCATATCCAGCACGTCGGCGATATTTTTGCCCTTATAGTGAATCTCCAGGGCCTCGCGGTTGTAACGCTTCCCCTTACAGATCTCGCACGGCACATACACATCTGGCAGGAAGTTCATCTCGATCTTGACGATGCCCTCGCCCTTACAGGCCTCACAGCGTCCACCCTTTACATTGAACGAGAAACGTCCTGGCTGGTACCCACGCAGCCGCGCTTCAGGCACCTGGGCAAACAGCTCACGGATACCGGTGAAGGCGTTGGTGTACGTCGCGGGGTTGGAGCGCGGCGTGCGGCCAATAGGCGACTGATCGATATCGATCACCTTGTCCAGGTATTCCATGCCCGCGACGCTATCATGCTCACCCGGCTTAGCATGAGCGCGGAAGAAAACATGTGCCAGTTTCCGGTAAAGAATGTCCGTAATGAGGGTGCTCTTCCCTGAACCGGAAACACCCGTGACCACCACAAACTTACCTAGAGGAATGTCTATGGTCAGGTTTTTCAGGTTATTTTCGCGCGCCCCGCTGATGACCAGCGAACGACCACTGCCATCGCGTCGCTGCGTGGGGATGTCGATGCGCCGCCTGCGCGCCAGGTAATCCCCGGTCAGCGAGTTGGTATTGGCCACGATATCTTTGTACGTGCCCTCCGCCACGACTCTACCGCCGTGCTCGCCGGGGCCGGGGCCGATATCAATAATGTAATCGGCGGCTCGCATGGTCTCTTCGTCATGTTCAACAACCAGGAGCGTATTTCCCAGGTCGCGCAGGCGTGTGAGCGTTTTGATCAGGCGCGCGTTATCACGCTGGTGCAGGCCGATGCTTGGCTCGTCAAGGATGTAGAGCACGCCCATCAGGCCGGACCCAATCTGCGTGGCCAGGCGGATGCGCTGCGCTTCGCCACCTGAGAGACTGGCGGCAGCGCGGTCCAGTGTGAGATAATCCAGGCCTACATCCACCAGGAACTGCAGGCGTGCGCGGATCTCTTTGAGTATCTGCCGCGCAATGAAGCGCTCGCGCTCGGTCAATGTCTGCTCGACAAGCGGCCCGTGGGGATCTATTTTTGCCAGGGGATCGCCCAGGAGCGAACTCGAAACGGTCCCGTTGCCATTCTTCTTTTTTGTGCGACCATTCCCATTAACAGGAAGGGACGGCGTTTGTGGCAGCTCCGCCTCGAGTTCCTTGAAAAAGCGCTGAGCTAACACGATGGAAAGGTTTGTCACCTGCACGATATTATGGCCGCCCACGGTAACGGCCAGCACCTCCGGCTTGAGCCTGGCGCCGTGACAGTCGGGGCAGATACGTGCCGACATGTAGCCCTCGATGTCCTCGCGGATGCCTTCACTCCCAGTGTTTTTGTAGCGTTGCTCGAGGTTGGGGATGACGCCCTCAAAGTAGGTGGTATAGTTGTGCGTGCGCCCATGCTGCGGCGTATAGCGAATGGTCAACTGCTCGGGAGTACCATACAACACCTTCCGGCGCTGCTCATCCGTCAGGTCACGCCAGGGCGTATGCAGGCTGAAGTCGTACTCTTTCGCCAACGCCTCCAGAGTGGCAGTGTGCCACTGGCTGCCATTGACAACCTTACTCCACGGAGCGATAGCTCCCCCAAGCAGGCTCAACTCAGGATGGGTCACGATCAGTTCCGCATCGATCTCTTGCTGCGTGCCAAGGCCTGTGCAGGTTGGGCATGCTCCATGCGGGCTATTGAAGCTAAAGGTACGCGGCGCAATTTCTGGTAGGCTGATGCCACAGTAAACACAGGCAAGTTTCTCCGAAAAAAGGATTTCCTCACCATCAATGATTGAAACCAGTACCACCCCGCCACCCAGCTTGAGCGTCGTTTCCAGAGAATCGGTCAGCCGCTGCCGGAAAGCGGAGTCGTGGTTCTCCTGTTGAGGCTCTGCCAGCATCTCCGCAGCTTCCTGCGATCTCTTCTCAGCATTGACATCATACAAGGCCGGCCGCTCGGCCACACGCTTTAAAGGAGGCTGCTGGTGGGTATTATCGGCGGGCGCAGGGAAACGCAGGGGAGATAATTGTCCATCCGACTCTGGCCGGGGTTGGGTTACCTGGCGATTGCGGATCACCAAGCGGTCAACCACAACCTCTATGGTATGCTTCTTCTGTTTGTCCAGGTCAATTTCGTCGCTCAGGTCGAAGATTTTTCCGTCGACGCGCACGCGCACATAACCGGCCCGGCGCATGTCCTCAAAGATACTTTTATACTCACCCTTACGGCCCTGTATGAGCGGGGCGAGTAACATGATGCGCGATCCCTCGGGTAGATTGAGTACAGCATCGACGATCTGCTGCACGGTTTGTTGACTGACCTCGCGCCCGCACCTGGGACAATGCGGATGGCCAACGCGGGCATACAGCAGGCGCAAGTAGTCATAGATCTCGGTGACGGTGCCAACCGTTGAGCGAGGGTTATGAGTAGTACCCTTCTGGTCAATAGAGATGGCAGGCGATAGGCCGTCGATGTGATCAACATCGGGCTTCTCCATCTTATCGAGAAACTGGCGCGCATAGGCCGAGAGGGACTCGATATAGCGGCGCTGGCCTTCGGCAAAGATGGTGTCAAAGGCCAGGCTACTCTTACCTGAACCGGAAAGACCGGTGATTACAACGAGCTTGTCACGAGGTATGGTTACATCTATGTTTTTAAGGTTGTGTTCGCGAGCACCACGTATTACAATTTTGTCTTGAGACATTGAATTGAACCATCCACCCGAACATATGAGACAAACGTTCGATATGACACTACTATACAATCGCTGTCAAGTGCTGTAATGACTCCGAGAGGCGGCAAGGCGGGTAGATGTTTAAACCTCCATAGAATAAAACACCGATTCTCTAGCCTTTATTTCCTATGTGAGCAGACCCTGCCACGTGACTCGATTAGAATGGGTGACATCGCCTGGCCCAGGTAGAAATTGTGCGCTCATTTGAGAAGTTTCGGGGGTCTTGCCTAGCGGGGCTCTATCTGGTACAGTTCAGATAGAGGTGTAGAGCAAAATAGATGGGTGAAATTGTGAATCCGGAACTTGATTTTGAAAAGCGCTACAGACTGGTACGTGAGGTTATTGAGACGATTATTCTCACGGTGCTGATGTTCTTAGTTATCCGTTTCGCCGTGCAGAATTACTACGTCGAAGGCGTGAGCATGGAGCCAAACCTGCACAACCAGGAACGCATCCTGATAGATAAGTGGACCTATTTATTCCATCCCCCGACGCGCGGCGACGTTATCATATTCCTAGCTCCTGTACCAGGGCCACAGCAGGATTACGTCAAACGCATTATCGGCGTCCCTGGGGATGTGATTACCATCAACGACACCACTGTTATTGTCGACGGCGTCACTTTACAAGAGACCTACGTTGACCCCAGGCGGCAGGGCAATCCCTACCAGTATAAACAGATATATAACCTGGTTGTGCCTGCTAATGATTATTTCGTGCTTGGCGACAACCGGGCCATCAGTTCTGACTCGCGCAACTGGGGCTTCGTGCCGCGTGTTAATATCATCGGACGCGCTGCAATTGTCTACTGGCCATTCGGGGAGGACAATGACGGACTCGTACCAAATGTGTCCTCTGTCTTCGATAAGGTGCATCAAACGGGGGCAGCGCCGAACACGCAGTACCGGGGCGGCACAATTGACGCGGACGGAGTGCTACTTCTTTTTATGTCGGGTATGCTGCTGATACGTTCACGGCGCGGGAAGGGATCAGGGCGAGACAGGAACTACTGGAGAGAGCGGCGGACCCACCAGCAGATCTAACTCGTGGTCCTTGAGGGAGACCTGGATGATCGGGTGTGCAAAACGTGCCTGAGCATCCGCTAAATGTCTATTCACCAGGCTCGTCACTTCGTCAGGGGACATTATGAGGGCGAGAATGCCTTCGACGGTCACATTGCTCATAACGAGCCGGCCATTGGGCTGGCTACCGACTACTTCTGGCACTCCGGTTACCGCTCCGGGCAGGCCGTAAACCTGAAAATCCAGGCGCACAAGATTGGGCATGATGTGTACCTGGGCTTGCTGCACCGGGTCAGACGGCGCGGAATTGAGGACGATCAGATTGTCTATGGCGTTCTCTTGCACATGCACCGTTCCGGGGGGTAACTGGGTTGCTGTTGGCGGCATCTGATTCACGGCGGCTGTCAGAACCTGGTCAATCTGGGCCTGGGCAAGCGAGTCCAGGAAAGGGCGCAGTGCAAAAACCCAGCCGACTCCAATCACCAAAGCTACTACGAGCAAGGTAAGCAGGCATCCAATGGCACGTCCCCTGCGGCGGGGAGTTTTACCGGCTGCGGCAAGCGTTCCCGGGCGCATGGCTTGCCCAGCGCTCGGCATAGTGCCTGGCAGGGGCGTTGCGGGCCGGTTTGGCTGAAGGGCAGGCTGAGTTGGTTGGTAGTATGGCGTTTGTGGCTGGTGATACACCGTTGGTTGGGCGGGTGACTCCTGCCCGGGTTCCATAGGGTTGGTCGGGCTACTATCTGTTACATGCGCCTGCATAGATGGCTGGTAGGGCTGCACAGGATTGGAAGCCACACTGCCCGGAGTAAAGGCCGGGGCTGGTTGGCCACAGTTCCGGCAGAAACGGGCGTTCGTTTCTAGAGGCATGCCACAGCGTGTACAGTTCATGATGACCTCCCTATTGCGCAGTGCACTTCCTGGTGAGTGCTTCCCTTCTTAAGTATACGCCAATTTGTGAAGCTTGAGAATATGGTATGGATGTAAGAATAGCGTGAATGCTCTTGAATAGATAGTCTACACAGGAAATAGATTGCATATAGGTTGCAAAGTGCAGGTAAAAGAATAAGCTCTACTATATTGCAAGGAGATGCAAACTTTCAGGGCGACCGCAAGGGTCGCCCCTCCATTTATTTTTGCAGGTGGCAGCCAAATTATTTCCGGCACCTGGTGAATTATCATCGCTATGATAGGGGGCGCGTGATAGTGTGAGGGTGTGGCAGGGCAGGGGCAAGCCCTGCCCCTACATTTAGATATGATGGGGGCGCGTGATAGTGTGAGGGTGTGTTTATCATTTGCTAGACGATTTTTCTCCGAGGCGAGAGGGACGGTCAGGTACGAGGTACATGGTACTCCAGTGTTAGTATAATTGTTGTACTAAATGGCTATAGGAAAGCCTTTAGTTAGATTTTTTCGCGGGAGAGTATCTGATTCATAGTGGCGATGACGCGAGCGCGCATTGCCGGGTCGGCGTTGATTACGTGCGCTACCTGCTCGATGAGCGTAAGCTCCTGTTCTGGCGGCAGCTCGTAGCCGTATTGCTGGTGGACGGCGACGGAGGCTGCGCTGCGAACTTTTTCTTCATCGTTCAACTGGGGCGCTGGCGGGCGCTGTTCGCTGCGCTGGCTGGTAACTCCAGGTGGGCTATTGCCCTTCAGTGAGGCTAAGCCGTCCGCGAAAAATGCTGTTTCTGTACCGATGAGGTGCGCTGAGTTGGGCGTTGCACGTTCAATATGGACCACGACCGATTGCGTGGCCTCGTCCAGTCGTGTGATTGTTCCTTCCAGGTAGATGACTTCGGGCGCGCCCCAATAGACGCGCTCGCCAAGATGGAGGATCATCGGTTATTGCCTTCTATTTCCGTGTTATGTTTGTGACATATATCAGGGTATACGTGAATATGTGAAGGAAGTTCCAAAGGGAACGTATTTCAATCGGTGTTAAAATATGATATCTTACAGTAGTTTTTTGTAACTAACGCCTTGTGCAAGTTTTCCTTGCCGCCTCCGGCGGCAGCGGAAAGGAGAGGAAGGACCGGGGACACCCCGGACCCCGGCAGGAGGACGCTGTCCTCCTGCACCTCCTGTGATACAACAGGGGGAGAGGAAGGATCGCGGCAAGCAAGCCCCCGGGCTTGCTTGCCGCGGGACCCCGGCAGGAGGACGTTGTCCTCCTGTGTTACGACAGAGGAGAGGTAAGAACTGGGCACACGCGGGAGGATGCTGTCCTCCTGCGCCTCCTGAAGAGTTTTTATGCATCAGAAAAGTATACTCACGCTGGAGTACCCCAAGATTCTGGAGAGGGTGGCGAAAGAAGCTGCTTTTTCTGCCAGTAAAGAGCTGGTGATGGAGCTAGAACCCACACCGGACATAAGCGCGGCGCGGCGTCGCCTCGCCTATACAACAGAAGCACACCAACTGCTCGAGCTGTACAATAACGCGAGCGTACAGGGCGCTCGTGATATCCGCCCTTTGCTGGCGCGTGCCGCCCGCGAGGGTATGTTGCTCCCAAGTGACCTGCTCGAGGTGCTGGCGACTACCCGCAGCGCCATGCATGTCGCACGACTGCTGGAGAAACTTGACCCGGAGAAGTTTCCACTGCTGCAAAGCCTGGGCGCGTATATCCCGCAACGGCCTCACATCGCCCGGCGTATCGAGGAGACCATCAGCGAAGAGGGTGAGGTGCTGGATACGGCCAGCTCTACACTGCGCAAGCTGCGCTTCGATATCCGGGGGGCCAACCAGCGCTTACAGGATCGCCTACGCAGGCTGGTGAGCGAATTCGGTCACGCCCTGCAAGAGCCGATAGTGACTATGCGCAACGATCGCTACGTGATTCCTGTGAGGGCAGAGAGCCGTGGACAGGTGCGCGGCATTGTACATGACCAGTCGGCCAGCGGCGCGACGGTTTTTGTTGAGCCAATGGTGGTGGTGGAACTGAATAATACGCTGCGCCAGTTACAGATCGAAGAGCAGCAGGAAATCGAGCGCATCCTGCGCACGCTTTCTGGCGAGATCGGTCACGAGGCGGAGGCGCTTAAAGCGGCGGTGGAACTAGTTGCAGAGGTGGATCTACACCTGGCGAAGGCACGCTATGCGCGCTTGATGCGCTGCTCTGAGCCGCAACTGAACGACCAGGGACGGATCGACCTGCGCAACGCGCGCCATCCTTTGCTCACGGGCAAGGTGGTACCGATCAATTTTCACCTGGGCCGCGAATTCTTCATGGTGGTGATTACGGGTCCGAATACGGGCGGTAAAACGGTTGCGCTCAAGACGGTGGGCCTGCTGACATTGATGGCGCAGGCGGGACTGCATATTCCAGCCGAGGAGCATTCGGAGATAGCCGTTTTCGAGGAGGTGTTTGCCGACATTGGCGATGAGCAAAGCATCGAGCAGAGCCTGAGCACTTTCTCTTCGCACATGAGCCGTATTATAGAGATCCTGCGGAGCATCGAGGAAGAGGTAAAGAGCGCAACGCCCGAGATACGCGGCAAGCTGTCGGAATCCCTGGTGGGAAAACAGGAGAGCCGCCAGTTACGAGCGCTGGTGCTTTTGGACGAACTGGGTGCGGGCACCGACCCCAGTGAAGGTTCGGCGCTGGCACGGGCCATCCTTACTTACCTGCTCGAACGGCATGTCACGACCGTTGCTACCACGCACTACTCCGAACTCAAGGCTTTTGCGCACGAGCAGCCGGGTGTCGCCAACGCCTCGGTCGAGTTCGACGTTGAGACGCTGTCGCCGACGTACCGCCTGAGTATCGGTCTGCCAGGCCGCAGTAACGCCCTGGCGATCGCCAGCCGCCTGGGACTGGACGTGGGCATTATTGAGCGCGCACGCGAGTTTCTGGGCAGCGCCGGTGTGCGCATGGAGAACCTGCTGGAGGAGTTGCAAGCCGAACGCAAGGCGGCGGAGGACGAGCGGTTCCACCTGAGCATGGAACGCGCCGAGTTTGAATATCAACGCAAGCAGCTTGAGCAGGAACGACACAAGCTAGAAGAGCAACGAGTGCAGATCCTTAACGAGGCCCGCGCCCAGGCCAGGCGGGAACTGGACGAGGTTCAGGTGGTGCTGGCGAAGATCAAAGTTGACGCAGGCCGCAACACTATATCTCGCGCTCGCCTGGGCGAGGCACGACAGCAGGCACACGAGCTGGAAGAGAAGGTTGCTCCTCTCCAGGAGCCCCGCCGCTCACGCAAACAGGCCGGGGCGACTCAGGGTGAGGTATTATCTGACGACAACCAGGGACCGCTGCAGATTGGCGATATCGTGCGCGTGCTCAGCTTTGGCCAGAACGCGGAATTGCTCGGGCTTTCCGCCGACCGCAGCGAGGCAGAAGTGCAGATGGGATCGATGCGCTTCCGCGTGAGCGTGGATAACATCGAACGCGTCAGCAAGCGGCAGGCAGCAGCGGAGGCCGGTGGAAAATCTCCTGCGAGCAAAGAAAAGGCGAAGGCGCAGGCAACGGTGGTGGTGCCGCGCTACGAGGATCGCCCAGAGGTTGAGACGCAGCTCGATATGCGCGGCTGGCGCGTGGAAGCCGCGCTGGATGAGTTGGATACTTACCTGAATGACGCCGCGATGTCGGGCATGTCCTCGGTGCGCATCCTGCATGGCAAGGGAACGGGTGCGCTGCGGGCTGCCGTGAGGGAACGACTGGCGCAGCACCCATTAGTAAAGTCATTTACGTCTGCTCC
>WNGM01019303.1_pt1 | contig 15951 bp, 15 predicted proteins | sample 5400571 | NCBI WGS metagenome assembly WNGM01 (sample SAMN13153378, study PRJNA577476) | soil metagenome | isolation source: 100 cm soil or saprolite under Garry oak tree replicate 2 | place: USA:California | collected 2016-06-15 | reverse complement strand
GCCGTCCCCACCGCCTCGACCAGCCAGGGCTGGCTGATCGGGCGCGGAACCAGACGCGCGCGCCCGTTGCCGGCGCACTCCATCGTCACGCGCAGCGTCGTGCGCGGCCGGGCTCGAATGGTGTCGAGATCGAGGACGAGCGGGTGCTCGACAAGTCCGGTCACGCGCAGCCGCCACGCGTCCGGGTCGACGGCTGGAATGTCGTAGTGGATGAGCAGGTAGTGCAGCCCGAGCGGCGTGACGTCATAGCGCATAGCCTCCAGCGGCATGCCGTGATTGCGGCTGGCCAATTGGAGTTCGTCCTCGGAGATGCCCTCGTCGAGCTCGGCCACCCTCGCCGGCGTGCTGAGCTGTTCACCTGTTGACACGCTGACCGCCCTCCCCAAGTGATCGTGCGGTGCGGTAGTGGTAAGTGCACGCTTCGCCGAAGCCGGCCTCATCGTAGAGCCGCAGTGCCGGAATGTTGTCGCACTCCACCTGGAGATACAGGCGGTCGGCGTCGTGCGCAGCTGCCCAGTCTGCCAGCGCGGCGAGCACGCTGCGGCCGGCACGCTTGCCCCGCGCGTGCGCCAGTGTGGCCATGCCGAACACGCCCGCCCAGCCGTCGTCGGCGACGACGCGGCCCACCGCGACGATGTCGTTGCCGAGCATCGCGCCGGCGTAGGCACTTGGCCGCTTCACCCGACCGAGCATGTCCCACTCGGCACGGCGGTCGCCAGCATGCCCACTCACGGCGTGCCACACCTCGAACCACGCGCTTGTCGGGTCGTCGTCCAGCCGCACCCGCAGCGAGTCCGTCGACGCTTGTTCCAATACCTGCCTGGTCGCGGCAACCTGCAACGACACTGGGCTTTCATGACAGTAGCCGCGCTCTGCCAACAGCGTGTCGAGAGCTGCGGGGCAAGCCCACGGCGTGATCTGAAACCGCGCGGCCGTGCCGTGCACAGCATAGAACCGCTCCGCATCGGTGACCCTTCGCATCAGTTCCTCGGGCCCGGCGTCGGCGTGTGGCAGCACCGTTCCCGCCCACCAGGCGCTACTCGTGGAATGGCGCAGCCACCATCCGCCGACACGCTCGACGTGCTCGGCCGGAAGCGCTCTGGCCGCTTTCTCCTGCAGGCTCCGCACCGTTTCCGGACTGCACGGGGCAGACGATGCCGACATGCTCGTCCTCCAAAGGCTGCCAGCCACCTTAGGATGCTGTCCGATCGAGGAAGGAACGGCGATGGGAGACACGGCCCGGACGACGGCGATCTCCGTTGTGCCTGCGAATGAAGCGTCCTGGGACGACCTGCGGACCGTCCTCGGCACCCGCGGCTATGCGGCTTTCTGCCAGTGCCAGCGAAACAAGATGAGGGATTCCGCGTGGCGCTCGGCTCCCCTTGAGGAACGCGCCCACCGGCTGCGCGAGCAGACCGACTGCGGCCACCCCGACGCCACCACGACGAGCGGCCTGATCGCCTACCTCGACGGCGAGCCCGCCGGCTGGTGTGCAGTCGAGCCCCGCACGGCGTACCAGCGCCTGCTGCGCACCCGTGTCCCGTGGGCCGGACGAGCTGAGGACAAGACCGACGACGGCGTCTGGGCAGTTACCTGCTTCATCACCCGCGCGGGCTTCCGTCGTCGCGGAGTGAGCCGTGCGCTCGCCGCCGTCGCAGCCGACTTTGCACGCGAGCGCGGCGCCCGCGCCGTCGAGGGCTACCCGATGATCACCCATCCGGGACAGGAGATCACCTGGGGCGAGTTGCATGTCGGCAGCCGCAGCATCTTCGCCGCCGCCGGGTTCGCGGAGGTGAGCAGGCCCACGCCCAGACGCGTTGTGATGCGGATCGACTTCTAGCCCGTCAGGTTCGATCGACAGCCACGAGCTCGCGCTGCATGCACACCGACGTCTCGCTGGACAGGTACGGCTCGAAGCGAGGAACTTCGGCGAATCCGTGCCGGCGATAGAACGACATTGCCGCCTGCTGCTTGTCGCCGGTCTCCAGACGCACGACGTTCACCTCATGCGCGATGGCGTGGTCCACCAGGGCGGCGATCAGAGCGTCGGCGACTCCGGTGCCGCGGTGGTCGGGCTCGACGTAGAACCGCTTCAGCTCGGCCACGCCGCGGCCTTGCAGCTCGACTCCGCCCAGGCCGACCAGCCGGCCAGCAACGCAGGCGCCGACCAGATGCACATCCGCACGCTCCAGCTGCTCGACCGAGTAGCCGAACGTTTGGTCCGGCGTGTAGCCGCTGCCGGCCAGCTCCGCGGTCAAGGCTTCCAGCAGCGCGACCACCTTCGGGTCTTGGGCGCGTACGGCCGCAACGCGCATCCAGGACGTCGTCTCATCCATGAGCAGCAACATAATGGGCGAGCCCTTGTCGTGCCGTGGGATGGTTGTCCCTCGGGTACCGAGGCGCACGGGGGGGACGTTCATGAGTGACTACGCGCTAGCCATCAGCGACGCCGAAGTGGCGCGGTATCGCATGATGGCGGCGAACGCGCTGCTCCTCGAAGCCGCACAGTTGCGCGCGGCCGGCGTCGTCGAGGGTGCCATCGTCGCCGACGTCGGCTGTGGCCCCGCAGCCATGAGCGTGGCACTGGCCGCCGAAGTCGGGCCGTCCGGACGCGTTCTCGCGGTCGAGCGGGACGCGCAAGCGCTGGACACCGCACGCGCCCTCGTCGCGAAGAGCGCAGCGACGAACATCGAGTTGCGCGCGGGCGACGCCACGGCAACAGGGATCGAGCCGGGGAGCGTCGACGTCGTGATGATGCGGCATGTGCTGGCGCACAACGGAGGCCACGAGCAAGCGATCGTCGATCACCTCGCCACGCTGCCGCGCCCGGGCGGGAGTGTCTATCTCGTCGACGTGGATCTCGCTGCTGTCCGGATCCTGGACGCCGATCCCGAGCTCGACGACCTTTCGGAGCGGTACGTGCGCTTCCACGTCGCCCGCGGCAACGACCCGATCGTGGGCCTGCGCCTGGGCAACTTCCTGCGGGCCGCGGGGCTCGAAGTACGCAGTTTCACCGGCTCGTACAACATCATGGAGGCCCCGCCGGGAATCCGTCCGCCTTCGTGGGCGGCCCGTACCGCGATGGTGGCCGAGGGCGCCGCAACCGCCGAGGACGTCGAACGGTGGGACGCCGCCTTCCAGCGATTGGATGCCGCCGCGACGCGTCCCCAGATCTTCGCACCCAGTTTCGTGGCGGTAGGCCGACGGGCAGCGTAGTCAGTCCACGAACAGGCGACCGTCGTGCTCGGTCACCTCGCCGCGGCGCAACGGCAGCACACGCGTCAGCGCCCGGTACGCGGTGCCGAGTCCGGGCACCTTTGCGAAGAAGCCCTGCGGCCCACGCACCATCTGTCCACTGTGGACGTCGTACGCCGCTCGGTGCCATGGGCAGACCAGGTGGCCTTGCTCGTCGATCGTGCCGTTGGCGAGGTCCGCTCCCAGGTGACGGCATCGGCGCGACACCGCGAACAGATCCCCGCCAGCATTGCCTACGGCGTACGGCCCTGCTCCGGTCACTTTGCCGGGTGGCAGGTCGGCTGGCGTCCCTACCTCGTGCGTTCCGCTCATCCGTACATAGTGCGCCTCGCCGGCTGCTACGGGCTCACCCGAAGCAGCCGGGCACCGTGCGGTGGAAGCGTCGCCGAGAAGCCGTCGGCCTGGTTGGCGATCTGGGTATGTGTCCAGAGGTCGCGGACGTTCGCGCGGCCCGTGAAGCCGAGGTCGCTCCATTTCGCCGTCACTGTGGCGGGGGAGCACCGAAGTCGCGAATGAGCTGCCATCGCCGCGGAAAGAATCAACCAGGGCATCGTGTGGGTATACCGGAAGTGCAGGCCGGCTGTCTGATCGCCTCTAGGGGACCTCAGCAGGTGTTAAGCATGCTTTGCAGCGCGGTCTTCTCGCTCGACTGCAGTTTGAGGAACCAGTGGTACTTGGACGCGATCCACATCTTGGCGTAGGTGCAGTAGTAGGACGACAGCGGTGGTTTCCAGGTCGAGGGGTCCTGATCGCCCTTTGACTGGTTGACGTTGTCGGTGACCGCGATGAGTTGTGGGTCGCCGAGGTCGTTCGCGAACGCCTGGCGCTTCGACGGAGGGCGAGGTCCAGGTCGCGCCGTCGTACGGGCTGCGCCAGCTGCCGGACGTCGGGTAGCAGTTGCTCCCGACCACGACGTTCGTGCCATCGCGTTTGAGCACCGTCTCGCGAGTGTCGCACGTGCCGGAAATGATGATCCAGTGCGGGAACAGGTCGCGCGAGTAGCCGGTCATGCTGCCCTCGCTTGCGACGACGAGCGTGTTCAGCTCCGACTGTGCGGTCGACTTGCTCGGGATGTTGGGCGGGGTCGCCGACGCCGGCGTTGCCGGCGTGAGCGACAGCGTGACGGCGATCAGGGTTATGAGGATGAGTCCGGTGCCGGAACGATTCATGCGAACCTCCTGCTGGACGACGCGCGCTGGCGTCTGGGACATTAAACGGCGAATCTGGCTGTTCGTCGCTTCAGAGATGAACAGCGCGCGACCGAATGACGAGAAATAGCAGCGATATCGCTTCGTGCCGGATGCGATGTCCGGCCGCGTACGCCCGCGGCTCCGTCGCCGGCGGCCTGAACGTTTCGTCGACATGCTGCCTGAAGCGGGGTGGTCGTCGACATCACGTCATCGAGAATCACCTTTATCCATAGGGCTTTCTGCGATTCGACTCGGGCCGCACGTGCGTGCGGGTCAGGGCGAGATCACAAACAGATGCTGGACGGGGCGGTCGGGCTGGTCTACGGTCTGAGGCCTCGGGGAGGGGTCTGCCATGACCGAGGGATGCGACTACTCCTGGGCCCGGCCGGATCCGGTGTGCCTGTTCAACCACGGGATGAGGTTTGCGGCCCGGTACACGTCGATCGGCTCCAGCGGCAAGAACATGACCCGCGCGGAGGTGCATCGCCTGATCCAGGCGAAGATCGCCGTGGTCACGAACTTCGAAGAGGAGCGCGGCCACATGCTGGGCGGCCGCGCCGCCGGGGTCGACGCGGCGAAGGCGTCGCGGGACGTGGCCAGCGCGTGCGGGATGCCCGAGGGCCGGCCGCACTACTTCTCGCTCGACATCGACCCCAACCCGCTGGGTGAGTCCGAATGGGATCGCATCAGGGCGTATCTCGACGGTGCGGCAAGCGTCCTCGGCTGGAGTGCCGTCGGGGTGTACGGCGGCTTCCTCGCCATCGAGAAGCTCGTGCCGCAGTCGGCGAGGTGGGGTTGGCAGACATATGCCTGGTCCAGCGGCAACTGGTCGGACAAAGCCCAGATACAGCAGTACAAGAACCACCAGGATCGCTGCGGTGGCGTGGTCGATCTCGATCGGACGAATCCCGACCGCGAAATCACGGATTACGGCCAATGGGGACTGGGAGAGATCCCGGACCCCGAACTAGGAGGGTTCTCCATGGCGGACATCGACGCAATCCTGAAGAAGCTCGAGTTGATGCGGGTGGGCGACGAGTCCGGCACGTTCAACACGCACGACTTCGCGTCGCTCGAGGGCATCAGCCTGAAGGTCGACGGGACCCGCGACGACGTCGACTGGCTGATGAGAGCCATGAAGGCGATCGCCACCGCCACGGGAGCGACGCTGCCGCTGCACGACTGACAGACGCGCGTTCCTTATGCTCCCTGAATGGCCACGAGGCGTGTTCCGCCAAGTCGTCTCGACGGCCGACACGACTACGTCCTCGGCGATCTCGGGATCGCGCCGACGGACGAGCTGGCCTATCGGGCGCTGCTTCGACACGGGTCCGCGGATCTTGCCGAGTTGTCGAGGCTGACGAAGATATCGGCCGGTGCGCTTCGCCGGGTCGTGGCCCGCCTCGAAGACGAAGGTCTCGTCAGCCGACTCACGGGGCGCAGGCTTCGCCTCGTCGCGACGTCACCGCACGTCGCGATCGAGGCCATCGCAGCCCGCCGCGAGGAGGAGATCGCTCGCGCTCGCAGCAGCGTCAGCGTGCTCGCGGACGAGACCTATGAGCGCTCGGCGTCTCCACCGGAGGAGTTGCTCGAGGTCGTCACCGGCCAAGGCGCCGTCGGCCGGAGCTTCATGCAGCTCAACCTGGCGGCGCGCCACGACGTGCGCGCACTCGTGCGGCCACCGTTCGCCGCGGACGTGTCGCAGGCGCCGGTAACTCAGGACACGGCACTGCGCCGCGGAGTCACTGCCCGCAGCATCTACGACGTCTCCGCGTTCGAGACACCGGGCCTGCTCGAAGCGGCCCGAGGGCTGGTCGAGCAGGGCGAGGAGGCACCCGTCGGCACGGTGCCGATCAAGCTGGTCATCGTCGACTCGAAGCGGGCGATGCTGCCGCTGACCTCGGGCGACCGCGACGCGGCGCAGAGCGCAGTCGTCGTCCACGAGTCGACGCTGCTCGACGCGCTCATCGCCCTGTTCGAAATGATGTGGCGGGCGTCCTCGCCGCTGCGCTGGACCGGGCAGGGTGCCGAGGCCGACGAGCGGCTCAGTGGCGGCGACGCCGAGATCCTGAGCCTGCTCTCGGCCGGACTCAAGGACGAGACCGTCGCTCGGCAACTGGGCCTGAGCCTTCGAACGTTGCAGCGCAGGGTAAGCGAACTCTTCGACGTCTTCGGGGCACGCACCCGTTTCCAGGCGGGCTACAGCGTGTCGCGCGACGGGATTCTCGACGACTGAGCGCGCTCAGCCGGTGAGCCGGAATGCCCGCGGGATCTCCTGGACCACGCTGTTGCCCGCGGCGTCACCGGCAGTGACGCGCAGCGCGACGAACCCGTTGGTCGCGGCCAGCTTCGGCAGCTTGTAGTGCGCAACGAACTGCACATGGTCGACCGGCGAGACAGCGAGCGACGTCCATGTCGAACCGTCGTCATAGCTCACCTGGACTGTTGGCGTGCCCAGCGCCCCTCCCGTCGATCCCGGCTGGCGCGCCACGCCGACCGTGATCGTCGTCCGGGTGTCGGCAGTGAGCGTGTTGGTCATGCTGACCGGCACGTCGTAGTCGAGGTCGATCAGCGGCAGGGTCGCTTCGCCGTGCCGCGAGCTGAACGTCCACGTGGTGGTCGACGATTGAACCGCGTCGGTGAACACCGGTGCCGGATCGACGGCGGTCAGCGTGTACCTGCCGTCGTCGGCGGGGACGTCGACGTCGCAGTTCAGCACGCGGAGGTTGACGCACCCGCCGAGGGACTGGCCGTCACGCGACAGCGTCGTCGTGCCCTGGAACCAGTAGTCCGGGACGTCGCTCAGATGCGTCGGATCTGCGTCGGTGTAGCCGGCCAGGCGGATCTGCAGCTGATCACCTACCCGCGCCGACACCACGCCCGGCCGGATCGGTACGCCGGGAACGGCGGGCGCCTTTGCCCACGATGTCGCCGTGACGCCAGGCGGATACGTCCGGACGGCATTCCACTGCAGCCACGAGTCCTGCAGCAGCGACTCCCGCCACGGCTCGCCGGCCGTCACGTACTCGACGCGGGTCACCGCACCGTGCCAGTCCTCGCCCTCGCGCGCCAGGCTCGCGCAGTAGCCGCAGACGGTGCCCCAGGCGGGGTTGCGGTTCTGCCAGAACCGCTGCTGTGTACGCGAGTCGTCGGTGTAGTAGGACGTATTGACCTCGGCCAGGCCGCTCGGCGAATAGACGGTATTTGCGCGCACGCGGTCGTGCTCACGGAAGACGAGGTCGTACAGGTAGGACGACGACGAGCTGCCGGACAACCACACCCGGACGGTGCCGCCGGACAGCAACGATCGCAGTCGCGTCCCGTCGTCGCGGCTGATCGCGAGCACCGGGATGTCGGAGAAGGCCTCGCCGAAGAACGGTCCGGGCGATGCTGCGGATACCAGCAGAGCCGACGCCCCCGCGTCCGTGGCGGCGGCTGCCTGGTCGGCGAACGAGACGTCGCCGTTCTCGCGCACGAGCACCAGCTTGCCGGTCGCGTCCAGGCGTGCGTAGTCCGTCGCGGCGCCTGCTCCGGCGTCGACAACCGCGAGATCGTGGCTGCCGTCGAGGCGGGCCGAGCCGTCCATGAGCGACACAGGCAGATCGCTGCGCATCGGGGATGTGATGGCTGCCCTGGCTCGCGGCGACACCAGGCTCCAGTAGCTGTCGAGGTCACCGTGCCCGCGCTGTGGTCGTTCGAACGGCAATACCGACATCGGCACCGCGGGGATCGAACCGAAGCTGGGACCCCGCGCAAAGAGGAGGGAGTCTTGCAGCGGGATCTCCAGCTCCGGCCGCTCGACCTGCAGGCCCACTGTCAGGCCGTTCACGTCGACGTCTCGTGGGACATGGACGTCGACCGGCTGAGCCTCGCGGGCGTCGTAGGTGATCGTCGGGTTCGGCTGCGCCATCTCCAGTTCCGGGTCTGCGACGACGGTCAGCTCGCTGTTGTAGTCGGTGGACCCGTAGGGCGTTCGGACATAACCGAGGATCGAGTAGTCGCCCGGCAGCACCTGCACCGTGTACGAACCGCCGCGCGGCACGGCCACGGTGAGGAACGAATCGGGGCTTCGCGGGTTGCGCAGGACGAAGAAGGCCTCGGCAGGGTCGCCGTTGCGGTCGATGGCGCGGAACGTCGCCTGGACCTCATCACCCTGCTTGACGAATCCCACCGTTGTGCTCAGCGACAACCCGTCCGGCCCGGACGCGCTGACCCGTCCGTTGTACGCCCCGGACGGGCGGTCGGTGACCTCGACGTCGACCTCCGCCGCGGCGGTGCCTCCCGCCGGCACGGTCAGCGTCGCAGGGCTCACCGTGAGGGTGCCGGCTGCGAGTACGCGTCGTAGGACGAGTTGTACGCGGCCGTCGACGTGAGCGCGGCGCGCAACTGGTTCGCGTCCCAGTCCGGGTGCTGCTGCACCAGGATCGCGGCGGCACCGGCGACGTGCGGTGCGGCCATCGACGTCCCCGACAACCTCGTGTAGCTGTCACCGATGCGTTGGCCGATCCGCCCGTGCGCTGCGCGAGCGGCCACGATCCCGTTCCCCGGGGCGGTCACCTCGGGCTTGAGCACGCCGTCCACCATGCGGGGTCCGCGGCTGGAGAACAGGCTGACGTTGTCGTCGCGATCGACGCTGCCGACCGCCAGCGCCGAGTCCGCGGCCGCGGGCCCGCCGACGGAGTAGTGATCGGGCCCTGCGTTCCCGGCCGACACGACGAACAGGGCGCCGGACTGCGCGGTCAGCGCGTTCACGGCCTGGCTGAGCGGATCGTTGCCGTCCGGGTAGGAGTTGCCGAGGCTCATGTTGACGACGTCGGCGCCCTGGCTGACCGCCCACTGCGTCCCGGCGAGGATCCACGACTCGCGACCGACGCCGTCCGGGATGCCCGGGCCGACGAAGCCGAGTTGCATGACCTTGCCGTTGATGAGCTGCGCGCCGTGCGCAACCCCGACGTACTGGCCGCCGGACGCCGCTCCCGTACCGGCGATGATCGACGCCACGTGCGTGCCGTGGCCGACCTTGTCGTCGGTGTCCGGCTCCTCGGTGAAGTTCTGTGCGGCGACAACCTGCGTCGCCAGGTCCGGATGCGTGGTGTCGATGCCGGTGTCGAGTACGGCCACCTTCGCCCCGGCGCCGTCGAAGCCTCGTTGCCAGGCCGCGGGAGCGCCGATCTGCGGCGCGCTGAGATCGAGGCTGGCGTGCACCTGAGCGTCGAGCCAGATCTGCGTTGCGCCGGCGGACAGGCTGCTCGCGCCGCTGCCTGCCAGGTCGTGCCAGAACCGCGTCGCGGTCGGCTTGGCCACGTCCGCGGCAACGCCCTCGATGCTGGGGATGCTTCGCGACACGTGGGCGCCGGTCGGCTCGGCGCGCTTGGCAAGCGTGGGTGCTCCGTACTCGATGATGACCGGAACCGACGAGGTGGACGTGTCGTCATAGCCCTGCGCAACCAGGCCGGTCACGTCGAAGAGCCGTTCGTCTACACGCCCGCTTGCGATGAGCGGCATGGCCTGGTCAGGGATCACGTAGAGCGCGTCGCCGGTCTGGAACACGTTGTACGCCGTCGTGCCGGGTGCCGTGTGCAGAACCGCAGCGGTCGGGTGATCGCCGGACGCGACCTGCACGCGGTCGCCCGTCACCAGCGTGACGTCGTGCGTGGAGCTGGCACCCGACGACGCGGGGGCGGCGCCCGGCGGCGGTTCGCTGTTGGCGGTCGCCGGGAAGGTCGCGATCAGCGTCGCCGCGGCCACGCATGCGAGCCAGGCACGCGCCATGAACTCCTCCAGGGTCGTTAGCGACGCCTGGACACTAGGGAGGCCCTGACCCGAGGGTCAATCGGCACGGGTGGCGAGGATCCGCAGTGACGGGAACCCGCCACGACAGCTCGCGCCACTGCGGTCAGGGCAGCGACACGACCGCCGCGGGCGCGAGTTTTCCGGATGCGATCGCCGCCGCGACCTCGCTGAGCCGAGACTGCGTGTTGCGGGAGTAGTGGCGAAGCATCTCGAAGGCGCGCGCCATGTCGACGTGCGCGAACTCGGCCACGACGCCCTTGGCCTGCTCGATGGCTACCCGGCTGTTCAGTGCGGTCTGCAGCTGCTCGGCGAGCTGCTCGCCTGCGTGAATCGTGCGGTACTGCAAGATGGCGATCGTCGCGACGTCGGCGAGTGCCTGCGCGATCTGCAGATCGCCTTCGGGCAGTGGGCTGCCGGGCAGCTGGAAGATGTTCAGCGCGCCGATCGTGTTGTCGCGCAGTCGCAGCGGCAGCGCGTACAGCGGACCGAACCCGCGCGAGCGAACCTCGTGCGCGAACAGCGGCCAGCGGTCGGCTTGCTCCTGGTCGGAGTCGGCGCGCAGCTGCTGGCCGGCGCGGAAGCAGTCCACGCAGGGACCTTGGTCGTATTGCAGTTCGAACAACTCCATCAGCCGCGTCTGCTCGGATGACGCCGCCATCACCCGTAGCTGGCCGCGCTGGTCGCTCAACATCAGTCCTGCCGCGGCCGCGTCGAGGAGTTCGACGCAGCTCGTGACGAGAGCGTCGAGCATCTCGACGACGTCGAAGCCGGTCACCAGGCTGTCAGCCAACCGAACGAACATTCGCCCGAGCCGGAGCTCCCGGCTTGTATTCACACCACTCATCGTGAACCACCCGACTGTGTGCTATTCGTCATTATCTCTCCAACAACAGTGTTCCGGCCACGACTTCTCGGGCAATTTCGCGGACCGGGCGCCCCTGCACGAACGCATACGCTCGCAGCCGGGCCAGCGCGACCTCGATCGACACGCCCAGCTGGATCATCACCATCCCCGACGCCTGATGCACCTCGGCGCCGAAGGAGTAGGGCGCCACGCGGTGACGCCTGCCGTCGCCGTCTGCATCCGGCTGGGCCAGGTCTGCCGTCGGCGCTGCAAGGTCGAGCAGCGAGTCCGCGGCATCGTCGGCCAGCCGCAGCGCCTGGGCGAGCTCGTCTGCCGACAGGCGTCCGGGCTCGGCCCGGTGCGCGACCAGCACACCCAGGCAGATGGCACCGATCTGCAACGGCAGCGCGAACACGGCACCGGCACCCGCTTCGATCGCCGCACCGGTGAACGCCGGCCACTGGCCCGCCGTTACTGGATCAGCCAGGTCGTTGACCAGAACCGGATGACCGCGACCGACGGCATCGACGGCGGGTCCTTCGCCCAGGGTGAAGTGCAAGTCGTCCAGCTGCGCGGAGACCGTGTCGCTTGCTGCGAGCAGACTGCGGTGCCCGACCGCGCTCATCAACGTCAGCGACGCTCCGGCGATCGGCAGCGTGTGAACGGCCGCTTCGCACAACGCACGGAACCGGGTTAGGGGCACGCCGCCACCGTCGGACCAGGTCGGGTCGTCCACACCTCTCGGACGAAACCCACGAGTTGGCTCCCTTTCGCGCATGACGCCGCAGAAAAGCGACCGCGACCGGTGCAAGCCGGCGCCGTGCGCTGTAAACGAAAGGGGAACGCGTGAGCCCGGTCCCCCCCTTGCAGCCTGGCTCACGCGTTCCCGTCTCGGATTGCGACTAGGAGCGGGCGGCCAGGGTCTGGAGCCACCGAAGCGCCGGTTGTTCTTCGAGAACCGGCGTTTGGGAATTTACTCGGCTGCCCATGAAACGTCCATACATCATTTCCGCGACGGCCGCCCGGATCGGCCGGCACGTTGCTAACGTCGCGGGGCGGCGCGAGCCAGTGCGTCGATGACGAGATCGGCCACCAGCAGGCGCGCCGTGTGGGCGGCGTCGGCCGGTCCCGATTCGCGAACGTCCCAGCTCATAGCTTCCGCCCGACCCATCCTGGCGCGCCGGCCGGCCCATTCGCCGGTCTGGTCGAGCCTGGCGCGCCGGCTGCTCCGCAGCGTCCACGTGGCAGTAGGCATTCATCAGCAGCCCGAGGTAGACGCATGCAGCGCTCGATCGGCTGACTCAGGCCGAGGTCGGCGGCCTAGAACAGCGTCGCGACCAGCTCCGCCAGCCGTACGCTGTCCGACCCAGCCGGCGCGGCGATGGCGAAACACTACGACCGCTCGCGTCACGTCACTCGTGCGCCAGTGGAGCCCACCGAGTCAGCACGGCACCGAGGCGGTCCATGATGATCGGCTTGGGGAGGTAGTCGTCCATCCCCGCGGCGAGGCAACGCTCCTGGTCCTTTGTCGTGGCGGTGGCGGTGATCGCGACGACTGGTATTCGCGGCTCGTCCGCGAACCGGCTGCGCAGCCGGCGGGTGGTGGTGAAGCCGTCCATGACCGGCATCTGGCAGTCCATCAGGATCGTCGAGTACGTCTCACGGGCTGCGGCCTCGAGGGCGTCAGCCCCGTTGCTGACGGTGTCGCTGCGGTAGCCGAGCAGCTTGAGCATGTGGGTGAGGATCAGCGCGTTGGTCTCGTTGTCCTCGACGATGAGGATCGCCGGGGCGCTGGCGGGGGCTGTGCCCCTCGGCGTGGCGGTGGGCGCGACTGCGACGTCGTTTCGCGCCGGGCTGTCCGGTCGGGCCAGCGCGAACGGCGCGGTGAACCAGAACGTCGACCCGCCGCCGAGGTTGGGTGTGCACCCGATCTCGCCGTTCATCAGCCGGACGAGGCGATCGGAGATGGCCAGCCCCAGGCCCGTGCCGCCGAAACGCCGGGCGTTCGAGGTGTCGAGCTGGCTGAACTCGGCGAACAGGCGGGCGATGTCCTGCTCGGCGATGCCGATGCCGCTGTCGGACACCGCGCAGCGCAGCATGATGTCGCCGGACGATCGGCTCTCAGCCGAGACGTCGACCAGCACGTGGCCCACATTGGTGAATTTCACCGCGTTGCCGACCAGGTTCGTGACGACTTGGCGCAGCCGCCCGGCATCGCCGACGACTATGAGCGGCAGGTCGGCGTCGGCGTTCAGGCTCAGCCGGACGTTCTTCGCAGATGCCTGTGGCGCAAGGAGATTCACGACCTCGGTGAAGGGGTCGAGCAGCGTGAACGTCGACGGTTCCAGCTCGAGGCGGCCGGCCTCGATCTTGGACAGGTCGAGGACGTCGTTGATGATCGTGAGCAGCGCCTGGCCCGAGCTCGACAAGATGTCGACGTAGGCACGCTGCTCGTCAGTCAGATCGGTGGCTGCCAGCAGGTTGCCCGCGCCGAGGACGCCGTTCATCGGCGTCCTGATCTCGTGGCTCATGTTGGCCAGGAACTGGGACTTCAGCCGGGACGCTTCCATTGCCTGGTCACGAGCGGCTTTGAGCTCGCGAGTGCGTTCCTGAACGGTGCGTTCCAGCGTGTTGTTCGTTTCCCTGAGCTTCGTGACCAGTTGCTGGTTCGCGACCCGGAGCCGGTGCTGTTCGAGCCGGGTCTGGACGACCTTGATCAGCTCGTCGGGCGGCACGGGTTTGGTGAGGTAGTCGTCGACCAGGCCGACAGCGGCGATCGCCGTGTCGGTCGAAACGTATCCGGTGAGCAGAACCACCGGCAGTAGTGGGGAATTCGCCTTCAGTAAGGCGGCCAGCTGCAGGCCGGACGCATCGGGCAACCGCTGGTCGAGGACGACCAGGTCGGGAGTGTGCACCTCGCACCATTGCGTCGCCTCGCTTGCGGAGCCTACGCCGGTGGCGTCGATGCCGGTCATGTCGAGGATGTCGCACAGCGTGTTCTGCAGACCGGCGTCGTCATCGACTACGAGCACGCTCCCGTGCAGTCGAGCGACACCGTTCATGGTCAGGCTGGCCGCCGTCACGCCGCGCTTCTCGACGCCGAGGCAACCAGGGACAGCAGTCGCCCGACGGGGAACGGCTTGTGCAGGATGGCGAAGGCGTTCGCGTCGACTGCGGCGCGCAGCCGCTCCTCGACCGCGTAGGCGGTGACCATGATGACGGCCGGCGGTGGCGGCGACAGCTCCTGCAGGACCGAGACGCCGTCGCGGTTGGGCATCTGTACGTCCATCACCACGACGTCGACGTCGTTGTTCTGTATGGCGTGTAGGGCGTCCGCGCCGTCGCTCGCGGCCCTGACGTCGTAGCCGCTCTGCTCGAGGATGTCGACGAGAGTCTCCCGCATCCCGGGTTCGTCGTCGACCACGAGCACCTGAAAACGCCGCTCCTGGCTCATCGGCTTGCTCCGACCACGGATGGGCTGAGCGGAAGGGTCATGACCGCGGTGGAGCCCTGACCGGGCTGCGACTCGATCCGCAGCGTGCCGGCGTGTGCCTCGACGATGCGCTTGCTGACGACGAGTCCGAGGCCGGTTCCCTTGACCTTCATACTGAAGAACGGCTCGAACACCTGCGCAACGGTCTGCTCGTCCATGCCGACGCCGGTGTCGGACACGGTGACCTCGACAGCATCGTCGACGACTCGCGCGCCGATCCGGACCGTGCCGCCCTTCGGCATCGCTTCGTACGCGTTAGTCAGCAGGTTCAGGACGACCTGGCGGATCTGGTCGCGGTCGGCCACTACTGGCGGGACCGCCTCGTCGGGCAGCTCCACGCCGATGCCGGTCGGCGGTGGCGCGACGCTTGCCGACTCGGCGAGCAGCTCCACGACGTCGACCGATATCGGATTCGCCGTTCGCGGGTGCGAGAACTCGAGCAGGTCGGAGACGATCAGCGTCGCGGCCGCGATCTCGCGATCGGCCGTGTCCAGATGTCGCCGTAGCCTCTCGTCGGTCGCATCAGCGACCTTGGTGCGAATCAGGTACAGCGAGTTGGTCAGGACGCTGAGCGGGTTGCGCAGCTCGTGTCCGACGGTCGCGGCCATCTCGCCCAGCGCGGCCATCCGCTCGTTGGCGACGAGTGCCTGCTGCATGTGTTCGAGCTCGTGCATGGACGCCTCGAGTGCCGCGGTGCGCTGGGCCACCAGGGTCAGCGCATAGTCGCGGCGACGGCTCACGCTCTCGACGAGAACGGTCATCGCGATGCCGATGAGCAACGTCATCACCGACAGGATCTTCGGCAGGTTGCTCGCCAGCGTGCCGGCGAGCGGATGGCGGGCGCTCGCGACGACGAGCCAGTTCCCGTCGCCCACCTTCACCTCGCTGCTGCCTGTGCGTCCCCGCAACGGGACGTGACGCGTGGTGCCGAGCAGCAGTCTGGACGTCTCTGCCCGCGGTCCGGCGTACAGGGCGACGTTGAGCTCGTGGAACGGCTGCGATTTGGCAATCTTGGTGGGTCTGGTCGGGTTGATCACGATCTCCTCGTACACGCCAGCGCCCGCGGCAGCGGGCGGTTCGACTGCGATGGCGAGGCGCGACACTCCGGGCGACACGGCGATCACGTCCGCGTGCAGCTGCGCGCCGGTCGCGTCGAGTACGGAGCGCCGAGGGCCGATCAGCGTCTGGCCCACCGTGAACGCCTTGCCGGCGGTTGCCTGCACGACCCAGTTAGGGCCCCGGCGCGCGACGAGCGCGACACCGGCCGTCGTGGGCGACGCGGCGAGCTGGCTCTGCGCGGCTGCGGTGAAGGTGGCCGGTGACTGTGCCGCTGCGGCCAATCCGGTCAAGGACGCCTGTAGGCCCGTGGCGACAGC
>WNGM01005936.1_pt1 | contig 15955 bp, 19 predicted proteins | sample 5400571 | NCBI WGS metagenome assembly WNGM01 (sample SAMN13153378, study PRJNA577476) | soil metagenome | isolation source: 100 cm soil or saprolite under Garry oak tree replicate 2 | place: USA:California | collected 2016-06-15 | reverse complement strand
CCACCGTGGACACCGGCAAGGCCGTTGGCCGCTATTCCGCGCTCGGGGCCAAGAAGGGCGAACACGTCACCGTCTATTACACCGAAGAAGCCGGCAAGAAAATCGCCCACGTCTTCAAGCATCTGTAGATCGCACTTGCACTCTGACAGGCTGCTGAAAAAATGTTCAACTTGTCATTCCGAGGGCGGGGTATGCCCGCTGACTTGCCACCTTGCTCCGCGGTGTGCGCGCATAAGCAGTTTCTGCTAAATTGGTTAGGCTGTTCGCATCGCCGGAGAGGTGGCCGAGCGGTTTAAGGCGCACGCTTGGAAAGCGTGTGTAGGTTTACCCCTACCGTGGGTTCGAATCCCACCCTCTCCGCCACTTCCTTTATTTTGTTGTGTTTACAAGCCTTGGTGTCTATCATGGTGTCTGCTTTGCACTGGTTTCCGGCCAATTATCGGCGGAAAAGAGGTTTGCAGACATGTCCAAACGAGGCAACGGCTACGGCAGCGAAACTCGCGTCAATATCCTCAAAAAAGTGAAAGTCGGCAGAAACTGGAACCTCTACCCCGCCGTCGTGGAGCCTAACGGTAAACTCCGCGATAAGGTTCGCGTGCGCGGCAAGGTTGAGCTTCATCCCGAGGGATACTACTACATCGAGTGGTGGCAGGGCGGAAGAAAGCGCGAGCAAATCAAGGATCGCGCGGAAGTTGTGGACCGCGCGCGTCGCAAGGCCCTCGAACTCGTAGCTAACCGTGCCGGAATCGAAACCGTTCAGGAAAACGGTAACGGCACAGCCCTCACGGTAGCTGAGGCAGTTGCCTCCTACCTTAAGGACATGGAGCCGCCGCAGCGCGAGCCGAGAACTTACCAAGCCTATAAGCATTGCTTGGAAGTCTTCGCAAATAACTGCGCGAAGAAGTTTATCCAGGATGTGAAACGCGAGGATGTGCTGGCGTTCATTCGCAAGCTCTATGAACTCGGCTGTGGCCCGCGGACCGCTTACAACCGGGCGGTGATTGTTTCACAGCTGCTAAAAGCTAACGGGATCATCAAGCTACTCCACAACCGCGACTGGCCGGAATACGTTGAACCGATCCGTCCGATGTACCAGGACGAGGAAATTCAGGCGCTCTTCAAAGCGTGCGACGCAGATGAGCGCGTTTTGTATCTTTCTTACCTTTTGACGGGTCTGCGAGATAAGGAGGTCCGCCATCTAACTTGGCGGGATATAGACTTTCGGACGCACGTGGTCCGCGTAACCAGAAAACCGCTCTACGGATTCAAACCCAAGAACAAAGAAGAGCGCGAAGTGCCGGTGCAAGATTCGTTGGTCGCTGGGCTTAAGAAATACAAAGCGTCAAAGAAACCAATCCCGGACGGCCTGGTCTTTCCGAACGAATCGGGTCGGCCAGACAAGCGGCACGAATTCAAACTAAAGCGCATCGCCTTTCACGCCAAACTGAATTGTGGGCAGTGCGTATCGAAGCATGGCAACAAGTGCTCGAAGGGCCCTTACTGTTCGAATTTCTTCCTGCACAAATTTCGGCACACGTTTGCCACGCGCAACTTGCAAGATCACGTCTGCGATATCAAGACCCTGCAGAATTGGTTGGGACACAAGGACTTGGCGTCCACTATGGTTTACCTGAAGGCGGTGCGTAACAAAGACGTGATGGCGCGCGTAAACTCCAGCGACCTGGCGGCTCTGGCGGGCTGAGCTGTGCAGGGGTTTGATTACCTTAACTTGACCCTGCGAGGTGGAGCCCGGTTAAGAAGCACTGCTATGAATACAGTAGTAAGATTGATGATATAGAGTAATTTGTGCTAAAGCTTGATCGGCAATCGAAAGGTGAGTTCTGAGATGAGCGAACAGCCAAAGAAATTCCATTTTTTCGTCGACGCAAAGCGGTATGAAACGGATAAGTCATCTCTGACAGGCGCTGAAATTAAGGCAATAGCGAGTGTGACGCCGACATACCAGCTTTTCCTTGAAGAGGAGGGAGACACACCGGACAAGCCAATATCAGATGCCGACACCGTAGTTCTGAAAGAGGGGGAGGATACCAGACACTTCTACGCCGTGCCGCCGGCAACATTCGGAAATCCATGAATCCGATCATCGCACAGCAGCTTGCACTACTTCAGCAGGATTGTCCCGGAGCGTCGGCCACACCGTTACCGAGTGGTGCGCATTTGATTGAGGTCCCCAATGTCACAATGCCTTCTGGCTGGAATCAGAAAGTCGTTAGGGTGCTTTTTCTTGCCCCACCCGGATATCCAGCCGCTCAGCCCGATTGTTTTTGGGTAGAACCGACCGGCATTCGGCTCGAGAACGGGGCGACCCCGCAAAATACTAGCGACTCGAACTTAATCCCAGAAGTGGGTCAGCGGGGCACCTGGTTTTCGTGGCATCTCCAACACTGGAATCCAAATCAAAGCTCGCTGGTCACATATTTCAACGTCATCATGCAGAGACTGAGGCCAGCTCGATGATGGAGCTTGTCCTTGCTGCGGGTGACGTTGACGCTATCCGAAACGAGTTAGTGGGTGGAGAGACTGAGAAGTGCGCCATCCTTTACGCTAATCAGACGGTCCGCGCGGATGGCACATTGAGGCTTCTCGCACGGGAATTTCAATTCCCTGAACTTGCCGACTACTCTCGGAGAGGATTCTTAGAGGCTGAGTTGACTCCTGAATTTGTGGCACGAGTTACGAAACGCGCGCGACGCGAAAAATGCGCCCTTGTTTTTGTGCATAGTCACCCCGGTACAGAAGCCCCCATTTTCTCAAAGATAGATTCAGAGGGTGAGAAGCATCTCGCAGCTTTCCTTGCTCACCGGCATCCGGGCTTCGCACATGCAGCGGTTGTGATAAGCGCGGGCGGTTTGTGCGCCCGCGGTTTGGGCACGGACGAATATATTCGGGTTGTCTCGCTCGGTACGCACCGCGAAGTTCTTTTCGATCCACTGGTTTCGTTGACGCCTAGTTCGAAAGAATTTGACCGCCAAGTGCGTGCCTTCGGGCTAGCCGGACAGCAAGCGCTTCAACGGCTGCGGGTGGCGATTGTCGGATTAGGAGGGACAGGGTCAGTCGTGTCGCAGCAACTGGTCCACCTGGGCGTTCGAGATTTCATTCTTGTTGATCCAGATGTTTTGGAAGGAACAAATCTGAACCGTGTCGCAAACGCAACTCCAGACGATATTGGCCGTCCGAAAGTAGAAATTGCAGCGCGATACATGCATGCAGTTTCGAAGGACGCGGTTGTTACAGTAATTAAGGGCGACATTATTTATGCCCACATAGCGAAAGAATTGCTAAATGCGGATGTTATTTTCGGCTGTACGGATTCTCATGGGAGTCGCGCCGTGGTCCAGCAAATCTCATACCAGTACATGATTCCTTGTATCGACATGGGCGTTACGATCACGGTTGCTGAGGGCCGCGTGACACATGCTTACGGTCGAGTTCAGCTGCTAGCTCCAGGACTCGCGTGCTTAACTTGCGATGGTTTGCTGGACCCCGACGAGGTTCGACGCGATATGATGACGGCTTTTGAGCGTCGAGCTGATCCGTACGTTCAGGGCGAACGTGAGCCAGCCCCCGCGGTGATGTCCCTCAATAGCACGGTCGCGTCACTCGCGGTCACTATGCTGCTATCCATGGTTGTTCACATTCCAGTGAGCGCTCGGCACCTGCTTTATAACGTACTCACCTCAACCTTGCGAGCAGTGCGTGGGGATCCGAAGGAGAATTGTTACATCTGTTCTCGTTCGGGATACTTCGCTCGCGGAGACGCGTGGCCACTCTTAGCACGGCAGGACTAGAATGGCAATCGACATACTCAGATCCCAAGGGAGAAGAGCTATCGCTTGGCTAAGCAGCCAACCACCCCAAGAAGCGGAAGAAGTATTCAAGGAGCGTGATTTCAGAGTATTGCCATGCACGGACAAGGAATTGGACTCACATGGCTTCGTTGCGGGGCTGGCCGCGGTTGTATTCACCCAGGATGCTCTGAAACTTTCAAAGATAGAACGAGACCTCGTCAAGTGTGGCCGGCGGCTGCTCGATTACGATTGCCGAATCATTGTACGCCCCGCACCGAAGCAAAATCTTTCGATCCTTACGGACGTTTTCAGTGCACTACGCCTTCCGGTTGCTGGTCTTGATGAATCGGAAGCCAAGAAACTTGAGGCGTGGCAACCAATGGGTGAAGGCGACCCTCCAGTTCCACACATTCATTTTTTTTCTGACAAAGCAAGATGGGCAGATGTTGCGAATTTCGTGATGGAACATCCGCCGGAGGCCGCTCCAAAAGTGGGTTTGAAGATCGGCGGTGAAGCGCACGTGCGGCCGAGCCACAAGATTCTGCTCCAACGGGCTTTCGCCGATTGTGCCGCGGTCGACTTTGCCTACATGGGCGAGGCGGGTCGATCAAGCGTCCGCGTTTATCGTGCGCATGCAACAGTATACGGAGATGGATCATGGTCACTTCCGTATTTCGTAAAGATAGGAGATCGGGCAAAGATTCTAAAAGAGTATAGGAATTACATTTATGAGGTCGATCCGGAGGTTCCGTTTCACCTGGGTCCACAACTCGCCCTTGAGCGGTGCTGCCTCGGCGCTCGCGAAGGCGTGATCGTTGGTGATTACGTTGAGGAATCAGAAAGTCTTGTGTGTTGCGCACGTGAAGGACGCGCGGCACCAGCAATTGCGTGTTTGTTCGATCGCACACTTCAAGGATGGCACCGCCACGCACAATTGGAGCGACGGGCTCTCACGACTATGCTGGAATTCCCAAAAGATGTGCCACAAAGTCGCATCGCACGCGCTCAAGCCCTGGGCGCCACAAGAAGCCTAGTGGAACTGCGAAAGTTGTTTGAGCGCTGCCCTTCCACACCAGTTCGAACGGGAAGGATCCATGGAGATTTGCATGCTGCAAACGTTCGGGTACGCGCGACGGATGCCGTCGTGATTGATTTTGGTGCCACACAGGCGGGTTTTCCCCTGGTCTATGACGCGGCTTGTCTTGAGGCGAGTCTCCTGGTCGAAGGATTTGCTCTTGACCGAAGAAGCACAGACATTTGGTTAGAATCGATCAAGCCGCTCTTTGAGAACGTTCGGCTGGGCGAGCCAGAAGCTCAGGTGGCTCCGGTTAACCAATCGGCATGGTTCTACGCCTGCGTACGACAAATCCGTCTTTATGCGCGCCGGATGGAGAATGGGCAGGGTCAATATGCGATAGCGCTCGCGGTTGCTCTGTTGAGAAAGGCCAGCAAGGATCCGAGAGCGGCTGAACCCGAGGCATCACGACGCGCAGCGGCATATGTATTGGCTGAACGAGTCCTACTGACTTCGCCTATCGGAGGCGAACCGTACGTAAACGAGACGGTGGCAGCGTCATGACAGTCGGGAGGCTGCTGCGGTTCTTAGGAGTAGTATCAACACGAGCGGAAGCTTCCGGTCACTTGAAATCCCCTGGAGATGCCGTCCTCATCGAGAGGGGAAGGCCGCGACTGCTGTTACTCGCATGCCCCTGCGGATGCGGGGACGATTTTCCAATCAACCTTGACGCGCGCGCAGGACCAGCCTGGCGACTTTACAGAAATAGGAGTGGCGGACTGACTTTGTTTCCGTCGGTTTGGAGGGAAAGCGGTTGCGAGAGCCATTTTATCATTTGGCGCGGCAAGATACTGCTTTTCGGGCAGAATGAAGATCAGTTAGATGATTCAAGGCAAGAGGAAGGGATTCTGCCTGCGCTGGAAGTTGTCCTTGAAAAACTGCCAGACACGGGATTGATTTCTTTTGCGGACGTGGCTGAGGATCTGGATGCAGTGCCCTGGGATGTACTAACAGTATGCCGCCGACTTGTTCGAATGGGACGTGCCCACGAGGGCAAGGGCAAACAGCGTGGTCACTTCGGCCGCCCGTAATCGATTTGAGGGAGGGTCCCGCGGAGCACTTTTGCTTCTAGCCTTTCAAAGCGGTACACAAAAAAAACAGCCCCCCGACTACACATGCAGCAGTTAATAGTTCCCGGCGTTGTTTTCGTTCCGCTTGAATTTTGGCCCATTCTTCTCCACGAAGCATTCGCAGTACTTCCTGTATAGTTGGTCGTGCTTTTGGCTCAAAGTGGCAACAGGCCACTATGATCTCCCGGATCTTTGGAGCGTTCGTATAGCCCTCTGAGGCTGGGTCGAGCCGCTGTCCGTCGCGTGGCTTGCGGCCTGTCAATAGATGGTAAAGCATCGCGCCGTATGAATAGATATCTCCAGCCCTTGAGATCGGTCTGCCTGCTCTCACTTCGGGTGCCCAATAGCCTGGGGTACCGCCGTGGTTTTCAGCAAAGAGCATTGTGCAATGGGCGCCATTTCCTAAAGGGTCTGCCACGTGTAGCTGGCCGTTGTGGGAGAGTAAGATGTTATCCGGCTTGATGTCTCCATGCGCATCCACCTCTACGGCAACGCTATGTAGCTGACCGTCGACAAGATGCCCGCCGTAGCGCGTCAGTGACCCGCCCATGAGGGGCATTACATAATAGGGACGTTCTGCTTTCATGTCCCAAGATATGAGCGGTATCAAGCCGCGCAGCTGAAGTCCCAAGATGCGTATTTCTCGCAAAAAGGCCTTTCGGGCGTCGGGTATCTCGTGTTCGCGGAGAAATTTGACGGCGACCTGCTCACCATTGTCGATCCTTTGCCCGAGGTAGACATCAGCGTGGCCTCCTGAACTCAGTCGCTGCAGAATTAGAATTTGGTGACTCATTGAAATCTCCTTTTGGCGGAGCCATAAGCGAAACCGACCTGATGCAGCATGATGGCGAACTTGACGCGGAAGAACCCGTTGTGAGTTTCATTGCGCCCTCGCGGCACGCATTGCGTTGAACGCTCTTACCTTCAATGTGCCAATGTACTTGGCGCCGTAACTGTCGGGCATGCCTTCCTCATCCAGAAAGTCAACGTCGTAATCCTGATTCGACACGTAGATGTGCGTCTTTCCCGAGTCGCAGTCAAGAGTAATGTCGCCCGCGGAGTTTTGCGTAATCGTGTTGTATCCTTGGTAGTAGTTCAGATGCTCAGCTGGTGCTTCGCCTATGATGATCAGCCTTGGCTTTATTTTCTCAAGCCAGTCTGCGGGAACCTTGCCCGTGTCCCTTCCGTGGTGGGGCGCGAAAAGTATGTCGGCAGCGCGCACCGGGATAGTGTTTAAGTTATCCATAAAATCCGTTTCCAGATCCCCCATCCACAAAATGGTGGCACCGTCATTCAACCGATACTGTACGATCGGTGAGATGTTGTTCGGACTCTCGCCGTCCTTCGCTGCGGTTAGCGCTTCCTGATAATCCTTATTGTCTGTGACGGGCCAGAGTATGTTGATTCCCGCACTGTCTCGCCCGTCTCCCGACTGATTCATCCACCTTCTGGAACATCCACTGAAAATATAGAAGGCTTTCTCGCGGTCGTCTCTTAGAGCGCAGTACCGGTCAAAATCGTCATTTTGATCCGGTTTTGTTACCTCATTTTTAACACAGTAGAAGTTAAGTAGGTTCAATTCTTCCTGAAGATGAGCGAGGCCCTTGATGTGATCATCGTCGGGATGGGTTGAAATGAAGCGAACCACGCCTTTGCCTGCAGATTCCGCTTTAAGTTCGTTAACAATGTAACCCCTGTCCTCTTCGGACATGCAGCAATCAATGATCGTGAAATTGTCCGAGCCATGCTTGATGTAAAACATGTCGCCATCACCGACAGAGAGGGATTTAACGATGCTCATGCTTCACCCATTCGCTTCAACTCTCTTGGTTATGTAGGAAGTTTGCTTCCTGTACGAAAACAGGAACATAACCAACAGCAAGACCGCCAGGATCGTGGCGTCCCATCCTTTGAGGAATGGAAATTTTCCTTCAAGCTTCACATACAGTTTGAGCAGGAGCAGAAGGCTGAACAAAGAAGCCAATGTCCGGTAGGTATTGTTAACTTCCGAAAGGACGTCTAGTTTCGAGTCTGTCTGGGACACAGCAACAAAATCTTTGTACTCCGCAAACTTGACGAACGAGAGGGCTTTGAGAAGAGGTTCAATTAGCAGTGAGCCGAATCGGCTTACCACCAGTCCCACAAAGTAATACAGGAATGCTCCTGTCAGAATGTCCCGCTGAACGATTGGGAAGTGAATGATCTCGTCAGCCAGGACCGCGAACACGATGCCTGGCAACAAGTAGTTGAATACGTTGTATGAAGAAAGCATGTTCAGTAACTCATTCATAGCTGATTACTCCCAGGACCTCCGCAAACTAGGCCATGCTCAACAACAAATATCTGTTGCTTCATGTCGCGAGTCTTTCAGGGGGCTTCGACAGCGACCGGGTCGAAGTGTCGAACGGGCATTGTCTGGTAATCGTTGCCCACGCGGCGAGTAAAGAAACAGGTTCCTTCAGGTGATGCGTTGGTTGCGAAAACGTGCTGGGCGATTGCTTTGTACGCCTTGACAGCAGCACCGTCCGGATGGCCGTAGGAATTGTCTACTCCAGCACTAATGAGTACGGTATGGGGCTTTACTAGGAGGATAGTTCGCGCATTAACGCCGTTAGTCGAACCATGATGAGAAGCTGCCATGACTGGAGAAGACAAGGATTTCCCAAAGAAGCGATTAATACTGTCCCACCGCTCCGTTTCCGTGTCGCCTGTTATGAGATAACTGAAGCCTGTCTGGTCAAGACCAGTGAGTTTGAGAACAATGCTGCTGTTGTTGGAGCTGTCCATGTCCTCCATGTGAGGAGAGAAGAGCTCGAACGAGAAGTGTGTCGCCAAATCTGCGAGGTGCCGTGAATCCTCGCGATCAACGCGCACCGACTTGCGCGCAAGGGGATGAGCTGTTTTTTCCCTGCGTTTCTCGTGTTTGGCGATGATGTCGAAAACCTCCGAAGCCGTATCTGTGTCCTTGTAATATTTTGGGTACATGACCCAATCTGGTTCGTATTTGGTGAGAATGTACTCCACGCCCGCTGGGCAAGCGTGATCTTTATCCAGACCGGTCAGGATTAATCCGCGAACCTTCTTCTTCGAGAGGTACGAGTCGAGACTTTGCTGGATCTGGTCTTGCGTCACATCGTCGCTATCCGGCATGTGCGAATCAACGACTATGGCCTCGTCACCGGCGCGAATCGCAGCCAGAGCCCCTTGCCCTACGTAAAGCGTGAAGATGTCCATAGACGCTCCTCTCTCAAGCGGAAAAATCGACTTCGTGCATTTCCCTGCGCCGTCGGTAAATCGCGCGATTGCAGCTTCGCTCGGTTGTGATCAATGCCGCGCGGGCTGAGGGGAACTCGACGGTGGCGATCTCGTCCGCCAGGCTCTTAAGGGCCGCGGGAGGCTCGCGCAATGTCACGGTATACGTTAGATTGGCCGCGGCGGAGTCTTCAAGCAGGACCACCTCTATTTTGCTGCCGTCCAGAAGTTCGAGGGGGCCGCGCCAGTAGATACCCAGTTTTGCGTTGGAGAATGGGCGGAGCCCTTGATAAAACTCGCTCAGAATGTCGTTGTCATATGCGCGGTTGGGATTGCCGGGAAGATCGACCTTGGGGTCGTTGTGGCGTTTGTCCCGGTCGTTTCCCGCCCCCACCGGCCAGACGAGAGGAACGTCCACGATTTTCACTTGCCTGCCGTGCAATTCGTGGATCCGCTCATCGCCACGGCGAAAGACATAGTGCTTTACGCTATAGCGACGCAATGGGTCGGAGGATCGGTGCTTGGCCGTCACAAGAAGCGCGTAGAAGAATGGCGTGTGCTGGTTGCGATGGTTTACGGTGCGATAGTAGGTCTCAATATCGCCTTCACTCAAGTGCTGCAAGCCGTTGACGTGGTGGGTGTGCCAGTTTCCAAGATGTTCGATCTCCCGATGATGGTCCTCGATTTTCCGGAACACCTGCTCCTGATGCTCGCCGTCCTGGAAAAAACTGACTGCCGACCGGCGGGCCTGCGGCCCGGCTTCGATAATGCCAGTCACGCGGATGTCGAGTTTGCCCCAGTGCTCCTGAAATGTGCCAATGACGCGGCCGCCGGTTTCATCCTGATCGAAGCCGTCACATTCATCAAAAACCGTGATGAGAGCGGCTTTTGGAATCGAAAGACGGATCTTGTCGGTGCTGAAGAATTTCATTCGGAATCTCCGTTGTTGCAGACGAGGCAACCCTCCTGGGGATGCACTTGGATGCGCTGCAGTTCAAAATGTTTGGTGAACGGATGCACTGGGCGATTGCCCCACACGAGGTAGTTCTTTTCAATCGGTGGCAAGAACTTCGGCCGTTCGGCGAGCGTGCGCGCGATGGTGTCAAGCACAAAACGCGTGTGAAACGCCGTGATGAACGCAATATCGACATTGAGCCCTGGGGAATCCTTGATCTCCGGTATCTCAAGGCCGTACATCTTCTGGCGCTCCTCGTCGGAGACGAGATCGATCTCGCGCACGCCATCGCGGTACGGCAGACGCTCAAGAGCACTTTCAAGACAGGCGAGACAGCCGCCCTCTCCAGGGCGGTAGCTGAAGACCTCGCCGCCGATGCCGCGGGTGAAGACCTTGCCGATGACGAACGGCGTTTTGGTCTCCACGCACACTTCGTTGAGGCGGTAGCGTGTTGCATCGTTGTCCGTCGCGACCACAACGACACTGCTGCGGCGAACGTGATCGACAAGGTCGGCGCAGGTCATGAGGTTGACGGCGTGGCGCTCAATTTCAAGAGCTGGATTGCGGTCTAGCAGCACATCGGCTACCGCGTCAACCTTCCTTTGCCCAAGATAACGTCGCCCACAGACATGTCGGATGACATTTTCGGGTTCGAGCACGTCGGAGTCGAACAATGCAAACTTGCGGATGCCGGCCATCGCGAGTTGCAAAGCAACTTGTCCTCCGCCCGAACCGCATCCGGCGATGAGCGCCCGCGCGTCACTCAGTGATCCGACATCGAAAAGAGGCGCTATGCGCGCAAAAAGCTGGTCATCATTCATTGGGCAATTCCTCCTGCTGCGGCCATTGGCCGGACTTGCGCCACGCTTCGTAGTTGTGGAGCCACTGCCGCGCGAGTGTCAGAGTCGAAAACACGGTATGTTTGCCAGGATTCCAGCCGGTCATTACGCCGTAGAGGCAAAGTGCGCCGTCCGTCCAGCGATGGGGCGCGCCTTCGCCGACGACATTGGAGTAAACGCGGGGACAGTTGTTGGGATATCCATGAGGCAGCACGATGGAGAGCTCGGCGGAGGTTCCGTCTGCCAGCTTGTCCGGAAACCGAAAAGCCAGTTCTTTACCCTCAGTGAAACTGGTGGATGGATTTTCTCCCTTCTCGACAAGTTGCTCGATTTCGACCGCGATTCTGGTAGGAGAAATATCTGGAAGAAGAACAGACAGCGGCACCAGACATGCCTTCCGTTGGCCGCTGCGCTCGATAATGAACGCTTCGCCTCCGTCAGCCACGCGATCAAGTATCTCGCCTGGACGGGTCCGAAGTTCAGTCATCGACAGCAATCCAAAATCAAGTGGCATTTTAGTGGGGTACCTCCGCGCCAGGCCAGTGACCACCGTTCGCGACCCAGCAGTCAAATTTGTTGAGCCACTTCGCAACACGCGCGAGTACAAACGTAAGAGTGTGGCGCCCTGGATTCCAAAAATTCGGGTGAAGGAAGCAAATGTATCCGTCTCTGTACATGTGATTGTCGCTCGTTGGCCGAAGCGTTGGGTTCGTAACTAACACCCTGGGCATCTGGATGGGATAGTCAGTGAAATAGATGGACAGGAAATAGGTCTTGCCGGCGGACGTCTGCATCGCCGCCTTCACGTAAATTGCGCCGTCGCTCGTGGGGTGGGCCTCAACAAACGCAAACTGCCGGGCAGCTTCTGCGACTTCCCTCCGGATGCGCTGGATATCCATTGCCATACGTTTTCTCCCTAACGTTCGCTGTACTCGCCGCCAAGGTCTTCTCGCATCGTCAACGGTTTCCGGCCTCCTAGCTCGTGCGCCGAGGTGCCGCCTTTGGCCCGAACTTCGCCATTCGGAAGAATCTCAATTTCGACCTGCTCTTCGTTTTCAAGTATCGCCTCCAACTGGGCGATGGTCGGTCTGCTCATTTGTCCTCCTAGTCGTGTGTTCGTGCGATTGCATTGTCGCACTTTCATACGATATGAGGCGTCACCAAGATCTGTCAAGCGAAATGATCTAGGTAAGAATGGTTGACAAATGGTAGAAGGATAGTAGAATTATAGTGGAAATCACAGGAGACGCTTATGGAAACGGCAATGGTGGTGGAGCCTCGAAAGCAATGGAAGAGGCTCATTTCAGAAGTATTGGAAGAGGTAGGGCTGCGCGTCCAAGCTTTCGATGGGCCCGAAGAGGCTGTGCGCCAAGTCGCTAAGGTCTCGCCTGATATTGTGATAGTCGACGTGCAAATGCCTTCGAGATCGGGTTTACAAGTCTTGGAGCAACTGAGAGATTCAAACGTTCCCGTAATCCTCATAGCTAGCCATCATGGCACGGCTTTACAGCACGAGCTGTACGCTGTTGGAGACGTGGTAGAGACACCGATCGAGAATCAGGAGTTGAGAGCCCGCTTGCGCGGAATTCTCAAGAAACACTCGAGAATGGCAAGAGTGCATCCCAAACTACAACCCGCTTTGCACCCGGTCGCTTCTCATGTATTGCCTGAGTTGCATGACCCGGTCACCGGCCGCCTCGATGCTGGACGGATCGCGGACTACCTGGGAATCCCATTGTCTGCTTTCGTAAAATTTGCAGAGATAAGCGTTGCCGGCTTGCACAAGAGCCCGGCTTCCGTTTCTTTACAGGAGCGTCTGATTCCGGCTGCTCGGAGTCTTACAATTCTGTCCCAGCTCCTCGGATCGAAGGCGAACGTGCTTGCGTGGATGAACAGCCCGCATCCCGATCTTGGAAGCGAGCCACCGCTGCGCGTCATTCTTGAAGGAAAAGCACAAGTCGTCGCGGACCTTCTCGAAGCCGCTCTCGCGGGGCAGCCTTCCTAATGCTTCCCGAGAAGCAACTTGCTGCCGCGCTCGGCAAAATCGCAGGCGTTCCAATGCACGGGCCGTTCAGCCGCGCCGTGGCGCTTCAATGGGTGTTTCCGAAGCCCGCGCCCGCACCTCGTGTAAAAGCGCAACCACTCTGGGGCATGGGCAGCAAGTTGTACGGCGGGCGATACACGCCCAAGAATTCCTTTGAAACGGTCTACGTGGCCAAGGATATGGTGACCGCCCTCACAGAAGTGACTGCCATCGTTACGGGGCATGCTGGACCGCCCTTTACGCTCGTAACGGGCCCGTGGGTCGTTGTTGCAATCCATGGAACGCTCTCGTCCGTGCTCGATCTTACGGTGCCTGCGACCGTGCACGCACTCGGATCGAACTATCAGGAACTCACAGGTGCTTGGCGGTACATTCCAGGGCAGATAGGAGAACCTCCGACACACCTTCTGGGCCGGGTTTGCCACAAATCGAAACGATTCGACGGTATCTGTTTTCCATCGAGCAAAAATCCACCGCATGGAGTATGCGTCGCGGTCTTCTCGGACCGTTTGAAGGCACCGGCTTTCCTCGAAGTGTACGACCCAAACGGAAATTTGGCGCAGCGGCTGCCATAACTTAATTGCAGATGCTAGTGGCTCAGTCCCATTCAAACTGACTTAAGTTCATATCGATCGACGTCCGCGTCGTAGTCACGGATTTCAAGGACTTCGGACACGAACCGACGCCCAGGTCGGCGTTCGATTAGGATGATGACATTCAACGAGTCAGCGATGTTGGTCTTGATGGCGCGGTATGGCATTTCGACGCCGCTCTGCAGCACACAAGTCGTGAAACGCGAAATACCTTGAGCCGCAGAGTTGGCATGAACGGTCGAGAGGGTCCCGCTGTGCCCCGTGTTAAGAAGCTGCAAGAGGTCGAAGGCTTCACCACCGCGAATTTCGCCCAAGATGATGCGGTCTGGACGGTGACGCAGAGTTGCTTTCAACAGGTCGCGCACTGTGACGGCAGGTACACCGTCCTGCTCCCGGCGCGCCTCGAATCGAAGAACATTGTCTTTCTGAATTTGTATCTCTGCCGTGTCCTCAATCAAGACAATACGCTCATGGTTCGGGATGAATTCCGTCAATACATTGGCGAGAGTCGTCTTTCCACTTGAAGTTCCCCCACAGATGAGGATGTTCTTGCGCTGAGCGACGTAGTGCTCCAACTGGGCAGCGAGTTCGGCGGGCAGCGTCCCTGCTTGAATGAGGTCCTTCATCTTGAATTTGTGGGAGTTGAACTTTCGGATGGTCAAGGCTACACCTTGAATACTGCAGGGCGGAATTACGGCGGCAACACGGCTGCCATCTGGGAGGCGTGAATCAAGAATAGGCTTTGCCTCTGAAATATCGTCGCCCAATCGCCTCGCAATGTTTTTGACAGCCACGATGAGGCATTCGGGAGTCAGCTTCACTCCGGGGACGGGCTGAACGTATCCCGCTTTTTCAATGAAGATGTGCTCCGGGCCGTTGACCATGATTTCGCTGATATCGGGGTCCAGAATCAGGTGCTGGATTGGACGAAGAAACGGTAGTATCAGCTCGAAACCATTCATTAGAGTTGTCCGTCCGCAAGCTGACAAAAGTAGGACTTGTTCACATCGTTGAGGTAGGGCTTGAGGTAGCAAAACATCGGAGGTAACGGGTTGAGGCCGTCGTAAGCCAAGGTGATTGATTGCGCGTTCTTCAATTCCGTGAACGTCTTCATATCAAATCTGTAGTCCCGCTGCTGGCTGTAAGTCTTGGAAGTGCTGATGTGGGCTTTGTCAGCCAGCGGCTTGCCGGTCATGTAGCTGACTCTCGAATCGTGCCCGCTTTCTGAGATGTTGTAGTTGACACGCCACTTTTCCTCCTGACCACACAATTCACTCGCAATCTTTGCGGAGAAGTCATCCGACAACGACAGGAAGATTTTCGTGCGGAAGGTTTGCAGCAAAGTTCGCCACGTTTCCCCAGGCAGACTTGATTGCAACGAGCTGATGCTCTGTGTCGCTACAAGAGGGACGCACTTTGCTTGGCGGGAGAGCGAGAAGAATTTTTCGTCGCCACTCGGTTCGTTCACTCCGACGGTAGCAAGCTCTTGGTATTCATCGCAGACAAACAGAATGGGGCGCCACTCTTTGCTGGGATTGTTCGCAATGTGCGGGATTCGATTCAAGACGGCCCGTTGAAAATCCATCTTGAGCATCACGCCGATGGCTCGCGCCAACCCAGGGTTCATGCTTGCTGGAAAATTCAGGGCAACGACCTTACCTTGCTCCAATAAGGTTGCGATCTGAGGGAGGGGCTTTCGTCCAGATGCCTGCGCTTCAGGTTGGCGATACAGTTCCAGAGGCGGACAGAACATGCGTTTGACGCGTGGATTGTCGTCAAAGAGCGAGAGAAAAACCGAGATGCCTTCGACAACAGAGCTTTGCAATTTCTTATCGAGGTTTTTCCAGTCGTCGTTATACCAGCGTTTGACTGCTTCCAGTTGCTCCTTGCGATCTTGGTCAATCCGATTTGGACGGTTTTCATGTTGGACGGTCGGCTCGATCACCAGCTTCTGCAAAACATCTCTCACTGCGGACGAATCCGGGACCCGGTAATGTTGGCCGCTTTCATCTGCCTCGAAGCCAGCTTCAGCAAGTTCTCGGGCGTAAGACTGGAAGGATTCGCGAGAGACGGTGAGAAACGATTTCCCCAGGATGTTTTCCTCGGCCTGCCGCATCTTTCTTTCAAGCACTTGAGCCGAGATGGCTGACTCATAGACATCGAAGAGCGTGACGTAACCGAAGCCGACCTGATGCAGGATGATGATGAACTTGACCAGGTTCGTGTACGCCTGCTGCCAGAACGGTTCTTTGCCCTTGCCAAACAGGTTGTTCAACAGGGATGCAATTCCATAGGCCAGCGCGTAGCCTTCGAGATCG
>WNGM01007879.1_pt1 | contig 15982 bp, 15 predicted proteins | sample 5400571 | NCBI WGS metagenome assembly WNGM01 (sample SAMN13153378, study PRJNA577476) | soil metagenome | isolation source: 100 cm soil or saprolite under Garry oak tree replicate 2 | place: USA:California | collected 2016-06-15 | reverse complement strand
TCATCGACCGCATTCCGTCGATCGACGGGCTCTACGTGATGCTCGGCGACTCGGGCACGTCGTTCAAGACGTCGCCGGCGATCGGTCGGTGCCTGGCCGAGTGGATCGTCGAGGGGCGACCGCGCACCGCCGACCTCACGCCCTTCCGTGCGACGCGCTTCGCCGAGGGCAGGCCCTGGGTCGACGAGGACAACTACGGCCGTGAGCGGCTGACGATCTCCCGCTAGGTCATCGAAGGGGGCGACTTCACAGGCGCGCCCACAGGGCTCGAACGGCCATGCGGGCCGCTTTGAGGCTGCGGTGTTGCCGACGATCGCGAACGACGTGAACGCGACGCTGTGCAGCTTAGCCGCGGTCGCGTGATCGACGTACTGCAGGTCGCCGCTGATCTGCCCCGTCGCCACTTGCGCCTGGGACGTCGAAGCCAAAGCTTCCCATACCGCTACTCGCGTCGATGCTGCCGCCGCCGGACACCTCGCCCGAGGTCGCGCCTGGCGGGAGCGTGATGTCGACGATCTTCGCGACGAAGGCATCTGACCCGCCGCTCGCAGTCGTCTGGAAGGCTCCCGCTGTCGTCGGGAAGTTGCCGGAGCCGCTGGACGACGAGCCCGGTGCCGGAGGGATTCACTTTCGTGACGAAGGCGCCGGGTCCTGGAGTGGTCTGGAAAGCCCCCGGGGTCGTCGGGAAGTCGGTGGAGCCGGTGAAGCCCGTCACGTAGGCGCTGCCCTGGGCGTCCACGGCAATCGCCCGGCCCTGGTCCAGCGTGCTGCCCCCGAGGTAGGTGGAGTAGACGCGGGCGGAGCCGGTGAGATTGAGCTTCGTCACGAAGGCGTCTCGGTTGCCGCCGAAACTCGTTTGGAAGGCTCCGGCCGTCGTTGGGAAATTGGTCGACTCCGTCCACCCCGCCACGTAGGCGTTGCCCGCCGCGTCCACGGCGAGCCCGAAGGCCACGTCAGCGCGACTGCCCCCGAGGAGGGTGGAATAGACGAGGGCGGAGCCGTCGGGATTGAGCTTCGTCACGAAGACGTCGTTGGAGCCGGTGATGGCCGTCTGGAAGGCTCCCTCAGTGGTCGGAAAGTCCGTTCCACCAGTGAAGCCCGCCACGTAGGCGTTGCCCTGAGCATCCACTGCTATTCCTGGGCTGCTGTCGGACCCGCTGCCCCCTAGGTAGGTGGAGTAGACGAGCGCCGTGCCAGTCGGGTTGAGCTTCGTCACGAAGAAGTCGCCGGTGCCGCTGACGGCCGTCTGGAAGGCCCCCATCGTCGTTGGGAAGTCGGCGGAATCAGTGATGCCCGTCACGTAGGCGTTGCCGGCGGCGTCCACGGCGATTCCGGCGCCACGGTCAGTGCTACTGCCGCCGAGGTAGGTGGAGTAAAAGAGCACCGGGTCGATGGGACGATGCCGTCGGGCAAACACTAAGAGTCACGCGGCCGAGCAGCGACGAGGATCGGGGCGCGAGCGGCTGTGACGCGTGTATCGGATCACCGGCATTGACAGGCGGTTGCGCCGCCCGTTGAATATCGGTGGGAGGGTTGCGGGCAATGTCGGTCGACCTCACCCGGCGGCGGTTCACCGTCGACGAGTACCACCGGATGGGCGAGGCCGGGATCCTCGCTGAGCATGAGCCGGTCGAACTCATCGCCGGGGAGATTGTCGTGCGCGAGCCGATCGGCTCGCGGCACGCCGGCACGGTGAACCGCCTCACTCGTCTCTGGACGTCACGGCTGGGTGACCGCGCCGTCGTCCAGATCCAGAACCCCATCGAGCTGCCCAAAGAGGACTCCGAGCCCCAGCCCGACGTGACGGTGCTGCGTCCCCGCGCGGACTTTTACACTGGGGCGCATCCGGTGGCCGCCGACGTCCTGCTCCTCATCGAGGTGTCAGACTCCACTCTGGCCGTGGACCGCCGGTTGAGGATACCCCTCTACGCCCGCGCCGCCATCCCCGAGGCCTGGATCCTGGATCTGACCGTGGACCGCGTGGAGGTCCACCGCGCGCCGGCGGCTGACGGTTACCAGCGAGTCGTGACGCTCGAGCGCGGGCAACGGCTCACGCCAGAGGCCTTCCCCGATCTGATAGTTACGGTCGAGGATTTACTCGGCTGACGTTCCCCAAGGGCGGCTCAGGCACCCGCCGGCTGGGCGAGGTGCGTGCGGCGCACCCGGGCCTGCACGTCCTGGACGACGCCGCGCTCGAGCGTGATCTCGACCTCGTGGTGCTCGACGTCCCAGCGGCTCACGGTGGCGAGCCAGCCGAACCGGCGCCGCCGCTGGGGCACGACCTTGCGCCCCCGGTAGACCAGGATCCGACGGTCGGGGGCGAGCGGCTCTTCGTGCTCCTCGTGGTCGGCGCCGAAGAGGCGTATCACCTCCTCGTACGTGGTGGAGCCCGGCGCGACGCGTCCCAGCGTCTCGCGCGACACCACGGTGCCGGTCTGCCGCTCTACCGGCGCACTGCGCGGGCTGATGTGGATCCGACCCGAGAGCCTCCCGCCCACGCGCTTGACGAGCATCGTCAGCAGCGGGCCGGCGAGGTTGCCGAGCACGAAGAAGATCATGGGGATCAGGACGGGCGCCCACGACTGCCACCCCGTGAAGTAGCCGAACTGCACCGTCAACACCTGCGGCGTCGCCCCCTGGGCGCGCTCGAGGAAGGCCGAGACGACCTGCGTGGACTCGAGGGTCTCGCTCATCCGGCGGGTGGCCGTGCCCGGGAAGACGTCCTGGATCTTGAGGTGCTCGGCGTGGGTGAAGTTGATGAGGAGCTGCGAGGGTTCGTCGGCGAGCCGGATGACGCGGTCGCGGTTCTCGAGGTAGAGCGGGAAGAGCGCCCGCCCCCGCACGTCGTTGAAGGCCAGCGAGATCGTATAGCGGTGGCCCCAGAAGAGGTTCTCGACCCACGTGGCCGGCCTGGGCCGGACGAGCCGCGGCAGGCCCATCCCGAGGCGTACGAGCCACGTCCGGTTGGCGAGGAGCGGCGTCCACGGGATCCGCACGTACGTCGCGGGCGAGGTGAGCCCCAGCGGGCCGCCCTGGCGCACGAACGATACGAAGGGCGCGCCGCCGGGGATGGGCTGCGGCCCCGTCTGCGGCCCCGTGCGGTACAGGCCCTGCGCGTAGAGCGGCAGGCGCCCGTCGGCGATCACGGAGTAGCCACGCGCCTCTACATAGCGCGCGAGGTCCGGGTCGGGCTTGCCCTCGACCCTCAGGGTGTCGACCTCGTCGGGCCAGACCAGGTAGAGATCCTGCTCGAGGTCGGTGGCGGACTTGGTCGGCGGGATCACGAGGCTCCACAGCACGTCGACCGCCGTGGTGCCGAGCGCGGGCGTGACGGTCGCGCGCACGAAGAGCGGCCCGATCGTGAAGTCAGGGTGCGGCCGCGTCGCGAGGAACACCTGCGCCCGCGCGGCGCCCGGGGTCGCCGCGAGCACGAGCCCAGCGAGGATCCAGGCCTTAGACCCTGACAGGCGTGAACTCTCGCGTGAAGTGGTCCTCGAGCGGCAGCTTCTTCTTGATGACGTCGTACTCGAGGAGCGTGCCCTGCATCACGCCGAGCGCGGCGACGTCGATGCGGCCGTCCACCGGGAGGAGCGGGCCGGAGATCCTGTGGGCGCGCAGGACCGCCTCGGGCGGCCAGCCGAGCTTCTTCGAGCAGATCTCGGCGGCGTCCCGCGGGCTCTCGCGCATGAGCTTGAGCGCGGTGAACAGTGCCCGCAGGCTCCGGCGGATCGGGTCGGCCTGGTGCTTGATGACGTCCTCCGACGCGTACTGGATCTGGCTGATCCATTTTCCGGTGACCGCGTCGAAGCGGAGCAGCACCTTGGACTTGCCCTGGAGCTCGGTGACGGCGCCCCCGTCGCCCCACACGTAGGCGGCGATCTCCCGGCGCGCCAGCGCTGCGAGCTGGGCGTCGAGGCCGCCGAGGCCGACGATCTGCACGTCCTTGTCCGGGTCCCAGCCTTCTTTCTTGGCCAGCATGCGCGCGAAGATCCACGTCGTCGCACCGACGCGCGTGACGCCGATCGCCTTGCCCTTGAGGCCCGCGACCGACGAGACGTCGGGCGCGACGTTGAGGGTGAAGTGGTTGCCCTCGGTATGGGTCGCGACCATCTTGATCGGCGAGCCCGCTTCGCGGAAGACGAGGATGTCGGTGCTCCCGGTGATGCCGACCAGCACGTCGCCGCCCATGACCGCCTTGAGGAGGTCCGGGCCCCCACGGAAGGGGACGAACTCGGCCTCGAGGCCCTCGCGCGCGAAGAATCCGCGCTCGAGCGCCACGATGACCGGCCCCGCCATCGAGTAGTCGCCGAGCACGGCCGTGCCGATCTTCACGGCGGTCCCGCCCCGCGCCGGCCGTGGCGCACCGGCGGCCGCGACCGCGGCGACCGTGGCGAGGAAGCGACGGCGGGAGATCGTGGTCGTGCGGACCTCTGGAATACGCGGGGCCGCAGTGCGAGCCGCAGCCGCAGGCGAGGCGAGTCTGTGATCGAGAGCCCCGCCGTCCGAGGCGAGCCAGTCAAAGGTCGTGGGCATGAGCCGGTCTCCTTGACTTTCGCGCGAGCCTTCCATACGTTAGGTCGCGCTTTCCATGGGCACCGCCTGCGTCACACGCACCGGCCGCGATCGTACATCGTCGTGAGCCGTTTCCACAATCCCGCCCCGGAGCCTCCGGTCACCTACGCGGTCGGGGAAGGGATCGCCTGGATCACGCTGAACCGCCCCGCGATGCTCAACGCGCTCAACACGGAGCTCGCCGCCGCGCTCGCCGAGCACGCGGAGGCCGCGGCCGCCGATCCCGCGGTCACTCTGGTCGTCGTCCGCGGGGCGGGTCGGGCGTTCTGCTCGGGCATGGATCGCACGGCGCTGGCGGCCGGATCCGTCGACGAGGCGTTCTACCGTCACTGGATCCGCGGGCTGAACTGCCTCGAGGACATGCCGAAGATCTCGATCGCCGTCCTGCACGGCTACGCGATCGGCGGTGGCCTCCAGCTGGCGCTCGCCTGCGACCTGCGCCTCGCCGCCGCCGACGCCGTGCTTGGCCTCGGTGCGACGCGGCACGGCCTCATTCCCGACGGCGCCGTGCTGCGCCTCGCGCGCGTCGTCGGGCTCGGCCGGGCCAAGGAGCTCGCGCTGCTCAACGACGACGTGAGCCCGGCGGAGGCGCGCGCCATCGGCCTCGTCAACTGGGTGTGCCCGGCCGTCGACCTCGACCGCACGCTCCAGTCGATCGTCGCCAAGGCGCGCGCCGCCTCGCCGACCGCGGCCGCGCACACGAAGCGGCTCCTCCACGAGTCCTTCCACCGCGATCCGCGGGTTGTGATCGAAGACCTGGTGCGGGCGCAGAACGCGTGCATGGGCTCGTGGGAGATCGACGAGGCCAACCGCGCGTGGACGGAGAAGCGGGAGGCGGTCTTCTATCCCCCGCGGAAGCCATGAGCCGCTATATCCTCGAGACCGAGGGGCTCACCAAGGAGTTCCGGGGCTTCGTCGCCGTCAAGGACGTGAGCCTCCGGGTGCGCGCCGGTACGATCCACGCGCTCATCGGCCCGAACGGCGCGGGGAAGACGACGTGCTTCAATTTGTTGACGCACTTCCTCACGCCGACCCGCGGGCGCATCCGCTTCAAGGGGCGCGACATCACGGGCTCGAGGCCCGCGGGCATCGCGCGGCTCGGCCTCGTCCGGTCGTTCCAGATCTCGGCGGTCTTCCCGCACCTCACCGTGCTGGAGAACGTGCGGCTCGCGCTCCAGCGCGCGCGGGGACACTCGTTCGACTTCTGGCGCTCGGAGCGGGTCCTCGGCGAGCTCAACGGGCGCGCCCTCGAGCTCCTCGACGCGGTCGGCCTGGCGCAGCTCGCCGGGGCGATCGCGGTCGAGCTGCCGTACGGCCGCAAGCGCGCGCTCGAGATCGCGACGACGCTCGCGCTCGACCCGGAGATGATGCTGCTCGACGAGCCCACCGCCGGCATGGCCCACGAGGACGTGGACCGGATCTCGGCGCTCGTCAAGCGCGTCGCCGCGAACCGTACCGTGCTCATGGTCGAGCACAACCTCAAGGTGGTGGAGAACCTGTCCGACACGATCACCGTGCTGGCGCGCGGCGAGATCCTGGCCGAGGGCGACTACGCCGCCGTCTCGAAGGACCCCGACGTGATCCAGGCGTACATGGGGGCGGGCGATGCCTGAGCCGCTCCTGACCGTGCGCGACCTGGAGGCCTGGTACGGCGAGTCGCACATCCTCCACGGGGTGGATCTCGAGGTGCGCACGGGCGAGGTCGTGACGCTGCTCGGCCGGAACGGCGCCGGCAAGACGACGACGCTCAAGTCCGTGATGGGGATCGTCGAGAGGCGCCGGGGCTCGGTCCGCTTCGGCGCCGCCGAGCTGATCCGTCTCCCCTCGAACCTCATCGCGCGGCTCGGCCTCGCGTTCTGCCCCGAGGAGCGCGGGATCTTCGCGAGCCTCAGCGTCGAGGAAAATCTCATGTTGCCGCCCGCGATCGGACCGGGCGGGCTCGACCGCGGGGCGATCTTCGACCTGTTCCCCAACCTGCGCGAGCGCCTCCGGACCCAGGGCACCAAGCTGTCCGGCGGCGAGCAGCAGATGCTCGCGATCGGGCGCATCCTGCGAACCGGCGCGCGCCTGCTGCTCCTGGACGAGCCCACGGAAGGCCTCGCGCCGGTGATCGTCCAGCAGATCGGCGCGACGATCCGGCGCCTCAAGGCGGAGGGCTTCACCATCCTCCTCGTCGAGCAGAATTTCCGCTTCGCGTCGACGGTCGCCGACCGTCACTACGTGATGGAGCACGGGCGCGTCGTCGACATGATCCCGAACAGAGCGCTCGCGTCCCGCATGGACACGCTGCACGAGTACCTCGGGGTCTAGGCCCCGTCGGGGGAGACCCGTGAAAGGAGCCCGCGCATGATCACCTTCCGCGTCCTCGCGCTGCTCGCGGCGGTCGCGCTGGCCGTCGGGCCGGCGCACGCCCAGATCTCCGACGGCGTCGTCAAGATCGGTGTCCTCAACGACCAGTCGGGCGCGTATGCCGACATCACCGGACCGGGCTCGGTCGTGGCGGCGCGGATGGCGGTGGAAGACTTCGGCGCCGCGAAGAAGGGTATGAAGGTCGAGATCGTCTTCGCCGATCACCAGAACAAGCCGGACGTCGGCTCCAGCATCGCGCGGCAGTGGTACGACACCGAGAAGGTGGACCTGATCATCGACGTGCCGACATCCTCGATCGCTCTGGCGATCAGCCAGATCACCCGGGACAAGCACAAGGCCTTCATCGTCTCCGGCGCGGCCGCGTCGGACCTCACGGGCAAGGCCTGCTCACCCAACACCGTCCACTGGACCTACGACACCTGGGCGCTCGCGAACGGCACCGGCTCGGCGATCGTGAAGACGGGCGGGGACACCTGGTTCTTCCTCACCGCCGACTATGCCTTCGGGCACGCGCTCGAGCGCGACGTCGAGGCCGTCGTGCTGAAATCGGGCGGCAAGGTCCTCGGCAAGGTCCGCCACCCGTTCCCGACCTCGGACTTCTCCTCGTTCCTCCTGCAGGCCCAGGCCTCCAAGGCCAAGATCATCGGCCTGGCCAACGCCGGCGCCGACACCATCAACGCCATCAAGCAGGGCGCGGAGTTCGGCGTCGTGCGGGGCGGCCAGCAGTTCGCCGGCCTCCTCGTCTTCATCAGCGACGTGCACGCGCTCTCACTGGACAAGGCGCAGGGGCTGATCCTGACCGAGTCGTTCTACTGGGACCTGAACGACGCGACGCGCGCCCTCAAGGCGGTGGAGGCGCTCCGAAGCGACGACGGCCCGAGGGTCATCGCCAAGATGAAAGAGCTGCCCACCGACGACCCGCTCTTCGGCAAGGGGCGCGTCCGCGCCGACGGTCGGAAGATCCACCCGATGTACCTCTTCGAGGTGAAGAAGCCGGCGGAGTCGAAGGGGCCGTGGGACTACTACACGATGCGAGCGACGATCCCGGCGGACTCGGCGTTCCGGCCGCTGGACCAGGGGGACTGCCCGCTCGTGAAGAAGTAGGCGGGGGGAGGGTGGGCCGGGCGTGAGCGTCTTCGGCGTCCCCACCCAGGCGCTGTTCGGTCAGCTCCTGATCGGGCTGATCAACGGCGCCTTCTACGCCGTGCTGAGCCTGGGGCTCGCGGTCATCTTCGGTCTGCTCAACATCATCAACTTCGCCCACGGCGCCCAGTACATGATGGCGGCGTTCGTCGCCTACTTCCTCCTCCAGTGGGCGGGGCTCGGCTACTGGTGGGCGCTCCTGATCGCGCCACTCGCGGTGGGCGCGCTCGGCGTCGTCCTCGAGCGGACGATGCTGAAGCGGCTCTACCACCTCGACCACCTCTACGGGCTGTTGCTCACCTTCGGCGTCGCGCTCGTCATCCAGGGCGTGTTCCGCAACGCGTTCGGCTCCTCCGGCCTTCCCTACGCGATCCCGGCCGAGCTCACCGGGGGGTACAACCTGGGCTTCATGTTCCTCCCCACCTACCGGGCGTGGGTGGTCGTCTTCTCGCTCGTGGTGTGCCTCCTGACCTGGTACGTGATCGAGCGGACGAAGCTCGGCTCCTACCTGCGCGCCGCCACGGAGAACCCGGCGCTCGTCCAGGCCTTCGGCGTCAACGTCCCTCGGATGATCACGCTGACCTACGGATTCGGCGTCGGGCTGGCCGGGCTCGCGGGCGTGCTGGCGGCGCCGATCTACCAGGTCAACCCGCTCATGGGCGCCGATCTCATCATCGTCGTCTTCGCGGTGGTCGTGATCGGTGGGATGGGCTCGATCATGGGCTCGATCGTCACCGGCTTCGGTCTCGGGGTGGTCGAGGGATTCACCAAGGTCTTCTACCCGGAGGCATCCAGCACCGTCATCTTCGTCATCATGGCCGTCGTGCTCCTGATCCGGCCCACCGGCCTCTTCGGGCGGAGCCAGTAGCGTGGCCACCGCGAAGGGCTACGTCGAGGCCGTCCCGCTCGGGATCGCGTCGGCCGTGCCGCTCCACCAGGTCGTCGCGTTCGGCGTGATGGTCGCCCTCCTGGTCCTGGCGCCCTTCTTCGTCTACCCGATCTTCCTCATGAAGGCGCTCTGCTTCGCGCTCTTCGCCTGCGCCTTCAATCTCCTGATCGGCTACGTGGGGCTCCTCTCCTTCGGCCACGCGGCCTTTCTCGGCTCGGCCGGCTACGCCTGCGCCCACGCGGCCAAGGTCTGGAGCTGGCCGCCCGAGCTCGCGATCGTCTTCGGCGCGGCGGTCGCCGCGGCGCTGGGCGTGGCCACCGGGGCCTTGGCCATCCGGAGCCGTGGCATCTACTTCGCGAACGTCACGCTCGCGTTCGCGCAGATGATCTACTTCTTCTCCGTCCAGGCGAAGTTCACCGGCGGCGAGGACGGCATCCAGGCCGTGCCCCGTGGCACGCTGCTCGGCGTCCTCGATCTCCAGAACACCCACACGATGTACTTCGCGGTGCTCGCGATCTTTCTCCTCGGGTTCCTCGTCGTCTACCGCGCGATCCACTCGCCGTTCGGCCAGGTGCTCAAGGCCATCCGCGAGAACGAGCCGCGCGCCATCTCGCTCGGCTATCGTGCCGAGCGGTACAAGCTGCTCGCCTTCGTCCTCTCGGCCGCGCTCAGCGGATTGGCCGGAGCCACCAAGGACATCGTGTTCCAGCTCGCCTCGCTCACCGACGTCCACTGGACGATGTCGGGCGAGGTCGTGCTGATGACGCTCCTGGGCGGGCTCGGTACCGTCTTCGGGCCCGTGGTGGGCGCGTTCGTCATGATCGGCCTCGAGCACTACCTCACGCAGATCGGCGCGTGGCTGACGATCGTGCAGGGTGCCATCTTCGTGGTGTGCGTGCTCACGTTCCGGAGGGGCGTGGTGGGCGAGCTGAGCCGCATCCTGCGCAAACCGCTGTAGCGGACGGAGGTCCCCGGTGACGTACACGGACATCCTCTACGCGAAGACGAACGGCGTCGCCTGGATCACGATCAACCGGCCGGAGGTGCGCAACGCCTTCCGCACGAAGACCGTCGCGGAGCTCACCGACGCGTTCCTCGACGCGCGCTGGGACCCGTCCGTCGGCGTCGTCGTGCTCACCGGTAGCGGCGACAAGGCGTTCTGCTCGGGTGGCGATCAAAAAGAGCGCGGGCAGGGCGGGTACGCCCCGGGCGCCGCAGGCGCGGCGGACGCGCGCCCGATGGACGTGGAAGCGCTGCACAGCGCCATCCGCCACATCCCGAAGCCCGTCATCGCCATGGTCAACGGCTTCGCCATCGGCGGCGGCCACGTCCTCCACCTCCTGTGCGACCTCTCGATCGCGTCGGACAACGCGGTCTTCGGCCAGACGGGGCCGCGCGTGGGGAGCGTCGACGCGGGCCACGGCGTAGGCTACCTCGCCCGTGTCGTCGGCGAGAAGAAGGCGCGGGAGATCTGGTACCTCTGCCGCCAGTACTCGGCGCAGGAGGCGCTCGCGATGGGGCTCGTGAACACGGTCGTGCCCCTCAAGGACCTGCGCGCGGAGGTGGAGAAGTGGTGCGCCGAGCTGCTCGAGAAGAGCCCGACGGCGCTGGCGCTCGCCAAGCAATCGTTCAACATCGACTCCGAGCAGCGCGCCGGCGTGGCGCAGTTCGCCCATACCGCGCTCAACCTCTATTACCAGACCGAGGAGGCGATGGAGGGCCGGAACGCGTTCGTCGAGAAGCGTCCGGTCAACTTCAAGAAGTTTCGCCGGTAGCTTACTGTCCGGTCGGGGCTCGTTTCGGTTCCGATCCCACCATCTGGCGCCCCTCTTACGGGGAACTCCGTACTCAATATCGGGTGATTCCCCGATTCAAACGGCGGGTGAAGTGCTGAGAAATGAACCCGGAAATAGTTCCGGAAATGATTCCGGAAGTGATTCCGGCCTATCACGAGGGAGCTGGACGATGACCAAGGGATTGAAGACCAGGCTCCTGCTCGCTGTGCTGAGCGCCTTCCTGTGGCTGACCCAGCAGCCAGCCGCCGCTCAGCTGACTTCGAATCTTACCTCGACGACCCCAAGTCTCGGGCTCTCCGACGGCGTGAGGGACGCGTGGGGCCCGCTCTTCACGGCGCGGCAACCCTGCGCAGCGCCGAGCATGCCACCGCAGCTGGCCGACTCGGTCCGTCGCTGGAATGCGATCGCGATGAACGCCAACGCGCTCGACCACACGCCGGTGGCCCCAGGTGAGAACCGGGTCTTCGGGGAGCAATTAGGGCCTGCGCGAACGAGTCGGGCGTTCGCGATCGTCCACATCGCGATCTTCGATGCGGTGAACGCGATCGCCGGCGGCTACCAGAGCTACACCGGCCTTCCCCCTGCACCCTTCCGCATCTCCATGAATGCCGCGATCGCCCAGGCGGCGCACGACACGCTGGTCGCGCTCTTCCCTTCGCAGGCGGCGAGCTTCGACTCGCGGCTCGCCGAAGACCTCAGCCGGATCTGGGATGGAAGCGCGAAGACACAGGGGATCGATCTTGGGCACAGGGCCGCCGCCGCGATCCTCGCCCTCAGGGCCGACGATGGCTCGCAGTATGTCGAGCCTCGCGTCGGCGTCGATTTCATCACGAGTGACGGGCCGGGGAAGTGGCGCCAGGACCCGATCAGCCAGATCCCGCTCGCGCTGGGCGCGTACTGGGGCCAGGTCAAACCGTTTGTCCTGTGGTCGGCCGACCAGTTCCGCGTTCCGCCTCCACCCGCCCTGGAGAGCCTGGCGTATACGACCGCGTTCTACGAGGTGAAGCTCCTGGGCGGCGACGGCGTCGTGACACCGACCGTGCGAACCGGAGACCAGACGTTCACGGGGATCTACTGGGGCTACGACGGAACGCCGGGGTTGGGCACGCCGCCGAGGATGTACAACCAGATCACGGTGCACATCGCCGATCAGATGGGCTCGAATGCCGTCGAGCTCGCGCGGCTCTTGGCGCTGGTGAACGTGGCGATAGCCGACGCAGGGATCGCGATCTGGGAGTCGAAGTACTACTACCAGTTCTGGCGTCCGGTCACCGCCATCCGCGAGGCCGGCCCGCTCGGCGCCGACGATGGCAATCCGGCGACGATCGGGGATCCGACCTTCACGCCCCTCGGCGCGCCGGCCAGCAATCTCGACGGTCCGAACTTCACGCCACCCTTCCCGGCCTATCCCTCGGGGCATGCCGGGTTTGGGGCCGCGCTCTTTCAAATCTTGCGCAACTTCTACGGGACCGACAACATCGCCTTCACCTTCGTGTCGGACGAATTCAACGGCATGACGCGAGACAACAAGGGGAACGTGCGCCCGCTCGCCCCGCGTAGCTTCTCGTCGCTCTCCGAGGCCGAGGAGGAGAACGGCCAGAGCCGCATCTACCTCGGCATCCACTGGGCCTTCGACAAGACCGAGGGCATCGCCCAGGGCCGGCGCGCGGGGGATTTCGTGTTCGAGAACGCTTTTGTGCCAGTGCCCTGACGAGCCCTCAGGGTGACGGAAGAGCCGGCCGTGACAGGCGGGTGTCCGGTTTCGTGACGCCCCGTCCCCCGGACGCTCGGGCCGGCGATGGATGGCGCCCCCTGCGCCGACTGCCACACCCACCCGAGGGGTGTCGGGGGTCCGTGGAGGCCCCCGTCGATCTTCTAGTCCTGGCGCGTCGCTCCGGGTAAACTGCCGGCCGGCACATGGCCGGACCGATCGCGCGCTACTTCCGCTTCGCCGAGCGCTCCACGGACCTCGCCACCGAGCTCCGCGCGGGCCTGACCACGTACATGGTCATGGCCTACATCATCTTCGTGAACCCCAGCGTCCTCGGCCTGGTCGGCGTGCCCGGGCTCGAGGGCAAGGGGCTGCCGTTCGCCGCGACGCTGACCGCGACGTGCCTCACCGCGGGCGTGCTCTCCATCGCCATGGGGCTCGCGAGCAACTACCCGCTCGTTCTGGCACCGGGGATGGGGCTCAACGCGGTCGTGGCCTTCGAGCTGGTGGCGACCCGCGGGCTCACGTGGCCCCAGGCGATGACCGTGGTGTTCCTCGAGGGCGTGGCCATCACGCTCCTCGTGCTGACGCGGTTCCGCGAGACCGTGATGGACGCCGTCCCGCTGGGGCTCAAGCGGGCGATCGGCGTGGGCATCGGCCTGTTCATCGCGTTCATCGGCTTCTTCACGTCGGGATTCGTGGTCAAGCCACTGTCGGGACCGCTGCCCGTCGCACTCGGCACCTTCGGCGGTCTGCCGGCCGTCGTGTTCGTCCTGGGCTTCATCCTGACCGCGTGGCTCATGGCGCGCCGCGTCCGGGGGGCGCTCCTGCTCGGGATCGTGCTCACCACGCTGCTCGCGATCGTCCTGAACGGCGCCCTCGCCTCCTGGCAGGGATTCTCGACGCCGGGCGCGGCCCGGATCCCGGCGGCGATCGTGGAGCCGCCGGACCTCTCGACCATCGGCCGCCTCGACTTCGGTCTCGTTGCGCGGCTCGGCGTGGTCACCGCGGTCCTGGTGACCTTCTCGATCATGCTGAGCGACTTCTTCGACACGATGGGCACGATCATCGGCGTGGGCGGCAAGGCGGGTTTCCTCGACGCGCGCGGCCGGCTCCCCGGCGTCAACCGGGTGCTGCTGGTGGACTCGCTCGGCGCCGCCCTGGGCGGGCTCGCCAACGCGAGCAGCAACACGACCTACATCGAGTCCGCCGCGGGCGTCGCGGAAGGGGGCCGAACCGGCCTCCCGTCGGTCGTCGTGGGCGTCCTGTTCCTCCTGTCCATGTTCTTCTCGCCGCTCGCGAGCGTGATCCCCGCCCAGGCGACCGCCCCAGCGCTGATCCTCGTCGGCTTCTTCATGATGACGATCGCGCGGGAGATCCCCTGGGACGACTACGAGGAGGCGATCCCCGCGTTCGTGACGATGCTGACGATGCCGTTCACCTGGTCCATCACCAACGGGATCGGCGCGGGCTTCGTGACCTACGTCGCGATCAAGGTCCTCAACGGCAAGGGGCGGCGGGTTCACTGGATGGTCTACCTCGTCGCGGCTGCGTTCGTCGTCTACTTCGCTCTGCCACTCATCGAGAAGGCGATGACGTAGGCGACCCATGGCGCGACACGAGGTGCCGACACGCTGGAAGAGCGGGATGCTCGAGGTGGGGCCGAGGGTCTTCGCGTACGTCCAGGCGCCGGGGATCGACCCGGCGGGCGACACCGGCGTCTCCAACGCGGGACTCATCCTCGGCCACGAGGGGAACGTGCTCGTGGACGCCCTGATGGTGCCGTCCATGACGCGGAGGCTCGTGGCGGCGGTCAAGAAGACGACGCGCAAGCCGATCGCGACCCTCGTCAACACCCACCATCACCTCGACCACACCGGCGGCAACCGATTCTTCCGTGGCGCGACCATGATCGCCTCCGAGAAGTGCCGCGAGGCGCTCGAGCCCGGCTTCCCGCCCGTCCCGCTCCTGCAGCGCTTCATGCCGCGCTTCGCGCGCGAGTTCCCGCTGCTCAAGGTGGCGCTCCCGACCGTGACGTTCAAGGACCACCTCGTCATCCACGACGGCGACCGCGAGATCCAGCTCTGGCACCCGGGCTTCGCCGCGCACACGGTCGGGGACGCGGTCGCGTACCTGCCGAAGGAGCGGATCCTGTTCGCGGGCGACATCGCCTTCCACTACGTGACGCCGCTCGCCTTTCAGGGCCACGTCGGCAACTGGATCAAGGCGGCGAACCGGCTCCTCGAGTACGACGCCGACGTGATCGTGCCCGGCCACGGCCCGATCGGGACGACGAGGGAGCTGACGCGCATGCGCGACTACCTCGTGACGGTCCGCCGCGAGGCGCGCGAGCGCTTCGACGCCGGCATGCCCGCCGAGGAGGCCGCGCGCGACATCGAGCTCGGCGTCTACGCCGCGTGGAGCGACGCCGAGCGCATCCTGCCGAACGTGATGCGCTGCTATCAGGAGTTCAGGAACGAGCTGCACCTGCCCCTGGACCTGCCCCGCATGCTCGACGGCATGGAGCGGCTCCGCGGCCGGCCGACCGACCACACCTGTCTCTGACTCGAGGTGGGCGGGACCGGCCGCTACCGGCCGAGGACGAAGGCGCAGCAGGCGGGCGCGGGCGGCGTCGGCGCCTGCTCGACGTCGGCGCCCGCGTCGCGTACCATCCGAAGAACGACGGCCACTCGCTGCGCATCCCCGAAGGCGCGACGCCCTGGGATTCGGGGTTCCTCGTAAATCCTGGCGACCGCTACGACGTGACCCTCACCGTCCCGGGCGTCTACGACTACTTCTGTCAGCCCCACGAGGCGGCGGGAATGGTCGGCCGGATCGTCGTGGGAAAGCCCGGCGGGCCCGGCGCGATGGCGTTCGACTACTTCCGTGGCCGGCCGGGCACCGAGAACTGGAAGGCGGTCCCCCCCGCCGCGCAGAAGGCGTTTCCCAGCGTTGACGCGATCATGCGGCGTCGAATCGTGCGGCGAACGCGCGGCGCGTCGTAAGTCCCTGTCATACCGGCCGAAATGCTTGACACTCGATAGCCTCTTGGCTACACTCTCCGCCACTCGATTCCGGCCCCCCTCTAGTGGGCTCACGACCCTCGACGTCGAGGAGGCGATTTGGACCCGCAGGCGCTCGAACCCGACCGCGACACATTTCCTAAGCTCGTCAGATGCAACGCGGAGCACCGCGGGCACAAGGTCGCGATCCGCGAAAAAGACTACGGGATCTGGCAGTCATACACGTGGCGTGAGTACTTCGCCGAGGCCCGGCTGATCGCGCTCGGGCTCGCGGCGCTCGGCTTCACGCGAGGCGACAAGACCGCGATCATCGGCGACAACCGCCCCCAGCTCTACTGGACCGTCATGGCCAGCCAGGCGCTGGGCGGGGTGCCCGTGCCGATCTATCAGGATTCGATCGAGAAGGAGACGCAGTACATCATCGACCACGCGGAGGTCCGGTTCGCGGTGGTCGAGGATCAGGAGCAGGTGGACAAGC
>WNGM01012664.1_pt1 | contig 16012 bp, 16 predicted proteins | sample 5400571 | NCBI WGS metagenome assembly WNGM01 (sample SAMN13153378, study PRJNA577476) | soil metagenome | isolation source: 100 cm soil or saprolite under Garry oak tree replicate 2 | place: USA:California | collected 2016-06-15 | reverse complement strand
AGATCCTGGGCCTCAGCACTTCCATTCAATACGAACGATGGCTGTTCCCAATTATAAAGCCCGGATCGCAACGCGACATTTCCGCCTCGATAGGCATTCAAATTCAGCCGCAAAAGATCTTTAGGTCATCGTTCCATAAGATGGCATCGAATACTGCAACTGAGGGAAATCAGAATTGAGTTCAACGGGAAGAGTACCGGCGCCAGACATCGCTCCGGAAACAGGTAAGGGTGGAGCGTTAGAGACGTCCCTCTTCATGGAAGCTCGCGAGGAACCGATTCGCTTACTGCCCTATCTTCAGCTTCTCTGGCAAATGCGGAGATTTTTGTTGCGAGCCATGGTTGGTGCATTCCTGACAACCACCCTGATCGCGATACTCATTCCCAATAGATACCGCGCTGTAACTCGTTTGATGCCGCCTGACACGCAATCTGCAACGGGTTTGGGAATGTTGGCCGCGATGGCCGGCAAAGCAGGAACGGGCAGTGGCGTGACCGGGTTCGGCGGCAGTATCGCGAGTGATTTGCTCGGCGTCAAGAGTTCGGGTGCTCTGTTCGTAGGCATCGTCGGTAGCCAAACGGTTCAAGATCGCGTAATCCGCGAATTTGATTTACAACGCGTTTACGGGAATTCAAAGATTGAGGATGCCAGAAATAATCTTGCGGAACACACGGATATCTTCGAAGACCGCAAAAGCGGAATTATTACAATCGGTGTGACGGATCGCGATCCAAAACGCGCGGCAGCAATGGCGCACGCTTATGTCGACGAACTCGATCGTATTTCAGTAATTTCGCGAGCAAGAATACAGCGATTGATATTCCAGCGCAGGGGAAGGCGATGGTGGAGGCGGCGGCCAACCTGCAAGGGCGGCTGATCGCCGCACAAGCCGAATTGAGCGGGCTGCAGCAGATCTACACGAACAACAACGTGCGCGTTCGTGCCGCGGAAGCCCGCGTAAATGAGCTCCAAAAAAAATTGACCGAACTTGGCGCGGGCGATCCTGGTGGCAGCTCGAAAGAAGAAGGTGCACTTTATCCATCCATCCGCAGACTGCCGGTTCTCGGTGTGACGTACGCGGATTTGTTCCTGCAGACGAAAATTCAGGCGACCGTCTTTGAGCTTCTGACGCAACAGTATGAAACGGCAAAGGTCCAGGAAGCAAAAGAGATCCCCAGCGTGAAAGTCTTGGACCCAGCTATAGTCCCTACGAAGAAATCGTTCCCGCCACGTACGCTGCTAATGTTTCTCGGAACGCTGCTTGGCCTAGTTGTCGCGATGACCTGGATCATTGCAAAAACGCATTGGGACGCGGTGGAGGCCAGCAATCCTAGAAAAGTTTTCGCTACCGAAGTGCTTACGACGGTGCGCGCGAACTTGCCACACTTCTCGCGGAATGGAACCGTCGCGGATGCAAATGGAAATTCGCGATGGACTTGGCGGAAAAAATCCGTGAACGAGCAGAAAGAGAATCATACGGACGAAGACGATATCGCGAACTAGGCGAATACGTCTGCAACGGATTGGCAGGAATTGGGTTAGGTCACATGCGCCAATGTAAGTGACGGGGCGGAGCTGTGAGTGGCCAGCTCATTAGGGATGAAAAAGCATGTCAAATCAGGAATTTGAATGAGCGCCGCGATCACAGGGATTTCTGCACTGGCGGGTTCCGACAGCCTTCAATTGCCAGAAGAATACTGCGAGCCGCGATGGTACGCTGCTTACACAAGAGCAAATCACGAAAAGCGCGTATCAGAGCAGTTCGGCGCTGGCAGAGTAGAGCACTTCTTGCCACTGTACAGTAGCGTGCGACGATGGAAGGACAGGAGAGTCACGCTCGAGATGCCGCTCTTTCCTGGGTACGTGTTTGTGCGTATTGCGTTGCGAGACCGCTTGCGAGTGCTACAGATACCGGGCGTGGCGCATCTAGTGGGCTTTAACGGAACACCGGCGGCACTGCCAGCAGACGAGATTGAGGCACTGCGCGCGAGTCTGGTGGAAGGTGTTAAAGTTCAACCCTATCCGTACTTAACGGTGGGACAACGCGTCAGCTTGCGGTCGGGGCCGCTGGTTGGGTTGACCGGAATTTTGGTTCGGAGGAAGAGCGGAGCGAGGTTTGTAGTTTCCGTCGACTTGATCCAGCGGTCGGTGTCGCTGGAAATAGATGAGGCAGATCTGTCAGCTGCGCGATGACGGATGGAGTTAGACAGCCTGGGGAACGGTTCGATCCAGCGGTTCCATTGAGGAACGGCTCGTACCCATACGGGAGACCTAAAAGCATTTCGGCTGTAATTCAGGGGAGGTAAGGCTCTGCATTCAAATGCCAATGAATCAAAAGGAGACAAGATGCGCGCGTTGATTACGGGCATTACGGGGCAGGACGGTTCATACATGGCAGAGCTTCTACTGGGTAAGGGGTATGAGGTCTTCGGGATCGTCCGCCGGAGTAGTGTGAAAAAGTTCGACCGCATTGAAACAATCGTCGACGATATCGAGTTGGTGGAGGGTGACCTCACGGACCAATCCTCTCTGGACACCGTTGTTCACGCCGTGCAACCGGACGAAGTGTACAACATGGCGGCACAGAGTTTTGTGCCGGTCTCGTGGAATCAGCCGGTATTGACCGGCGATGTGACAGGTCTCGGAGTAATTCGCATGCTGGAGGCGGTTCGCAGGCACCGGCCGCAGGCTAAGTTCCTACAGGCCTCCAGCTCGGAGATGTTCGGCAAGGTTCGAGAGGCGCCGCAGACGGAAAAGACACCGTTCTATCCGCGCAGCCCTTATGGCGCGGCCAAGGTGTTTGGGCACTACATCACCGTGAATTACCGGGAGAGCTATGGCCTTTTCGCCTGTTCAGCAATGGGCTTCAACCACGAATCGCCGCGGCGGGGCTTGGAGTTTGTTACCCGCAAGGTGACGCACCAGGTGGCAAAAATTAAGTGTGGACTGGCCAAGAAGCTGCTGATGGGAAACCTGGACTCGAAGCGAGACTGGGGATTCGCAGGGGATTACGTCCGTGCAATGTGGATGATGCTACAGCAGCGGGAGCCGGAGGACTTCGTGCTGGCGACGGGTAAGACGCACAGCGTTCGGGAGCTTCTTGAGGTTGCGTTTGGCGCCGTCGGCCTCGACTGGCAGAAACATGTTGAGATCGACCCCAAGCTGATTCGCCCGGCGGAGGTGGATGTCCTCTGCGGGGATGCAACGAAGGCTCGAGAGAAGTTGGGATGGGAACCGGAAGTTGGCTTCGAAGAGCTGATTAAGATGATGGTGAAAGCGGACCTGGCTCAGGTGCAGAAGCTACCGAATCAGGAACTGACTAGCTCAGCAGTTCGATAGAGGGTCTGTAATGACCCCATCCGCCATGAATTCGAGTGCAGCTCAGCCAGATGTGCAAGGAAGTTCGACGGAGATATCAGACGGGGATGTTGAAGTGCTTCACGCCTGTCCCCTGTGCGGGGCCGACTCGCTCGGAGTTCTGGATTCCACGGCAAATCTCTGTGAATGCTACCAGAGGAATAAGCATGCATGAGGCAATAGGGATAGAGTCTTTGGAGGTCTCTGCGGACATTGAGGTGATTCCGCGTCGGTCTTGTTTATTGTGTGACGAACAGGGTGCCGAACTTTACGTCGAAATGGCCGACTGGTTATTCGGTGTTTTGGGCAACTGGAGCATTCGCTACTGCAAGGGTTGTGACATTGCCTGGTTGGATCCGCAGCCGATACCTCAGGATGTCGGAAAGCTGTATTCTCGTTATTACACCCACGTTAGCAAGATTCCGGTAACACGTCTCGAGCGTCTCCGACAGACAATGGTCGAGTGCGCAGAAGCAGATCTAGGATACCCCGTCGACCGCCCGAAAGGGATTCTATCTCGATTACTATTCCGCGTGCGACCACTTGCCCGGACAGCTGCGCTGCAAGTTCTAGGCCTACCTGCATCTGATATTGGGGCGCTTCTCGACGTGGGCTGTGGGAATGGTGAGTTCATTGACCGAATGCGTTCGCTCGGTTGGAAGGTATGCGGTGTTGATCCCGACCCCAAGGCGGTGTCACACGCGCGGAGTCGAGGATTAGAGGTCTTTAGTGACGTGGTCTCAGATATACCTGCCAGCAACCAATTCGATGTAATTACACTCAATCACGTGATTGAACACGCCGTTGATCCAGTCGATCTGCTCCGCGAGTGCCGAAAGCGTCTCCGTCCAGGTACCGGCCGCCTTGTTATGACCACGCCGAATATCAACAGTCTTGGACATTGGTGGTTCAAGGACTTTTGGCGAGGTCTCGAAGTGCCCCGCCATTTCGTCCTTTTCTCGGAGGTTGCGCTTCGCAAATGTGCCCAGCAGGCTGGTCTGGCTGTGCAGCACCTCGGCACTGAGACTCGTCTGGCTCCCATGATCTACACTGCGAGTGTTTACGCGAAACGGGGCAGCCGGGACGTCGGCCAGCGGGTCAACTTCAGAGCGAGAACAAAGATCGCTGGTTATCTGTTCCAGGCTGTAGAAGAGATGGCCATCTATCTGCACAAGGACGTTGGCGAGGAAATCTTTTGTGTATCTTCGGCGCCGAGCGCGAAACTGTGAGTACCGCGGCGGTGATTGCACCCACAGGCGGCAGAAAAGGAGTGCTTCGCAGCATTGGAGTAAACACGGTCTACCAACTCGGATCGCAAGTGCCTCCGGCTGTGGCGGCCATTGCAGCCATCCCTTTCCTGCTACGGCATTTGGGCTACGATCTTTTCGGCATAGTCACCATTTTTTCGACGACGCTAGCTTACTTCGCGATGTTAGACCTCGGACTTGGACGCGCCGCTACACGATTTATCTCTCAGAGCCTGGAGGCTGAAAAACCGGATGACGTTCGTCGATACTTCTGGGGTTCCGTCATTTTGCTCAGCGCAATGGGCGCGATCGTTATGGTCAGTTCTGTCCTGTCAGTGCCCGCCGTCGTCGGTTTCTTCAAGATTTCTAAACCCTATTTGCGCTCAGCAACTGAGTCGTTTTATATCATTTGTCTCACGATCCCGGTCGTAACTTTGACGGCGACATTGCGCGGATTCTTAGAGGCATCTGGTCGCTTCCGCTTTGTTAGCATAGTGACGGGATGTGGCGGAGTCGGCACATATGTCCTTCCTGCGCTTGCCGTAACTATGGGCGGCAGTCTAGTTGCGATTGCTGCCGTGTTTGCAGGGGTCAGGATGGCCATGTGTGGAGCCCTTGCCATTGGTTGCCTATCCATCGAGCAGCGACCGAGCCTTAGACCTATTTTCGACGTGATCGCTGTTCGACGAATGCTCTCCTTTGGAGGATGGCTTTCCGTATCGAATATAATCGGTACCGCAATGATTTATTGCGATCGTTTCCTTTTGGGGATGTGGGTGGGTATGGCCGCAGTTGCTAGTTACGGAATGCCTTTGGACCTTATTAGCAGGCTGCAACTACTGATCACGAGTTTCTGCACGGTTCTATTTCCCCTGATGAGTCGGTTGGATGGATCACGATCGAATCACTTTCATACTGTTTATCGAGGTGCCGTAGCGGTTGGCCTCTCGCTCATGACGCCCATCTCTGCTGCGGCAGTGATTCTGGCGCCGGTCCTGATGAAGGTTTGGCTTGGACAGCGGATCACGTCCGACGCAGTCTTCGCGGCACAGGTTTTTCTCGCAGGCGCAGTGGCGCAATCGATAGCCTCCATTGCCTGGACCGCGTTGCACGCTCGCGGTCGGTCCGATCTGACCGCTTGGCTTCACCTCGCCGAGTTCCCGCTCTATTGCGGAGTATTTTATCTCGCCGCTACCCATTTTGGCGTGCGGGGGGCAGCTTTAGCGTGGTTGGGTCGAGGGATTGTCGATTTCCTGTGTATGGTACTTCTGTTACGAGGCGTAGGTGACCATTCTGCCGTTGCGAGACGCGGTGATCATGGCGGTGCTTGTTTGTACGCTGAGCTGGATCTGGATCTGGCGAACGCTACTCGATCCCACAATGCGAATACAGATTGCAAAGGTACTTCTCGGTCGGCGCGCTCCCAAGCCAGCCTGCTAAAGGAACACAGTCTACATGCATCCAACTGGCGCATCGGAATCGGAACAAGGCCTTATGCCTGGCGAGCACGAAATACGGAAAAACGTACGACCGAGAGTGTCGGTCATCATTGTCACGTACCGATCGGCAAATGAAATATCGGATTGCGTAGAAAGTCTAATGAGGCAGCGGGTGCCCGTGGAGATTTTCCTCATAGATAACGCATCGCCGGACAATACGCCAGATGTGGTCACTGACTATGCGGCGCGTTTCGAAAACATTCACGCGACTCTGAATAAAGAGAACATCGGTTTGGCAGCGGCGAATAATTCTCCATTGGGGAAATGCCAAGGACAATATGTTCTGATTCTGAACCCCGACACCTTGTGCCGCCCGGATACTCTGGAGCGCATGGTAGATTTCCTCGACTCAAATGCGGATGTGGGCGTAGTCGGACCGAAAAATGTGTATGCTGACGGAACTCCCCACGCCAGCTTTCACCGTCACTGGGGAATCCTGCACGTTTTGATCTGGCGAGTGATGCCTTATCGGTTTGTCAGGATGCTATATGACCGGCTTTCATCCTATAAACGGCAGGACCTACTGTTCGTATCGGGAGCATGCCTATTGCTTCGCCGCAGCATCTTCGAGCAGATCGGCGGCTACGACCCTGAATACTTTCTGACGGTGGAAGATGCTTGCGATCTTTGTATTCGAGCAAGAGAAACCGGTTGCCGGGTTATGCTCCTACCAGAATCGGAAGTGCTGCACATCGGCGGGCGAAGCGGCAGCCAAGCGCCGTTTATTGCTGTCTGGCAAGGATACCGCGGAACGATCTACCACTTCGTTAAACATAAAGGGATGGTTCAGGCCCTCGTAGTTTCTTTCCTTTTGATTGTCAGTTCGGCTGCAAGGGCGGTAATCGCTGCGATACTTAGCATCAAGAAGAAGCAGTATCGAGACGTAGCTCGGATATATGCCAGTGTTTTCTGGAATCTTTTGGCTCGAAATCCGATCCGAGCGAAGGCCTACGATTTAGCACCGCAATAACTTATTTGGGCGCCCTCGCGCGTCTGGGAGCTTTGTGAAATCAGTCTTGATCATCGTGTTGAATTGGAATGGATGGCGAGACACTGTGAAGTGTCTGACGTCACTGGAAAGACTGAGTTATCGCAACTTTCGGGTGGTCGTTGTAGATAACGGTTCCACGGACGACTCAGTGCCGCAAATCCGTCATGCGTTTCCAAATGTGGCAATCATCGAAGCCGAAAGAAACCTCGGTTTTGCCGCGGGCTGTAATCTTGGAATTCGACAAGCGCTTCAAGAAGACGCGGAATATGTGTGGCTCTTAAATAACGACACAACAGTGGACCCGGGTGCGCTGGGAGCCATGGTGGAGATGGCGGAGGCTGACCCGAAAGTCGGGGCGGTTGGCTCCGCAATATACTCCACGATCCAGGCTGACCAACTACTTGCCTGGGGAGGCGGATACATCAATTTTTGGCTCGGGCGTTCGCGGCATTTTCTGAGATCCGTTCCTAACAATGAAATTGAGTTCCTCACCGGGGCGAGTCTGCTCTTAAGGCGATGCGCACTCGATTCTGTTGGCCTACTTGACGAGGGGTTCTTCATGTACTGGGAAGACGGAGACTATTGCTTTCGCCTGCGACGAGCCGGCTGGACGCTGGCGGTTGCAGGGGACTCCTTGGTTTGGCATAAAGAGCAAGGCACAGTGGGAAAGAAGAGCACACTGTTGGACACCTATTTCAACCGGTCTGCAACGCGGTTCTTTGCAAGGCACGCCCCTATTCCATTCATTTCGATTTGGGTCGGAGTTGGTCTGCGGATCGCGAAGAGGATCTTCATAGGTGATTGGAAAAGAGCTCGCGTGGTGTGGGCAAGCGTCAGAAACAGCGTTGATGAAAATGACATTTACAAACTCGAGAATAACTGATCGTCTCACTAAATGCCTGACGGCACTTTAGACGAGTGCATGGTCGTATGCAGCATTGCTCATATCCGGACCCGGACTAATGAACCCAATTGTTTATCCTATAGGCGTTTCCCTGTTGATTGCTGTACTGACGTACGTTTGGCTCAGCAAGCACGAGGGAAGCAGTATCAATATACTGACGCCTTCTTTCCTAATGGCTATCCCCGCATTCTATTTGTTGCCGCTCGTGTACCTGAATCTTTTCGGGCCAGAAGGTAGTATCTATGCACACTTCTGGGTCTACTCGGCGCTAGCCATCGAGCCTCTAGCCTTCGTGTATGCCTACACGCGGACGGGCGACAAGGTTGTGCGTCTGCCAGGTGTCTCGTCTTATTCCAATTTCGGCTTCGTTTCACTGCTTTGCCTGGCTGTGGGTATCATGCTATATGTGCCCGTACTCATACAGTTTCGTGAATTCATATTCGATCCTCGACAAATCTACGCACAAACACGAACAGGTTTCGGGATCCACGCGTTTGTATCTAGCACGCTTGCGTACACTGCGGTGATTCTGATCCTGTTTTCGAGACGCTCGAAAATCCTCAAAATTTTTGTGATTCTTCTAGCAACAGGACTTCTGTCCCTTCACGGAAGCAAAGGGCAGGTGTTGTCCGTCGTTTTGATCCTGCTGCTCTATTACGTGTATGTGTTAGGACAAAAAGTAGCCCTCGGCCGGGCGATGATTGTGTATGCGTGTTCGGCGATCGTTGTCCTCTTGCTTTTTGCGGCGACGATGTCGCTTGGAGAGAATGCCGCCGATGCTCTGGAGGCGATCAGCAAATACTCCGACTACACCCGAAATGCGATGTTGGTTATTGATTCGCGTTATCCGGTGCAGTATGGCCGTTTAACGCTTGAGTCGAATACGCTTGGCCTGGTTCCTCGGCAGTTGATGCCGGGCAAACCGAAAAATTTCGGAGCTTTCGCACTTGCGGAGGAATTCTATCCGGAGTGGTTTGATGGCGACACGGGATCGCCGGCCTTTGGAGTTGGCTTGCAGTTTGCCGATTTCGGATCTTGGGCAGTCGTCTATCTCGCGTTCGTTGCGGCGCTAAGAGGATGGCTCGCGCGAGTCTTTGTGAACCGTCTGAAAATGACCAAACATCCAGCAGACTTTTTTGTGGTTGTATTCCTCGCTGACGTTTCCATCTTTCCACTCGGTGTGGGCTGGCTGCTGCCAGAAGCGCTTCTCGTTGCGGTATTTCTTAGGTTTGTTTCGAGGATAGGAGTGAAGACGGTATTCCGCGAGACTCAAAAAAGGCCAATTTCGGTGCAGCCTTCGATGTTCCAGCAGGCAGATAGTTAGGGGCAGTCCGTAGGGTCACCGATTCCCGAATCCATGCGAATACGAGCATCAAAAGGATTTATCTTGGCGCAGCGCGTGTACCACCGCTTGCGGGCAATGTTCTTGTACGAGATGTGGTTCCCCACATATTCCGACAAAATCCAAGCAATGGTTCGCTGGTCACCTGATCCCGTTCGGTATGCCTCGATGGCCCTCGCTCTGGAACGCGTTCGGATTGAAGGCATCCCGGGAGCGATTGCAGAGGTCGGAGTATATCGCGGCGATACCAGTAGGTTCTTGCACGAACAGGCTCCGGAGAGAAAGCTCTATCTCTTCGATACCTTCACTGGTTTTCCGGACGGAAACGGAGATCATCGATTTCGCGACACGGGCGTCGGAATCGTTAAATCCAAGCTCAGAGATCTGAACAATGTGGAGTTCCGCGCCGGTATCTTCCCTGAAACGACTGCAGGACTGGAACACGAAGAGTTCAGCTTCGTACTCTTCGACGCCGACAAGTACGAAGCGACGATGGCCTGTCTCAACTTCTTCTACCCGCGGATGTCACCCGGAGGCTGCTTCGTCCTTCATGACTTCAACTCGGCTGAGTCTGGTTGGGCTGTTGCGCGGGCCATGCGTGAGTTCATGCAGGGGAAGCCAGAATCCGTCATTGAATTTCCCGATATCGGGGGCACCGCGATGTTTCGCAAGATTCGAGGCAGTGATCCCAAGGCTGGTCTCTGAACGTGAATCGCTCGACGCGAGTCGCGCCAAATGAAAAGAAATTTTAGGTAACGGGACGTCGACCAGAACTTTCGCCGGAATTCGTAGATTCATGCCATAGCGCTCGATTCCTAGCTCACGCTTCCAATTTTCGAACGTTGGCACTGACGGCTCATCGTGAATCTTTTGAGGTAAACAAAAGATACGGACGCGTAACTCTATGACAATCGCGAGACGAAATCTTCTGGTCGAAGGGCTTGAGGAACATCTCAAGGTTGTGAAGCAGCTAGAACTATCACTAGAGCTGCTCTCAGCTGTTGCGGCCCGTATGTGCCGCACACTTCAGAGCGGACACATCGTGTTTTGGTGCGGTAACGGAGGAAGTGCTGCGGACTGTCAACATCTAGCGGCTGAGCTGGTTGGACGCTTCCGCAGGGAAAGAAAAGGTTTGCCCTCGATAGCTTTTACAACTGATAGCTCTGTCTTAACCTCGATTGGCAACGATTATGGATACGGCCACGTGTTTGCCCGACAGGTGGAAGCACTTTGTAGGCCAGGCGATCTCTTAGTTGGCATCTCTACGTCCGGAAACAGCCCCAATGTCTGTGCTGCAATAAGCAAAGCTCGAGAAATTGGTACTTACACATTCGCAATGACTGGAGAGGGAGGCGGTTGCCTGGCAGCGTTGGCAGACGTCTGTCTGCAGGTTCCATCGTCGCACACGGCGCGGGTCCAGGAGAGCCATATTCTCGTCGGGCATTTGCTCTGCGAATTGATCGATATGCAGATTGACGGAACGGGGGCTTCTAGTTCGAACTAATGGAAAATATATACAACACCGTTGCTCTTCTCGAAGATCGCTGGAACACCAAGCACATGCTTGTTGTTGGCGACCTGATGCTGGACAAATACATTCACGGAGTTGTTGAACGGATTTCTCCGGAAGCCCCTGTTCCGGTCGTGTTAGCGCTTCGCAGGAGTCAGTCCGCCGGTGGCGCTGCCAATGTCGCGATGAACATTGTGGGCCTGAAAGGGAGGGCAACGCTAATAGGCTTTGCTGGAGATGATGAGGATGGCGTACACCTCAGGCAGTGCTTGCTCCACTCAGACTTGAAGCCGGATTTGACGTCTGTTCCTGGAACCTCCACCACATCCAAGCTAAGAATCTTGGGCGGCAGCCAGCAGATGATACGCTTGGACGTCGAGTGTACCGGGCCGCATCCGGCCGATGCCTATGCCGCTTTACTGAGATGTGTGGGAGAGGCTCTGCCTCATGCGAGCGGGGTGATCCTATCTGACTACGCGAAAGGCGTTCTGACGGAAGAGGTTTGCCGCAGCGTGATCGCCAGCGCCCGAGCCCATGGAATACCCGTATTCGTGGATCCCAAGAACGCCGACTTCTCACGTTATCGGAACGCTACAGCCATTTGTCCCAACTTGAAGGAACTAGCCCTCGCAGCTGGCCGAAACCCCGCCGATCTGGAAACGCTGCTCGATCGCGGGCAGGAAATGGTGAGGGAACTTAACCTCGAGTACATGGTTGTAACGATGGGAGAGCGAGGAATCGTGATTCTTCATGAAGGTCAAAGATCTTATCTTCCCTCAGTGGCGAGACAGGTTTTTGACGTATCCGGTGCCGGCGACACGGTCATCGCGACGCTTTCGCTGGCCATAAGCTGTGAGCTGCCAGTCAAAGACGCAGCGCAACTGGCCAATGTGGCTGCCGGGATCGTCATCTCCAAACAGGGAACGGTGCCCATAGCTCATGAAGAGCTTATCGCGGCACTGACAAATTCATCCAATTACCGAGGAAGCGTTTTGCAGGAGGCGGATTAAGGCCTTCGCAACGGTTTCAGGAGGTATCGAGTCCATGCAATACACTTGCGGTTGTGAGCAGTGTGAGCAGTGCGCGCTGTTGCAGGGCTGGCACGGGAACTTTTTTTCGTAAAAGGGACGCATGGTTCCCGATTGCGGGATGATGCTCGCGGGGTCTGCTTTCCCGAAGAGAGCTATGCCTGGGACGTTTAGAGCGTTTGCAAAATGAACGTTGCCACTGTCCATAGTTAAGACGACTCTGGACTGGGCGATTAAACTAATTGCCTTTTCCAGTGTGCCAGTTAAGAGGTCAATCTGTCGATTTTTCGGAAGAACCTGACGCATCCTTTCGATGTCGCTTGGAAGTCCCACGACGGCGATTCGGTACTCAGATGGGATCATCTGAACCAGCGAGACATAATGTGGGAGAGGCCAGAGGCGGTTGATTGCGTTAGCACCCGGGGCAATCAGCAAGTCGTAAGCTGGTGGATGCTTCTTATGAACGGTTATGCTATCGATAAAGGGCGCAAACCCGGGAAACTGCTTAAACTCGTCCCCCAGTCGCGAATATGCAACCCATTCGCGTAGGGCCAGAGGAAGGGATCGGTCTAGGGGAACTCTTAAGTCAAATAGGGTCGAAAGCCGCTCGTCCCGGGCTCCGGCAAGTACGGCGCGAGGCCAGTAGAGCGTCTTCACGAACCACAGCATCAAGGGAATCTTCCAACTGGAAGCTTCTCGCGAGGCGTGGGGAGAGATCCAAACCAAGTCCGCGCGGAAGCTCGCCATCTGCCTGAGAAATGAGAGGCGTGTTGTTAAGGCCCCGGACACCGGTAACTGAAACGAAGACAGGTTGTGTCTGTTTGCGCCAAAGTCGAGCAATTCGACGAATTCGCACAATGCAGAGCCGGGGAAAAGCAAAAGTTTGATAACGTGCCCCTTTGCTAGTTCGGAAGCAATGACGGGAGCAGCGCAGAGCAAATCTCCCATACCTTTAAACGCGCCATACACGATTGTCTTGCGCGCCTCTTTTGGGGAGCAAGGGAATTTGTCGGCCATAGTATTCTAAAAGCGTACAACCTGGACCGTTGATCAGGCAAAGAGATTCACACGTAATTGAGACGTCCATTTTCATACCAACAAAAAATGGGGACGAGTGGATGAAGGAGTGTTTGCAGGCTGTGTATTCGCAAGAGGGCGCGGGGCCAGTAGCGAGGATCGGAAGTGGTAAGACCTAAGCGGCTTGGGATAGCACTGCGAGATTTGGGAACGAACCGAACAGGCCCAGACAAAAATTCTGCGCGTAGCGACTTCTTTCATAGACTGATACTTTAGCTCGCAGCACATGGAGAACATTCAGCGATGATTCAGACGTCGATTCTAATTCCTGCCAAGGATGAAGCACTCAACATTCGCAACTGTCTGGATTCAGTGTTCTCTCAGGCAAGCAACAACCAGTTCGAGGTTATTCTGGTTGATTCAGGATCGACGGACGGCACGCCAGAGATCGTAGAAAGCTATCCAGTACGGCTGTATCGCATCCCAGCGAAAGAATTTCATCACGCACGCACGCGCAACTACCTTGCCAGCTTGGCACAAGGCAAATATTTGGTTTACCTGAATGCGGATGCATTCCCGACGTCCCCGAACTGGCTGAATTCCTTGATTTCCAACTTCTCAGACCCGTCTATCGGTGCTGCATACGGGCGCCACCTGCCCAAGCTCGATTGTAATTTGGAGCGACGTGTAGTTCTTTCGGCAATCTACGGCGATGTCAGAATCGTAAAAGAGCCTAGCCGGAAACAGGAACTCGGCTATCGTTACTATCACCTTTCAACTGTGAATGCTGCCATCCGTAAAGACGTCTGGAAATCCACGGGCTTCCCAGAGGATTTGAAGATTTTTGAGGATGTCGGCATCGCCAAGCGTATTTTGGACGCTGGCTGGAAAATCGTATATGAGCCGTTGGCAACGGTATACCATTCGGACAATCATACGATAACTGGATTACTCAAGCGTTATTTCGATCTCGGCGTCGTGTGGAAGCGGCTGGACATCTGGGACGAAGCCACGCAATCCTCGCTTTTCCGGGACGGCTGGCGCCTTTTGAGCCAGAAACTTGCGAGGGGAGACCGGGGAGAGAACAGAGGTTCGAGACCCTTCGGCGCCGTCATCCAAGACACAGCCAAGTACGCCGGTCTATTGCTTGGCAAGAATGAGCAGTTTCTACCGTTAAGTATCAAACGCAGAATTAGTGGTGCACGGTTTTTCGGTTGATTTCTCGACTGGATCATAATTCCGGAACGACAAGTAGCGATTTGATGCCAATCTCGTTGGTTAATGGCGATGCGTTTCATCGGATCTCATGTTGCCGATCACCTTTTAAGGCTCGGCCACAGGGTCGTGGTGTTGGATGATTTAAGCGGGGGATTCATAGAGAACGTGCCGCCTGACGCTACATTTGCTCGAATGGCGCTTTATCCATCCCGGGCTAGATTGTCGAAGGCGGATAGGTAGGCCATTTCAATCAGGACAAAAGATAGATTCAGTTCTGCGTCTTGCATGCGAGGGTGACGTTTGTGCCCCGTATGCGCTCCGGAGTGACCCGATTCGTCTGAAAGCATTGGGGACCGATACTATCTGGGCACGTTATTATTTTGACCAAGCGACAATCTCGCGAAGTTGAGAGAGGCTGACAGCCATGATTCTGCGACTTAAGCTGTACGGAGTGGCCTTGAAGGCTGCTACCTACTTTCTACCGATTTTGGCATTTTACCTGGGTTGGTGGTTGTGGGCGGCGTGCTGCGCGTTTCTGGGACGGCCGGTCCTGTATTCGGTCCACGGACACCTCAATCAGATGTTTTTCGGGATATTTGTGTGGGCATTCGTTTCCGAGCACTACCGGGTGACGAGTTTCGATGAATTGTTTCGCGAACGAACGGGAGCGCGTGCGGCGTGGTCGGCTTGCTTGGCGACTTCCTTCGTGCTTCTAGCTTTGCTCTACTTCAGTCGCAACGACATCTATCCGCGTGGTCTGCTGGTTTGTGACGTGATCGTCTTGCTGACACTCACGGTGATGTTGCACGCGATATTTCGAGTGATCTTCAGAAGCGGCGCGAGTATGGCCAAGCCAACGCGAATACTGGTGGTAGGCGCCGATCAATTCGCGCGTGACGCTGCGCGAAGGTTGCAGCGCCTATCTTTTGCGCCGTGCCAGATCAGCGGATTTGTCAGGCTTCCTGGTCAGGACGTCGCTGTGGAAGACCAACGTGTTTATGAACTGGAGCAATTAATGCTGGTAAAGGCGAATCATGGAATCAATGAAGCGGTGATCGCGTTGCAACCGGCACAATTCTCACAAATCCCACGCGTCATGAAGGCATTGAGCCATCTCTGCCTACCCGCGCGGGCACTTGTGGACTTAGGAGAAGGCATCATTGTTCGCGAGAAACTCTTTCAACTGGGCAATATTCAGATGCTGGACCTGAGCTCAACCCCCACGGAGTCGCTAGATTACGCACTGCTCAAGCGTATCTTCGACGTCGGTTTTTCGCTGGGCGTACTAATTCTGACCGCTCCGATATTTGGATTGATCGCTTTGATCATTCGGTTGACCTCCCACGGGCCGATCTTCTTCGTACAAGAGCGCATCGGCTTAAATGGCAAGCCGTTTCAGATGTATAAGTTTCGGTCGATGCGGGTCGGCCCATCGCCTGAGAGCGACACGCAGTGGACGACGGCAGAAGACCATCGCAGGACACGGTTCGGAACGCTTTTGCGCAAAACGAGTTTGGATGAGCTACCGCAGTTCATCAATGTGCTGAAGGGGGATATGAGTGTAGTGGGGCCACGGCCGGAGCGACCGCATTTCGTTCACAAATTCCTGCAAGAAGTTAGCCGCTACAATCATCGGCATTCGTTGAAGGTTGGCATTACCGGGTGGGCCCAGGTGAACGGCTGGCGAGGCGATACGTCAATCGAAAAACGGGTCGAATTTGATTTATATTACCTCCAAAATTGGACCTTTTCATTTGACTTGCGGATCATCCTAATGACGATTTTATCGGGACTGATGAACAAAAATGCGTACTGAGCTGATTCTTTGGTTTGGGGTTCCAACTCTCGCCGAGGCTAAAGCGCCGTTTTTTGTATGAGGTTTAGAGGCACGAGATTCCT
>WNGM01002094.1_pt1 | contig 16015 bp, 30 predicted proteins | sample 5400571 | NCBI WGS metagenome assembly WNGM01 (sample SAMN13153378, study PRJNA577476) | soil metagenome | isolation source: 100 cm soil or saprolite under Garry oak tree replicate 2 | place: USA:California | collected 2016-06-15 | reverse complement strand
TTTCTATTCTTATGGAAGAAATCGGTGGTAGCGGGCAGCATTCTTTGGCAAGGGCCAGTACATCGCTTTTGCGGGGTATCGTCTTGGGGTATACTGTTCATATGGTAGACCTCCTGTGTCTATCATCATTCCCTCGGAGTGTTTCCAGCACTCGCGGGGGTATCATTATGCTCTCATTGTACCATAAATCGGCTTGTAGAGCAAGTTTAGTAGGCTAGGAGAAAGACATGGGTATCGGGCAGATTATTCTCACCTTAGTATTCTACATCTGGCTGTTTCTCGTACTGCGCTTCCTGTGGATCATCGCAGAGCGTCTGTTGAAGCTGCTGCAAACGCTGATCGATACCACACTGAAGACGGCAGAAGCCGCGCACAAAACAGCCGAAACGGTCTATCACACGCGTAGTGAGGAGCCGAAAAAGTAATGGGACTCCCTGATACCGTATCCTTCATTACCGCGCTCTTTGCCGTGTTCATCAGCATTGGCGGCTTCCTGGCCCTTCGGCAGGGCTACTCCAAACAGTTGGGAAGCATCCAGGTGAGCGTGATCGAGGCCCAGGAGAAGCGCGATAAAATCCAGAAGGAGCAAATCGCGGACTGCACAAGGGAGGTGCGGCGCATGGAGCGCGCCTTCCGAGTGTTGCAGAAGGCCTTCAAGCGGCGGGGCATCACGATTGAGATCGACGGGGATACGATCTATCTCATCGATGAGCAGCAGAGGACTGGGAAAAGGGTAACGATCCAGATACCCATCGAAGACGAGGATGAGGAGGGAGAGGACTTATGAATAGTTCATGTCTTTTCACGGTGTTTCACCTGTTACTGCATGTGTTACACAAGGTTAAATAAAGAAAGGAGGGATGTTGTGGACAAGTTTTTACAAGCTGGATTCATTGTCTTATTATTCGTTCTTATCCGTGCGGCTGACCTCGCGATTACCTACGGCATTGCGCGTTCATATGGCCGGGCCGTGGCCTATGGCATCGTGGCGGTACTGGCACTCATTGTCGTCATACTGGCGCTGGTGGCGCATTAAGGAAGTTCTATGTCTCTATTGCCGAACTACCCGATGGTAGCGCAACGCACGGATTATACAGCGGATGGGCTACCTTCTGAGAACAAGGAGATGAATTGTGTTCCCAGTTCCATTCTCTCTATGATTATGTACCTCTTAGGTATTAAGCAGGTAGACCAGGAATGGGACCCTGACCGCATTCTGAATATGGCCTATCCTGAAGGCTACCAGGGAGGAACAGAGGCAAGCAAATTTGTCGATGCGTGCAAACAGTTTGGGATCCATCTCTTCCCGGTGGATGGAGATAACGCCACGCTGGTTAGCAAGGCGCATCAGTACCTGGCACAAGGAAAGCCCGTCCTCTTTACCATCGTTGACCCTTACATGCCCGCCAACTCAGGCTATACCCATGTGTGCGTGTGGTTTAGTGATGGCGCGGGAACGCTGACTGCCATGGATCCGTGGCCTGCGAGACCCGTTACCCATAGCGATGGGGAATGGGAAGCGGTCATGCGCTTCAATGAAATCTGGATTGCTGAAAGGATCACCATGTCAACACTTGATACGCTGAAACAACACAACTGGCATGACGATGGCACAAGGCTTGTAGCGCCCAACGACGTGCCTGTCGTGAGAGGGTTTCGGGGGTACATCCTCGCCCACAACTGGAATCCTGACAACTGGCCACTTGCCCCTGAATACGGGACTCCCCAGTTGGAGGGGTCAAATCCGTCACTGGGAGGTGGGACACAACAGGTCTTCAGGTGGACGATGCTTGGCTGGACTGAGGCGCACGGCGTCTTTGAAGAGTGGACGGGGCAAGAACTGCTCTACCTCTCTAAGAAAGTGGCCGACTACTACAAACAGGTGCAGGACTTACAGAAACAACTACAAGGCGGGCAACCTGTACCAGCAACCGACCCGCTAGCAAGCCAGGCGCTCGCTGTCGTCAGGCAGATCAAGCCACTTGTACAGGCATTCTAGGCGTGTGGGCATGCAAGAGGGAGAGATTTGCACTCTCCATGTCCCCTTCCGGCGTGAGGGACTTGATTTTTCACTATCGTAGATACTCACGATTTGCTTACAGGCTTGCACTTCTGGCTACTGCCAACCACGTCTATGTTTCAAGCCTTGACGGGTCAATAAGCAACGATTTTGAGCCGGTCATTTTTCCTAGCGTCAACCTATTCCGCCACTCTTGCACGAAAAGAGTATAGCACAAAGGAGCAATTATCATGAAAAGTTCTGATCTGACCACTATCATTAGCGGCGTCATCGGTGTGGTACTGATTGCCATGGCAACGGTGGTAATCTTGTACGAGCCTGGCAACATCATCTTTGCAGGCTCCCTCGTGGCGGGAGCCCTCGGCCTCAATGGATATAATGCCGCACTGCTGGCACCCTCGCCCAAACAAGGAGAGCAGATAGCCCAGGCCGTGGCCGCTGCCGCGCCACAGGTACCGCTGGTGAACATCACCCACCCGGCAACTTCCGCGCCTGATATCCAGGTGAGTAGCGCGGCCATGCCGAAGGTCGAGCAGCAGGGGCCGCAGCCGATTATGTTGCAGCCAACAGCGCCACAACCAATGAATGCTGTACCACCTGGACAGAGCACGCTCACGTCAACGCCTCAACAGTTTGCGAGTCCGCCGGTGAATATGTTTCCTCCACAGGGGCAGGTGATACCCTTCCCGCAGGGACAAGCAGGGACATGGCAAGCACAACCGCCGCTCTCAGAGAACAGTATGCCCCTGGCAGCTATTAGTCGTTCGGATCTACAAAAACAACAGTGAGATGTTACGGAAAATACGATTGGTGAAGCCACCAACCCGGCCACTACCGCGGGAGACATTTCTCCTGACAGTGGCGACTGGAGATATGCCGGTAACGTGGAATAGCGTGCCCTATCCCAAGGAAGGGTCAGATGCCTGGCTGCTTGGGAATAGCACAGACCCCATGCCAACGGAACCTGCACGAGAGGAAAGCCAGGCTGAGGTAGAGATCCGCTACAGGAAACGCTGTGACTGTGGATTAATACCGCAGGAGTGGTGTAACTGCCCTATATGACTTCATGCAGAATCTTTTGCAGTGTAGGGCTTGCCTCTTGCCCCAAAATGGAGACGGCCTGAGCAATGGCATTTTGCGTAGCTTGCAACTCGTCTTTGCTTGGTGCTTCTGGCACACCCCGCCTGTAGGAGTTCAAGGCCATGCTAAAGAATGCGGCGGATGTGGCAAGCAGCATATTCAGAGCGTCCGCTGAAATCAAAACGGCATTAGGATTATCCATAACTTCATCCTTCCAATCTTTCAAGACGAGCAATTTCTAACCGCAAAGAGGCAATGCGTTTCTCTGCTGCCTCTTTCAGCGTCCTGGAAGATAAACTACATTGACAGAGTGGGTAAATGGCTATTCCGCCACTACCCGCAGGTTTATCAGGATAGACCAGCGTGCGAGGTAGTTGACAGACAGGACAAAGATCAGTTTCCATATCCCTGCTTCCTCAAATGTGTCAAAACGTGTGTATCCTCATTTCAGTACTTGCTTCACAGCAGGCAGTTTCATGTCAGCTTTTGACTGATACCAGCGCTCCCCGCTCCACAAGCGGTTTTTCGTGCGGACGAAGCCACTACCCGCACGCCGATCACCCAAGGCACATCGGTTTACACGTAGTGACATTATATGCCATTTGTGCTACACTGTCAAGGATGAAAACATCTACAAGTATTCGTTACAACGAGACAGACAAACTTTTACTCAAGGCACTCTCCGAGCGGCTTGGCATCACACAAACCGCTGTCGTAAGGCAAGCCATCAGGCTCCTTGCAAGAAAAGAAGGGATCGCGGTAGAACGTGTGGAAAAACAGCACGACTGAGTACGTTTCCACACCTTTTCAATCACTGTTGTCCTCCTCCCCTATGCATAAACCCGCTTGTAGCACGACATCACCTATGAGACATTCCTTTACGTCGGATTTTTATAATGTTTCATTGAGGAGGATGTTATTATCCTTTGCAACGACAATTCCATGTCCATAGTAGCCATTGTGGGCGTTATAGACGGACAGTTGAAATGTTCCTTTTGAAGTCACAAAGTCAACAAACTGAATACCACCCTCGCCTTCATAGTAGTCTGTCTTTTCAACTTTCTCTTTGCGCAATGCCGTATCCGTAAGATTGACTTCTCGTAATTCCGCACCGACGAAGGAAGCGAGATCATCTTCACTTGCAAAGTATCCCCAACTCTCACAGCACGATTGACCATTGTCAATGAGTACGAATAGAGTGTGCTTGTCAGTTGTAACTTTGTATCCGTCCATGTCTGCTTCACCTAAGATACTCCCAAGCATCTGCGAAAATCCAAATCTCCCACCTTTCCCTTCTAATGGGGCAACGGGCGCAATACGCATATCTTTCACTTCTTCAATGCTGGCAATTGTTCCAAACATAATCTTTCCTTTCTACGCTACTTTCTCGACCTCAGTTATGGTCAATTAGTTTACTTAGGCTCTACAGGCCATTCCGTCATATCTGGTATCCGTGCCGGTATCTCTTCAGATGGGAGTGCGTCTAGATGATACGGGTCAATATTCAGAATAGTATGAGATACCAGGTCATAGGCACGGCGGGCGAGTACCTGTTCTAAGAGTCGGTGAATTTCATCGCCATTATACAGAGTCACCCCGCTATAGATAAAGCCGACTTGCTTCTGGAGAACCATATCTAATTCTTGCTGGACTCGTTTTGCCCATCCTCGAAAGTGCGTATCGCGTTCACTCATCAGTTAAACCCTAATTCTGCCAGGGTCTTGGCAAGAGCGGTACATAACCGGGTTTTGCAGTCTAGACAGAGTTTGGTACGATAGAAAGTGCACCAATAAGAAATCTCTACCACGACAATTTCAGGGGCAAGTCCAGCCGGTCGCATACACATTACACAGACGTTTTCTGGTATCTCTCCAATACCTGTTACCTTTTGTTCGGGGTTATCAATCATTTATAACCTCATCCTTTCTAGTACACTTATGTCGTCTTACCTTACATCGGCTCTACAGGCTCATCTGACTTTGCTCTTGCCCGTATTTCCATCTCAGCGGCACGCCACAAGCACAAATCAAGTTCTTGCGCTTCCGCTGTATGCTCATGCCCTCGCTCATCAGTCCAGTGAACAGAATACCAGAAACGAGAGGCAACGTCAGGACGATAGCGACAGGAAAGCGTAACGGGCGGATTAGTCCTTTCGCCAATATCCCTATTAGCATTGATAGCCATATCCTTCATAAAGGCGGTAAAGCTCATCACCGCCCACTCGGTATGGTTACGTCGATCACGAACATTACTATCAAACATCGAACTCATCGCTCTCCCTCGTCTCATAGATATTTCCAATGATGACTATTCGTGATTGCTTGGGACTGCTTACACCATAGAGCGCTGGGCATTCCCAATCAGCCCTATCGTCTTTGAGTATCCAGGCCCCTTCATCTTTCGAGAATATGACCGTATATTGCCCACCGTCCCATACAACCACGTCATCTTCATAAATTTCATTCCCGTGTCTATCCTTGAGTCCAGTGTACTGCATGATGAAACCGCAAGCAGCATCAAAGTTTACCCATTCCTCACGCTCTTCAAGCCACACAATACTACACGGGTCACCAGGGCCTGCGAGTACTCTATCAAGCATCTTCTTGCTGGTTTTACTCCACGCCCGAAACTTAATCTCTCGCATTTCTATGAAACCTTTCCCATAGTGTTTCTTCCTTCAGCCCGAAACCTCTACGTACAGCATTATGGTAGTCATGATCTTTGACAATCACAGCCAGAATGAACAGCACACCAATACCTATCAGGTATAACCACGTCGGTATCATACTTCTTCCTTTCAACGTCAGGTATGAACTGTTAGTTGCGCTCTACAAGCTCATTCATCCTCAAAATTCACGTCTTTCTTGAGCATGACCAGTGCGTCACTTTGCCAGAGCATGTTACAAAAGTCCGCCCGTTCCGAGAGTTCCCAAGGAGCATCGTCCCCTTGTATTTCAATACGCGACTTTGCCCAGGCGTCAAATTGACGGTTCGATGCTTCTTTCGCGCTCACATTGACCCATCGTGCTGAGTCGTCTGCCTGAGCGCGAAAGAACACACGCTCAAGGTCATCTACTGTTACCATATCACGTTCTTTCTCAGTGAGTAGGCGCATCTCCATAATCGCGTTGCACGTCTTATGCCTCGGTAACACCGCCTCAATGTCAATTTCAGATTCCGTTGACCTCAAGAACGTGATGAGATCGGTAAACTCCTGGCTCACATAGCGCTTTTCCTGGCATATAGGGCAGGTAAGTACCGCTACTGAACTCGGTTGCTGACGATTAGAAAGCGTGATGTTTTCAGGGATATCCATGTTTTTGCTCATTTTATTTTTCCTCTTTTGGTACTTGGCGCAGCCTTACAAGCCACTTGGGAATAGCCGCCAGTGTCGCGGTAGACGTACCTGCCCCATCCTTGACAGCCTGGCGATAAGCGTGCAGTGGCCGCTGGGTCGGAATGGTAATCTGCAGGTGCTGCTGCGGGTCGGTGACAGGGCCTGCGTCGAGCGTGCGAAAGTAGTCGTCTGACCAGCATGTTGGACAGCGGTAGTTCCCTCGCTGCAACCTCATCATGGGCGGGTCATTTGGATGATCTTGACAGCGGCCCAGACCCTCCTTTTGCCCACGGTGAAAAGTTTTCCATCCCCAACTCTCTATTGCCTGATTCACCTCAAGCGGCGCGGGCATACGCAAAAAGCGCGAGAGGACGCGCAGGAAGCGCTCGCGTGTGCGGTACCATCTCGTTTTCCATTTGGCCGGCACAGGGTCTTCTTGTAAGGCGCGTGGTTGTTCGTTCATAGCTCACCATTGAGATCCTTTCTTATGCCAAGTTGTGCACGTATCTTTTCGATAAGTCGTAAGTACTGCTGCCTGACCTCTTCTCTCAACTCGTCATTGAGCAGAATAAGCACCTCCAGGTCATCAAGCGTCAGCGCATCTTCATCTTTTGAGAGCACTTTTTGCATTACCACCTGTAGCCTTTCGGTTCATGGACACCGGGTAAATACTCATCTAATTTATTGCAACGTTCACATCTAATCCAGTCGCCACCAAGGGTATGACTGTCAAACCTCCAGAGATGCCCCATTTTAAAGCAGCGGTGCGGGAAGAGAATACTACTTATACATTGAATACTCAATGAAAGTCTAGACAGCCATGAGATAATAGAGGTGAAGCGTTGGTTGTGCTCGTAGGTATGGTACAAGCCCATTGGCCTGCTCCCTCCATCAAAACGCTGTAATACCGGCTTGATAAGCCGCAACCCTTTTGCCTCATGTGTTGGCGCATGGAATAGGCAATGACTTGTCGCACCAACGTATCTACGTATGCTTCGCAAGAGGCAGAAGTAGTAGTAGGGCCGGACACGCCCCTGATAGCTTGTGCTATCTGTTGTCTGAGTTTGGTTGGTTGAGCAGCCACTTGCTTGTAAGCAGGGTTCCTCTGGGAATATGGTCATCGATCCTCCGTAGCTCAGAAGCTCGTCCCATGAATGGGACTGAGAGTGTCACAGCAAGTATATTTATTTACGAGGTATCTTATTAACTTCATTCGACTCCTAGTCTGGCAGCTTCACTCGCAAGGGCCGCGCGCCTATCTGTCCACTCGTAGGGGCGTGTACCGTGTGGCCCATTATTGCCGATAAAGTCATTTGCGAGGCACTTGTACGCACTCACCAACTCACGTAATCCTTGTGCCTGGACGGCATAGATTTCTGTCGTCTCGAGGAGCCCCAGGGCCAGTTCGGGGATGACCCCGACGTGCTCTCTCACCGCTCGCTCGAGGAAGGCGCGTTCCATGCCGTAGCCTGGATAGGCATGCTCTATCTGAGTCATGGCGTCCTACCTTTCGGGTGCAGTATTGTATCGAGTGTGGACTGGCATATCCTATAGGTTTGTCGCTTGCCTTTGTGGGGCAGGTGGATAGCCGGAAGTTGACCGCCTGCTATCCACCTGCGACAGGTCGTCTGATCAACGCGCAAGCGTTTGGCTACTTCGCTAACAGTCAATAATCGCTCTCCTACCCGCTCGTTTGGATTCGGTTGTTGCGACATACGCGTCCTCCCTTCTAATCGACTACCTTCATCGGTGTCTGTTCCATCGCCTGCGTCCTTGCCAGGTCAATGAGCACTTTTGGCATGCCGTGCTCCAGAATGAGTGCGATGAGCTTCAACTGATCGGCTGCGTCCTCGGAAAGAGAGCAGCTCCCGATGAATTCCGTATCCGATACCTGGCACGCCGCCACAAACGGGATAGCGTGCTTCTCACACAGGTCGTACAATTGGTCTACAACTGGCTTGATTTCCTTCTCATAGATGTGTTCCTTGTCTTTCATTCTTTCTCTCGTTTCTTCTCTTCGTTGAACATCCGTACTACATGTTGTTATTACCTGCGCTTGCGATGACACCTGATGACCATGAGTGCGACCATGCTTCCAGCAAGCATGAGCAGTCCACACAGGTAGCCGATGGTGTCCAGGTTCCAATCGATCATCGCGTTACCTGTACACGACTCATCCATTTTTGCGCCGTGCGTAGCGTGCAGTTCGCTTCCTGAGCCACTTGCTCAGGACTTGCACCGGGTATACGTTGCAAAATAGTTGCGATGACCTGTTCCTTACTCTGGAAGCGTTCCATAAAGATAGGCTCGTCAATCTTCTGGTCATTTGCAGGCGCTTCGATCTGCAAGGGTACTTTTTCGACAGAAAGGGCGGGCAGTGACGCCGCTGTAATCTGTGTGACCGTCGTTTTTACCTCAGTCACGGTCGAGGTCACTTGCACCATGCTCTCTGCAAGTGACCTCACTTGTTCTGCAAGTGCAGAAAGCGCATCCTCATGGTTTATATCTTCCTTCGCATCAGAGAGATCAGTAAAGCGGATATGCTTGGCGCGGCACATGTACACGTAGGACACGCTCACCACGACGCGCAGCACCGCCAGGGCATAGAACACCCAGAGCGGGAGCGCTGTCTCGCTTGTGCTGGCAGTTGTCGCTAGAAGTTGAAGCAAGAGCATGGCCCCGCCGGTGAAAGCGAGCAGTACGGACAGGGCAAGGTAGAGCCTGCCCTTGATATTATCCCTGTCCTTGAAGGATTGAAGGGCGTAGACAAAGACCACGCCACTTGACGCTTCTATCGCGATGGCCTGGCACCAGGCCCAGGCCTCTGTTAAAGACGGGTTATGTGAGAGTAACGCGCCCTTCGTCAAAAAGTCTACTGCCGAGATGACAATGCCAAGAGCCAGAAGTGGTTCGCTTGTTTTCGCCACAAATCGAAAGAGAAATTCTATGAAGGAATCGTACCACTTCAAGGACGCGAAGGCGTTTAATTTCGATTGCTGTTCTGCTGGCATACTATCATCCCTTCCAGTTTGCTGAGAAATACGTACCACATCGACATTGCACAATCACTTTGCGCCAACAGAGCCTTTTACAGTCTGGACAGCGTAAAAAGAAGTGAGAGAGTAGTCTTTCCATCAAAATCCTTTCAGGGTACCCCTACGCCTTCAGGCTAGGGGAGGAATGAAAGGCTCCCATAGGAGCGTATTTCCGCTTTTCGACTTAACAATAAGAATATATGCATAGTGATATCTCGTCCGGGCTGCAACGGCGCTTACATGGAGTAAGATGCCTCAAAGGTTCATCCACGTGATGGCCCTGGCCTTTCTTCCTCATGAGGAGGAAGCGAGTTTCTCACGAGATCACATGTACAGATTGGCAAGGTGAGCAGCAATGCTTCCGGTGCGTAGAGCTTGTGCCGTCCTTTCTGTATAGGCCGCCAGTCCACTGGTAACAGTGCGTCGTATGGGTAGCACCCAGATGTTCAACCGGCCTATCGCATCCACTCTTCGGAGTGAGATGCAAGCCTTTCCCTTTCAGGGGATAGGCAGTTGACGTTAAGCCTCGCTTTCTTCCTCTATCCCCTCCCCTGCTTTTTGGGAGAGAGTCCCTTCGTGTTATCGACTATCGGATCGATCAATCACGATTTTCCAGGCCTAAGCCACTCCGAATTATGGAAGTTATAAGCGCGATAGATCATTTTTCTATCAGCGCGAAGGCTCTTGATTGGCTGATCTATCACCGATCAATCAGCCTTTCTCGCTCGTCCACTTCTGCACATAGTGATAACTCACACCGGTGCGAGCGCAAATATCTCTGAGTGTGAGACCCATATTGTGCAGTTCTAATACCGTTGCTTTATCTGCAACTGGTTCAGGTTTCACTGCCTCAATCATCAACTGCTGAGGAGGTAATCCCATTTGCTGATGGATGCCTGAAAGATGTATCCAGGTTCCGTCACGTTCACGATAGGCCCCGATTTCACCAAACACCACCAGACGCCTGCGGATCGTCCACGAGACAATCTTGTTGTACGTGAAAGCCAGCATAAGCGCGGCGGTACACCCAAGGCCAACGATCACCACGGCTGCCGCCACTTTGCCGATGAGTGAGAAGTACGGCCACAAGGAAACGAAGAGAAACGCGCCAAGAGCTGCCCCGAGCGTGACCACAAAGGCCAGAGCCAGGATAAAGATGCGCTGTACGGGTTGCATAGACAATGCTCCATAACTAGGCATTGCCCTCCTCATCAGTTAAAATGCAGATAGGTAAGCAATGCGAGACTGATTCGCGTTGTGTAGCGTAGCAGGTACTAGCAATATCTGCTACGCGGCCTGTGTACGAGGCTGTTATACAAGAAGTTTCTGTACCATAGTGTATCACAGTGCCTCATACTGTATCTCCTATTCCTCTTTGCTCTTCTCTTCAATCAGTCCCGCACTTCGCGCCTCACCCACCAGCACATCGATCTCTTGCTTGAAGGCCACACCGCCGGTACGGGTCGTATCCACACGCTGCAGTAGTGCGATGGCTCTTTGGGCCAGGCTGCGTACCAGGGCCCCACCCGCGCCGAGCGCGGTGTACTGGCTGGTGAGGTCAGCTACTTGCGCTTGTAGGCGGCCAACTTCTTGTGTAAGTGCCGTATGACCTTCAAGCAGCACATCGTGAGCGAGCACCACATTGTCGTATCTACTTTTTGGCACCGTCTCTTCTGGCGATGGTTTCTTCCAACTACTGAAAAACATGTTTTTTACCTTTCTACTGGCTTGCTAAAAATAGGACGATGGGTATACGGTCTTCCTTCCTCTCTGGCAATCAGCCGCTCAAGATAGGCACGCGCCTTGTAGAGATCACGCAAGCCGTCCTTGTACTTGTAGCGAGAAACGTACTTGATGATGCATCCCTCCACGAAGTCAAATTTGTTGGCGGCGATAAACTCAATCGGGTCTGATGTGAGATGCTTGGGCCAGTTGTGATAGTCTTCATCTTCGCTCATGTCATCACCTTTCCCTGCCGTTCCTGGTAGAGCGCGTAGAGGGACTCGGCCTCTCCCTCCGTGAAGCTTGCGCCCCGGCTCTCTAACTGCTGCCAGAACTCTTCAAACGTCTCAGGTGCGGGTGGTGTTCTCGGCCACGTCAAGAGGACGTAGCCAATCACGTAGGTGACGTATACGAGACACGCCATCGTGAAAACAATGGACGCAATCTGCACAATGGTCTCTCGAATCATGGCCGGGCCTCGACTTTCCCGCGCGCAAGCTCTGTAAGGTCATCCCTACATAAGACAAGTCCCGCGCCACGCACCTGGTAGAACACCTCGTTCTCGTCCGCATGCCGCTCAACGAGACCGACCTTGAGGAGACACGCCAGATGATGTGAGACGGTGGGTTGCTCGACGGTTCGCCCAATTCTCAGGCACAGCCTGTCAGTGAGTGCGCGCACGTTTTGCGTTCCATCGCACTCGCTGATGACCGATAAAAGCGCGAGGCGTACAGGCTGCCCCAGTGCCATGAAACGCTTGCTAGCGGTTGTGTAATTCACATGTGTCTCCTCACGCTACCTCTGTTGTAGCATCTAGCATCTCGATCAAACTCAAAAATGACCACACCCTATCCTCATCGCCCTGTGTTGCCGTCACCTGCCAGTAGTACGCGCCCTGGGCCATCGCGTACGGGTGAATCTCCATGGCCGGAAAGCTTCGCGCCTTACCCCAGTTGATGAACTCGCCGCGGTGCTGGCAGTCGGCACACCAGGTGTTACCCACTTCATCAGTAAAAGCTGTTGGATTGCTACACCCGTCATCTGCGACTGTTGAACAGAGAGAGGCGTACTCCTCGTCGCTAAATTCCAACATAGGGCGGCTCTTCTTCCTGGAACTTGGTGATACGCGGTCTGAACCACAATTCCTCGTCCCCATAGCGCCCGTTGCGCTGCTTGGCGACGGTGATGTGCACTTTATAGGGCTCGTTTTTCTCTTTATGTGCGAGTTCCGCTTCCTCACAATAAGCAAAGAGAATAGTGTCAGCGTCCATTTCGATCTTGCCTGATTCCCCAAGGTCGGATAGGCGCGGCTTAGGACTACTGCGGTTCTCAACGTCACGGTTCAACTGTGCCAGGAGGAGTATCGGCACATTCAACTCACGGGCTAAACGACGCAGCCCCTTGGTGAGATCGCCCACCTCCTCATAACGCATCTTGTTTTTCGCCCGCCCTGCCGCCTCGCTATCGATGAATTGCAGGTAGTCAAGACAGATGAGCCTGAGCGGCGATTTGGCGTGCTCGCGCCTGGCATGGCTGCAAATACCGGCAAGCGTGTAGGTATGGTCATCGATGAGCAAATTCAGCAGTGCCAACTCATCTGCGACCGTGCGGACATGCTCTAACTCCTGGTCGTTCACGTCGCCTGCTCGCAAAAAGGACTGGTCAAGGGGCATCTCCATACCCAGCAGGCGCTGAAAGAGTGAGAGTTCGTCCTGTTCTAAGCTGAAAAAGAGGCAACGCGAGGCCTCTTTGACTACACTCGCGGCAATGCAAAGAGCGAGCGACGTTTTTCCGCCACTTGGGCGAGCTGCCAGGATGTAGAGTTCCCCGGGTTGCAAACCGTCAAGGATACCATTTAATGTGTTGAAGCCTGTTGAAATGCCGGATAAGACACCGGCACGACGCTTTTTCACCCGCTCCTCAAAGGCCTGCATGTAGCGTTCCTTGACCTCCCCGAGTGTGGAAACACTCCCCGTATTCGTTCCCAGGGCAATCTGGTAAATCAACTGCTCAGCCAGTTCTAGCACATTCTCGTCCTGATGATAGGCAGACTCGGCAATTTGTTGGGCGGCTGAGATGAGACGACGACAGGCGGCCGCTCGCTGCACTTTCTCCACTTGATCTTCTAGCGGGGTGATTGTCCCCGTGAAATTGGCGTAGTAGTCCTCAAGGCGCAGGTAGAGCGCATCATCAGGAGAACCACCACGGCACAACTCGTCATAAACGTTGAAGACGGTACATGCCTTGCCACGTGACGCAAGGGCGAGCATAGTTTGATAGATGCGCCCGTACTCCTCCGAAACAAAGGAATCGGAGGAAAGCCCGTCCATCACCTCACGCAGGCGGCGCGGACTTGAAAGCAAGTGCGAGATAATCCCTTGTTCAGCTTCGGTACTCGCGGGCGGTCGTTTTTCAGTCATACGGGCATCCTCCTTAGCTCTTCATGGGTAAGCGTGCGCGTCGCTGGTTTCTCGCCTCTTTCTGGCTCTTGCAGCGACTGCCACTTGCTCCAGTTCTTGGCACAATCCAGGAGCGACACCCCGATCTTGCGGTACCAGGGCTTCTTCGGGTCATCAGTGCTAAAGAGCCACCCGCGTACAGTTTTCAGTTCCTCCCGCGTTGGATTAATCGGCAAGAGCATCACTAGTGCCTGCTTATCGCTTGCCGTGAGCGGGATTGGGCGCTTGTAGTTCGTTTGCCAGTCCTGCCAGATGCGCCGCTCCTCTGGCGAGAGCAGGGATTCTGCCGTTGGCTGCGGATTGGCCTTGAGCCAGCGGTCAAGATACTGCTTGCGGTAAGCGTTCCAGTTACCGGCTTGTCGCTTGAAATCGGGCGAGGCGGTTTTCCAGATGCCGCGCAATTGCTCGACAAAAGCCTCCTGCGCCTCTTTCCACTGCTCCGCACTCGTGAATTGCTGACTCACCACCAGAACCTGGGGAGGTGGTGAGACCACCGTTGCTCTCATCGTGCGTGGGGGGGAGACCTCGGGGAGCGCCGGGGGGATTGGCGCTGAGGCAACGGCCCCGAGGTCACTTTCAACCGCAACATTCCTGGGCGAGGCGTCACGGTTCTGCTCGTGTGATACCTGCTCGTCGTCTTCTTGCATATCCCCCACTTGAGCGATATGGTGGGTCGTCGGCTCCCCTTGCCCGCCGACAACAGGAGCCACAGGCGTAGGTCCACCACTACGCCCGGGCTCAACTGCGGAGGGAAGAGAAGTGTTTGCTTCCGCTTTTGTCCCATCCAATAAGAATATATCTGTAGTACGGTCAGTTCGACCGGAATTCACGCCTGGCTGAGAGGGTGTAAGACGGGGTTCACGCTCCGCAGTCCTCGTTGATGCAGGAACCGAACACGGTGGATGTTCTCCATCGGTAAGTTTCGGAGAACGGGGAAGAGAAGGTGTTTGCTTGCCGACTGTCGGCAAGCAGTCCCCTCTCGATGCTGCCTCTGCAATTGCTATTTCTGTCTGCTGCTTAGGGATAGCAGGCAAGCGAGTTGTCATGCACCAGGGGCAATCTGCCTGAGTTTGCGGGCGGCCACAGGTGTCACAGGCGCGTGCTATCTCTTGCTGTTGAGATTGGGTTTCAATTTCACTTTGAGGCGAAGAATCGGTAGTTACTAGCGTTTGGCTTGCCATGCGATGAGAAACAGCGAGATGATTCCCACCAGAAAACAGATGGTCGCTATGGTCAACATGCGGTTCTCCTTCGGTTATTGGATTATCACTTGAAGAGAGAGCGGCGTCGAGCGGAAGCGAAGGCGCAGATGTGGTGGTGTCCATCTGGCCGCCCGTACTCTCTTCTTGTATCTCTGTTTGTTGTTTATCTGTATCTTGTAATACTGTTTCTTGTGGGTTGGAATTTCCTACTACCGTAGTGTGATTTTCCCTACTACCCTGGTCGGAAAAGTCAACTACCCTGGTAGGGTTTTCCCTACTACCGTAGTCGGCATTTCCTACTAGGTGGTTGGAATTTCCTACTACCGCTTGTCTGAAACAGATACGGTAGACAGTAACGGCATTATCTCCAATAGGGGTTTTACCCTTCTCACTGACAATGCAGTTCTTTTTCTCTAAAGATGCGAGAGCATTGATAATAGTTTGACGGTCATCTATGCCACACCCTTTATCAAGTTGTTTCCCGTCCTTGGTAGTAATGCCCTTCTGGAATTGCGTGAGAGAAATAGCATCCGTCTCTTTTTTGAAGCCTCTGGTACGTCGGATGATGTAGAGAAGTACCTTGAGTTCTGCCCCAGTAAGATACGATAAAAGTTCATCAAAAAGGACATCAGGCACGGGAGTAGTATTTGCAGGTTCAAAGCCATTGAAATTGAAATCATCCTGTTTTTTCATATTACACCCCTAAATGTTTTTAGTTTGCCCTTCCATCTACCCCTTGCCTTGACCGTTGCCATATGGCAAGGTACAATAGGCAATAAGGTAGCGTATACAGGGGTTAGCACTTAGGCCCTGAGAAAGTGTAGGTGCTAACTCTGCTACTGACAGAACAATTATTTCATTACCTGGAGTCTGGAAATGATCTGTTCCGGTGTCATGCTTTCGATTCTGCTGAGTGGAGCAATATACCGCTCTACCACTTTTGTCCCTTGTAGCTGGGAAGCGTAGACGTAGATACGTCCCTGTTTTCGGCGTTTGCGTTGTATTGGCGTCCAGCCAGCTCCTCGAATGATTGCCTCCATTTCTGAACTGTCCATTTCTAACCCCCACGTTGTTTGGCAACGCTATAGAGATTGTAACATACTGTTTGGCAACGGTCAAGGTATTTTTCATCATACCGCCACCTCGCTATCAAAGAGCGT